>ENA-OUOG01000140-OUOG01000140.1-marine-metagenome-genome-assembly--contig:-NODE-140-length-89062-cov-20.241973_pt1 | contig 89062 bp, 74 predicted proteins | sample MGYA00248635_ERZ508505 | MGnify/ENA primary metagenome ERZ508505 (study PRJEB26176, sample SAMN06267871) | marine metagenome | isolation source: Saanich Inlet, British Columbia, Canada | place: Pacific... | reverse complement strand
AAGATTATGTCAGCACACGTAGACACCCATACACACGATGATGACCACGGGCATCATCACAAAGAAACCTTTGTAACAAAATACATTTTTAGTCAAGATCATAAAATGATTGCCAAGCAGTATTTGATTACAGGGTTAATCATGGGGATTATTGGAATTTTAATGTCACTGCTAATGCGTATGCAAATAGCATGGCCAGAAAAACCAAACGTTATTTTTGAAGCCCTCCTAGGAAAGTGGGCTCCAGGTGGTGTAATGGATGCAGATATTTATTTGGCATTAGTCACTATTCATGGTACAATTATGGTATTTTTTGTACTTACCGCAGGTCTTAGTGGAACATTTAGTAACCTATTGATTCCATTACAAATTGGAGCACGAGATATGGCTTCAGGATTTCTGAACATGATATCGTACTGGCTTTTCTTCTTGTCGAGTGTTATCATGGTTATTTCATTGTTTGTAGAAGCTGGACCAGCTGCAGCAGGATGGACAATCTATCCACCCCTTAGTGCACTTCCATTAGCTCAAGGAGGATCTGGAGCAGGAATGACGCTATGGCTCGTTTCGATGGCAATTTTTATTGCTTCATCTCTTCTAGGGTCATTAAATTATATCGTAACGGTACTAAACCTAAGAACCAAAGGAATGTCCATGACTAGATTACCATTAACTATTTGGGCGTTCTTTATTACCGCTGTAATTGGTGTGGTCTCATTCCCAGTACTTTTATCCGCTGCATTGTTGCTCATTATGGATAGAAGTTTTGGAACATCTTTTTTCCTTTCAGATATTTTTATTCAAGGAGAGGTGTTGCATTACCAAGGCGGGTCACCAGTCTTATTTGAGCATTTATTTTGGTTCCTTGGACATCCAGAAGTATATATAGTATTGCTTCCAGCTTTAGGGATTACCTCCGAAGTGATAGCAACAAATGCCAGAAAACCAATCTTTGGATATAGAGCAATGGTAGCCTCTATAATCGCGATTGCCTTTTTGTCAACAATTGTTTGGGGGCACCATATGTTCATCTCAGGAATGAACCCATTTTTAGGCTCAGTTTTTACCTTTACAACATTACTTATTGCTATTCCATCGGCAGTAAAAGCATTCAATTATATAACCACATTGTGGAAAGGAAATCTACAATTGAATCCAGCCATGCTATTTTCAATTGGTTTAGTTTCAACATTTATCACTGGAGGTCTGACAGGTATTATTTTGGGTGATAGTGCTCTTGATATCAATGTCCATGACACCTATTTTGTAGTGGCACATTTTCACTTAGTAATGGGGATTTCTGCACTTTATGGATTGTTTGCAGGGGTATATCATTGGTTCCCAAAAATGTTTGGGCGAATGCTCAACAAAAACTTAGGATACATTCACTTTTGGGTCACAGCAGTATGTGCCTATGGTGTATTTTTCCCAATGCATTTTATAGGAATGGCAGGATTGCCAAGGCGCTATTATACCAACAGTAATTTTCCACTCTTTGATGACACTCAAAATGTACAGGTACTAATTACAATTTTTGCACTCGTAGCAGGTCTTGTACAATTGGTGTTCTTATACAATTTTATACACAGTATGTTCTATGGCAAGAAAGCAGAACAAAACCCATGGCGTTCAAACACTCTGGAGTGGACAACACCTGTAGAGCATATGCACGGCAATTGGCCTGGAGACATTCCGCATGTACACCGTTGGGCATACGATTACAGCAAACCAGGTCATGACGAAGATTTTGTACCACAACATATTCCTCTAAAAGACGGAGAAGAAGAATTGCAACACTAAAATTGTTAGTTACTTCTTAAATATATTAGAAAGCCTTTTTCAAACGAGAAAGGCTTTTTCTTTATATTTGTTACTATGAATCAACACCTTGATCCAACAGACGAAAATTTATCTCCTGAAGAACACGACATTGAAAAAGCGTTAAGACCGCTCACTTTTGATGATTTTTCTGGTCAGGATCAAGTTTTAGAAAACTTACAAGTTTTTGTAAAAGCCGCTGTTGAGCGCGACGAGGCACTAGATCACACTCTTTTTCATGGCCCACCAGGCCTAGGAAAAACGACCTTAGCACACATTTTAGCCAATGAATTAAATGTAGGAATAAAAGTCACTTCTGGCCCTGTTTTGGATAAACCTGGAGACTTAGCAGGATTGCTAACCAATTTGGAGGATCGTGATGTCCTTTTTATTGACGAAATCCATCGGTTGAGTCCTATTGTAGAAGAATATTTATATTCTGCAATGGAAGATTATAAGATCGATATTATGATTGAATCTGGGCCAAATGCACGTACTGTTCAAATCAATTTGAACCCTTTTACTTTGGTTGGGGCTACTACGCGTTCGGGCTTGCTTACGGCACCTATGCGCGCACGCTTTGGCATTAGTAGTCGATTACAATATTATTCCACAGAGCTGTTGTCCACTATTCTTCAGCGAAGCGCCCAAATATTAAATGTTCCAATTAGTTTTGAAGCTGCTATAGAAATTGCTGGTCGAAGTCGTGGCACACCAAGAATTGCAAATGCTTTATTGAGACGTGTTAGAGATTTTGCTCAAATAAAAGGCAATGGGAAAATAGATATAGAAATTGCCAGATTTGGACTAAAAGCACTCAATGTAGATGCTCATGGACTGGATGAAATGGACAATAAAATTCTCACAACAATCATTGATAAATTTAAAGGAGGGCCAGTCGGAATTACAACGATTGCCACTGCCGTAAGCGAAAGTCCAGAAACGATAGAAGAAGTTTACGAACCATTTTTAATTCAACAAGGATTTATAATGCGCACACCCAGAGGAAGAGAAGTTACAGAACTAGCCTACAAACACCTTGGTCGTCAAAAAGGAGATTACCAAACAGGATTGTTTTAGTATGTCAAAAAAAGAGTATTATTCTCAACTTATTAAAACCGAAGCCAAACGCCTCGGTTTTTTATCTTGTGGGATAAGTAAGGCCGAATTTTTAGAAGAAGAAGCGCCGCGACTCGAGGCCTGGCTTAATCAGAATAAGCATGGTAAAATGCAATACATGGAAAATCATTTTGATAAACGTTTGGATCCCACTTTGCTTGTTGAAGGTTCAAAAAGTGTAATTTCCTTGATTTATAATTATTTTCCAGCACAGACACCACTAGACCCTGAAGCCCCAAAAATTAGTAAATATGCCTATGGTATAGATTATCATTTTGTAATTAAAGACAAATTAAAAGAACTTTTAGAACATATTAGAGATGAAATTGGCGATGTCCATGGTCGTGCTTTTGTGGATTCTGCCCCAATTTTAGAAAAAGCTTGGGCAAAAAAATCTGGACTAGGTTGGATAGGTAAACACAGCAATTTACTTTCACAAAAAGTAGGTTCTTTTTATTTTATTGCAGAGCTGATTATTGATTTAGATTTAGAACCAGATCATGCCGTTACAGATCATTGTGGGACTTGCACAGCATGTATTGATGCTTGTCCAACAGAGGCCATTTCTGAACCCTACAGTGTTGATGGCAGTAAATGCATTTCCTATTTTACAATTGAACTCAAAGATAACATTCCAACGGATATGAAAGGCAAATTTGAGGATTGGATGTTTGGGTGTGATATTTGCCAAGACGTATGTCCTTGGAATCGGTTTTCCAAAGCCCACAACGAGCCGCTTTTTAACCCAAAACCAGAACTGCTCTCGATGACTAAGAAAGATTGGGAAGACATAACACTAGAAACATTCAACAAAGTGTTTAAAAAATCTGCAGTCAAACGCACAAAATATACGGGTTTGGTTAGAAATATTAAGTTTTTAAACGATTAATCAAATTTTTTATTATTTTTAATTGCTATACCAAAACTACTACTTGCCCTGAAATTAGTATAAGAGTTTGAAATATACACTAACAAACCCCTTATCTAATAAATAATTACTACCATGAAAAAGATCATCATTGCCTACGCCATTTTAATTACATTCACTCAATGTAATACACGCACTAAAACATCTCCAACTAAAAACACCTATGGGGTATTAGCTAAAAAAGCTATGGTTGTTTCTGCCAGAGAAGAAGCCTCTAGAATTGGTGTCGAAATCATGAAACAAGGCGGAAACGCATTTGACGCTATGATTGCTACCGACTTGGCACTCTCCGTTTCATACCCTGTTGCAGGCAATATTGGAGGTGGTGGATTTATGGTTTTCAGAAAAAAGGACGGCACAATTGGCAGTTTAGACTTTAGAGAAAAAGCACCCATAGCAGCCTCAAAAGACATGTATCTTGATGAAAATCAAAATGTCAATAAAGCGGCAAGTAAATTAGGGGCACTAGCGGTCGGAGTTCCTGGTACAATTGCAGGGTTATTTGAAGTCCATAAAAAATTTGGTTCTCTACCTTTTGAAAAATTGATAGATCCTGCAATTAAGTTAGCGACTAATGGAGTCGTTGTGACTAAAAAGCAAGCCAAGCGCTTAAATCAAAACAAAAATTACTTTAGGCAAGCCAACAAAGGAACGATAGCATTGGATAAAAACTGGAAAGCAGGAGATACAATTAAATACCCCAAGCTAGCTAAAACATTAGAACGAATAAAAGCCAATGGTAGAGATGAGTTTTACAAAGGCAAAACAGCAGGTCATTTAATTGATAAAATCCAAAAATTAGGAGGAATTATGACCAAAGAAGACCTAGCTAATTATGAAGTCAAATGGAGAGATCCTATCACATTTACCTATAAAAACCATAAAATTATTTCTATGTCTCCACCCTCAAGTGGGGGTATTTGTATTGCACAAATTTTAAAAGGCATAGAAGTTTTTAACATTAAACAGTATACACACAATTCAACAAAATATATTCAACTGCTTGTAGAGGCAGAACGCAGAGCTTATGCAGACCGCTCCTATTTTTTAGGGGATCCAGATTTTGTTCATATCCCTGTAAATCACCTAATATCAGATGACTATATAAAAAATCGAATGTCAGATTTTAGTTGGGAAAAAGCAACAAATTCTAACGCACTATCTCATGGCGCAATACCAGGACACGAATCCGAAGAAACGACTCACTATTCCATAGTAGATCCCTTTGGAAATAGCATAGCTGTAACCACAACCTTAAATGCGGCCTATGGTTCTAAGGTCTATGTTGAAGAGGGCGGATTTTTTTTAAATAACGAGATGGATGACTTTAGCTCAAAACCTGGAGAACCAAACATGTATGGCCTAGTGGGTTCTAAAGCCAATGCAATTGCCTCTCAAAAACGAATGCTAAGCTCTATGTCGCCAACCATCATTGAAGAGAACGGTAAGCTTAAAATGGTCTTAGGATCTCCAGGAGGATCAACCATTATTACATCTGTAGCTCAAACTATTTTAAATGTCTTGGAGTATGATATGAGCATGCAAGAATCTGTTACCAAAACACGGTTTCACCATCAATGGTTGCCAGACAATATCAAATTTGAAACCTTATTTGATACAATTGTTTTTGATTCACTCAGGAAATTAGGCTATTCTATAGATCATACCGACTCACCAATCATCGGAAAAGTAGATGCAATTTTGGTTACACCTGAGGGCGAACTTGAAGGTGGTGCAGATCCTAGAGGAGATGATACAGCGGTTGGATTTTGATTTAAATTTTGCTGCAAGCCCTATTTATTCTTGGATCACTGGTTTTAAGTTTTTTAAAAGATTAATTAAAAGTTTTCTCATTAAAAGTATACGACTAACTTTGTAGTCTTAAAACAACCAAGCTTTATGGCAAAACTAACCAGACACGATTTAGAGGCCCTTGCATATCACGCAAAGCCAAATCCAGGTAAAATTCAAGTAGTTCCTACAAAAAAATATGCCACTCAACGGGACTTGGCGTTGGCATATTCTCCAGGTGTAGCAGCGCCATGCTTAGAAATCGAAAAGAACCCTTCTGAAGCTTACAAATACACTTCAAAAGGAAATTTGGTAGCAGTTATTTCCAATGGTACAGCAGTTTTGGGGCTTGGAAATATAGGTCCAGAGGCTTCAAAACCAGTCATGGAAGGCAAAGGTCTTTTATTCAAAATTTTTGCAGATATCGATGTATTTGATATTGAAGTCGATACTGAAAATATTGATGAATTTATAAATACAGTCAAAAATATCGCACCAACTTTTGGAGGAATTAATCTAGAGGATATCAAAGCACCTGAAGCTTTTGAAATTGAAAAACGTCTAAAAGAAGAGTTGAATATTCCTGTAATGCATGACGACCAACACGGTACTGCTATTATTTCTGCTGCTGCGCTTTTGAATGCTTTAGAACTTGCCGAGAAAAACATTGATGAAGTACACATTGTAGTCAGTGGTGCTGGAGCCGCTGCGATATCTTGCACAAGATTATACATGTCTTTTGGGGCAAAACGCGAAAATATTGTCATGCTTGATAGCAAAGGGGTGATTCGTCAAGAGCGTGACAACCTTAGCTCACAAAAAGCTGAATTTTCGACGACAAAAAAATTGAATACTTTGGAAGAAGCCATGAAAAACGCAGACGTATTTATTGGTCTTTCTACTTCCAATATAGTTTCACCAGAAATGCTAAAGTCTATGGCCAAAAATCCTATTGTATTTGCAATGGCCAATCCAGATCCAGAAATCACCTATAATTTAGCCATAAAGACAAGAGATGATATTATTATGGCTACCGGTAGGAGTGATAATCCAAATCAAGTTAATAATGTATTAGGATTTCCTTTTATCTTTAGAGGGGCCCTAGATGTAAGAGCAACCACCATCAATGAGGCCATGAAAAAGGCGGCTGTTATTGCCCTAGCAGAGCTAGCCAAAGAACCAGTTCCAGAACAAGTAAACATCGCCTACGGAGAAATGCGTTTAACTTTTGGTAACGATTATATCATTCCCAAACCTTTTGATCCTCGCTTAATTGCAAAAATACCGCCGGCTGTAGCCAAAGCAGCTATGGAAAGCGGTGTTGCACAAGCGCCTATTTTGGATTGGGAAAAATATGAAGAAACCTTATTGGATCGTATGGGAGCAGACAACAAGATTGTTCGCTTGTTATTTGATAGAGCAAAACTAAATCCAAAGCGCGTTGTTTTTGCCGAAGCCGATCAATTGGATGTTTTAAAAGCCGCCCAAATTGTATATGAAGAAGGGATTGCACACCCTATTTTATTAGGGAATAAAAAACAAATAGAACGTCTGAAAGAAGAACTTGAATTTGATGCAGATGTAACGATTATCGATCCAAAAGACGAGGACCATATAGAACAAAAAAACAAGTATGGCGAAGTGTTTTGGAAACAACAAGAACGCCGTGGACAAACACTTCTTTCGGCACAAAAGCTCATGCGTGAGCGTAATTATTATGCTGCAATGATGGTCAATGAAGGCGATGCCGATGCTTTAATTACTGGATATTCAAGAAATTATCCATCGGTGGTCAAACCTATGCTCGATTTGATAGGTCTTGCTCCAGGATCGACAAGAATTGCCACAACCAACGTAATGATTACACAAAGAGGCCCTCTGTTTTTGAGTGATACGGCTATAAATATCAATCCCTCAGCTCATGACTTGATAAAAATCACACAAATGACTTCTGGAGTCATGAAAATGTTTGGAATAACTCCAGTAATGGCGATGTTGTCTTACTCCAATTTTGGTTCTTCAAAAGACCAAACAGCAACAAAAGTTCGTGAAGCTGTTTCTTATTTACATCGCAGGCATCCAGATTTGTCCGTTGATGGAGAACTGCAAACAGATTTTGCACTCAACAGTGAAATGTTAAAAGCAAACTTTCCGTTTTCTAAATTGGCCAATAAAAAAGTAAATGGGCTTATTTTTCCAAATTTAGAATCGGCAAATATCACCTATAAGTTGTTAAAAGAACTCAATAAAGCAGAGTCTATTGGGCCTATTATGATGGGACTTCGAAAGCCCGTTCATATCATACAATTTGGTGCCAGCGTCGATGAAATTGTAAACATGACGGCGGTTGCTGTTATTGATGCGCAGCAAAAAGAAAAGGCTTGATTTGAACTCCTCTTTTTTTCTTCAAATAAAATACTATAATTTTAGTACATTTGATATTCTAAGTTTTAGGGTATGATTACACATATAAGTGGAAAATTAGTCGAAAAATCTCCTACAAATGTTGTTGTAGATTGTAATGGGATAGGATATTTTGTTCATATTTCTTTACATACTTTTTCACAATTAACGGACAGTGAGCATATTAAATTACTAACTCACTTTCAAGTGAAAGAAGATGCACAACAGCTCTACGGTTTTGCAACAGCCTCCGAACGAGAAATTTTTAGACTCCTTATTTCCGTTAGTGGTATTGGCACCAATACTGCACGAACCATGTTGTCTTCGCTAACCCCCAAACAAGTACGTGAAGGGATTGCTTCAGAAGATGTGGCATTGATTCAATCTGTAAAAGGAATTGGATTGAAAACAGCGCAGCGTGTCATCATTGATCTAAAAGATAAAGTCTTAAAAATTTACGATATTGATGACGGCATCAACCCCTCAAACAATACAAACAAAGATGAAGCGTTATCTGCATTAGAAGTATTAGGTTTTGCCAAAAAACAGTCTGAAAGAGTGGTTGTTAAAATTTTGTCTCAAAATCCAGATGCATCTGCGGAATTGATCATCAAAGAAGCCCTAAAAAATTTATAAAACTATTGAAAATTTTCAACCTAAAAATGATGTTTAAACACTATGCTGTTGTCCTATTCTTCAGCATCAGTTGTTTGCTGTGGTCACAACAAACGCCTACGGTTCGTGATTCTACTTCGACAACCTTTTCCTTTAGAGATTTAAATCCGCCAGATCCAAGCAGTGTTGTAAATAAATATACGTACGATCCCATAACAGACCGCTATTATTACACTTCAAAAGTAGGTGATTATGACATCAAATATCCTATAATTTTAACGCCAAGAGAATTTCAAGCGCTAATTCAAAAGGAGAATTTGAAACAGTATTATAAAGAAAAACTAGATGCATTTGATGGCAAAAAAGAAGGGTCAGAGGATTCTAAAAAGAATTTGATACCTGACTTGTATGTAAATTCAAAATTTTTCGAAACCCTTTTTGGTGGCAATGTCATATCAGTTGTGCCGCAAGGATCTGTAGAAATGGATCTAGGCGTGATGTACACCAAACAAGAAAACCCGTCTTTTTCGCCAAGAAATCAAAGTAATTTTACCTTTGATTTTGATCAAAGAATTAGCTTAAGTTTGATGGGAAAAGTAGGAACACGTCTACAAGTCAATGCAAACTATGACACACAATCCACCTTTGATTTTCAAAATTTAATAAAACTAGAATTTGACCCAACCATTGATGGTGGCGAAGATAATATTCTTCAAAAACTAGAAATAGGAAATGTGAGTATGCCATTAAATAGTTCTTTAATTTCAGGTGCACAAAGCTTATTTGGGGTAAAGACAGAACTGCAATTTGGAAAAACTCGTGTTACAGGAGTATTTTCTGAGCAACAATCTGAAACCCGCAGCATTGTTGCACAAGGTGGAGGCACATTACAAGATTTTGATTTTTTTGGATTGGATTATGATGAAAACAGGCATTTCTTTCTCGGGCACTATTTTAGAGAACATTATGATGAAGCTTTAGAAAATTATCCTTTTATTAACTCTCAAGTTCAGATTACAAGGATAGAAGTTTGGATCACAAACAGAACAAATCAAACGCAAAATGTAAGAAATATTTTGGCATTACAAGATTTGGGAGAATCTTCAAGAATAGGATTGACAACTCCTCCAGCAGGATTTGTGAATGTTGGTCCAAATGCCTATCCAGACAATACCAATAACGATTTTGACCCCACCAACATAGGTGGAGCTGGCTCTCAGCTAACGGATGCCATTCGCGATATTGCTACCGCCCAATCGGGGTTTTTAACCACAGGAGTTAATGAAGGTTTTGATTACGGAAAGTTAGAAAACGCAAGAAAACTAAATGAAGGCAACGAATATACAGTCAATACGCAGCTGGGCTATATTTCATTGAATCAACGCCTACAAAATGACGAGGTTTTGGCTGTCGCTTACCAATTTACAGTTGGTGGTCAAGTATATCAAGTTGGAGAATTTGCTAACGATGGCTTGAACGCAACAGACGTAACCACAGATGTAAATACTGGAAATCAGGTAGTAAACAATCAAAGTCTTGTGTTGAAAATGCTGAAAAGTGCGGTTACAAACGTGAATCTCCCCATTTGGGATTTGATGATGAAAAACGTTTATAATACTGGTGCATATCAATTGTCTCAAGAAGATTTTAAATTAAATATTTTTTATAATGAAACGTCTTCTTTAAATTTTATTACTCCTGTGCCTGGAACACCATTTCCAGCACCATCAGGAAATCAAGACCCTATCAATGAGATTCCACTCATTCGCCTATTTAATTTTGATCGATTAAATTATAATAATGATCCTCAAAATAAAGGGGATGGATTTTTTGATTTTGTGCCTGGATTAACGGTTATTCCTCAAAATGGTAAGATTGTTTTTACAAAAGTTGAGCCCTTTGGAAGTTATTTATTTGAAACGCTACGTTTGAATCCTACAGAAGATTATCAATCTGATGAAACATCACCAGGAGCCTATAATGCCAATCAGCAGAAGTATGTGTATACATCTTTGTATTCGAGCACAAAAACCGCAGCACTTCAGGATAGTGAAAAAAATAAATTCCAAATACGAGGACGTTACAAATCCACAGGAGGCTCTGGAATTCCAATAGGGGCATTCAATGTGCCAAGAGGTTCTGTAAAAGTTACGGCCGGAGGCCGCGTATTGGTAGAAGGCATCGATTATACCGTTAATTATCAAATTGGAACGGTTCAAATTTTAGATCCCTCTTTACAATCATCAAATACTCCAATTCAAGTTTCTGTAGAAAATAATGCAGTTTTTGGACAACAAACAAAACGTTTTACAGGTATAAATGTTGAGCATCAATTTGATGAAAATTTTGTTTTAGGGGCAACACTATTAAATTTGAATGAACGCCCAATAACTCAAAAGGCCAATTATGGCACAGAGCCCATCAACAATACTATTTTTGGAGTCAATGGAAATTACTCTACAGAAGTTCCTTTTCTGACACGAATGGCCAACAAGCTACCGAATATTGATACCGATGCGATATCAAATTTATCCGTTCGTGGAGAGTTTGCATATTTGAAACCAGGGGCACCAAAAGGCACCGACTTTAACGGAGAAGTCACTTCTTATGTGGACGATTTTGAAGGTACCCAAAATGGCATAAGTTTACTCACCCCACAATCGTGGTTTTTGTCGAGTAGACCCAAAGGCCTTGGGCGTGTTTATGCTCAAGGAAATGAAGATGATAATGGCTACCAAAATGGTTTTGATAGAGCGCTATTGAACTGGTACACAGTTGATCCTATTTTTTACAGTTCACAAAGGCCGGGAGAAATTACAGACAACGATATTTCGGATCTTTACACAAGACGTATTTTTATTGATGAACTCTTTCCAGAAATAGATTTGGTAACAGGCCAATACACAGTTATTAATTCTTTAGATTTGGTGTATAGGCCTACAGAGCGAGGACCCTATAATTATCAGGAAGGCGCAGAAGATGGAATCTTAGATAATCCACAAAACAGTTGGGCTGGAATTTCTAGGCAACTCACCTCTACAGATTTTGAACAAGCCAATGTGGAATATGTGGAATTTTGGTTGATGGACCCTTTTTTAAATAATCCAACAAATCCAGGCGGTAAACTTGTTCTAAACTTAGGAAACATTTCTGAAGATGTCATAAAAGACGGAAAAAAACAATACGAAAATGGACTTCCCGCCGATGGGAATATTGGCCTGTTACCTCAATCTGTATGGGGAACAGTAACGCCCCAAAACCAATCCTTAATTTATGCATTTTCTTCTCAAGGTCAAGAACGCACCAATCAAGATGTTGGTCTTGATGGCTATGATGATTCTGAAGAAGTTAATACCAATGATCCAAGATTTTCAGCGTTTTCAAATTTGACAGATCCGGCCAATGACAACTATACCTACTACTTAAATACTACTGGAAATATCTTTGAAAGATATAAGCAATACAATGGTCTTGAAGGCAACTCCCCAGATGTTTTTAGTGAAACCAATAGAGGGTCTACAACACAGCCCGATGTTGAAGACATCAACAGAGATAACACAATGAATACCATTGATAGTTATTATGAATATGAAATTGATATCAACTCAGCAGCACTAAACAATCCAAACAGCCCCTATATTGTGGATCGCAAAACAGTTTCTGGCATTACCCTTCCAAATGGATCGCAGTCAGGCAATATAAACTGGTATCAATTTAGAATTCCACTTACAGAATTTACTGATGCAATAGGAGGTATTTCAGATTTTAGATCAATTCGTTTTACAAGATTGTATTTGAAAGATTTTACTCAAACTACAGTGCTAAGATTTGGTACTTTTGATTTGGTTCGAAGCGATTGGAGACGCTTTTTACAATCTTTGGATGATGATTCTGATGCTGCTACTTTGCTAGAACCAACGGATTTTAGCGTTGGAATTGTTGGCGTTCAAGAAAATGATGGCAGCTATGTTTCTCCGCCAAACGTTCAGCGCGAACAATTGAACAACAACAATACTATTGTGCGTCAGAACGAGCAATCCCTTGTTGTTGATGTTTGTGATTTGGAGCAGTCAGACTCAAGAGCAGTGTTCAAAAACATTAATGTGGACATGCGTCAATATAAAAAACTAAAAATGTTTATCCATGCCGAGGATGGAGAAGCGGATAGTTTTGAACAAGGAAATTTAGTGGCTTTTGTTCGTATGGGGAATGATTTCACACAGAACTACTATCAATTAGAACTGCCCCTCAGAAAATCATCTGGAGCGACAGGAGCATCTGATGCTGAGGTATGGCCAGAGTATAACGAACTCAATCTTTCTTTAGAACTCTTAGAAAAAATAAAAGCACTTGGCATCAGCCAGGGAACACTAACCAATGAAGACCCTACTTTTTATAATGTTATCGATGGTGTACTTCAAGAAACTCCAGTAGGAGAGTTTTCACCTTTCACAATAGACCTCAATTCATCACAAACAGAAGCGCCCTTTGAGCAACGTATTGCGATAAAAGGAAATCCAAATTTTGGTGACATTCGTTCTCTTATGGTAGGGGTCAAAAATATAGGATCTTCAGCTCAATGTGCAGAAGTTTGGTTCAACGAACTTCGTTTGGCCGACATGGATAATGAAGGCGGTTGGGCTGCCATTATGAGTATGGATACCAATATTGCAGATTTCATGAACATTAATGCAACTGCAAAGCGAAGCACTACAGGTTTTGGAAATATAGATCAAGGGCCAAACGAGCGTAGCCGAGAAGATTTGAAACAATATGACTTTGTAGCCAATATGAATATTGGACAGCTATTACCAAAAAAATGGGGGCTTCAAATTCCATTTAATTATGGACAAAGTGAAACATTAATCACTCCAGAATACGACCAACAATACAAAGATTTGAAACTTGAAAATCGTTTGGATGCCGCAGAAACAAATGAAGAACGCGACCGCATACGAATGCAATCGGAGGATTATACAAAACGAAAAAGCATCAACTTTATTGGGGTCAAAAAGCAACGTACTGGTGATGCTAAACCAAAGGTTTATGATGTTGAAAATTTAACCCTTAATTATTCTTACAACGAAATGACCCATAGAGATTTTGAAATTGAAAATTCTTTGGATCAAAATGTTCGTGTAGGAGCCAATTATAGTTATAGTTTTCAACCTTTAAATTTCGAACCTTTCAAGAAAAATGACTCGTTGTTTACTGGTAAATATTGGAAAATCATAAAGGATTTCAACCTGAACCTAATGCCATCGAGTCTAACAATTAATTCTGATATCATTCGTCAATATCAAAGTCAAAAATTTAGAGATGCCGATTTGGGTGCCAGCAACATTACAGTTGACGAATTGATTCGAAGAAATTATACGTTTGACTTACAATATACATTGAATTATCAGTTGACAAATGCGTTAAGTTTGAACTTCACATCATCCAATAATCATATTGTTAGAAATTATTTTATAGATGATGATTTGAACGGAGACCAAGACCCGACTTTGGACGTTTGGGATCGGTTTTTCGATTTTGGCGACCCCAATAGACACTCGCAGCAGATGGGGATAAATTATGAATTGCCACTCAATAAAATACCAACTCTAAGTTTCTTGACAGCTAATTATAGTTATACAGGAGATTTTCTCTGGACCAAAGGGTCAGATCTTTTTGGTCAGCTCAATATCAATGGACAAACTTACGATTTAGGAAATTCTATTTCTAATGCCAATCAGCACAACCTGAACACCTCTTTTGATATGCGTAAATTTTATCGTTATGTTGGTATAAAAAAATCGAGATCAAAAAGACCATCTCGTGTTCAAAACAATACAAACACTAGAACCCAAAGACAAAGTTCTAAAAAGAAATTTAATTTGAAGGATTTTGGAATTGGATTGCTCACAAGCATTAATAGAATGCAAATAAATTATTCGGAAAATAACAGTTCGTTCTTGCCTGGATATTTGCCAACGCCAGGATTTATAGGCACACTAAAACCCACTTTGGGATATACACTTGGAAGTCAACGCGATGTACGTCATATTGCAGCACAAAATGGATGGCTAACGACCTTCGATCAATTTAACCAGCAGTATTCTGAAACGCATAACGAAAATTTAGACTATGCCATCAACACAGAGCCAATTTCAGATTTAAAAATTGACTTTACAGGCGGAAAAACCTATGCGACAAACTTTACAGAAAACTTTAATACAACAGATACAAGTGGCGATGGTTTGAGTAATACCTACAATTCTCTAATACAGAATACGTTTGGAAATTTCAATATTTCAACCTCATTAATTCGAACAGCTTTTAGTCTAAGTGATGAGCGCAGCTCTGCACCTTTTGAAGATTTTAAAAACAATCGCCTAGAAATAGCCAATCGTTTAGCTCAAGATTTTTATGGGAATGGCAACTTTGCAATAGACGCCGAAGGGTATCCGCTTGGATTTGGCAAAAACAGCCAGTCTGTTTTGTTGCCAGCGTTCCTATCGGCGTATTCTGGCAAAAAGGCCAGCAACATAAGTTTAGATGCATTTCGCGATATTCCTATTCCAAACTGGACTCTAAAATATACAGGGTTTATGAGAAACAAATGGTTTAAAAAACGTTTTAAACGATTCTCTATAACACATGGATATCGATCATCCTATACCATAAATCAATTTCGTACTAACCTCGATTATAAAGCAGCCGATCCTAATTTGGATTATGCCAGTCAAAATCCAGATGTTTTGGATCAGTCTGGTAATTTTAAGGCTCAAACTCTTTTTAGTAATGTAAATTTGGTAGAGCAATTTAGTCCATTGATTAAAGTTGATTTTGAAATGAAAAATTCAATTAAAGTTACAACAGAAATCAAAAGAGATCGAAGTCTTTCTATTAGTTTTGACAACAATTTATTGACGGAGATTCAAGGCAACGAATATATTTTTGGATTGGGTTATCGCATCAAAGATTTGAGAATTCGTTCCAAACTGGCAGGGCCCAAAAAAGTCATCAAAAGTGATTTGAATATGAAAGCCGATTTGTCTGTGAGAAACAATAAAACGATTATAAGATATTTGGATTTAGATAATAATCAAGTGAGTGCAGGTCAAACCATTTGGAGTTTAAAGTATGCAGCAGATTATGCTTTTAGCAATAATTTGACTGCTATATTTTATTTTGATTATGCCTTCTCAGAATATGCCATTTCTACAGCATTTCCACAAACCACTATAAGGTCTGGATTTACACTGCGCTATAACTTTGGAAATTAAAACAATAACATAAAACCAATATAATGAATGTACCTGAAGAATTAAAATACACAAAAGACCACGAGTGGGTTCGTGCAGAAGGTGATACACTCACCATCGGAATTACAGATTTTGCCCAAGGAGAACTAGGTGATATCGTTTATGTAGAAGTTGATACCTTGGACGAAACTCTTGACGCAGAGGAGGTTTTTGGTACTGTAGAAGCTGTAAAAACAGTATCGGATTTGTTTCTTCCTTTAGCAGGAGAAATCATAGAATTTAACGAAGCTTTGGAAGATGAGCCAGAAAAAGTCAACGAGGATCCTTATGGTGCTGGTTGGATGATTAAACTTAAGTGCACAAACACATCTGATATTGATAAATTACTATCTGCTGAAGACTATAAAACATTAATTGGTGCATAAAAAACAGCTGATTTACGCAACAACGCTTGGCTATACTATTCTTTTGGCTTTTGCGAGTTTGGCAAAAATCAATCATCAATCGACGTTTCATATTGAGTTTGAGGACAAAATTGTTCATTTTTTGGCCTATGCTATACTTTGCTTTTTAGTTTTTTTGTCTTTTTCACTTCAAAAAATTAATAAAAGTCTGATCTATGCGGCTCTTTTTGCTTTTGTTTTTGGCATAATTCTTGAATTTATTCAAGGTGTTATGCCACATGCAAGAGTTTCGGAGTTGCTTGATGTTGTTGCAAATACGCTGGGAATACTGGTGATGACAGCTATTTTACGCTGGAAAAAACAAACACTCATTAAAAAACTTCAAACGTTTGTGTAGTTTTATTTTTTTTAATTAATTTAACACCCCATAAAAAAACACACAATGGAATCAAAGAAAAACCCAAAAGCAGACGTCAGCAGAAATGGATCTATCTATTTTGCTGTCGGATTAGCATTGATGTTATTTTTAACATATTCTACGCTGAATTACAAAACTTATGACAAGTCCGATATTGATATAGGAAAACTAAATCTAGACGATGAATTAGATGAAGAAATTCCAATCATAGAACAAGTCATTCCACCACCACCGCCACCACCGCCACCAGCAGCTCCAGAAGTTATAGAGGTTGTGGAGGATGAAGAAGAAATTGAGGAAACGGTAATAGAATCGACAGAAACAGACCAAGAAGAAGAAATTGTAGAAGTTGAGGAAATAGAAGTTGAAGAAGTCGTAGAAGACGTTGAGGTTCCATTTGCAGTTATTGAAAACGTACCAGAATATCCTGGTTGTGAGCGCGGTTCCAATGCAGAGAAGCGTAAGTGTATGTCAGATAAAATCGCCAAATTCGTTCAGCGTAAATTCAATACAGATTTGGCTGGAGACTTAGGGCTTTCTGGAAGACAACGTATTAGTGTGATTTTTAAAATCGACAAAAATGGAAATGTAACAGGAGTTCGTTCTAGAGCGCCACACCCAAGGCTAGAAAAAGAAGCGGCAAGAGTCATTAATATGCTGCCAAAAATGAAACCTGGTCGCCAAAGAGGTAAGCCAGTCATTGTGCCGTATTCTCTGCCAATTACATTCCAAGTACAAGATTAAATTTTTTTCATAATATATAATAGATCCCCGCTTTTGCGGGGATTTTTATTTTAAATACAGATAATTCTTGTCGTAATCGATAATGGCTTTGCCTTTTTTTAGAACATCTGCACCAATAATACCATCAACCGCCAACAAATTGGCATTAGCAAAAGCAGTATTTATTGGGTCTAAATCGATCAAAGCAATCGTACATTTTTTCAAGGACCACTCTCCAAATTTCAGTTGATTGTTGTGAGAAACAAAAGCATCTATTTTATCAGGACCAGCACCACTCGCTTTTATTTGCGATTCCTCCGAAAATAACTTGAATTTTTCTTTTAAATTTCTGTCAACAAAAGTGGTAGAAGCGCCAGTATCCAGAACAAAATGTCCCTTTATGCCATTTATTTTTGCAATCACTTTGTAATGGTTGCTTTTCATAAAATGTAATTTTATTTTATGAAAATCATTTTCAATTAAAAACTGCATTAAAGGAATCTTATTTTTCAAGAGGATAATTTTTTTAAACAAAGATACTACACAAAACAGTATTTTTGTATCATGATTATAACCGATACACATACACATTTATATAGCGAAGCATTTGACAAGGATCGAGATGAAATGATTTCGAGAGCACTTCAATCTGGTGTAACGCGTTTTTTCGTACCCGCAATAGATTCAACATATACCGAAAGCATGTATGCTTTGGAGCAAAACTATCCAGAACATGTTTTTTTGATGATGGGGGTTCATCCAACACATATCAAAGACGACTATAAAGAGGAATTAGAGCATGTACAACAGGCCCTAGAATCTCGAAAATTTGTGGCCATTGGCGAAATTGGCATCGATTTGTATTGGGATAAAAGTACATTACAACAACAGCAAGAGGCTTTCAGAATTCAAATTCAATGGGCCAAACGCTATAAACTCCCCATTGTCATTCATTGTAGAGATGCTTTTGACGAAGTTTTTGAGATCTTAGAAGAAGAACAATCGGAGGATTTATTTGGGATTTTTCATTGTTTTACAGGAACTCTCGAACAAGCGCATAAAGCTATATCTTACAATATGAAACTTGGTATTGGCGGGGTTGTAACTTTCAAAAATGGGAAAATCGATCAGTTTTTATCAGAAATCGATTTAAAGCATATAGTTTTGGAAACAGATGCCCCATATTTGGCTCCAGTGCCCTATAGAGGAAAACGAAATGAGAGTGTTTACATCCTTGAGGTTTTGAATAAACTCTCCACTATTTATGGTCAAAGCGCAAAACATATTGCCGAAATTACAACCAAAAACTCAAAAGATATTTTTAATATATAATAGAAATGAGTACAAAAATAGCACTGATTTATACAGGAGGAACTATAGGAATGGTGAAGGATGCCAATTCGGAATCGCTTCAAGCATTCGATTTTCAAAATTTACTCAATAGTATTCCTGAACTCCAACTATTGAATTGTGATATTGATACCATTTCTTTTGAAACTCCACTCGATTCTTCAAATATCACTCCTAGGCATTGGATTAGCATTGCAGAAATTATTGAGCAACACTACGACACACATCACGGTTTTGTGGTGCTTCATGGCAGCGACACCATGAGTTATTCTGCATCTGCATTGAGTTTTATGCTTGAACATTTGAACAAACCAGTGATTTTTACGGGCTCGCAACTTCCAATTGGCGATTTGCGAACAGATGCCAAAGAAAATCTTATTACATCCATACAATTGGCAAGTTTGCGTCAGAATAATGCAGCAGTGATTAAAGAAGTTGGGCTTTATTTTGAGTACAAATTATACCGCGGCAATAGAACAACAAAAATCAATGCCGATCATTTTGAGGCCTTTGCTTCAAACAACTTTCCACCGCTAGTAACATCTGGGGTTCAACTACAAGTACAGCATGATTTATTACAGAAAAACTTTACTCAAGACCACTTAAAAGTGCATAAATCATTTGATACCAATGTTGTAATTGTCAAGCTTTTTCCAGGATTACAACCTTCAGTTTTGACATCAATTTTGGAGACTACAAACCTCAAAGGCGTTGTTTTGGAAACCTATGGTTCTGGAAACGCCACCACAGAAGATTGGTTTTTAGAGGTATTAAAAACGGCTATTTCAAAAGGCATTTATATTGTTAATGTGACCCAATGCTCTGGTGGGATGGTGCATATGGGGCATTATGAAACCAGTAAAAAAATGAGAGAATTTGGGGTAATTTCTGCAAAAGACATGACCACAGAAGCTGCGATCACAAAATTGATGTATTTGCTAGGAAAAGGCACGCCCAAAAGCACTTTTCAAGTTGTTTTTGAAACTTCAATTCGTGGAGAATTAACTGAAAATTAAGAGGAATTTTCTTTCACAACTAAACAATTTTTTATTTATTTGATCTCTTTTAAAAAAGAAACTAGAGAGGTGGCCGAGTGGTCGAAGGCGCACGCCTGGAAAGTGTGTATACGCCAAAAGCGTATCGAGGGTTCGAATCCCTTCCTCTCTGCTTATTTTATTGTAAACTATCATACCCTATAATTTTTGTTAGAAAAACTCAAATATTTTGGACTTTCTGTTAGCATATTTGCTCTTTTATTCAAACTCATGTCTTGGCAGTTTGCAGGAATTCTTCTCGTTGTGGGTTTAAGCACTTTAGGAATTTATTATTTGATAAAAATTTTTAAGTGAATCAATTTTTTTTCAAATTGTAGGAGATCTGTATTAATAACGAATCGATTATAAATTTTTAATTTCCATTAAATTTAGACCTAAAGAGCTGTTTTTCAAGGTGCTATAATCCTCTCTTTAAAATGAATTTTTTGGATGCCTTAATTTTTATTTTTGTAGTCTGATTTTTTTTATATCTTTAGCAACCTACAAACAATTCAAATATTAATAAATTTTAAGAATAGAACAATGAAAAAATTATTTCCAATTCTAGCGATCGCACTAACGATGGCATTCGGGTCTGTAAATGCAAGTACATACACGAACGTGAACACCACAGTAACCACAATTGTAAGCCCAGTACAGGACGATGCAGCTGGTGAAGAAGTGGAATCATTAGGATTTCATCAAGAATTAAAAAAGCGATTTATCGAAGGTGGACCAGGGTTCATGGGCATCGTTTTGTTATGTCTAATTTTAGGATTAGCAATTGCTATTGAAAGAATTATTTTCTTAAATCTTTCAACAACAAACTCAAAAAAATTAACTGAAGATGTAGAGGAAGCTCTTTCTTCTGGTGGTGTAGAAGCTGCAAAAGAAGTGTGTAGAAACACAAAAGGTCCTATTGCATCTATTTTCTATCAAGGTTTAGACCGTGCAGATGAAGATTTAGATGCCGCTGAAAAAGCTGTTGTAGCATATGGAGGTGTACAAATGGGACAATTAGAAAAGAATGTATCTTGGATCTCTTTATTTATTGCTTTGGCACCAATGCTTGGTTTCATGGGAACTGTAATTGGAATGATTCAAGCCTTCGATAAAATTGAAGCTGCTGGAGATATGCAACCATCTCTTGTTGCAGGAGGTATTAAAGTCGCACTTCTAACAACAGTATTTGGTTTGATTGTTGCGATTATCTTACAAATATTTTACAATTATATTATTGCAAAAATTGACAGTATCGTCAACAACATGGAAGATGCTTCTATCTCATTGATGGACATTCTTGTAAAGAATAAAAAATAATACTTCTTAACTCAAACTAAATCAAATAATTATGGATTTACAAAAATTATTAAAGATTGTAGCTGCAGTTGTAGGAGTCCTTTCTATTGTTTTTCTTGTTAGTATCATCTCTACTGGAGACGATGCCATTAAAGCTGGAGAAGGCGCATCAAGTGTCAATACATTTATGTATGTTGCTTACTTTATTCTTGCTATTGCCGTTTTGGCAGTAGTTCTTTTTACAGTCGTTAACTTGATATCTAATGCAGCAGGCCTGAAAAACACGCTTATTTCAGTAGGTGCTTTCTTGGTGCTTGCTCTGATATGCTACTTCGTTTTTGCTACAGGAACAGAAACCGTTTTAAAAGATGGTTCAATTCTTACCGAAGGAGAATCAAAACTTGTTGGTACTGGATTGTACTTGTTTTATGCCCTTGGTATTGTAGCAGGAGGAACGATGTTAGGGTTTGGAATCAAAAAAATGTTGAAATAATATGGCTAAACGATCTGCACCAGAAGTTAATGCAGGCTCTATGGCCGACATTGCTTTCCTACTGTTAATATTTTTCCTGGTAACAACTACCATTGAAAAAGATTCTGGAATCAACCGAAAGCTTCCACCTATGGAAGAAGTTGACCCGCCAATCATCAAGCAGAAAAATATTTTTACAGTACTCCTCAATGGAAAAGATCAATTGCTTGTAGAGGATGAACTTATGGATATCGCCGACTTGCGTTCCGCAGCCGTCGAGTTTTTGGACAATAATGGTGATAAAACTTGTAGTTATTGCCAAGGCAAAAAGGATCCATCATCGTCCGATAATCCAGACAAAGCAATTATATCTTTGAAAAACGAACGCGAAACATCATATGCGGCATACATTTCAGTGCAAAATGAATTGGTAGCTGCATATAATGTTCTCAGAAATAGACGTGCTCTAGAGATAGGTCCTGGTAAAGGATTTAGAGACATGAATTTTGTAGAAATGCAAAAAAACTACAAAGACGCACGATTTATTGGAAATAAAGACAAACTCAAAGCAGTCATTGATCAAATTAAACTAGAGTTTCCACAAAAACTCTCGGAGGTTCAGTAGTATCATTATTTAAAAGAACACACAAAAATGTCAAAATTTAAAAAGAAAAAAGACGGAGGGCTCCCTGCAATTTCCACAGCCTCTTTACCAGATATTGTATTTATGTTATTATTCTTTTTTATGGTTGCTACCGTTATGCGAGAAAATTCATTGAAAATACAAAATTCATTGCCTGTGGCCAATCAAGTTGAAAAGCTAGACAAGAAAAACCCTGTAAGTTATATCTACATGGGCAAGCCAAGTTCAGGTTATGAAAAGTTTGGAACCGAAGCAAGAATTCAGTTAAATGATCAATTTGCATCACTTTCTGAAGTCAGCGCTTTTATCAGTTCCGAAAGAGCTGCGTTGCGCGAAGAATTAATACCCTTTTTGACCGTCGCCCTAAAGGTAGATAGAGAAGCAAATATGGGTATCGTTGGCGATGTTAAACAAGAGCTTAGGAAAGTAAACGCATTGAAAATCAACTATACAACAGGGATTGGCGATGTAACAACAAATATGAATTGATTCTATTTAAAGTTCTATTCAAATACAAAGGCATTCAAATTTGAATGCCTTTTTTTGTACATTTATTTGCTCTAATTTTTTCCTTATGAGAAACATAACAATAATGACCATTTTTTTGATGCACTTCGCAGGAGTTTGGGCACAAGATTCTACGAATAATTTTGATGCACTTTACAGAGAAGATCAATTTTATTTTGGCCTCACATACAACAGTTTTACAGACGCTCCAGAAGATTTTAATCAAACCGGATTTTCACCCGGTCTGAAAGTAGGTTTTATTCGAGATTTTCCCATCAATATTCAACGTAATATTGCAATAGGTGTCGGGCTCGGCTATGCTTTTAATACCTATTCTGGAAACCTAAAAATTTCGCCGACATCATCGGAAGCATATGTGTATGAAATCGCATCTAATACCGCTTTCAAAAAAAATAGATTTTCTCATCAATCCATCGAAATTCCAATAGAATTTCGTTGGCGAACTTCTACTGCAGAATCCTATAAATTTTGGAGAGTTTATGCAGGATTTAAAGCCAGTTATATTTTTGCATCTTCATATATTTATCAAACTCAGGAATTATCAACAAGATTAAAAAATATTGATCTTAATGATTGGCAGTTTGGACTGACGTTAAGTTTGGGCTATAATAATTGGAACGGATTTCTTTACTATGGGCTAAACCCTATTTTTGACAATGCTAAGATCAACCAAAACGCTTTTGATGCAAGGAGTTTTAAAATTGGATTGATGTTTTATTTTTTATAAAAACAAGCGCCAATTTTGAATAAAAGTTCAAGTGTAAATTTATTGATTTCAATTTGATTTATTGTTGAATCAATTCAGTTATAAATTACACATTTTTCCGTATCGCTATTATCTTAAAATTTAGTAATTTTGCGGACTAATTGAGTAATGATGAGCGGAAACTTTCCAGAGTATAAAGGATTACACTTGCCAAAAATCGCAGAGGAACTGTTAGATTATTGGAAAGAACACCAAATTTTTGAGGAAAGTATCACTTCTAGAGAAGGGCAAACACCTTATGTTTTTTTTGAAGGGCCACCTTCTGCAAACGGGTTGCCTGGAGTACATCATGTCTTGGCGCGTGCCATAAAAGATATTTTTCCAAGATACAAAACCATGAAAGGTTTTCAAGTCAAACGAAAAGCGGGTTGGGATACACACGGACTCCCAATAGAACTCGGTGTAGAAAAAGAACTAGGAATTACTAAAGAAGATATTGGAAACACCATTTCTGTAGAGTATTATAACGCAGCGTGCAGAAAGGCAGTCATGCGCTACACAGATGTTTGGAACGACCTCACCGAAAAAATGGGGTACTGGGTCAATATGAACGACCCTTACGTCACCTACGATTCAAAATACATGGAAAGTGTATGGTGGTTACTCAAGCAGGTATATAACAAAAATTTATTATACAAAGGGTACACGATCCAACCCTATTCGCCTAAGGCAGGAACAGGACTGAGTTCACATGAGCTCAATCAACCAGGGACCTACCAAGATGTAACTGACACCACCGTTGTAGCGCAATTCAAAGCACTTCCAGAATCTTTACCAAAGTGTTTACAAAATGAAGGCGCTATTCACTTTTTGGCTTGGACAACAACCCCTTGGACATTGCCAAGTAATACTGCACTAACCGTTGGATCAAAAATTGAATATGTACTTGTAAAAACATTCAACCAATATACTTTTGAACCTATAAATGTTGTGTTGGCAAAAGCATTAATTGAAAAGCAATTTTCTGGAAAATTTGCACAAGTTGAAACCACCCAGGAGTTAGAGGAGTACAAGAAAGGAGAGCAGAAAATTCCTTTTTTAATTTTAAAAACATTTGTTGGATCCGATTTAGTTGGAACCAAATACAATCAATTGTTGGAATATGCTCTACCGCACGATCATCCAGAACATGCATTTCGTGTAATTGCAGGAGATTTTGTAACCACAGAAGACGGAACAGGAATTGTACATACTGCACCAACATTTGGTGCCGATGATGCCATTGCCGCCAAGCAAGCAAGCCCAGAAATCCCACCGCTATTAGTGAAAGATGATGACGGCAATTTAGTGCCATTGGTTGATTTTCAGGGGCGTTTTCGAAAAGAAGTCTCTGACTTTGCAGGGCGTTATGTGAAAAACGAATATTATCTCGAGGGAGAAGCACCAGAGAAATCTGTAGATGTAGAACTTGCTATTAAGCTTAAAATTGAAAATAAAGCTTTTAAGGTTGAAAAATATAAACACAGCTACCCCAACTGCTGGCGTACGGACAAGCCTATTTTGTACTATCCGTTAGACTCGTGGTTTATCAAAATTAGCGATGTTAAAGAACGCATGTTTGAGCTTAATCAAACCATCAATTGGAAACCAAAAAGCACAGGAGATGGGCGTTTTGGAAATTGGCTCGCAAATGCCAATGATTGGAACTTATCGCGATCGCGCTACTGGGGGATTCCATTACCAATATGGCGTACAGAAGACGGAAAAGAAGAAATTTGTATTGGTTCAGTTGAAGAATTGAAAAGTGAAATTCAAAAATCTATTGCTGCTGGATTTATGCCAAAAGACCTTTTTGAAGATTTCGTAGTTGGTGATTTCTCAGACGAAAATTACTCAAAAATAGATTTACATAAAAATATTGTTGATACCATCATATTTGTTTCAGCAACAGGGCAACCAATGCGTCGCGAAAGTGATCTTATCGATGTGTGGTTTGACTCTGGAAGTATGCCTTATGCTCAATGGCATTATCCTTTTGAAAACAAAGAATTAATAGACCAAAATAAAGCATTTCCAGCAGATTTTATTGCAGAGGGTGTAGATCAAACACGAGGATGGTTTTATACGCTGCATGCCATTGGAACAATGGTTTTTGATTCTGTGGCCTACAAAAATGTAGTATCCAACGGATTAGTTTTAGATAAAAATGGACAAAAAATGTCCAAACGTTTAGGCAATGCAACCGATCCTTTTGAAACACTAGCGACCTATGGCCCAGATGCAACACGGTGGTATATGATTAGCAATGCCAATCCGTGGGATAATTTAAAATTTGATATTGAAGGCATAGAAGAAGTACGGCGAAAGTTTTTTGGGACGTTATACAATACCTATTCTTTCTTTACCCTTTATGCTAATATTGATAAATTTAATTATTCTGAGCCCGAAATTCCTTTAGGAGAACGCCCCGAAATTGACCGCTGGATTTTATCTGAATTGAATACCCTCATCACAAAAGTAGATGAGTATTATGCAAATTATGAACCCACCAAAGCTGCAAGAGTCATTTCAGAGTTTACACAAGAGTTGTTAAGCAATTGGTATGTACGATTGAGTAGAAGACGATTTTGGAAAGGAGATTATCAGGCCGATAAAATTTCTGCCTACCAAACCTTGTATACATGTATGTTGACAATTGCAAAACTTGGTGCACCTATAGCTCCATTTTTTATGGACCGCCTTTACTTAGATCTTATAAAAAATACCCAAAAAGAAACGTTCAAAAGTGTTCATTTGGCAGAATTTCCTAAGGCGAATCCAGAGCTGATTGATAAAGCATTGGAACACAAAATGGCACAAGCTCAATTGATTTCTTCTTTAGTATTATCGCTTAGAGCAAAAGAAAAAATTAAAGTTCGCCAACCCCTTCAAAAAATCATGATCCCTGTAGCATCATCCAAACAAAAAGAAGAAATTTTGGCCATTTCAGATCTTGTAAAACACGAGGTTAATGTGAAAGAAATTGAACTTTTGGAGGATGCTTCGGATATTTTGGTGAAACAAATTAAACCAAATTTTAAGGTTTTGGGGCCAAGATTTGGAAAGGATATGCGGTTTGTAGCTGCGGCCATTCAAAAACTAGATGCTAATGCCATAAAAGAAATTGAAAAACAAGGAAGTTTGGAGATTGAAATTAATGGAAAAATTAGTACATTGACCCTTGATGATGTTGAAATCACATCGCAAGATATTGAAGGATGGCTTGTAGCCAATCAAGGAGCGATGACAGTAGCATTGGATGTCACCATCACAGCGGCGTTGAAAGAAGAAGGTATTGCTCGCGAACTTGTAAATCGTATTCAAAATTTAAGAAAAGACTCTGGTTTTGAAGTGACAGACACTATTGAAGTTGTTCTTCTTCATCACGAAAATATGCACAAAGCCATTCAAAATAATTTAGAATATATTAAATTAGAAACTTTAACAAAAACATTACATGAAGTGAATCAACTTGATAAGGGAATAGCAATAGATTTTGATGATATTTCGACCAAGTTGTTCATTCAGAAACACACATAAAAACGATGTCTATGGAAACAACCAATCGATATTCCGACAAGGATTTAGAAGAATTCAAAACATTGATTCAACAAAAGATTGAAAAGGCACAACATGATTTGGAACTTATAAAAAGTGCCTACATGAACGATTTGAATAATGGTACTGAAGACACTTCTCCAACGTTTAAAGCTTTTGATGAGGGCAGTCAAGTTATGAGCAAAGAGTCTAACGCCCAGCTTGCAATACGTCAAGAGAAGTTTATTAGAGATCTTAAAAATGCACTTATAAGAATTCAAAACAAAACCTATGGTGTGTGTAGAGTTACAGGCAAATTAATCAATAAAAAGCGATTGGAGCTTGTGCCACATGCTACGTTGAGTATTGAGGCCAAAAACATGCAACGATAGGATGTCCAAAAAGCATGTCTTCTATCTTGTTTTATCCGTTTTAATTTTTGATCAACTCTCTAAGATTTATGTAAAAACGCATTTTGAACTGGGGCAGCAATGGGTTGTTTTCAATTGGTTCAAAATTCTGTTTGTAGAGAATGACGGCATGGCTTGGGGAGCAAAACTCAGTGATGTATTTTCTTTTATATCAGATAAATCAGCAAAATTATTTCTTACTCTTTTCAGATTAGCTGCTGTTGTAGGCATTGGTTATTGGCTTTTAGACTCCATAAAAAAACAAACCTCCAAACTATTAAGTTTTGCTATTGCTCTCATTTTTTCTGGAGCACTTGGCAATATTATTGATTCTGTTTTTTATGGTTTTATTTTTGATCACAGTTATGGACAAAAAGCCACAATTTTTGCTGAAAATAATTATAGCGGATTATTTTATGGAAAAGTTGTAGACATGCTACATTTTCCTTTGTTCTCTGGATATTTCCCTAACTGGATGCCTTTTTTTGGTGGTGACTATTTTACATTTTTCAATCCCGTTTTCAATATTGCCGATGTCGCTATAAGTACAGGTGTTGGGCTTCTTTTGTTATACAACAGCAAGAGTTCTAGACTCAATCAAAGCTTTACTCAAAATGATAAATTCGATTTGGAGTAATGCAATAATCCAGTGGGATATCGTATGCCTTGCTGTCTTCGATTTGAGCTTCAGCTTCAAAAAAAGAAAGCCCTATTTTAATAGCATTTGGACAATGTTTTAAAAAGGTGTCATAGAACCCTTTTCCATAGCCAACACGATGTCCTTTCTCGTCAAAAGCCAATAAAGGGACAAATACAATTTCAATGTTTTCGTTTTCAATTTGCAGGCCGTTTTCGGGCTCTGGAATGTTCCAAATATTTGGCTTGATTACAGTATCATCTGTAAGCAAATAATGCGTCATTTCACCAGTAGAAATATTGCTTTTTGGAAGGACTATATTTTTATCCTTTCCAAACAAAATACTCATAAGAGGTTCTGTTTCTATTTCTTTCAAGTGCTTGATAGTCAAGAATATATGAAAAAAACGAGCATTCCAAATAGGAAGTTTCAACGCTTGGTTTGCAATTTTTAAGCTCAACGCATCTATGGTCGATTGATCTAAGGATTTGCGCTTTTGTTTGTAGGTTGTTCTAAGGTCTTTTTTATTCATAAATTAATAGTTGTGGAGCATCGAAATAGAGCATCTCCTTTATAAACAATTGGGTCTTCATTAATATTTAAAATATAGCCATCATATTCTGCTTTGACAGATTGATTAAATTTCCCATAAGCATCTGTGATATAGCCTAAAATAGTGTGTTTTTCAACTTTAGAATTAAGTTTTATTGTTGCACGAAACATGCCAGAAGACTTGGCTCTAATCCATTTGCTTTCTTCAATAAAAATAATTTCTTTTTTTGGAGTGGACGCTTTAAATTTTGTTCTCAACATATCAAAATGATTCAAAATTCGCTTTGCTCCATTGACTCCTGTGTTGGTAACTTGAGCGTCAATATGATAAGATTTTCCTCCTTCAAAAAGTAAAATTGGAATATTGTGTTTGTCGCATGCACTACGGAACGATTTTGAAATTTTATTGGAATACACCACAAAAGGAGCGCCGTAGGCCTTGGCCCATTTTTTGAGGTTTTGCGCCTCTTTTACGATTCTAATTTGAGGCGCGTTGAAACGTCCTGCACCGCCTGTATGGTGGTCAACAATAAAATCAACTTGTGGTACAATTTCTTGCATGAGTTTATACGCAACCTGACTTGCTAGAGAGCCCGATTTTGATCCTGGAAATACACGATTCAAATCACGCCCATCTGGAAGTTCTCGTGTTTTATTGAGAAATCCAAAAATATTCAAAACAGGGATACAAATGATGGTTCCTTTCTTTGGTTTATTGATGCCTTTTGCGATGAGTTGCCGAACGATTTCTACACCATTCACTTCATCTCCGTGAATACCAGCGGTAAATAAAACAACTGGACCAGGTTTTTTGGAGCGATTGATGATGACAGGAACATCAACTCTGGTTTGCGTGTGTAGTTTTGCAACATGAAAATTAATTTCTCGCGATTCGCCAAGGGCGATATCTTCACCAAGGATATTTAATATAGAATTATTGTTTGTCATTAACGTCTATTTCTTTCGATGAATGTAATAATAGCTTTGGCAATATTTTTTTGTGAAGCCCCTTCGATACCTTCGAGTCCTGGAGTAGAGTTGATCTCCATAATTAATGGCCCACGTTTGGATTGCAAAATATCGACACCACAAACTGGAAGTTTGAGTTGACGCGCAGATTTAATGGCAATTTTTAACTCAGCTTCAGACATTCGATAATACTCAAAGGTACCGCCACGATGCAAATTTGATCTAAATTCTCCTTCTTTTCCTTTTCGTTTCATAGCTCCAATGACTTGGCCATCGACAATAAAAGCACGAATATCGACGCCTTTTGCCTCGGCGATGTATTCTTGTACCAAAGCCCTGGCTTGAAGTCCATTGAATGCTTCCAAAACAGATTCGGCAGCATTTTTGCTTTCTGCCAAAACCACACCAAGCCCTTGCGTACCTTCTAATAATTTGATAACAACAGGGGTGCCTCCAACATGTTCTATAACTTCTTCTACATCTTTCGAATAGTTTGTAAATACTGTTTTTGGCATATCTATTCCGCCTTTGGAAAGGCGCTGAAAACTACGCAGTTTATCTCTAGAACGAATGATAGCATCGGATGAAACGGTAGAAAATACATTCATCATTTCAAATTGGCGTACTACTGCACAGCCATAGAAAGTTACAGAGGCTCCAATTCGAGGAATAATGGCATCAACATCATTGAGGTATTTCCCTTTATAATAGACTGTTGGTTTTTCTTTTTCAATGATTAAATCACAACTCAAAGGATCTATAACTTCGACATCGTGTCCTCTATTTTCGGCCTCTTCAATGAGTCTTCTTGTTGAGTATAAGTTTTTGTTTCGAGATAAGATGACAATATTCATAACAAAAATTAAAGCTAATTTTAAAGCAATATACTAAAAAACTACAATGGATTTTTACAATACTAGGAATTAATATACCTTTGGAAAGATGTCATCTTCAAGATTAGAAATACAACTAAAAACACTTCCAAGTACGCCTGGTGTCTATCAATTTTTTGACAATAAGGGTGCTGTAATTTATGTGGGAAAGGCCAAAAACTTGAAGAACAGAGTGCGTTCGTATTTCAATAAAGTTCATGATTATGGTAAAACCAATGTTTTGGTCAAAAAAATTCATGATATAAAACATATTATTGTTGATACCGAAACCGATGCTTTATTGCTTGAAAATAATTTGATAAAAAAGTATCAGCCACGCTATAATGTTCTTCTAAAAGATGACAAATCCTACCCTTGGTTGTGCATTAAAAAAGAGCGATTTCCACGCGTGTTTCAAACCCGAAGAGTGATAAAAGATGGTTCGGAATATTTTGGGCCCTACACAAGTGTAAGAACAGTTTCAACGCTTTTGGATTTGATCAAAGGCCTTTTTCCTATTCGAACGTGTCATTATGATTTGTCTGAAGAAAAAATAAATAATAAAAAATATAAAGTATGCTTAGAATATCATTTAGGCAATTGTAAAGGGGCTTGTGAGGCCAAAGAAACTGAGCAGGCCTATTTGGAAAATATTTCTGCCATTCGTGATATTTTAAAAGGGAATTTTAAAAACTCTTTATCACTTTTTAAAAGGCAAATGCAAGATTTAGCTGAAAATTTACAGTTTGAGGACGCACAAGTTTTGAAAGAAAAAATCACTATTCTACAAAATTATCAATCAAAATCTACTATTGTAAATCCTAAAATTAGTGATGTCGAGGTCTATTCAATCACTAGCGATGAAAGTTTTGCATATGTTAATTTTCTCCAATTATCTCATGGTGCGATTATCAGAGCTCATACGATGGAAATCAAAAAGAAACTTCAAGAAAGTGATGTCGAATTATTAGAATTGGCCATAACAGAACTGAGACAGCGATTTCAACTTCTATCAAAAGAAATTTATGTGCCTTTTGAAGTTAAGCTAGGCGAGACTATCAAAATCACAATACCTCGAGTAGGAGACAAAAAACAGTTGCTAGATTTATCTCTTAGAAACGCCAAATATTATAGATTGGAACAGCTCAAACAGGTCAAAATCATAGATCCGGATCGTCATGTGAAACGCATAATGGCACAAATGAAGTCTGATCTTCGCCTCTCAGAAGCACCAACGCATATCGAATGTTTCGATAATTCTAATATTCAAGGCACACACCCTGTCGCCGCATGTGTAGTTTTTAAAAATGGAAAACCGAGCAAAAAAGAGTATCGTCATTTTAATATCAAAACCGTTGAAGGTCCAGACGATTTTGCCTCTATGACGGAGGTGGTGTATCGAAGATATAAAAGACTTTTGGATGAAAAACAAGATTTGCCTCAACTGATTATTATTGATGGAGGAAAGGGGCAACTTTCTGCGGCACTAAAAAGTTTGGATGCATTAAATTTACGTGGAAAAATTGCTATAATAGGAATTGCAAAACGTTTAGAAGAATTATTTTATCCAAACGATCCAATTCCATTATATTTAGACAAAAAAAGCGAAACATTAAAAATCATTCAACAATTGAGAAATGAAGCGCACCGTTTCGGAATAGAACATCACCGCAACAGGCGAAGCAAATCGGCCTTGCACTCAGAGTTGGAATCTATTCCCGGAATTGGAGAAAAAACTAGGGTACAATTATTGAAAGTATTCAAGTCGGCGCAAAGAGTATCTTTTGCAAAATTGGACGAATTAGAACAAATTATTGGTGTTTCCAAAGCGCAAAAAATTTATAAATTTTACCACAAAGAACATGAAAGTTAACCCCAAGTTTTTTATCGTTTTTTATATCTGCAGTCTTATTGGTTTTGCTCAAAAGCCATTGCCAAAAGATCCAAAAGTTGGATTGGTTCTTAGTGGTGGAGGTGCCAAAGGTTTGGCTCATATTGGTGTTTTGAAAGCTATTGATAGTCTAGGTGTTCGCATAGATTATATTGGCGGAACAAGTATGGGAGCTGTGGTTGGTGGGTTATATGCATCTGGGTACTCTGCGCATCAGTTGGATTCCATTTTTAGAAGAGTTGATTTTGATGTACTCCTTGGAGATAAAGTGCCACGACCGTCCAAAACGTTTCAAGAACGAAAAAATGCAGAAAAATATGCGGCATCACTTCCTCTAAAAGATTTTAAAGTTCAATTGCCGTCCTCTATCTCCAGAGGTCAAAACGTGTTTAACTTACTCACCAAACTTACAAAAGACGAATGGAGTATAACTAATTTTAGCGAGTTGCCTATTCCTTTCTATTGTATAGCAACAAATATGGAAACAGGAGAAGCTGTTGTGATGGATCAAGGAAATCTTGCTGAAGCCATGTCTATCAGTAGTGTGCTGCCAACGCTTTTTCAACCTGTCGAACGCGATGGAATTTTATTGATGGATGGCGGTATTACAAATAATTACCCTGTAGAAATCCTTAAAACAAAAGATTTAGACTACATTATCGGAGTTAATGTTCAAGAGGATTTATTGACAAAAGATGAAATAAAATCGGTATCAGAAATTTTGACGCAGATCAACAATTTTAGATCAACAAAAGCAATGGAAGTTAAGAAACAACTGACAGATCTTTATATACAACCTGATGTCGAAAAATATTCAATCATTTCATTTAACAAAGGTTCAGAGATAATTGAAAAAGGCAAAACAGCGGTTGTTCCTTTCTTTAACAAATTAAAAGCATTAGCAAAAACACAGAATTTTTCAAAATTACCAAAGATCTCTAGCGATACTGACAGTTTAAAAATTAGTAGGATTGATATTGATGGGAATAAAAAATATACGGACGCATACGTTATGGGAAAGTTGCGTTTTCGCCAAGGCGAAACCATAAGTTTCGATGATTTTAATAATGGTGTCAGTAATTTATTGGCAACCAACAATTTCGATAGTTTTCGTTACAAGTTTTTATCCAATGAAAATCAAGGGTATCATTTTATGGGAAACGTCAAAGAAACGACAAATACAAGTTTTTTAAAGTTTGGTATTCATTACGATCAAGTTCTTAAAAGTGCTGTATTATTAAATTTCACAAAAAAACAATTACTACTCAAAAACGATGTGTTATCCTTAGATTTCATATTGGGGGATAATTCACGCTTCAATTTTGATTATTACATAGACAAAGGGTTTTATTGGAGTATTGGTCTCAACGCCCAATACACTCGTTTTCGATATGATATAAACCCGCTCTTATTTAATCCGTCACTTCCAGAGACATTAAGGATTAGAATTCCAACAACACTTTCTGATTTTACAGCTCGTTTTTTTGTAGAAACACTAATCAAGAAAGATTTTTCTCTAAAACTTGGCGCCACATTCAAACGCCTCAATATGTATGCCTCAAGTCAATCGCTAACAACAACATTTCAAGATGTAAAATACCAAATAGAGGAAAGCGATTTTTCTAGCGTCAATGCAGCAATGAAGTATGATACATTGGATGATGTTTTTTTTCCAACAAGTGGTTTTTTGTTTGAGGGCTCGGGAGATTTGTATTTAACGGCATCCAAATATGAAGATTTTAGTCAATTTTTAATTTTAAAAGCCAATATAGCTAAGGCCTTTAAAATGTATAAAAACATATCTTTTTTGGTCGGTACAGAAGGTGGGTTTATGGTTGGCGATGATAAAATTCCTGCGCTCAAATTTGGTTTGGGTGGCTATGGTCATAATCACATCAACAACAATAGCTCATTTTTTGGGTACGACTTTTTTAGTTTATCGGGAGATAGTTTTGTAAATGCCTATTTCACAGCCGATTATGAATTCTACAAACGGCATCATATTAATATATCTGGAAATTTTGCCAATATTGGAAATGATATTTTCTTAGGGGAAGAGTGGCTTTCATTACCGTCTTACAAGGGCTTTGCTTTGGGCTATGGTTTAGAAACTATTTTTGGCCCAATTGAACTTAAATTCCATTGGTCTCCAGAAAATGACTATAGCGGCGTGTTTGTTAACTTGGGCTATTGGTTCTAATGGTATAATTTTTTTTATTAAATTTGTGTATGACCCTATTTTGGAAAGATCTTTTATTGTTGCTTCATTTTCTTATCAAAAGAAATCCCGAATAAGCTGTGTTCTTGATGATGATATCATGAACCAATTTCTCTTTGAGCTTATTTTGTATAACATAAAAAACTTTTTACGATGCCGTTTTATCACAAACTTGGAAATATCCCTCACAAGAGGCATATCCAATTCAAAAAACCAAATGGAGGTTTCTATTATGAGCAATTATTTGGAACCATAGGATTTGATGGGATGTCCACCAACGCCTACCACGAACAACGTCCAACACAAGTTAAATCCATACAAAAGCAATATTCTATAGCTCCAAAAATTGCCAAAACAAATAATATTCAATCCTATAAGTTACACGGTTTTAAGGTGCAACCAGAATCAGATTTTTTGGAAAGTCGAAAAGTAGTTCTAACAAATTCGGATTGTAACATTATATTGGCTGCACCAAAATCTTCTTTAACAACGTATTTTTACAAAAATTCTGATGCAGATGAATTGCTATTTGTGCATAAAGGATCTGGAAAACTACGCACTATGTTTGGAAATTTAGACTTTAAATATGGTGATTATTTGATCATTCCTAGAGGCATAATATATCAAATACAATTTGACACCGAAGACAACAGACTCTTCATTGTAGAATCTTACAGTCCAATTTATACACCAAAACGTTACAGAAATTGGTTTGGACAATTGTTAGAACATGCTCCCTATTGCGAGCGTGATATTCGCCGGCCACAGGAATTAGAAACCTACAATGAGAGCGGAGAATTTACAATCAAATTAAAAAAGCAAAACGAAATCATAGAAATGATTTATGCCTCTCATCCTTTCGATGTGATTGGGTATGATGGATTTAATTATCCTTATGCATTTTCAATTCACGATTTTGAACCGATTACAGGTCGAATTCATCAGCCACCACCAGTACATCAAACATTTGAAACCAATGCTTTTGTTGTATGTAGTTTTGTGCCAAGACTTTACGATTATCATCCAGAATCAATTCCAGCGCCATACAATCACAGTAATATTGATAGCGATGAGGTGTTGTATTACGTAGATGGAGATTTTATGAGCCGAAATGACATTGAACCGGGGTATATCTCCTTACATCCGGCAGGCATTCCGCATGGCCCACATCCAGGCGCAATGGAACGCAGTATTGGAAAAAAAGACACCCAAGAGTTGGCCGTAATGGTCGACACATTCAAACCTCTTCAAGTTACAGAAGAAGCACTAAAGATATCTGATGAAGATTATTTTAAATCTTGGTTAGAACATTAATATTAACCTTAAAAATTTTAGTTATGAGTAAACCCTTAAAATCTGTAGATTACAGTCTTGAGAAAATTTTTGACGGAGCCCAAGATTTTTTGCCTCTTCTTGGGACAGATTTTGTTGAATTTTATGTTGGCAACGCTAAACAAGCAGCACACTTCTATAAAACAGCTTTTGGATTCCAATCATTGGCCTACAAAGGCCTAGAAACAGGCTCAAAAGATGAAGTAAGTTATGTTCTTCAACAAGGTAAAATAAAACTAGTACTTACAACACCACTTAATAGCACGTCCCCAATAAACGACCATTTGCGTAAACATGGAGACGGCGTAAAAGTCATAGCCCTATGGGTAGAAGATGCCCACAAAGCCTATCAAGAAACGACCAAACGCGGTGCTAAATCATATTTTGAACCAAAAGTACATCGCGACCAATATGGTGAAATTGTCACCTCTGGAATTTATACTTATGGCGAAACCGTTCATGTTTTTGTAGAGCGCAAGAATTATAAAGGCGTATTTTTCCCTGGATATGTTGCTTGGGAATCTGAATATAATCCGCCAAGTGCAGGACTAAAATTTATAGACCATATGGTTGGAAATGTAGGTTGGGGAGAAATGAATACTTGGGTAAAATGGTATGAAGAAGTTATGGGATTTGTTAATTTTTTATCCTTTGATGATAAACAGATTCACACGGAATATTCTGCTCTTATGAGTAAAGTGATGAGCAATGGCAACGGAAGAATTAAATTTCCCATTAACGAACCTGCCAAAGCTGCAAAGCGTTCTCAAATTGAAGAATATCTTGACTTTTATGAAGGTTGTGGAGTACAGCATTTGGCGGTAGCAACCGACGATATCATAGCAACAGTGCGGCATTTACGCGCCAATGGTGTAGAGTTTTTGCCACCTCCACCACAAGCCTATTATGATGCAATACCAAAACGTCTAGGAGCACACATGAAACTTATGAAAGAAGATATTTCTGTACTGCAAGAACTTTCAATATTGGTAGATGCCGATGAGGAAGGCTATTTGTTACAAATTTTCACAAAACCTGTAGAAGATCGTCCAACATTATTTTTCGAAATCATTCAGCGGATGGGAGCAAAAGGGTTTGGAGCAGGAAATTTCAAAGCATTATTTGAATCTATTGAGCGCGAACAAGCCAACAGAGGAACACTTTAAAACAACAAAAATGAAATAGAGTTGTTGTTCCTTTTAGTTTTGGAATAATAATTGCAAATTTGCATGTACATCAAATATAAACGGTGTTCATCATGAGAAAATTTTTAGTAGTCGCCTTATTTTGGTCAAGTCTTAGCTTTGTTTCAGCGCAAGAAAATTCTTCTTTTCAAGCTGGCGAATGGCTTAAATTTAAACTCAGCTACAGCGGTTGGATGAAAGCAGGAAATGCAACGCTAGAGATCCATGATGCTCAATACAAAGACAAACCTGTATTTCATGTTATTGGAAAAGGATGGACTACAGGAGCAATAAAATGGTTTTTTAAAGTAAAAGACCGCTATGAGAGTTATTTTGATAAAAAAACTGGCCAGCCCTATAAATTTATTCGAGATGTATATGAAGGAGGATATACCAAAAATCGAATTATAGAATTTGATTACACTAAAAATCAAGCAAATATAAACGATCTAAAAGAGAAAAAGAAAACAACCGTACCCATAAGATCCAATATTCAAGATATTATTTCTGCCTATTATTATTTGAGAAATAATTATGAAACAGCGTCTATAAAAGTTGGTGAAGTTGTTCAACTCGATATGTTTTTTGATAGTGAGATTTTTGGATTTAAGCTGAAATATTTGGGCCGAGAAACCATAAAAACAAAATTTGGGAACGTAAATTGCTTAAAATTTCGCCCCTATGTTATGGCGGGACGTGTGTTTCACGAAGAAGAAAGCGTAACACTTTGGGTAAGCGCCGATAAAAATAAGGTCCCATTAAAAATTAAAGCAGACCTCCGTGTAGGATCTTTACAATCTGATTTAGAGGCATTTAAAGGGCTAAAACATCCCTTTGAAATTCAATTGTAAATTTTAGCTTGAACGTATGAAAAATAAAACCACCAAACAATTGATTGATGCACTTGATGAAAAGTATAGCGCTATAAATCAAGATAAAAATGTGTATTTGGAAGGCCTTTTGCACAGCAAAACCATTAATTATTGGGACTATATTCATACAGATGCTCTTTTAAATTTACAAATCCAACGCACCAATCTTCCTGACGAAATGGTCTTTATTGGGTACCACCAAATTAATGAACTTATTTTTAAAATGATTTTGTGGGAGCTTCAACAAGTCGCAGAGGCAGAAGTTTTAGAGGTTAATTTTTTTACAGACAAACTGATGCGTGTGAGTCGCTATTTTGATATGCTCACATCGTCTTTTAACATCATGCAAGAAGGCATGGATGTTGAACAATATAATAAGTTTAGACACACCCTAACACCAGGAAGTGGATTTCAGAGTGCTCAATATAGAAAAATTGAGTTTGCCTCTACAGAACTCATCAATTTAATTGACGCTCGTTTTCGCAAAACTATAGATCGAGACACGCCTTTTGAGCACGCTCTTGAGCATTTATATTGGCAAGCCGCTGGCAAAGATTACAAAACGGGTGAGAAATCTATTTTGCTTAGCAATTTTGAACATCGATACAAAGAAGAATTTATCACTTTTATGAAAGTATATAATACCAAAAATTTGTGGTCGCGTTACAAAGAATTATCAGCATCAGATCAAAATAACAAAACTCTTATCGACGCCATGCGTCACTACGACTACACAGTGAATATCACTTGGGTTATAGCGCATTTCAATGCTGCAAAGCATTATATTTTGGCTAATTCTGGTGATGGCGAAGCAACGGGAGGCAGCAATTGGCAAAAATATATGCATCCAAAGTACCAAAAAAGAATATTTTTTCCAGAACTTTGGAGTTCAAAAGAAATTGAAAATTGGGGTCAAAATATAGCGTAGTGCATCAATTAAAACAACAGCATCTAAACACTTTAAAAAGTATTATTGCAACTGTAGGTCTTGCCTTTTTAACCTTTCAATGTACAAGCGCAGAAAAAAACACACCTATAGCTCAAGAACTTCAAGAAGACATCAAATTTGGGTACAACTTGAATAACTTTTACGTTATTCAAGACACTATACAGCGTGGGGAGAGTTTTGGAGAGATTCTTTCGCGATACAAGGTCGATTTTTCAGAGATTTATAATATTGCAAATCAAGCGAAAGACACTTTTGATATTCGACAATTACGTGCTGGAAAACCATACATGCTTTTGTGCTCAAAAGACGCATCAAGAACGGCACAAAGTTTTATATATCAACCCAACAAAATAGAATATGTTGTTCTTGAATTTTGCGATTCTATTGTTGCCTACAAGCAACGAAAACCCGTAAAAATTGTAGAAAAAGAAGCATTTGGTGTGATCGAAAATACACTTTCTGAAACCATGGAAGCACAAGGATTACCCATTCAACTTATTTATGACATGTCCGACGATATTTATGCTTGGACCATCGACTTTTTTAGATTACAAAAAGGCGATAATTTTAAAGTGATTTACAAACAACGTTTTGTAGAAGACAGTATTTATGCCGGAATAGAAAGCATAGATGCTGCCTATTTTGAGCACAAAGGAGAACCAATTTATGCGTTCAATTATATCAATCCAGATTCAAAAACAAGTACAGATTATTATGATGATTCTGGTAAAAGTTTACAAAAAGCATTTTTGAAAAGTCCTGTAAAATTCAGTAGAATATCATCGCGATATAATAAAAACCGTAGAATCGCCTATTACGGCAACAAAGTTCGACCTCATAAAGGGACCGATTTTGCGGCCCCTGTAGGCACCCCAATTTTGGCTACTGCAAATGGGACTGTTATTGAATCTACACGAAGAGGCGGTAACGGAAAGTTTGTAAAAATTCGTCATAACGCTACCTATTCTACGCAGTATTTACACATGAGTAAACGCTTGGTCAATGTTGGCGATTTTGTAAAACAAGGCGATGTGATTGGTAAAGTTGGAATGACAGGAAATACAAGTGGTCCTCATGTTTGTTATCGGTTTTGGAAAAATGGCCGCCAAGTAGATCCTTTCCGTCAAAAATTACCCGACGCAAAAGCTCTTTCAGAAATTTATAAAACCGATTTTCTTGAGTATATTGCACCGCTCAAACAACGATTAGACACTATAAACTAACCATATTTAACACAAAATGAGCTTAAAATCCATCAACCCAACAGAAACATTAGCTTGGAAAAACCTGCAACACCATTTTGAAAGCATAAAGGATGTACATATGACTTCTTGGTTTGATGAAAATCCAAATCGTGCTTCAGAATTCAGTATAAGATGGGATGATTTTTTTGTTGATTTTTCTAAAAATAGAATAACTCCTGAAACTTTAGATTTACTCAAAGACTTAGCAGAAGAAGTTCAATTGAGTGCTGCAATTTCAAAATATTTTGGAGGAGAAAAAATCAACAAAACAGAAAACAGAGCGGTATTGCATACAGCCCTGAGAATGCCAGAAAATGCTGAGATTTTTTATGAAGGAGAGAATGTTATGCCTGAAATTAATCAGGTAAAACATAAAATAAAACAATTTTCTGAAGATGTTATTGGCGGAAAAAGCAAAGGCTTTACAAACGAATCATTTACAGATATTGTCAATATTGGTATTGGGGGTTCCGATCTTGGTCCAGCAATGGTCGTCGATGCACTGAAATATTATAAAAATCATTTGAATGTTCATTTTGTAAGTAATGTTGACGGCGATCATGTTAATGAAGTTCTTAAAACATTAAATCCAGAAACGACACTTTTTGTGATAGTTTCCAAAACCTTTACAACACAAGAAACACTTTCCAATGCCACTACCATAAAACAGTGGTTTTTACAACATGCTTCTGAGGATGATATTGCAAAACAATTTGTAGCGGTTTCAACCAATATTGAAAAAGCAAAAGCTTTTGGAATAGATGCTCAAAACATCTTCCCCATGTGGGATTGGGTAGGTGGTCGATTTTCTTTATGGAGTGCCGTAGGGCTCAGTATGAGTTTGGCTGTTGGATATAAAAATTTTGAAGCGTTGCTTAGAGGAGCTCATAAAATGGATGTTCACTTTAAAGAAGAAAAATTTGAACAAAACATTCCAGTACTTTTGGCCTTTTTAAGCATTTGGTACAATAATTTTTTTAAAGCTGAAAGTGAAGCCATTATACCATACACTCAATATTTAAACCAGTTTGCGACCTATTTGCAACAAGCCATTATGGAAAGTAATGGAAAAAGCATTGATAGAGCAGGACATAAAGTGAATTATCAAACAGGGAATTTGATTTGGGGAGAACCAGGAACCAATTCACAGCACGCCTTTTTTCAATTAATCCATCAAGGTACAAAATTGATTCCTTCTGATTTTATAGGATTTGCAAAATCATTGCATGGCAATCAAGACCATCAAGACAAGTTGATGTCCAACTTTTTTGCACAAACAGAAGCACTACTCAACGGTAAAACAAAAGCTGAAGTCATTGCCGAAGGCACTAATGAAGCCATAATTCCCTACAAAGTATTTGAAGGCAATCGCCCTACAAACACTATTTTTATAGAACAACTTACCCCCGAAAGTTTGGGGAAACTTATTGCAATGTATGAACATAAAATTTTTGTTCAAGGTATTGTATGGAATGTTTTTAGTTACGATCAATTTGGGGTAGAATTGGGCAAGCAATTGGCCGGTAAAATTCTTAAGGAGTTTTCTCTAAGCAATAAAGCATCTCACGATGCTTCGACTTCAAATTTGATTTCATTGTACAAAAGCATGCGCTAATCATTTTACGTTTGAGCTGTTTGTGTGTGGCTAAAATCTCGTATTTTTGTATAACTTAAAATCAAAACAGAATGATTAAAACCGTACATTCTTATTGGGCTTATTTAGTTTTAGTTGTATTACTTATTGCTGTTATTAAAGCCTTTTCTGGAGTCATTTCAAAAAAAGAATACGACCCAAAAACATTTCGAGTGGCATTATTTACACTGATTGTATCACATATACAATTATTAATTGGTCTTGTGTTATATTTTACTTCAAGTCGTTTTTCATTATGGTCAGAGCTTGGAGTTGGAGAGGTTATGAAAACCGCTGTGTATCGCCTATACTTAGTAGAGCACCCCACTATCAATATTTTGGCAGTAGCACTCATTACAATTGGATATTCTAAACATAAAAAGAAACGCCTTTCAGCACCAAAATATAAGACCTTGGCTATTTTCTATACCATTGCATTGCTGCTCATACTTTCTAGAATACCGTGGGATGTATGGCCTAACTAGAACTTATTTTATTTCTTTAATCACATGGACATACACGGGGAAGTGGTCGCTATATCCACCAGTAAATCCACCCCAAGAAAAACTTCGAAAAGGATAGCCCTTAAATTGTCCTTTTTTTGTAATTAAAAATTGAGCATTAAAAATCCCTGCCTTGTAGAATCTAAAGCTTGAATAATCATCACCTAGCAAAGGTTTTGTGATTAAAATTTGATCGAACAAACTCCATGCATCTCTGTAGGCATTAGACCCAAGTCCTTTTTTGAAAAAAGATTCCATCGGGTTATAAATACCTTTAAGTCCGACACGTGTTTTGTCGCCTTTTGCCTTTAGTATCTTTTTTAAACTTGTATTGTTGGGGTTATCATTGAGATCACCCATGCTAAATATTTTGGCATAAGGATCTATAGATTGAAGCGAATCAATCAGGCGTTTATTCAATGCAGCTGCGGCTTCTCTTTTAGATCGGCTTTTGGCCTCACCACCACTTCTCGATGGCCAGTGATTTACGATGAGATGAATGAGATCGCCTTCCAAATATCCGCTTACCAAAAGTTGATCTCTAGTATAATCGCGATCGCCATCGTTATCTCTAAGTTGAAGCTCATGAGAACTTGAACTTACAGGCGTAAATAATGCTTTTTGATACATTAGTGCGACGTCTATGCCACGTTCGTCTGGAGACTCAAAATGAATAATTCCATAGTCTTTTTTTAGTAGTGCAGGGTCATTGGCCAAATCTTCAATAACACTTCTATTTTCTACTTCAGAAAGGCCAATCACAGCTGGAGTATTTTTGGATGTTTTTGCTCCAATTTTTGCAACGACACTTGCCATGTTTTGAACCTTCTTTGTATAGACCTCAGAACGCCCTGTTTTGAGTTCCATCATTGGGCTCGCTTCATCGAATTTATTTGGATCATTTATAGTATCAAAAAGGTTTTCTACATTATAAAAAGCAATGGTATGAACCTTAAACTTTCGTTTATTTTGAGCTTCAACTTTTGAAATAAAACCAGCAAAAAAAACAAAAAATATAACTTTGAAGTACTTGTCTAACATATAAAAAAAATAGGTCTATAAATAATGATTAAATTATACATCAAAAGTATAAATTTTAAAATAAGAAACGTACTTTTGTCTAATATATATATACTTCAACAAAAATTAATTTTATATGAAAAAACAAACTCTTAGTTTTTTGTTTGTGTGTTTTAATGTACTCTCAGTGTTTGCTCAGCAAACGACCGTCAAAGGAGTTGTGAAAGACATGCTAACAACCCAACCTGTAGCAGGCGTATTGGTAAGTTTTGAAAACACAGAACTCTCCACTTATACCGACGAAATGGGAGTTTTCCAGTTTTCATCTCAGGTTCCTTTGGGCGAGCAAATGCTATCGCTAAGTAAAACAGGGTATTTGAATGCACGCTACCCAATTATTGTTACAGAAGGCCAAACGCTAAATATTCAAGATATGATGCTATCGCAGGACAATTCTGATGATGATTTGTTTACCATTACACTTTCAGATGATGAACTGAATGATGATTCAAGTGGAGCAGATAATATTTCTGGACTGCTTTCTGCATCACAAGATATTTTTCAGAGGGCCGCGGCTTTTGAATTTAGCCAATCATTTTTTCGTGTTCGTGGTTTAAATTCAGAAAATGGAAATGTTTTGATGAATGGCATTGAGATGAATAAAATGTTTGACGGAAGACCTCAATGGAGTAATTGGGGAGGATTGAATGATGTTTTAAGAGGTCAAGAGTTGAGTATGGGCTTAGCGCCTTCTAGTTATAATTTTGGAGGGCTTTTAGGGTCAACCAACATCAATTTAAGAGCCTCAAGCTATAGAGCTGGAGGTCGAATTACATACTCTTCTTCCAACAGAAGTTACACCAATCGTCTGATGGCTACATATGCTTCTGGCTTGGTCGATGGTGGATGGTCTTATGCATTTTCTATAGGAAGACGTTGGGGAGATGAAGGTTTCCAAGACGGAACGTTCTATGATGCCAATTCGTTTTTTGCTTCCGTTGAAAAGAAAATTAATGACAAGCACAGTTTAAATTTTGTTGGAATTTATACACCAAATCGCCGTGGAAAATCGTCACCAAACACACAAGAAGTTTTTGATCTTAAAGGCATTACTTACAATGAATATTGGGGATGGCATGATGGCGAAAAACGAAATTCGCGTATCCGCCGCATTGCAGAACCAGTTGTGATGCTGAACCATTATTGGGATATTTCAGACAAAACAAGCTTAAATACAAACCTGGCCTATCAATTTGGGGAGTTGGGAAACAGCCGATTAGACTATGCGGGGGGTGCAAACCCAAGCCCAGCCTATTATCAAGGCCTTCCTAGTTATTTTCTAGCTGATGCCGATGGTCCAGATTATGCCGGAGCATATCTTTCTGAACAATCTTTTCGAAATGGAGGGCAAGTGGAATGGAACCGCATTTATGATGCCAACCTGACCAATAATATTAATGGCGACTATGCCGCCTATATTTTGTATGAAGATCGTAGTGATGATGAACAATTTACAGTCAATACCATATTAGAGTCCGAACTTTCAGAGCGAGTGACATTAAATGCTGCGGTAAATTATAAGCGTTTAAAATCTCACAATTTTGCAGAAATTATGGACATGCTAGGCAGCAATACGGGCTATCTCAATGTGGATTCATTTGATCAAGTACAATTTGATTTAAGAAACCCCAACCAAGTTGTTGGTGAGGGCGATACGTTCCGATACAACTACATGATTGATGCAAATGTTTTGAGCAGTTTTGTTCAAGCACAATTTAAATATAATAAAGTAGATTTCTTTGTTGCAGGAAGTTATACCGCCACACAATATCAGCGTGAAGGTTTGTACCAAACAGAGACGTATGCCGATAATTCTTATGGAAAAGGGCGACAACTTTCATTTACAGGATTGGGAGCCAAAGGAGGATTTACATATAAATTTTCTGGTAAACACATTTTAAATGTCAATGCAGGATATTTATCCAAAGCGCCAACAATCCGAAATACTTTTACCAACTCTCGCGAAAACCACGCCATTGTTGGGGATAAATCAGGTATAGATATCACAGAAGAAAAAATCACTTCTTTTGATGCTAATTATGTATTTAGGTCATCTACGGTAAAAGCAAGATTGACAGGGTACTACACGCAAATGCAAGACGCCAATGAAGTTTCATTTTATTTTGCAGATGGTATTAGTGGTGTAGATCAAGGGACTGCTTTTGTACAGGAAATTCTTCAAGGAATAGACAAAAGACACCTAGGGTTGGAGTTTGGAATTGAAGCACAAGTGACGCCAACCATCAAGTTGACCGGTGTTGCTTCGGTCGGGCAATTTACATATGACAACAATCCAAATTTGGTGCTCACTTCAAGCGATTTTGTAGAAGGGCTTAATTTTGGTCAAGCAAATCTTAAAGATTACAAAATTGCTGGAGGACCACAACAAGCTGCTTCTATTGGTTTTGAATATAGAGATCCAAACTATTGGTGGTTTGGGACTACAGCCAATTTCTTTGCCAATACCTATGTTGATGTTTCTCCATTGACAAGAACACAAAACTTTTATTTAGACACAGACGGGCTGCCGTTTTCAGACTATGATCCAGACTTGGCAAGAGAGTTGTTACGTCAAGAACGATTTGAAGACTATATGGTAATCAATGCCGTGGGGGGGAAATCCTGGAAAATCGGCGACTATTATGTGAGTTTGTTTGTCAGCTTAAATAATATTTTTGACCAGAAATATAAATCGGGTGGTTTCGAACAAGGGCGCAGTGCAAATTATCAATCTCTTAAAGAAGACGCTGGCAATCCAAAGCGCGTCTTTGGACCAAAATATTGGTATGGAAGAGGCCCAACCTATTTCTTAAACCTAAACTTCAGATTTTAAAAAAACTAAAAATGAACATTAATTTTAAACTAATGAAAACACTAAATTTTAAATCACTAGCAGCAACAATTTTTGCAGCGCTTGCTCTCGTTGCCTGCGTTCAGGACGACGAATTTGAAGTTCCATCAAGTGTTGGGACCGAGGAAAATCAAAACTTAAACACACTTCTTTCACAAATTGATTCGGGAGACGTGCAATTAATTACTATTGGAGAACTAAAAGCTCAGTTTCAGTCCGATGATGATGCTACAGCAATCACTTCTGATATTGCAGTAAAAGGATATGTATCTTCATCTGATGCGACAGGAAACTTTTACAAAGAGTTCTATATTCAAAACGCAGCACAAGATGCAACGGATGCGATAAAAATAGCATTGAACCAAGTGGATTCATACAACCAATTCAATATTGGAAGAGAGGTTTATATTTCTTTAAAAAATCTATATTTAGGTGAAGCAAATGGTGGTGATGGTGTGTTTACGATTGGTGGTGCTGTGAATGGCGATGGTGAAGTAGAGTCTTTGACCGCCAATGAAGTGCCAATGTACTTATTTCGTTCGGCAACCACAGAAACAATAGTGCCAAAAACAGTCTCTTCTTTGTCCTCTGATGATATCGGAATTTTTGTCACCCTTAATGCCGTAGAATTCCCAACAAACGAAATTGGAGCGTCATACGTTGCTTCTACAGACGATTATGATACACAGCGCACAGTACAGCGTTGCTCTGGATTTGAATATGCGACTTTTATGTTAGAAACAAGTTCATTTGCTAGTTTCAAGAATGAAGTCCTTCCAGCAGGTGGAGGTTCAATTTCAGGAATTGTTTCAAAAACGTACAATGGTAGTGATTTGGTATTAGCATTGAATACTACCGACGATGTTCAAATGAACGATAGCCGTTGCGAATTGTTAGACATCGATGATTTCTCTGCTATTTTTGAAGATGATTTTCAATCCTACTCAAATTATAGTAATATCACAGGAAATTGGACCAACTATAATGAAGAGGGCGGGAGATTTTGGCGTGCAAAAACAACGAGTGACAACCAAAATTCTGGAAGTAAAATTGCGTATGTAAGTGCCTACAATAGTGGTGATTCCAGTAATATTGTTTGGTTGATTACTCCAGCCATCGATTTGGATGCACAAGAAGCTGAGTTTGTGAAGTTTAAATCCTCAAACAGTTTTAGTGATAACAGCGGCCTGGAGCTTTTAATTTCTACAGATTGGGACGGTAGCGAATCTACAATAGAATCTTCAACATGGAATACATTAAATACTAATATTGTTTCCGATGCTGAGTATTATCAAAATTGGGTAGATTCTGGATTAACAGATTTAAGTTCTTACAGCGGTACTGCCTATGTTGCTTTTAAATATACTGGAGGTGGAAGTAACAACACAGGAACTTTTGAAATTGATGATTTCCAAGTATTAGTTCAAAACTAAAGATTAAGTTATAAAATAAAAAAACCTGTGAGTAGCTCACAGGTTTTTTTATACATTTAAAATATGTATTTATTTGATACATTATACCTTTCCGTTTTGCATCATGTGAAACAATACAACCCAAAGCGAGCGGCACGATGGGCGCGCATCTATGTTTCTATTTTTCAAATTGCATTATGTTTGTTGGTTGGCCTCTTTTTTATAAAGTTCGCAAAACAAATGAAACTTAATGTTATGGACACAACCAGTTTATGGATAGTTTCCTTGGGACTTATTGGGTTTATTTTCTTTAAAAACTGGATGAGTTATAACGGCAGAAAACGAAGCATATTACTGTCAAAAAACATCAAAGGATCAAAACCATATTCTATTTTGATTTTGATTGTATTTCAACTTGCTCTTTTTGTTTTAGCTTTTGTTCTTTCCAAAGCGACATAAAAAAACCCCCACAAATGTGGAGGTCTTTTCAAATTTGAATTTAACAACTTACTATTCGTTATTAGGATTACCTTCTAAAATAATAAATTCTGAACGTCTATTCATTTGATGTTCTTCTTCACTACACCCAGAACCACAATCATTTACAGGAGTGCTTTCTCCCATACCTATACCTGTTATTCTACTGGCGTCAATTCCTTTGGAAATCACATACTGTGCGGTAGTCAAAGCTCGTCTTTCCGATAGACTTTGGTTGTATGTTGAGCTTCCTCTAGTATCTGTATGCGACTCTGCACGCAAAACAATAGATTCATATTTATTCATCAATTGCACTAATTTATCCAACTCAAAAGCCGCTTGCGCTGTGATGTTAGATTTGTCAAAGTCAAAATAAATTGGATTAAGCAAAACTTTATTGGCAAGAATAATTTCATCTATTGGGTCTAATAAAATTTCCGTAGAAACTTCTTCCTCGCTAGTACCTTCTATACTTCCAGTACCACTTTCATATTCTTCCATTGTAGCACTTAGACTTAAATCTGTATTACACTCAATAATGTAATTCACTTCTCCTTTATCAGATGTGATCTTAGTGCCTAAAACATTCCCTTCAGAGTCTAAAACATTTACGGAAGCTCCTGCAAGAATAAGTCCTGTTTCGCTGTCCTTTACTGTTACAGTGACTAAGACATCACAAATGGGTTGTAATACTTTCACAGCATAGACATCGTCACTTCCTGCGCCACCTTCGCGGTTAGAGGAAACAAAACCTTCATCTGTTTCATTGTCGATACTGAACGCAAAATCATCGGCATTTCCATTAACAGGAATTCCAACATTTCGAATTGGGCCTACTTTTCCATCAACAAGTTTGGCAAAAAATACATCCATTCCTCCAAGGCCTAAGTGGCCGTCGGAAGAGAAGTATAGGGTGTTGTCTGAACTCACAAATGGGAACATTTCTTGCCCTTCTGTGTTTAGTTTTTGCCCCAAGTTAGTAGCTTCTCCAACAGATCCATCGTCATTGATTGGTGCAGACCAAATATCAAATTGTCCCATACCACCGGCCATGTCAGAAGCAAAAAATAATGTTTTTCCATCTGGACTTACCGCTGGATTTTTGACAGAGTAGCTTTCAGAATTTAAGGATAGTGCTTCGCCTTTTGTCCAACTTCCGTCTTCTTTAGTTGATTTGTATAAATTTAAAACACTAAATTTATTTCTCGACAAAGAATCTCTTTCGAAAATTTTGTCAAAATAACTTTCTCTAGAAAAGTACATTGTGTTACCGTCTGGAGAGAAAGACACCACACCTTCGTGGTATTTTGTGTTTAGGGCCTCTACTGCCATTGGCGTTTGAAATGAACCGTCGTTATTTTTTTGTGCGGCATAAATGTCCAAAAATGGCTCTTCGTTCCACCCATAACTTTCTCCGTCTTCGTTACGAGCAGTTGCAATATATAACTTACCCCCTTGGAGTGTACCTCCAAAATCTGAATATTGAGAATTTACTCCAGCGTCTTGAACATTGAATTTTTTTCCTTTTTCAAGAATTTTTGGAAGATAATTTGGATTCTCAACAAAGGCAATAGCTCTATGATCTGCTGGACGCATGGAAGCAAATTTTGCCATTTGTGTATTAGAATCTTCGTATTTTCCGTTGGCTTTCAGCATTTGTGCATACTTGTAAATTGTCTCGGGTAGTTCGGATGATTCTAAAGTTTTTGCGTACCATTTTTCTGCTTCAACCGTATTGAAAACATTGTAATACGCGTCGGCCAATTGTCCGTAAACATAGGCATCTCCGTCGCCTTTAGAAATTAAGTCTTCGTATGCTTTGGCAGCTTCAACAAACTCAAATTTAGAAAAGAGTTTATCGGCTCTTTTGGTTGCCCTTGATTGTGCATTGGCAAATAAGCCAGTGACTAATATGATAATAAAAATTGAACTATATTTTTTCATGATAATATACTTAGCTTAAATTTAGAAATAACGAGGTGATCTTGAAACTTTGGAAGAGAAATTGAAATCAAAGTTGATAAATACTTCGTGAGAAGAATTTGTAACGATATCCAAATCTGATTGAATAGCATCATAGGCATACCCAATTCTTAAGTTGTCCATCACTTGAAAATTTATCATCCCACTAAAAGAATCTTCAAGACGATAACCTACACCAACTTCAACAAGGTCAAACATAAATAAATTGGCATTGATGTCATAACTCATTGGTGCATCAAAGGCATATTTAAGTAAAGCATGAGGTTTTAGTTTGAAGTTTTCTGACAAATCGAAAACATATCCGGCTGCAGCAAAAAAGTGCTCGGATTCCGAACCGATTTTGGTGCCGTTTGCATCCAAATGAACACCATTAAGAATGTTAGGAACAGAAACAGAGATATAATATTTGTTTGGTTTATAAAAATAAACCCCAGCTCCAATATTTGGTGTTGTTTCATTGATTGCACTTGCAAAGAAGGGATCACCTTGGTCAATCACATTAATTTGAGTCTCAGAAATCGCAATATCATGAAAAGTAAAACCACCTTTCACACCAAATGCAAGCCGTGTTTCCATTCCTGTAGGTATTGTATAGGATGCGTCTATATAGGCGTTGGTTTCTTTTACAGGTCCGATTTTATCAGAAATGACAGAAAAACCAAGAGCTAATTGTTTACCCACTGGAGAATGCATATTGAAGGTGTAAGTTTCTGGGCCACCATCTAGGCCAACCCATTGACTGCGGTACAGCGCACCGATGGCCAGCCCTTCAGCAATTCCTGCATAAGCTGGATTTATAATATTCATATTGTACATATATTGCGTATACTGCGGGTCCTGCTGAGCAGTAACTTGCTGTGCAATTAGTACGGTAAAAAATATCAGAATTAATTTTTTCATTGTTTTATTATTAGTGGTTATTGGTTAGTAATTAAGGTATATCCAACTGATTGTTGGCTCACGACCTGATGCATATTGTATGACATAGAAATAGGTGCCAACAGGCAATAATTCATCGGAGTCTAAATCTCCATCACTAGCATCTTGACCACACCAGTGATCAACGTAATCATTCAATTCGAAAACTTTTACACCATATCGGTTGTAAATTTCAGCTTTTATGATGTCTTCTTGAGCTTCCAAATGATCTAGAATCAAACAGTCGTTGTACCCATCGCCATTAGGAGAAATTCCTTGTGGGATATCTACACAGCTTTCATTCATATACGTTGACACAAATATAGTTGTACTGGAGAAACATCCAGTGTCTTCGTTGTATGCAGTAACAATATATTCGCCATATTCACCAGAGTAAGCTGGAATTGTATATGTATTGTCTGGACCATCTTGTACGTCTTCATTATTATATGACCAATAATAAACCAAAGCGGGTGATTCTTGTGAAGGATCTACATTCACTTCCAAAACAACATCTTCTCCAATACACGTTTGAATTTCGTCTTCAACTGGAACAGGCACAGGAGTTGGTGTAACCTCTACTACAACGCTATCTGTTACTGTTGCAGTTCCGCCAGTACACAGGTTATATGTTACAGCAGCAGTATAAGTGGTTGTTTCTTCTGGATAAACAGTAATTGTATCTTCTGTACCTACAACGTTATTGTCTTCATCGTACCATTCTAACATGTAGTTGGCATCTCCAACTGATGGGGAGAATCTCCAAAATTCATTTGAAGTTTCCCAAGTACTTGTGTTTCTGCCTGGTGGAGTAAACGCAATAGTATCATCAATATTTTGAATACCTACAACGGCGAGGCCGTCATTCCAATCCGTACAAAGTGGCTTATCTATAATATTAACATCAATTACATTAGAAGATTCATATAATATGATTTGTGATGTAGAGATGTAATCAGAACAGCTAAAGCCAAAATGACAAACTTCGTTATAATTGACTACAAATTGACGTGCTGGAGCACTACCCAGAATCATATAATTAATTTCACCACATTCTGAAGGATCGATATCGTGTCCAACACCAAAAATATTAGCTTCAGAAAGTGTTGTATTTGAACTGTTTGGTAAAGTATCTGGACTTGTACTTGTCCAAGACTGTAAATCCCATCCATTCCCAGTTTCTGCGTTCTCTAATTCAAACGAAAGTACACCATTAGAACCGATTAATATTTGGCTGTATGTTTCTCCAAAGAAACAGAACTCAAAGCCTAAATCAATGACTTCTGACCAACGGTCATCAATGTCCAAACTTGTTGGTGTTCCACCACTTAAATTTGGTGATGGACAGTTTTCCTGAACTGTAACATCATATGATGTTGTATCCTGGCCAAATAAATGATAAGAAGCCGTCAATGTAGCAGGGGTACTCCCATCGCTACAGAAATTGGTGTCTTCTCCTGCATACACAATAGAGCACTCGTTTGGTGGTGGTGGACACAAGAATGTCAATGCATCACTATCTACAGAACAACTTGTATCGTCGCTGTTGACTACAGTGATAACAACTTGCTCATTTGCAGGGTAAGGCCCAAAAGTGACAATTCCTATTTGCGTTGTAGTTTGAGCAGGACTTCCTTGGTTATCAGTTAATTCCAAGTTTATAGCATCACCCATATCTGTGATATTGGCGTTGATGTAAAATTCTTGAGCAGGCTCACAAGCTCCATCTACAGAAAAATCAACCAGTTGAGTGATACATGTTTTACATGATACATCAAAATCCCATGGGGTATATCCAAAAGAAGATTCACAACTTCCAGATCCATCGGAGTCGACTTCAACATAAACTGCTGGAAATGTTGACTCCACAACTAATCCTGTAAAATCTTCAATGTCTGCATCGTTATTATTGAATAGAACAGGGAATGTATTGTCTGGACCATCATAAATTGTAAGGTCGTCCCAGAATCCTTCAATAGTTCCAGCATTAAATTCTATTTTAAGAGGGAATCCATCTGTTGATGTAAACAACCAATATGTAGTATCATTATTGGTGTAACAGTAATTTATATTAACAGGCTCACCAAGAGAACAGTCAATGGTATAGTCCGTTTGTTGCGTTGTTGTAAATGTAACAGGGCCAGACCATAAGGAATACCCGTCATCATCTCCACAAAATGCTCTGGCATAAACATCGTATGTTGTCAAGAAATCCAAGTCTGTAAAAGTCACAGCGTTTACAGTGGCTAGTGTGCCATTTCCTGTTGGTGCAGGATCTCCTGTAGGAACAATAACATATTCCCAGGATTCATTTCCTGTCAGCGCATCCCAATCAAAATCAGCAGTAGTACCGCCAATATTTGATATGGCAAGCCCAGTTGGTGCTAAACAGCTTGGTGGTGGTGCACATGATGTTGCAATTGCGTAACCAAAATCCGTTACACCACCATCACTATCAAAAACAAACGTCAATGCTCCAGAGGCATCTGTAGAGGTTACAGGATCTGGAATAGCATTGCCAGTGTAAGTACCTACTAAAGGAGATGAGGCATTAGGGCCATCATAAACAGACAAGAAATCCCAACCATTTTCTATATCAAAAAAGGTAAATGTAAACGTAACAACATCTCCAGCGTTTTGCGGGAATACTGTAATTGTAATTAATTCATTATTGCTGTAATTTCCATCTTCGCCACCAGAATCAAAAATTGTATCACCACAGGCAGGACTTGTTGTAAAACTCATTGCAACCCAGCTGCTGTAAATTCCACCGCAGTCTGTTCTTACATATAGATCATATGCTGTATTTGAGTAGCATCCTGTAATCGTTAGTGGATTAGTTGTTGTAGCTACTCCAACACCTGTTGGAGTTTCTCCAGCTAAAACGAGTTCATATTCCCAAGATGTTGCATCTCCTTCAGTCCATGAAACAACTGCACCAGTTGCAGACATACTGTCTATGGTAAGATCAGAGGGTGGTAAACATTCAGGGCAATTTCCTGTTCCACCATCGGTATTTGATGTATTGCCACCTGTTATTTGACTGCCTCCACCATCAGTTATGGTCCAGCTTATTTCGCTTGCCCAACTTCCTGTAGTCCAGCTTAATTCGATGGTATCGCCTGTGGCTGCTTGAAATTCAGCAGTTCCAGAGGCTCCGTCAGTAATAGTCGCATTTTCCACAACAACTTCTCCGTTGACAAGGATATCAGCAGCAAATCCATTCCACCCATCGCCGTATGAGTCGGCCATGTTAAAAGTATGTGTACATTGTCCAAAAGAGTAAACAGAAATAAAAAAGCACAAAAGTGCGGTAGTAATATTTTTCATCTTGTAAATTGGTTAAATTTAGTTGATGAATTTAACAAAACCATAACACAAATAGCTACTTTATGAGAGATTAATAGACAAAATACATAAATTACCGATAAAACGCACATATTTTTCTTTTCATTTAAAAAAATTCTTACCGTCTCTTTATTAATGTTTAATTTTGTAGACGAAATGATAGAAAAAATTAATGTAAATTTAGAGAAGGCTGTTCTTATTGGTGTGATTACAAAATCACAGAACGAAGAGCAATCCAAAGAGTACTTAGATGAGTTGGAGTTTTTGACTTACACGGCCGGAGGAGAAGTTGTCAAACGATTTACTCAAAAAATGGAAATGCCCAACCCCAAAACATTTATTGGTTCTGGGAAAATGAAAGATTTGGAAGAATTTATCAAAGAAAATGAAATTGGTACTGCTATTTTTGATGATGAATTATCTGCTGCTCAAGAAAGAAATATAAGTAAAATTCTTAACTGTAAAGTTTTGGACCGGACCAATCTTATCCTCGATATTTTTGCTCAGCGTGCTCAAACTAGTTATGCAAGAACGCAAGTAGAATTGGCGCAATGCCAATATTTACTTCCTCGTCTAAAGGGGATGTGGACACATCTCGAACGCCAAAAAGGGGGTATTGGTATGCGTGGTCCTGGTGAAACGGAAATTGAAACAGATAGGCGAATTGTAAGAGAAAAAATTGCTTTACTCAAGACAAAAATTAAAAAAATTGACAAACAAATGTCAGTTCAACGAGGTAATCGAGGAGCTCTTGTTCGAGTGGCCTTGGTTGGCTACACCAACGTAGGGAAATCTACGCTAATGAATGTTGTAAGTAAATCTGATGTTTTTGCCGAAAATAAACTATTCGCCACACTAGATACAACGGTTAGAAAAGTCGTTGTCAAAAACTTACCATTTTTGATGAGTGACACTGTTGGGTTTATTCGAAAACTTCCAACACAACTGGTCGATTCATTCAAAAGCACATTAGATGAAGTTCGGGAATCAGATTTGTTGCTTCATGTGGTCGATATTTCTCACCCTAGCTTTGAAGAACATATTGAATCTGTGAATAAAATTTTGGAAGAAATACAGGCTCTGGACAAACCTACCCTTATGGTCTTCAATAAAATTGATGCCTACAGTCCGGAACCATACGATGAAACAGATTTGATGATTCCACGAACCAAAGCGCACTATTCTTTAGATGAATGGAAATCCACTTGGATGTCAAAACTTGGAGACAATTCATTGTTTATCTCTGCCATTAACAAAGAGAATTTAGAAGATTTTAGGGCTCGTGTATATAATGAAGTTCGAAAAATTCACATTCAACGTTTTCCTTACAATCATTTTCTTTATCCCGATTATGAAGAAGAAATATCAAACTAAAAAAAGCAGCAACTGCTGCTTTTTTTATTAGTATTTTTTTGATGTTAAAAAATATAATTTATTCCAATACCAAACACCTGGCGTGTTTGTAGTCCTCGAAAAGCGTTATCGTCATAAATAGTTTGATACGATAAATTAGCAGAAATAAATTTATTGATTTTCATTATCATATTCATAGTGTAATCCAAATCTACATTTTGCGGATCTTCTAAGTAATTAGAATATAGATTTAAAATATTTTCCATTGAAATATTTTCCATCACATTAATTTTATAATAAGCCCCTATGGATGCACCCAATTCGTAGCGAGTGCTTTTCCCTTCTTCGACACCAAAGTAGGCTTCATTAGGTTCAGTAAGGTTTTTGTCAACAACAATAAGACGACTTGTAGCGGGGGCGATATTTACTTTAAAGTTATCACTTTTTTTCCATAACATACCTGGTCCAAATTGAAAATACCCAGGCGATAAAAATTGTGTTGGGCCTTTGGTGTCTTTGTCAAGATCGTCTGCAAACTGTGTTTTAAAATTCAAAAACATTGAATAATACCAGTAGCCCTTTGCTTTTTTTCCAACAACAGAATTCCACTCTAACAAATCGCTAGACTTTTGAGTGTCTTGATTTTTAATTTTTGTGAGACCAAAATTTGCGATGAGTTTATTTTCCCAAGTCCAGTCATTTTTTTGGTAATTGAAGTCATAATTTAGGCCAAGTGTTCCAGAAACATTGCTAATTCCACCAGCAATCCAATTTTCGAAAGAAGATTGATTGACAAGGAATGTGATAACGCCTTTTTTGGTCCAATTGGGTTTGGATTCTTCTGTATCTTGAGAGTAACATAAACTTAGGTGAAGACCTAATACGATGAGTAGGATTTTTTTCATAGGTTTTGATTTTAGGGTTAATAATATGGATGTAAAGATATAATTTTATAAATTTTAAGAAAGAATAATGATAAAATTTATGCTTTATTTTTTTTAAAAAGAGGAACAGCAGAGCAGGCCTCGCCATACATTATAGATCTGGCTACACCTTGAAGTTTTTTTGAAAGCAATAAATAGGCATTTTGCGGAACAGCTTTGTCGGAACATCCTTTGACAATTACGGGTTTATCTTTGTAAACCGAGACATCTAAATTTTCTATAATAGTCGTATATAATACAGTTTCAAGAATTTCTAAAGTTCCGAAAACAACAGTTTTGGCAATTCCGTGTAAATGTGTTTGAATAAGCAAAAATGCCCAAGTAGGAATAATGGCTTCAGAACTGCAACATAATGCGATATGATGGTTTTTGAATTGTTGCCAATCAAAATTCTTCAGAGTATTTCGAAACTCTTTTTCCTTCAAAATAAGCCCTTCATAAAGCCAATCTTTTATATCCAAAACAGTACGTTCTCCAGCGGGATAGTAATCTTCCAAGTCTATTGTTATAAGACTGCTGTTGGCTATACGATTTACAATATCTTCCATTGCGTTTATAACATTCCTAGTTCCAACTTTGCTTCTTCACTCATCAAATCTTGAGACCATGGCGGATCAAAAGTAATTTCTACTTCGGCCTCTTTCACTTCATCTAATGACTTTACTTTTTCCTCTACCTCTAGTGGAAGTGTTTCTGCTACAGGACAATTGGGTGTGGTGAGGGTCATCAAAATTTTTACTTCATAATCTTCATTGACAAACACATCGTAAATTAGTCCAAGTTCATAAATATCAACAGGAATTTCTGGATCAAAAATCGTTTTGAGAACTCTAACAATTTTTTCGCCTAATGCGTTTACATCTATTTTTGATTCACTCATAATTATTGTTGTGTTTGATATGCCAAGGCATACATTTTTATTTGTTTAATCATACTTACCAGTCCATTTGCTCTAGTTGGAGATAAGTGTTCTTTGAGACCTATTGCGTCGATAAAATTGGTGTTAGCAGATAAAATTGCTTGTGGACTTTGATTGGAAAAGACTCGAACTAAAATGGCAACAATACCTTTGGTAATGATGGCATCGCTATCTGCCGAAAAAATGACTTTGTCATTTTCAAATTCCGAATGAAGCCATACTTTACTCTGGCATCCTTTAATGATATTCTCGTCAGTTTTATATTTAGAATTAATAAGCGGAAGCGATTTCCCTAACTCAATCATATATTCATAGCGCTCCATCCAATCCTCAAACATGGAAAACTCATCGATCAACTCGTTTTGTATGGTTTCTATTTTCATCGGCTAATATTTGTTTTATTTTTTCTCCTTCGCCTTCTCAGAACTAAAGCATGTAAGGGCATTAATTATTATTTAGACCACTGATCGGAAATTAATAATAAATGTTTCATCCTACAAAAATACGATTCTTAATTTTGAATAGATTCTCATTCACTCAAATATAACAAATGATCGACAAGTGATTTTAGGTCTTTTGGTGGATTTCCGTGATCAAAAGCTCTAGATTTGAAAGTGCTGTTATTGATTTTCAATGTCAATTCTGCGTGTTGTACTTTGTCGGTGTGACGCAAGCCCGATGGAGCCTTTAAATTTTCAAAACCATCAAAATCAATTTGAGTTAATAATTCCAAGCATTTTGCCCAATCTAGTGGCGTTATTTTTTTTTCAACAAACTTTTCTTTTTTGTAATCCAAGTAAGTAATGATTTTCTCTTCTGAAATGTGATGCTCTTTATAAAAGCCTCTCGTATAATATTTATACTCAAAAATGGCATTTTTGTCATCTGAAGTTGTTCCTAAATCGTTTATATTTTTTGTTGCACATTGTGTATTGAGAAATGTAAAACATAAAAGTGAAAGCATTAATTTCATAATCTTGTTTAAAAAAATTAGCTAATCATCAATATGGCTTTTTTTAGAGCTTCAACCAATCGATCTATTTCTTCTTTTGTATTATAAAAAGCGAAAGATGCTCTTGCAGTTCCCGAAATTCCATAAAAATCCATAATGGGCTGTGTACAATGTTGGCCTGTTCTTATAGCGATGCCAAGTTTATCTATAATAGTGCCGATATCATAGGCGTGAATGTTTTCTATATTGAAAGAAATTACAGACGTTTTCTGTTTTGAGCTTCCATAAATTTTTAAGCCTTCTATGGCTGATAATTGCGCAGTAGCATATTCTAAAAGCTCATTTTCGTAGGCAGCAATATTTTCAAATCCAATAGCGTTCATATAATCTACCGCCGCGCCAAAAGCAATGCCACCACAAATATTTGGAGTCCCTGCTTCAAACTTATGAGGAAGTCCAGCATAAGTGGTTTTTTCAAAAGTCACTTCTGAAATCATCTCTCCACCTCCTTGATAAGGCGGTAATTTTTCCAGCCAGTATTCCTTTGCGTAGAGCATTCCTACACCTGTTGGCCCACACATTTTATGAGCAGAAGTTACATAGAAATCGACATCCAATTCTTGTACATCTGGCTTGATGTGAGGGCAGGCTTGTGCGCCATCTATCAAAACAGCAGCGCCTACATTGTGAGATTTTTCAATAATTATTTTTATAGGGTTGATGGTGCCCAAAGCATTTGAAATATGATTAACAAACACCAATTTTGGATTCAATTTCAGTAATGCATCAAATTGATTCATGTCTAATTCTCCCAACTCAGTCATTGGAATAACTTTCAAGATGGCTTTTGTTTTCTCACAAAGCATTTGCCAAGGTACAATATTGCTGTGGTGTTCCAGAGCGGAGGCCAATATGACATCGCCTTTTTTTAGAATACTACCAAAACCATGCGCTACTAAATTGATGCTGTGCGTGGTCCCCGAAGTGAAGATAATTTCGTGAGCATGTTTTGCATTAAAATGCTGTTGAATCGTTTGTCGTGCTTCTTCATATCGATCTGTTGCTTCTTGACTTAACTGATGCACACCTCTGTGGATATTGGCATTGTATGTACTGTAATAATCAGTGATTTTTTCTATAACCTGAAGTGGTGTTTGAGAGGTTGCCGCATTGTCAAAATAAACCAAAGGTTTACCATTTACTTTTCGGTGGAGAATTGGAAAGTCTTCCCGAATCTTATGGACATCAAATGTGGTATTTTGAGTGGCGTTTTTCATTATAAATCAAATCCAATATTAACTCCCAATTTATTGGCAATCAGTTTATTAATTCGTTTTTTAAGCTGTGGAATTTTCACGCTCTCAAGGACATTATTAGCAAAAGCATACATCAACAATGCTCGTGCTTCTTTTTCTGGAATTCCTCTTGCACGCAAATAAAACATAGCGCTTTCATCCAATTGTCCAATAGTACATCCATGTGAGCATTTTACATCATCTGCAAATATTTCTAGCTGAGGTTTAGTGTTGATGGTTGCTTTATCATTAACCAATAAATTATTATTGGCTTGAAAAGCATTTGTTTTTTGTGCTTCTTTTTCGACCACCACTTTTCCATTGAAAACACCCACGGCACTATCTCCAAAAATGCCTTTATAATCTTGATGGCTTTCACAATTTGGTTCTATATGATGAACTAGCGTATTGTGATCAACATGTTGTTTATTTCCAACAATTGTAACTCCTTTTAGCGTTGAGTTGATATGTTCTCCGTTTTGATAAAAACTAAGGTTGTTTCTTGTGAGTTTTCCTCCAAAACTAAAGGTATGTACAGAAACGTCACTCTCTTGGTGTTGATCAATAAATGTGTGATCTATTAGTGATGCTTTGGATTTATCGTTTTGAACTTTATAGTAGTCCACAACGGCGCGTTTTGCAGCAAAAATTTCGGTAACGCTATTGGTTAGCGTTGGATTTTCTGTTAAACTTTGATGGCGCTCTATAATTTGAACATGAGCATTTTCATCAACAACAATTAGGTTTCTTGGTTGAAGCAATAATGAAGACTCTTTTCCAGTCGAAAAATGAATGATCTGAATAGGTCTCTCAGCAAGTTTATTTTTTTTGATATGGATGTAAGCTCCTTCGCTACAAAAGGCAGTATTGAGCGCATTGAGTCCATTTTTTGAAGCAATTTTATCAAAATAATTTTCAATCATTGGTTGATATTTTGACTTGCTCATTACTGCAGACATCAAACAAACATCAATCCCGTCGTGAGTTGTTTTTGATAAATGCGATGCATACTTTCCATCAATAAAAATAATTTTATAACTATCAATATCATGGATAAAATATTGCTGAATGTCTTTATATTCTATGCTGTTTTCAGTCTTTGGAAAAATGCTATAATTCTCCTTAAGAATTTTATTCAGTGAGGTATATTTCCAAGCTTCATTTTTTTTAGTTGGAAATCCCTCATTTTCAAAAATCTTGATCGCCTCACCACGCAGTTCACTGATGTAGGAATTGTCCATTGAATTTTGATTTTCAAAGGCAATAAACGACGATAAAAGTTTTTCTTTCAATTCCATAAATTACGTTTTAGGCTTTTTGATTGGCCTCTTGTTTAATCCAATCATATCCTTTTTCTTCCAATTCGAACGCCAATTCTTTCCCTCCAGATTTTACAATTTTCCCATCGTAGAGAACATGAACATAATCTGGAACAATATAATCTAGAAGGCGTTGGTAGTGCGTGATAACTAGTGTGGCATTATCCTTTGTTTTTAATTTATTTACCCCGTTTGCAACAATTCTTAGGGCATCAATATCTAATCCTGAATCGGTTTCATCCAAAATAGCAAGTTTAGGTTCAAGCATGGCCATTTGAAAGATTTCATTTCGCTTTTTTTCACCTCCAGAAAATCCTTCATTCAAAGATCGAGATAGGAATTTTCTGTCAATTTCCAAAAGTTCGGCTTTTTCACGAATGGATTTTAGCATTTCGCTGGCAGGCATATCCTCCAAGCCTTTTGCTTTTCGAGTTTCGTTTAGCGCTGTTTTGATAAAATTTGTTACCGTGACCCCTGGGATTTCTACTGGATATTGAAATGACAAAAAGACGCCTTTGTGCGCTCGTTCTTCTACACTCAATTCACTAATGTCTTCTCCTTCAAAAAGGATAGTTCCTTTTTCAATTTCATAATCTTCTTTTCCTGCAATCACCGATGCAAGTGTACTTTTACCAGAGCCGTTGGGTCCCATAATGGCATGTACTTCACCTGGTTTTATATCCAAGTTGATCCCTTTTAATATAGATTTTTCATCTATATGTGCATGAATGTTATTTATTTTTAACATAATTATTCTGTTCCTAGAATTAGCGTTTTTTTTGCTTCTTTTTTGGGAGAAACTGATATGATTTCTTTAATATCAAATTTCTTTTCCCACATTATTTTTTCGTCTTTTTTTGTAGAAATTTTTCCTTTGAGTTCTACATAAATAATTTCCGAGGGCTTAGCGTTGAGTGCTTTTGCTTTTTCATTGAGTTCAAGCGCTTTGGTATTCATAAAAACACCATAAATTTCATCTTTTGTTTGTAAGACTGCAGCATCATCAAAGAAAATATAATTGCCTTTGATTGTTGCTAGTTTTTCAGAATTGCTTTTACAACCAAAACTGAATATAAATAAGGCTAAAAAAATATGTTTTTTCATAGTAATACAGATTTATCCAACAGAGCCTTCAAGACTTATTTCCAACAGTTTTTGGGCTTCTACTGCAAATTCCATCGGCAGTTTATTTAAAACATCTTTACTAAATCCATTGACAATTAGTGCAATGGCTTTTTCGGTGTCTATCCCTCTTTGATTGCAATAGAAAATTTGATCCTCACCAATTTTACTAGTTGTGGCTTCGTGTTCAATTTGGGCAGTTTTGTTTTTTGCTTCTATGTATGGAAATGTGTGGGCTCCACATTCATTCCCCATCAATAAACTATCGCATTGAGAAAAGTTTCGGGCATTTTCTGCTCTAGAACTTACCTGAACAAGTCCTCTATAACTGTTTTGAGATTGTCCGGCAGAAATACCTTTACTTATGATAGTTGATTTTGTGTTTTTCCCCAAATGAATCATTTTGGTTCCTGTGTCGGCTTGCTGATAGTTGTTGGTTACAGCGATGGAATAAAATTCTCCAACAGAGTTATCGCCTTTCAACACACAGGACGGGTATTTCCATGTTACGGCACTCCCTGTTTCAACTTGCGTCCAAGAAATTTTGGCATTCTTTTCGCAAAGACCACGTTTGGTTACAAAATTATAAACCCCTCCTTTTCCTTCTGCATTTCCTGGATACCAATTTTGAACCGTAGAATATTTTATCTCTGCATCGTCCATGGCAATAAGCTCTACCACTGCGGCATGCAACTGATTTTCATCTCTGCTTGGTGCAGTGCATCCTTCTAAGTAACTCACATAACTCCCTTCATCTGCAACAACCAAAGTACGTTCAAATTGGCCAGTACCTGCTTGATTTATTCTAAAGTATGTAGATAATTCCATTGGGCAACGCACCCCTTTTGGAATATAACAGAAACTTCCGTCACTAAACACAGCGCTATTGAGTGCTGCATAGTAATTATCTGTTTTTGGGACCACTGTTCCAATGTATTTTTTGACTAATTCTGGATGTTCTTTTATAGCTTCCGAAATGCTCATAAAAATGATGCCTTTTTCAGAAAGTGTTTTTTTGAAGGTTGTTGCCACTGAAACGGAATCAACAACAACATCCATAGCCACACCAGTTAATTTTTTTTGTTCATCCAACGAAATTCCAAGCTTTTCAAAAGTGGCTAGAAGTTCTGGATCAACATCATCGATGCTGTCATATTTTGGCTTACTATTGGGTGCAGAGTAATATGAAATTGCTTGAAAATCTGGTTTTTCGTAAGACACGTTAGCCCAATCGGGCTCTTCCATGTCTTTCCATTTTTTAAAGGCATCCAATCGCCATTCTGTCATCCATTCGGGCTCATTTTTTTTCTTGGATATGGCACGTACAATGGATTCATCGAGACCAACAGGAAAGGTGTCAGATTCTATATCTGTATAAAAACCATATTCGTATTGCTTGGTTTTTAGTTCTTCTCTTAAGTCGTCTTCAGTATATTTGTTCATACGCTTTTTGTTCGTTTTTATAAAGAGAATGATTCTCCGCAACCGCAGGTGCGGTTTGCATTGGGATTATTAAACACAAAACCACTGCCGTTTAGGCCTCCAGAAAAATCCAGAGTTGTTCCTATGAGGTACAAGAAGCTTTTGGTATCAACGATGATTTTGATGCCATTATCTTCAAATACTTTGTCGCTTTCAATTTGTTCACGGTCAAATTTAAGGTCGTAAGAAAGCCCAGAGCACCCGCCGCTTTTTACACCAACGCGAACAAAATCTTTTTGAGGATCAAAACCATCCTCAAGCATCAATGTTTGTACTTTATTTTTTGCTGTTTCGCTTACCTTTATCATGATGTCTTATATAGATACTTTCTAAATAAAGAACAAATATACAACATAACCCCTATAAATGCTACTTACTAACATTATATTAGCATATGCAATTATAGGTTTTTGTTATGGGTGAGCGTATTGTGGATTGTTGATGAATTCGAAGTCGGAAAGTGTCAGTAAAAATTGCTTTAAATTTTCTTTATCTTCAGTACTAAGCTGTACTCCGCCTTGTGCTACTTTTTTCATCAATGGATCAATTGTTGGGGAGTTTTGTAGCCCTTCGCTGTAGTGATTGATAACCTCTTCTAATGTTGCAAATCGTCCGTCGTGCATGTAGGGTGCTGTAAATGCAAGATTTCTTAGAGATGGAGATCTAAATTTGCCATTATCATTTGGGTCGCCAGTAGCAATTGAAAGCCCTAAGTCTGTAGGGTTGGCATCGAGGCCATTGTTGTGAAATTTATTGTCTGTCCAAAGCGGGTTATTTTCGCTGCCATGACAATGAAAACAGTCTCCACGGTTTTCATCCATAAAAACATTGAAACCTTCTTGCTCTTGTGGAGTAAGAGTAGCTTCACCCAAGAGGTATCGATCAAATTTTGAATTTGCAGAGATAATGGTGCGTTCAAATTGTGCGATTGCTTTGCTCACTAGCACAGAATCTATTGTTGAAGTGCCAAAAGCGTGTTCGAATAGGGTTGGGTAGTTTGGATCTTGTTGCAAATAGTGCACTACATTATCTAGTGTATTGTGCATTTCGATAGGATTTGTAATCGGGTCAAAAACCTGACGTTCTAGACTAAGTTCTCGTCCATCCCAGAAAAATTTATCATCATAATTCCATGCCAAATTAAACAGTGGCATGCTGTTTCGAGTGCCTTCTATTTGATCGATTCCAATACTAAACTGAAGGTTGTTTGTAAATGCTTTTTGAGGGGCGTGGCACGTGGCACAAGATTGTGAATTATTGGCGGATAATTTTTTATCAAAAAATAATTTTTTTCCAAGTGCTATTCCTTCTTCTGTAAGGGGGTTGTTTGCTGGAATTACAGCTGGCAGAATACGATTTTCAAAAACCTCTGGAATATCTAAATTAACTGGTTTAGGAACATATCCATTGGTGTTGTTTGTGTCATCTTCTGAGCAAGCAAAACAAGCAATTAAAAGGACTAAGCTATATTTAAAAATTTTATTCAACAGAAACTAAATTAAAAACATTTTGACCATTTTGATACATCAGAATTTGAGCTGTACTATTGGGCATCAACATTTGATCGTATTGATTCAAATCCCATAAGTTGGGTTCTTTAAACCATTGTGCAATGTCCATTGCGATGGTGATTTGAGTAGTTCCATTGAGATGTATTTCTCCTAAATTAACTTCAAAAAAAGTATCTTGTGGAAAGCTTGGATTTGGACCTGGATTGTCTGCAGCACGAATCGCATGATAATTGTATCCCGTTTCAATATTGGAACTGTTGATGTATTTTCCGTCCAATTGCATATAGTGATAGCCACCCCCCAGCAGCGCAGGAACGTTCCATGATGCAGAATTTAAATCGGTGTATGTGCCATCGGTATTGTCCTCGTTCGTAAATCCAAATACAAAAGAAATATTAGAATAATGGCCCAATGCTACAGCTTGATTTGTGCTGAAACTCAATGAATTTATATCTTCTAAATCTACCAAAGTGTATTCATTTATTGTGATGACTTCTCCTGTATTTTTGGTTAACTTTATTTTAGAAATCAAATAGCGTAAGCGTTCTATAGTCAGCTCATTTCCAAAAGCATTTGTAAATTGAAGGGTATTAAAATTTGTGTTTAAAACTTCCGTTTCATTCCATTTGTGTGTAAACTTAAAATTTACAGTTGAAATGGCGCTAATATCATCATCATTGTCTTTTTCACAGCCAACAAACATAACGGCTAGCGCTAAAAAAATTAGATTAAAATTCATTCTTTTGCTTTAATAATTAAAACATCTGAAAATCCTTTATTTTCAGAAATATCAAGATCTGAACTATTGGTGTTACCAACTGCAATAATGGTTCCATTTTCAAGTTGTGTTACACCCATCAACAAATCTACATTGCTACCACCAACAGTGGCCTGCCATTTCAAGTTTCCTTGTGCATTAATTTTAAAAATCCATGCGTCATTTTGGCCATTATTTTGGTTTAAATCACCATCAGAGCTTCTTGAATTTCCAGCGACTAGAAATTCATTATTTTGTGTTTTGTAAATGGCTTTAACACCATCGAAACTGCTGCCTCCAAAGGGTTTTTCCCACAGCAATTCACCATTGGAATTTATTTTTATCATCCAAATATCTGCAGCGCCATTATTAGTGTTCACATCCCTATCATTACTTCTTGAATCTCCAACAATCAAATAGTTACCATCCGCAGTTGATACAATGGCTCTTGCTTCATCAATTTCGCTGCCACCAAACGATTTTTCCCAAACTAATGTGCCAGTACTATTGAGTTTAACAATCCAAAAATCATAGGTTCCTTTGTTGTTATTGATGTCTACATCCTCGCTATCAGAAGAACCGATAATTAGGAAATTTCCGTCTGTAGTTTGTACAGCATCATAGGCGGTATCTGTAAATGTTCCACCAAAATAGCGGCTCCATTGCAGTTCGCCTGCAGCATCTAATTTGACCACCCAATAATCACCTCCGGCATGGCGTTGCATTCTTAGTCTATTGTTGCCAGCGCCATTTGAGGCAGAAACATCAAGCACACCCGATAATAAAAACCCATTGTCTTGTGTTTGAATAATAGAAAAAGCACTATCTGCACCAGCATAACCAAACGATTTTTCCCAAATAACTGTTCCAGAAGCATTCAGTTTTACTACCCAAAAATCATTGCTACCTGCGTTGTTTGAAACATCGCCATCATTACTTTGACTGCTTCCTAAAATCGCATAACCGCCATCATTAGTTGTGATGATATCTTGCCCACGATCATCGTCCGAACCGCCATAAACCTTTTGCCATTGCTCTTCTCCTGTGGCATCAAATTTCAGCAACCAATAATCATAGGAGATATTATTTTTATTAGAGATATCACCATCTATACTTTGGGTATAACCAAAAACAGCATAACCGCCATCTGGAGTTCTAATAACCGATTGTGCACTTTCATTTTTGGTGCCACCGATTGTTGAGATTTGTTCAATTTCTACGGATTGAGTTTCTGTTGGTAAAACACTGTCGGAGGATTCACAGCCTAGGTTTAACGTTAGGGCTATAAAAACAAAACAACGGTATGATATGTTTTGTATACTATTCATTATTTTGAATTCTACTCACTTTTTTTAACAATAAACAACCCTTTTTCGATATCGCTGATGACTATATTTCTGCTTTCAAAGTAAGGATAAACATTCCATACGCCATTAAAAGCTGCATTGTCATTGCTTGGATATGTATCAAAAAATCCAACCTCTTCCATGGATTGATTTCCTATGTTGCTAATGTCAATTTCTCGCATTCCTGCTCTATAGCTCGCCAAGAAATAACGGTCGCCAACAGTATATCCGTTGTGATCTATAGATGTGTTTTGGGCAATATATTCAAAGCTTAAAGTAGGACTATCTAAGTCATTAAAATCAAAAATAAGGGTGCGTGTATTGGTACCAATATTTTGTTCGTCAAGTTCATCACCAACAATAAAATAGCGTAAATCTTCTGTAAACCAACCTTGGTGTGTATATTGAATATTGCTGTATCCAATGGTTGAAATTATTACAGGATTCATTTTATCACTAACATCTACAATAACAACTTCGTCTTCATTACTACCAATCAAAATTTCTTTACCCGAATAGTCTGTATCTGGGCCATTATAGGTCACAACTTGAGCATCATGAGAATAGCCGCCATTAGCAAAACCTCCTTCGAAAACAGGAGCTGTTGGATTTTGAATATTGATAAATAATGGACCTCCGTTATATGGACCATTTCTGTTAGTGCCAACAACATAGGCATAGCCAGACTCTTCATTAATAACAATATTATGAGCGCTACCAAATTCTGTAAAATGGGTATCAGCATCAAACTCTAGAGGGGTGTTTTCAACATCTCTTAGTCGTGTCAAATCGAAAACTTGCATGCCATGGCTGTTTGCTTCACTAACAATAAACGCATGATTTTGATACACTTTTATGTCGCGCCAGCTGCTATTTACAGTAGCAGTTGGCAAAATGCCTATGAGTTTTAAATTATCGGGGTCACTCATATCAACAAAAGCAGTGTGAGAAGATAAACCAACCAGGGCATATTCTTTACCATCGTCAGGGTCGGTCCATCCCCAAGAATCATTACCAGAAATAGAACCGCCAGGGTTAATACTTAAACCTTGTAATGATAAGTAGCCTACTAAATCGTAGCCATTACAAGGGTAAACTCCTGCAAAACCATTGATACAAGGCGAAGATGTGAACGATACTTCATCACAAAGATCTCCTATGCCATCGCCATCGCTATCGTCTTGATTGGGATTGGCAACAGTAGGACAGTTATCAAGAGCATCATATATTCCGTCTCCATCAGTGTCAGAATAGGTGTTGCCAGCAAGTTCATTTTCACAACTCAATAACAACCCAAAAAAAGATATAAAAATTGAGAATACAGTAGTTTTATAAAAGTTCATAAAATAAAATAAATATATGGAACACCAATTTACACTAAAATCTGTAATTAAATATAAAAAAAAGCAGAATTGCCGTATTTTTGCAGCATGATAGAAGATAAAAATCAAAAGAAAACAGCATTGTCCGAATTGGGAGAATTTGGGCTAATTGAGCATTTGACTTCAAATTTTTCAGCAAATAACTCTAGTACAATTTTAGGGATTGGTGACGATGCTGCGGTGTTGGATTTTAAAGAAAAATCGGTGGTGGTTTCTACAGATTTATTGGTAGAGGGTGTTCATTTTGATTTGAGTTATATGCCATTAAAACACCTCGGATACAAGGCTATAATTGTGAATTTGTCTGATATATATGCGATGAATGCTCATGCAACTCAAGTTACCGTTTCTATTGCAGTATCCAATCGTTTTGGGTTGGAAGCTTTGGAAGCTTTGTATGATGGAATTCATACGGCTGCAAAGGTGTATGGCGTAGATGTCGTTGGTGGTGATACAACTTCATCTACAAGTGGACTTACAATTTCTGTTACCGCTATTGGTACACTACATGCTGCCGATGTTGTAAAGCGTAGCGGAGCAAAGCCAAACGACTTATTGGTAGTTTCTGGAGATATTGGTGCAGCATATTTAGGGCTTCAAGTTTTGGAACGCGAAAAAGAAGTGTTTAAGGTCAATCCAAATAATCAACCCGATCTTGATGCCTACACCTACATTATAGAACGCCAACTTAAGCCCGAAGCCCGAAAGGATATTATTCAATTACTTCAAGATTTAGACGTAAAACCGACAGCTATGATTGATATTAGCGATGGATTATCTTCAGAAATTATTCATTTGTGCAAGCAAAGCCATGTTGGTTGCGATGTGTATGAAGAAAAAATTCCTCTTGACCCTCAGGTGATTTCCACTTGTGAAGAATTTAATTTGGACAGTACGACTATTGCCCTCAGTGGAGGCGAGGATTATGAGTTGCTAATGTCGATTAGTCAAGACGACTATCCCAAAATTAAAGCCAATCCAAATTTAACGGTGATTGGGTATATGACGGATGCAAATTCTGGTATGCATTTGGTCACTCGTGGTGATGAAAAAATACCACTGACTGCCCAAGGGTGGAATAGCATAAATTAAATTTAATTTTTCCAACGCACACTTTCCATAAGCCGAACAACATCTTTTTTAACGTACGCTACCGCAGGGAATATGGAGTCGTAGTTTGGTCGTACTTTGAAGTATAGCGCACCAGATATAAAATGTCTTTTTCGGTCGGACACAAAAAATTGTAACTGAGACGCTACGGGACCTTTTAAATCATATAATTTTCCATAAACATTTGCTTGCAGATTTTCAAAAGAACGCTCAGAAACTTCTCGTGCTATTTTGGCGTGTTTTTGTGTAATGGATTGCGTTTGAGACGTATATTTTTTTAAGTTATTATTTGTGGAGTTGTAGGTCAAATAAACAGTAGCGTTTAGTGCTGGGTAGTTGAGGTTTAAGCCTGTGATTTTTTGGTTTTTTGATACGGTTTCAATAGTGGTCAGTTTGTTTTTTTCGAAAACAAAAGGCAATTGAGTTTCAATATGTTGATAATTTGCTTTTGGGTATTCCAAACTTAAAAAAGCTTTTGGTTTTGGCACAGTTACTTGCTGGCATGCACAACAAAAACAAATCATTAAAACAAATAATCGATTCATTATTTTTTTAGCGTTACCTTTAATTGTTTGATTCTTTTGTTGTCGATACCCTCAACAACAAAAGTGAATGCATCAAATTTTATTTTTGATCTAATTTTTGGAAAACTTTTAGAAATTTCAAGCACAAATCCTGCGAGAGTTTCGGCTTCTCCTTTTGCATTTTCAAAAATAGATTCATCTTCAAGTTTGATAATTCTATAAAAATCTTTTAGTGTTGTTTTGCCTTCAAAAACATAATTGAAATCGTCAATTTTTGAGTAGTTTAAATCGTCGTCATCAAACTCATCGCTAATATCCCCAACAATTTCTTCAATAACATCTTCCAAAGAAACAATCCCTGAAGTTCCACCATATTCATCTACAACAATAGCGAGGTGAATTTTCTTTTCTTGAAACTCAACCATCAGGTCGTCCAATTTTTTATTTTCTGGAACAAAAAGCGGGGTTTGAAGCAAACTCTTCCAATCGAAATCTTTCTTGTTTAAGTGGGGTAACAGATCTTTGGCATATAAAATTCCAGAGACAGAATCTATAGAGTTTTCATAAACTGGAATTCTAGAATATCCGTTGGCTATTATTTGAGGAATAATGGCTTTAAAATCCAATGAAGTATCTAGTGCAAAAATATCAATTCGCGGACGCATCACCTGTTTGGTATCTGTATTTCCAAAAGAGACAATGCCTTGAAGAATTTTTTGTTCTTCTTTTGTTGTGTCATCTTCGCTAGTAAGCTCCAATGCTTGAGAAAGATAATCTACATTGAGATTCGATTTTTGTTTTCCTAGTCGTTTATGAATAGATAAAGTAACCTTACGCATGGGCATGCTAATGGGCGAGAATAAAACATCTAAAATTTGCAACGGCCTTGCCATAAATTTTGAAAATTTCAAATTATTTCGATTGGCATAAACTTTTGGCAAAATTTCTCCAAATAATAAAATAAGAAAAGTGATAACTATGACTTCTATAAAGAAGACTAAATCAATTTCAAAAAGAATTAAATTAAGTTTTGAGTCAATGTCGCTAAAAAGGCGTTCACTCAGTGCTGCAAAAAGGATTACGATTCCAATGTTTATAAAATTATTGGCAACCAATATCGTTGCGAGCAATTTTTTAGGTTTTTGCAAAAGGGTGTTTATAATTTTCAGAGCTTTTGAGGGCTTAGTATCTTCTACCTCCAAATCTGTTTTTGTAAGTGAAAAAAGAGCGACTTCTGCTCCAGAAATAAGCGCAGAACAACACAAAAGAATAACAAGAAATAGTCCGCCAAATGCTAATGTTGTATCAAATGAATTCAGAAAAAAAATAAGCTTAGCTTCCAAAGTTATGTTGTTGGTGATACAAATTAAAATGGCAAATCATCAGCATCTTCAGCATTTTTTGCTTCAGTTGGAGTTGACGCTGTTGAGGCTTGAGTTGGAGTAGCACTAGCGCTGTGTTGCGTTTGTTCATTTTTTGCAGTCAAAAACGTAAAATCGGTACAAATAATTTCGGTAGAGTAGCGGTCATTTCCTTTATCATCTTGCCATTTTCTGGTCTTTAATCGACCCTCAATGTATACACGATCCCCTTTTTTGAGGTACTTTTCACAAATTTCGGCGGCTTTGTTGCGAACCACAACGTTATGCCATTCTGTATTTGTTACTTTTTCGTTGGTTTGCTTGTTGGTATAGGTTTCATTTGTTGCTAATGGGAATCGCCCAACGCAATTGCTATCATCAAAATAATGAATTTTAACATCATCGCCCAAATGACCAATGAGCATGACTTTATTTAGTGTTCCAGACATAATTAGAGTTTTAAGTAGGATAATTTATATAAACCATAAAGATATTCAAAAAAACAACAACTCCGTTCGAAACTTTTGAATAAATCGATCAATCACAACAGGGACAGCGTATTTTGAAACATCAGACCACTTTATGCCATTTTTCAAAGTACTGGAGGTTTGAATAATCCAAAATTTAATATGAAGTTCTTGATGAGATAACTTATGAATAATTTCATTTTTGTTGTACAATGTTATAGAATCAATGCTTAAATTTTTGAAAGCACTGTATTCAGAATTTTGAGACCAATCAATGCTGGTTTCAGGTTTTGAAGATTCAATTAATGGGAATTGATAAAGCTGCTGCCAAATCCCTTTTTTTGTGCGTTGTTCTAGAATAGTTTTTTGGTCTTTGGATAGTATGACCAAAAAATTGAAGTACTTTTTTTTGATTTTGATTTTTTTTAGCTTGACGGGAAGAGTTTGAATTGTTCCAGTATTGAAAGCCAAACAATCCTTGGATAGAGGGCAAATTGTACAATCTGGAGATTTGGGTTTGCATTGTCTGGCGCCAAATTCCATAATGGCTTGGTTGTAATCACCAATATTTTTTTTGGGCAGTTGAGCTGTAGCAACGGATTTGAATTGTTGTATGCCTTGTGTCGAATTGATTGGAGTTTTTATACCAAAAAACCTGGCCAAAACGCGATAGACATTACCATCGACAACCGCAGTTTTTTCTTCATAACAAATAGAGGCAATGGCGCTTGCGGTGTAGTCTCCAACGCCCTTGAGCGTTAGTAGATCTTTGTAAGTTTTTGGAAATATGCCCTTTAATTCTTTGGCGACAAATTTTGCAGTTTTGTGTAAATTTCGTGCTCTAGAATAATATCCCAGCCCTTGCCAATCTTTCAACACCATGTCTTCAGATGCTTTTGCAAGATCAAAAACTGTAGGGTAGTGCTCAATAAACTTCAGATAATAGGGCATTCCTTGCTGAATTTGGGTTTGTTGAAGTATGATTTCGGACAGCCAAATGTTGTATGGGTTTTTGGTGGTGCGCCACGGCAAATCTCTTTTATGTGTTGAATACCAATAGGTTAATTTTGAATTAAAGTTCATTTTTTCCGAGCCTAAACAACAAAAATAAACTATTCAACGGATAAATTTTAATTCTCAAGGCTTGAAATATTGAATTTAAAATACATATATTTGCAAGCCCTTAAATAACATTAACTTAAAAGTGCTATATAATGACAAAAGCAGAAATTGTATCAAAGATTTCTAATGACTTAGGAATTGAAAAAGCAGACGTTTTGGCAACTGTGGAGTCTTTTATGAATGAAGTAAAAGGTTCCCTAGAATCTGGCAACAACGTATACCTACGAGGTTTTGGTAGTTTTGTGATAAAAACACGTGCAGAAAAAATTGGTAGAAATATCTTAAAAAATACGTCCATCAAAATTCCTGCACACAACATACCATCATTCAAACCCTCTAAAGTGTTTCTTGAAGGTGTAAAAAAGAAGGTTAAAGTAAATTAATTAATTAAAAAAAAAGGTATATATGCCCAGTGGTAAAAAACGCAAAAGACACAAGGTAGCTACGCATAAGCGTAAGAAACGTCGTCGTGCAAACCGACACAAAAAAAAGTAAACTGATAAAGTAGCATGTGCTACTTTTTCAGTTTTTAAAACAAACGTTCATTGAAATCAAATTCATGTATTGTCAATTTTACCTCATTGACAAAGTGAATTTAACGGGATTAAATCCTGTGAAAATTTAATTCAAGAAATTGTCTTGAGTTAAATAAGAAATTATTGTATCAACCATCTGTGCAACAACAGTTGTATAGATTAAAATTAACACTATGAATAAAGAATTAATAATTCGATCTAGTTCAGACAATGTTGATTTTGCCTTATTAAAAGATGGAAAACTAATTGAATTTCAAAAAGACAAGGAAAATAATAAATTTTCTGTTGGCGATGTGTTTTTAGCCAAAGTAAGAAAATCTATTCCAGGGCTCAACGCTGCATTTGTTAATGTAGGGTATCATAAAGATGCATTTTTGCATTATCATGATTTGGGGCCAAAATTACCTTCATTATTGAAATTCATAAAAAGTGTAAGCACAGGTAAACAAAAAAACTTTTCTCTTAAAGATTTTTCTTATGAAAAAGACATTCATAAAGATGGTAAAATCGATAAAGTAATTCATCCAAATCAAACTTTATTGGTTCAAATTGTAAAAGAACCCATATCATCTAAAGGACCAAGAATTAGTTCAGAAATATCATTTGCAGGGCGCTACTTAGTCTTAGTGCCATTTTCAGATCGTATTTCAATTTCGCAAAAAATTGAAAGTCGTGCAGAAAAAGAGCGACTAAAACGATTGGTAAAAAGTATCACACCAAAAGGATTTGGGGTTATTATCAGGACTGTTGCTAAAGGAAAAAAAGTGGCAGAGCTTGATAAGGATTTGCAAAATTTATACTCAAAATGGGAAACTGTTTGTAAAAGCATTCCCAAGGCACATCAGCCTAGTAAAATTTTGGGAGAAATGAACAAAGCGTCCTCTATTCTAAGAGACATTTTTAATGACAGTTTTACAAAAATAACTGTAGATGATAAAGACCTTTGTGAAAAGATAAAAGATTATGTTTTTGAAATCGCACCTCACAAAGAATCGATTGTCAAACACTACAATTCTAAAACACCAATTTTTGAAAAATACGGAATTGAGCGTCAGATAAAAACGTCCTTTGGCAAGACTGTTTCTTTGCCCAAAGGAGCATATCTTATCGTAGAACACACAGAAGCTCTTCATGTTGTAGATGTCAATAGTGGTAATAGAACCAGTAAAGAAAAAAATCAAGAAGACACCGCGATCGAAGTCAATTTAGTTGCAGCAACAGAGCTTGCAAGACAGTTTAGACTTCGCGATATGGGTGGAATAATTGTGGTGGATTTTATTGACATGAATAGTGCAGAAAATCGTAAAAAACTGTTTAATCATTTAAGAGATGAAATGAAAGATGATCGGGCAAAGCATAAAATATTGCCTCCGAGCAAATTTGGATTGATTCAAATTACACGTCAGCGTGTTCGTCCAGAAATGAACATTAAAACAAAAGAAGCAAATCCGAATGGAACAAATGGTGCAGAAGTTGAAGCGCCAATTGTTTTGATAGAAAAAATTAATTTTCAACTCGATCAAATTATCAAAAAAGGACATAAAAGCGTGACTTTAAACACACACCCTTTTATTGCCGCCTTTATTACAAAAGGGTTCCCATCAATTCGTTTAAAATGGTATTTTAAACACAAAAAATGGGTAAAAATAATGCCTAGAGATGCTTACACATACTTAGAATATCGTTTTATAAACGATAACGGCAAAACAATTAAATTGTAATAAAAAAGCCTCATGCATTTTGCGTGAGGCTTTTTTTATGAATACACTGCAACACCATCAAATAATTGTAGATTGCCCCAAATAAATATTAGTAAAATTTAGATTGGAGTCTTCTGGATTATTGATGAAATCTTCTATAAAATCGCCAACTTTACTTGTCGTAACATTATCGTATTTTTGATTCAAATCTGGCGTTGTGATTTGTAAATGCAAAGATTTATCTACTGCTTTTCTTATCATATTTGCTTCGTCTTTCAAATCAAAATGATCGAGCAACATGGCTGCAGAAAGTATCGATGCAATAGGATTTGCGATGCCTTTTCCGGTGGCTTGTGGGTAAGAGCCGTGGATAGGTTCAAACATTGCATATTTTTTTCCTACAGATGCAGAGGCCAATAGCCCTATGGAACCACCAATAACGCTGGCTTCATCACTGATGATATCGCCAAATAAATTTTCAGTAAGAATAACATCAAATTGAGTTGGATTCAAAATCATTTGCATGGCTGCATTGTCTACAAACAAAAATGCCAATTCCACATCAGGATATTCATTGCCTACTTCGGTAACGACCTTACGCCACAGTCTTGAGCTTTCCAAAACGTTGGCCTTATCTACAAGTGTAACTTTGTGTTTTCTTTTTCTAGCAGCTTTAAAGGCAAGGTGTGAGATGCGTTCAATCTCTAGGCGTGTATAGGTGCATAAATCAGAGGCAGTATTGCCGTCTTCACTTATTTTTTTCTCACCAAAATACAATCCACCCGTTAGCTCTCTGTATATGCTGATATCTGTACCTTTTATGATGCTTTTCTTTAATGGCGATTTTTTAAGTAGTTTATCATATGCTTTGACAGGTCTGATGTTTGCAAACAACTCGAGTTCTTTTCTTAACTTTAGTAGCCCTTGCTCTGGGCGTATTTTGGCCGAAGGGTTATTATCATATTTTGGATCGCCAATAGCACCAAAAAGAATTGCATCAGTCGATTTGCATAAATTAAGTGTGCTTTCTGGTAATGGATCGTTGTGATTGTCTATTGCAATAGCCCCAACATCGGCGTAGGTGTATTCAAATTTATGATTGAAATTTTGAGCAATAGCATCCAAAACTTTTACAGCTTGTTCTATAACTTCTGGACCAATACCATCTCCTGGAAGTACAGCAATTTTTAAGTTCATAATAAATGTTTTTTTTGAAGTTCAAAGGCTTCAATTTTATCTTTTTTGCTTAATAAATAATCGATGTCATCATAGCCATTAATAAGACATGTTTTTTTGTAAGGATCAATTTCAAATGTGGTTTTAATGGCAGTCTCTAAAACTGATAATGTTTGGAGTTCTAGGTTGATTTCAATTTGCGCTTGGGAATTTTCAGCGATAGCTTGAAACAATTGTTCAAGAACGTCTTCTGTAACTTGAATTGGGAGAAGGCCGTTATTCAAGGCGTTTCCTTTAAAAATATCTGCAAAAAAGCTTGAAACGATAACTTTAAATCCAAATCCTGCAAGCGCCCAGGCCGCGTGTTCGCGACTAGAACCACATCCAAAATTATCTCCAGCAACAAGAATGCTCCCAGAATATTTTTTAGTGTTCAAAGCAAAATCTGAAATTAAATTATTTTGTTTATCGTAACGCCAATCTCTAAATAAATTATCTCCAAATCCCTTTTTGTCTGTTGCTTTTAAAAAGCGTGCAGGAATGATTTGATCGGTATCAACATTTGAGATATTTAATGGAATAGCTGTAGAAATAAGTGTCGAAAATTTTTCCATTATGCCAGTTGTTTTGAGATGTCTATGATTGCGCCTTCAACCGCAGTAGCTGCTGCTACCAAAGGACTAGCGAGTATTGTTCGAGAACCTTGTCCTTGTCGGCCTTCAAAGTTTCTATTAGAGGTTGATACACAATACTCTCCTTGTGGAATTTTATCGTCATTCATGGCCAAACAGGCAGAACAACCAGGTTGTCTAAGCTCAAATCCAGCAGCTTCAAAAACACCTTTCAATCCTTCTTCTATAATTTGGGCTTCTACTTGACGACTGCCAGGAACAAGCCATGCGGTTACATTTTCAGCTTTTTGCTTGCCTTTGATGTAATCGGCTGCAACACGAAAATCTTCTATTCTAGAGTTGGTACAACTGCCTATAAATACATAATTTATGGGTTTTCCTATCAAGGTTTCGCCTTCAGAAAAATTCATATACGCCAAAGATTTTTTATCAGAGGCACTATTCGAATTTGGTATATTTTCTGAAATTTTTATTCCCATTCCGGGGTTTGTACCATAGGTAATCATTGGTTCTATGTCATCGGCATCAAAAACATATTCTTTGTCAAATACAGCTCCTTTGTCTGTTGGGAGTGTTTTCCAATAGGCAACTTTGTTTTCAAAGTCTTCTTCTTTAGGTGCAAATTCGCGCCCTTTTATATATTCGAAAGTAGTTTCGTCAGGAGCAATCATTCCTCCTCTAGCGCCCATTTCTATACTCATATTACAGACGGTCATACGGCCTTCCATACTCATATTTTCAAAAACATCTCCTGCATATTCACAGAAATAACCTGTACCAGAGTTTGTGCCCAATTTTGAAATGATATAAAGAATCACATCTTTGGGCAAAACGCCTTTTTTTAAGGTGCCATTGACGGTTACTCTTAAGCTTTTTGGCTTTGTTAAAAGCAGGCATTGACTCGCAAAAACTTGTGCCACTTGACTCGTGCCAATCCCAAAGGCAATTGCTCCAAAGGCCCCATGTGTTGAGGTGTGGCTATCGCCACAAACCATTGTCATTCCGGGCTGTGTAACCCCAAGTTCGGGGGCCATAACATGAACAATTCCATTGTATTGGTGTCCAAGCTCATACAGAGTGATATTATTTTTATTGCAGTTTTTTGCCAATTGCTCTAATTGATGCCTCGATAAATCATCGCTTACTGGTAGGTGTTGATTTTGCGTGGGTGTGTTATGATCTGCAGTGGCAACAATTTGATGAGGCCTAAAGATTGAAATACCTCTATTTTCCAATTCACTAAAAGCTTGTGGACTTGTAACCTCGTGAATCAAGTGTTTGTCGATGTAGAGAATTTGTGGACCATTTTCAATAGTATCTACGACATGTGCATCCCAAACTTTATCAAACAACGTTTTTTTCATGATATATTAATGAAGTTCCTTAAAAATTGAACTAGATTCTATGATTGAATGTATGTCGTTGTCATTAACTTCTTTTTTGGCGTCTGCATAATTCAAGAAGTCTTTATAAACAACGTCAAGTTGTAGTTTTGTCAATTCGTAGCCCACATTTTTGGCTCGGTATGCCAAGGCAGCGCGTCCACTTCTTGCCGTAAGAACGATAGCCGACTCGGTAACTCCAACATCTTTTGGATCAATAATTTCGTATGTCTCTCTATTTTTTATCACACCATCTTGATGAATTCCAGAACTGTGTGCAAATGCATTTGCACCAACAATGGCCTTGTTTGGTTGCGCATAAATACCCATGTGTTCCGAGACGAGCTGACTTAAGCCATAGAGCATAGACGTATGTATGTTTGTGTCTAAATTCAAGTAAGGATGTTGCTTCATTATCATTACCACTTCTTCCAGAGCGGTGTTTCCTGCCCGTTCACCTATACCGTTTATGGTGCATTCAATTTGTCGTGCACCATTTATAGCCCCTTCGATGGAATTGGCAGTAGCAAGCCCTAAATCGTTGTGGCAATGACACGATAATATTGCTTTTTCAATGCCTTTGACATTCTCTTTAAGGTATTTTATTTTCGCTCCATATTCATGCGGAAGACAATACCCAGTTGTGTCAGGAATATTAAGCACTGTAGCTCCTGCTTTTATCACTGCCTCACAAACTCTCGCTAGGTATTCGTTGTCTGTTCTTCCCGCATCTTCTGCATAAAATTCAACATCTTCAACATGAGTCTTGGCATAACGAACGGCTGCAACAGCGCGCTCTATGATTGCATCTCTGTTGGAGCGAAATTTAAATTTAATATGTGAATCTGAAGTTCCTATTCCAGTGTGAATCCTAGGGTTTTTAGCATATTTAAGGGCTTGGGCAGCAACTTTAATATCATTTTCCACAGACCTAGTAAGGCCGCAGACCGTAGCATTTTTCACTATTTTAGAAACGGCCTCAACAGATGAAAAGTCTCCAGGGCTTGACACTGGAAAACCTGCTTCGATGATGTCCACACCCAACAAATCTAACTGTTCTGCAATAATAATTTTTTGATCAGTATTTAATTTGCACCCAGGCACCTGCTCACCATCTCGTAAGGTTGTGTCAAATATTTGGACGTTTGTGTTAGACATATCTGTAAATATATTATATATTGTATTGCGAATTTAATTTTTTTAAAATATTTAACCGTATAAATTTTAAATAATTTTACGACGTTTATCTTTGTATATTAAAAATTAATTAACTGATTATCAAATAATTGCGCTGACTTTTAAATTATGACTAAACCACAAAAAGACAATTTATTTGTTTTAATTCGATCGCTCACGAAATCCGAAAAAAGACAGTTTAAGCTGTATATTGGACGTTTGGGAGTGAATGAGGATTCAAAATTTTTGTTGTTGTTTAAAGTCCTAGAAAAGTTAAAAATTTATGATGAGCGTGCTATTTTGAAAGAAGGGTTTGTAAAAAAACAACAGCTTTCCAATCTCAAAGCGCATTTGTATAAGCAGATTTTAATTAGTTTACGCCTCAATCCTTCTCATCAAAATCTAAGAATTCAATTGCGGGAGCAACTAGATTTTGCTACAATTCTATACCACAAGGGCTTGTACAAACAAAGTTTAAAAATTTTGGACAAAGCCAAATCCTTAGCGATAACACATCAAGAAAAAAACATTGGTTATGAAATTGTAGAGCTCGAGAAAGTTATTGAGTCTCAATACATTACACGGAGCTTGAGCAGTAGGGCTGATGCGCTTACCTTGCAAGCAGAGACTTTAAGTCGACAAAACCTAATTGCGAGTAAACTCTCCAACTTATCACTTCAACTCTATGGTTTGTTTCTAAAAACAGGGTATGTCAAAAACGATTTAGAATATCAAAATGTCAAAGAGTACTTCAATAAACGGATGCCCAATTTTGAAATTAGTGAGCTTGGCTTTCGCGAAAAATTATGGCTTTATAAGTCGTATTTGTGGTATAGTTTTTTAGTTCAAGATTTCAAATCGTGCTATAAATATTCAAGGAAGTGGGTCGATTTGTTTCATGACAATGAAGATATGATTCGCCTCAATCCTGTTTTTTTCCTAAGGGGGTATCAGTATTTGTTGGAAGCTTTATTTTTTATAAAAAATCATAAGAAATTTAAAAACACATTGCATAAACTTGAAGCAATGATCCAAAAACCATGGTTTCCTCACGACGAAAATATTGATGGTCTGATCTTTCTGTATGTATATTCCAATAAATTTAATTTACATTTTATTCAAGGCGATTTCAAAAAGGGCTTACCATTAGTTGACGAGGTTGTTCGTGGCTTAAAATTACATTCAAATCAGATAGACGAACATCACGTTATGGTGTTTTATTACAAAATTGCTAGTCTTTATTTTGGGATGGAAGATTATGATAATGCAATCAAATATCTTTCAAAAATCATCACTAATAAATCACTTCAAATGAGAGAAGATTTACTTTGCTTTTCTCGGATTTTGAATTTAGTTGCACATTTTGAAGCTGGAGAGGATTTTGATTTTGATCGCTTGATAAAAAACACCTACAAGTATCTCATCAAAATGGAAGATGTGTATGCTGTTCAGCAAGAAATGGTTAACTTTTTGAGAGGCCTTGGCGATATCTACCCACACCAACTCAAAGCAGCTTTTAAGGCGCTACATGCCAAATTGGTCGTCTACGAAAACCATCCCTATGAACGTCGAGCATTCTTGTACCTTGATATTATTTCCTGGCTGGAGAGTAAAATAGAAAATAAATCTACTGCTGACATTATAAAAGAAAAATTTTCTAAATCTAATAATTTTATTTAATTTTTATAGAAAAAAATTTGGTTTATTGAATATAATATTTGAATATTTGTATTCATAAAGTTCAATAACTTACTGAAGTGTTATCAAGAAAGGTGGAGGGATTAGACCCTTTGATGCCTTAGCAACCCTCCACACAATGGAGTAGGTGCTACATTCTACTTTTTATGTTCACATAAATAGATAGATAACAACCAACATTTTTATAATGTTGATCAATTCTTTATAACATTTTTCTTTTAAGTTCACCACAAAGGTGCATTTGACTTTTTGTTTTAATTATGTATTAACTCAAAAAAATAGAAAAATGAGTACACAAAAATTTGCAACTAATGCATTACATGCGGGACACGATGTATCCCAAAACGCTGGTACTAGAGCAGTACCAATTTATCAATCAACGGCCTATGTTTTTAAGGATTCAGACCATGCAGCCAACCTTTTTGCGCTAGCCGAAACGGGAAACATTTATACCCGTATCAACAATCCAACAAATGACATTCTGGAGCAACGATTGGCGGCGCTAGAAGGAGGAATCGCTGCTGTTGTCACAGCGTCTGGAACCTCTGCAATTGCCACCTCTCTGCTAACTCTACTAAAAGCAGGCGATCATATTGTCGCTTCTAGCAGTTTGTATGGCGGAACCTACAACTTACTGAGCGTCACTCTGCCACGTCATGGTATTACCACAACTTTTGTGGACCCCTCTGATACAGAAAATTTTAAAAATGCTGCTCAAGAAAATACAAGAGCATTTTTTATTGAATCTCTTGGAAATCCAAAATTGGATGTATTGGATATAGAAGCCATTTCCAAAGAAGCAAAAGCCTATAAAGTTCCTTTGATTGTAGATAACACAGTAGCTACGCCATATTTATTGAACCCTATTGAGCATGGCGCAAACATCGTCATTCATTCCCTTACAAAGTATATCAATGGAAACGGAACGGCACTAGGAGGTGCGATTATAGATGCAGGGACTTTTGACTGGGCAAATGGCAAATTCCCAGAATTTACAGAGCCATCTCCAGGATACCACGGACTTGTTTATAGCGAAGCATTGGAAGCCGCCGCTTTCATTGCAAAAATTAGAATTGAAGGTTTGAGAGATTATGGCGCTGCGTTGAGCCCTTTCAATGCTTTCCAGATTATTCAAGGCTTAGAAACTCTAGAAATCAGAATTAAAAAGCACAGCGAAAATGCACTGTCTCTTGCCAAATGGCTACACCAACAAGAGCAAGTAACTTGGGTCAATTATCCAGGACTTGAAACGAGTGCTTACAAATCTTTGGCAGACCGTTATTTGCCAAATGGTCAAAGTGGATTGGTCACTTTTGGAGTAAAAGGAGGATTTGATGCTGCAAAGAAAATTGCAGACACTACAAAGTTATTTTCACTACTTGCAAACATTGGAGATACAAAGTCACTTATCATTCACCCAGCGAGTACAACACATCAGCAATTGAGTGACGAAGCACAAGAGTCTACAGGCGTTACAAAAGATCTTATTCGTCTTTCAGTTGGTCTTGAAGATATTGAAGATTTAAAAGCAGACCTGATTGAAGCTTTTAAGGCTGTTGATGCACTTGTTGAAGTTTAATTAATAAAAACAAAATAATGAGTGATTTAACATTTTCAGTACAAGGACAGAGTAACTCTGCAACAAAATTTACAGCCAAAGCAAGACAATTTAGTTTGGTAATAGACGAACCTGAAGCACTTGGTGGTAAAGATGAAAGTGCCAATCCTGTTGAGTTTATTTTAGCAGGACTTGCAGGTTGTCTTAACGTTGTTGGACACCTTGTGGCAAAAGAGTTACAATTTGAATTAAAACAATTGGATATTGAGATTTCTGGAGAAATCAATCCAAATAGGTTTTTGGGGATATCAAAAGATGAACGCGCAGGATTCAAATCTATCAATGTTTTATTGAAACCTCAAGCAACAATCGATGATGTAACTTTAGAAAAGTGGTTAGATATTGTTCAGGAACGATGCCCTGTAAAAGACAATTTACTAAATCAAACCCCTTTAAAATTAAAATTGGAACAATTAATATATAATTAAGTTCATATTTATTGACTGAAATTCAATACATAGAGATTCCAAAATACACCACAATTTCTGGTAAGATAATGCCTATTAATTTGTCTTACCAGTTATTTGGTTGTGCCCTACACAGTGCGCCTGTGGTTTTAATTAATCATGCCCTAACAGGCAACTCTAATGTTGCAGGTTCTGAGGGATGGTGGAGTACATTGATTGGTCCAAACAAGGCCATTGACACCAATCACTTTACCATTTTGGCATTTAATATTCCTGGAAATGGATACGATGGTCATACAAATCACCTTATTGAAAATTATAAAGATTTTGTTGCGAGAGATATTGCAAAATTATTTTTATCGGGATTAGAATCGCTAGGCATCAATCAACTCTTTGCAGCCATTGGTGGTTCATTGGGTGGTGGCATCGCTTGGGAAATGGCAGCTCTAAACCCAAAAATCACAACGCATTTAATCCCTGTTGCAAGTGATTGGAAATCCACCGATTGGATTATCGCAAATTGTCTTATTCAGGAGCAATTTTTAGTGAATTCTAAACGTCCCATACAAGATGCAAGAATGCATGCCATGTTGTGTTATAGAACTCCCGAATCCTTTCAAAACAGATTTCATCGATCCCAAAATGAAGAATTCGATTTATTTAATATAGAAACATGGTTACTTCATCATGGAGACAAGTTGCAAAAGCGGTTTCAATTATCGGCATATAAACTTATGAATCAATTATTAAAAACAATTGACATCACAACCAACAGAGGGAGTGCCGCTGAAGTACTACAAACTATTGAAGCAGAAATTCATATTATTGGGATAGATTCAGATTTGTTTTTTGTTTCAGAAGAAAATACGGCAACCTTAAAACTATTACACCCCAAACTCTCAAATGTATCTTACCACGAAATCACTTCCATTCATGGCCATGATGCTTTTTTGATAGAATACGAGCAATTAAATGCCATTATAAAAGAAATTTTCCAACCCAAACTAGTGGGTGCTGTGTCCTAAAACACAATATTAGTTTTAACATTTTAACTAAGACACAATTAATTTTATATGCTTAATTTTGTCAAAAATCATTGTATTTGAAAGTCATTGAACGCATAAAAAAACCTATTAGCTATGAGATGGAACTTTTTGAAAAAAAGTTTCGTTTATCAATGTCAAGCAAGGTAGCCCTTCTCAATAGAATTACACATTACATTGTCAATAGAAAAGGAAAACAAATGCGCCCAATGTTTGTGTTTCTATCGGCCAAAATGATTTCCAACGGAGAGATTATTGAGCGTACATTTCGAGGAGCTTCTGTAATAGAGCTTATACACACGGCTACTTTGGTGCATGACGATGTTGTTGACGACAGCAACCACCGCCGTGGATTCTTTTCGATTAATGCCTTGTGGAAAAATAAGATTGCAGTTTTGGTTGGCGATTTTCTCTTGTCCAAAGGGCTCTTATTTTGCATAGATAACAACGATTTTGATCTTCTAAAAATAATTTCTGTTGCGGTTCGAGAAATGAGTGAAGGTGAACTTCTTCAGATAGAAAAAGCACGAAAACTAGATATTACAGAAGAAGTTTATTATGAAATAATTCGCCAAAAAACAGCAACACTTATTGCTGCTTGTTGTAGTTTGGGTGCTGCATCCATAAAACCACACTCCAAAGATGTTGAAACCATGAGAAAATTTGGAGAGCTAATAGGAATGGCTTTTCAGATCAAGGACGACCTTTTTGATTATGGTACAGAAAATATTGGAAAGCCAACAGGAATAGACATAAAGGAGCAAAAAATGACACTTCCATTGATTTATGTTTTAAATCAGTGTTCGAAAAAAGAACAATCTTGGTTGATTAATTCTATAAAAAATCACAACAAAGACCCAAAACGTGTCAAAGAGGTCATCGCATTCGTAAAGTCTAATGGAGGTTTGGAATATGCGGTTTCAAAAATGAAAAGTTTTCAAGAAGACGCCATTAAACTTATAGAACATTACCCAAATTCGCAATACAAAGAGGCCCTTTTATTAATGGTGAATTACGTAATTGATCGCAATAAATAATCCAAAACAGCAATAGCAAATATTTTAGTTATCATGTGTTTGATATTTTATATCTTAGCCATGATACAAACATTTAGTTCATTCAATAAATTTTACAATTGATATCAAAATCTACTATAGATAAAGTTTTTGATATGGCTCGCGTTGAAGAAGTCATAGGCGATTTTGTGCAGCTCAAAAAAGCAGGAAGCAACTTCAAAGGATTAAGCCCTTTTAGTGAAGAGCGAACGCCGAGCTTTATGGTTTCTCCTGTTAAGCAAATTTGGAAAGATTTTTCTACTGGGAAAGGGGGTACTGTTGTTTCATTTCTAATGGAGCACGAGCATTTTACCTATCCAGAAGCTATTAAATATCTGGCCAAAAAATACAATATTGAAGTAGAAGAAACGGTTCAATCTAACGAAGAAAAAGAAGCCGCAGGGGAACGTGAAAGTATGTATTTGGTGAGTGAGTTTGCCAATACCTATTTTCAAAATACACTACACAAAACAGATACTGGAAAAGCCATTGGTTTGAGTTATTTTAAAGAAAGAGGATTCACGGAAGAAACCATAAAAAAGTTTCAACTTGGGTATTCTACAGATGTTTGGAGTGGCTTTACAGATGCTGCCTTAAAAAAGGGATATCAATTGAAATACCTTGAAAAAACAGGCTTAACCATTGTTAAAGAAGAAAAACAATTTGATCGCTTCAAAGGGCGTGTCATGTTTCCTATTCATAGCATGTCTGGTCGTGTTCTTGGGTTTGGAGGAAGAATTTTAGCCAAAAATGAAAAAGCGGCCAAATATTTAAATTCACCAGAAAGTGATATTTATCACAAAAGCAAAGTGTTGTATGGGATTTATTATGCCAAACAAGCCATTGCAAAGGAAGACAACTGTTATTTGGTTGAAGGGTATACAGATGTTATTCAATTTCATCAAACAGGCATCAATAATGTGGTCTCTTCGTCGGGGACAGCCCTAACATCAGAACAAATTCGGTTGGTCAATCGATTAACCAAAAACATAACCGTGCTTTTTGATGGTGATGCTGCAGGAATTCGCGCTTCTCTCCGCGGAATAGATTTGATCTTAGAGCAAGGCATGAACGTTAAAGTATGTACTTTTCCCGAGGGAGAAGATCCAGACAGTTTCGCTAGGCAAAATACATTAGAAGAATTACAAAACTATCTAAAAACCAACGCAAAAGACTTTATTGCTTATAAGGCTTCATTGCTAATGGAACAGGCCGATAATGATCCAATTGCCAAGGCTGAATTGATACGGGATATGGTGAGTAGTATTTCAAAAATATCAGATCAAATCAAGCAAGAATTATACATTCGTGAGTGTTCTAGAATCATGGATATTAGCGAAGCAGTTCTTTTTAGTACACTTGCTCAAATGAGTAAAAAGGCGCAAATAGAGGCCAATAAAAACATACAAAAGCAAAAGAAAGCTTTTGAAGTGGTAAAAAATACAGCACCAACCAAAAAAGTAGATGTACAATTTGAATTAGAACAAAAAATCATTGAAATTTTATTGCTCTATGGAAGTCGAACAGAAGATTTTGAGGATCTAATTTTGAAAGAAAATGATGAAGGCGTTTTAGTCCTAGAACCCGTAATTCACAACGTCAAAGTTTTTGAAAAAATTTATTTAGATCTTCAAGAAGACGAAATGCAATTTAGCAATGATAACTTTAAAACGATTTACTATCTCATCATAGACTATTTGAATCAAAACGACACATTTAGTGTAGAGAATTTCATGCACGATATTGATCCAAAATTAGCACCATTTGTTTCAAGTATTTTGATGAATGATGAACGATATAGACTTCATAATTGGGAAAAAAACAACATTTTTCCTAAAAAGAAAGACTTTAATGTGGCCCAACTCGTAAGTGAAACAATTTTGAATTTACGTTGTTTTTTAATTGATCAAAAAGTAAATGAATTTAAGGAAACTACACACGAAAAAACGTCGGACAACACAAACGTTTTGGAAGATGTTTTGAATTATTCCAACCTAAAAATGTTGCTTTCTCGAAAGCTCAATAGGGTTCTTTAGCTTAATTTTTTAGTCGTCCCAAATCAATTAAAGAAATCAAATTTGTAACATTTAATTTTGACATTAATCGTGATTTGTATGTACTCACGGTTTTTGGGTTGATATTGAGTTCTTCAGCAATTTCATTATTTTTCTTTCCAGTGCATATAAGTTTTAAAACTTCAATTTCTCGCGTAGAAAGTTTGTGGTACAAATCCGTATCTTCTTTGTTTTTGTCGAATGTTAGTTTTTGGGCCATGGCATTGGTCACATACATCCCTCCTTTATAAACTTTTAGAATGGCTTTTTTTATGATTGATGTGGTTGCTGTTTTTGACAAAAATCCAGAAGCTCCAGCTTTGATTCCGCTTGAAGCATAAATATTTTCGGGCTGTGCGCTAAAGATGATTACACGAACATTATTGTGGTTTTTTTTTATACTTCTCAAAACAGTAATTCCATTCATATCCGGTAAATCCATGGACATGAGTACAAGATCAGCACTTCCTTTTTTTAAATAGTTTATAAGTTGTTTTGCGGTGTTGACTGTACTGACAATTTTGATGTCATTAGAGTTTTCAAAAAGCATTCGGATTCCATAATTTACTATCGGTTGATGATCTGCAACAAGAACCCTTATCATGATTTATTGTTTAAGTATTTCTGGAATAATGCAAACAGGAATTGGGTTCATTTTGTGCGCATTGGATGTATTGAATTGATTAAAAATCGCAAAAACCTCTTTTTGTCTTCCCTCAAAATCATTTGCATTTTTTCCTTCATCTTTCATTTTCATGGCCCATTCCAATTCATCATAGGATGCGCCAATTTGGTCTTCATCGGTTCGCGCGTCTCCAAACAAACCATCGCTTGGTGCTGCAGTCATAATACTGTTTGGTACGTCAAGGGCTTTTCCTAAGGCATAAACCTCTGATTTTAGAAGGTCTGCAATAGGACTCAGATCTACACCGCCATCGCCATATTTTGTATAAAATCCAACTCCAAAATCTTCTACTTTATTTCCTGTTCCTGCCACAATAAAACCATATAAACCTGCATAATAATATAGCGTAGTCATCCGCAAGCGAGCGCGTGTATTGGCCAGAGCCATATCTACAATTTTTTGATCTTTTGTAGCGTCTATTTCAGATTTTAAAGACTCGAATACAGGGGTTAGATTAACACATTTTGAGCTTACATTGGAATAGTTTTTTTGTAAAAAACGAATATGTTCTTGAGCACGACT
>ENA-OUOG01000135-OUOG01000135.1-marine-metagenome-genome-assembly--contig:-NODE-135-length-90845-cov-5.855940_pt1 | contig 90845 bp, 58 predicted proteins | sample MGYA00248635_ERZ508505 | MGnify/ENA primary metagenome ERZ508505 (study PRJEB26176, sample SAMN06267871) | marine metagenome | isolation source: Saanich Inlet, British Columbia, Canada | place: Pacific... | reverse complement strand
AACTGGGTCCCGCCGGGCACGCACGAGTTTTCAAAGTTCGTCGCCCCGGACGAGCTGGCGACGCTCGCCGCGCGCGCCGGCCTCGAGACGCGCGAGGCGGCGGGGATGGCGTACACGCCGCCTCTGCCCGGCGCGGGCGCGGGCGCGACCGGGGGAGAGTGGCGCCTCACCGCGGACGACATGGGCGTCAACTACATCGCGTACTTCGCGAAGAAGCCGACGTGATCGAGAGCGGCGACGGGCGCGCGGATCGAGGGGGCATTTTTTTTGCAACGACGCCGAGCTGAACACTGAAATCGTGAATGTCTGTGTGCGTCTTTCGTGCCGTCTCGCCGTAAAAACGCCGTATGTCTTTTTAGTCGTCAAAATTGCACATTGCAGGCGCCGCGGAGCCACAGAAAACGCGCGTCCCCGCGTTTTTTGCGTTATTTTTTCCGAGATCGGCGAGATCCGACCGCGTCGGCGCGCTCATTGAGCGCCGCGATCTGCTCGCGCCTCACACCCCACGACCCGCGTTTCGACGCGCACACCCGTCAAAACAGCATGTCAGGATTTCCCCAACCCGGCGGCGGCGGCGGCGGCGGCGGCGGCCGCGGCCGCAAGCGGAGCCGCAACGGCGGAGGCCGCGGCGGTGGCCGAGGCGGTGGCGCCGGCCGCGAGGGGGACTGGCAGTGTCCCAAGGGGTGCGGCGTCGTGTACGCCTCGAAGGCGTCGTGCTTCAAGTGCGGCGAGCCTAAGCCCGGTGACGCGGGCGGTGCGCCTCCCGCTTCGAACGGCGGGGGTACGTCTTTCCACGCCCCCAACGCGGGAGGCGCGCAGGCGCCCGGCCATCACGTCGTGCTGAAGCAGCAGGACAACAAAACCAGCACCACGGCGTTTTCCGCGCTCGGGCTCTCCCAACCGACGATGCGCGCGATCAACGAGATCATGAAGTTCACGCACGCCACCGCCGTGCAGGACCAGACGCTGCCCCCTATTCTCCGGGGGCTTGATGTGTTAGCGAGAGCCAAGACGGGCTCGGGCAAGACGGTCGCGTTCCTGCTTCCCTCCATCGAGACGATGATCAAGGCGGGCCCCGCGAAACGCGGCGCGGTTTCCTGCCTGGTGCTCTCGCCCACGCGCGAGCTCGCGAGCCAGATCCACGAGGAGGCCAAGTCTCTGTTGACGTTCCACAACCTGAAGGCGCAGGTGGTGTTCGGGGGCACGAACATCAACTCCGAGCGCAACAGGCTGAACAGCCAGGCGTGCGACTTCCTCGTCGCGACGCCCGGGCGGCTCATCGACCACTTCCAGACGAGCGCGTTGGCGCCGCGGTGCGCGTCTTTGAAGGTGCTCGTGCTGGACGAGGCGGACCAGCTTTTGGAGATGGGGTTCAAGCCTTCCATCGACAAGATCCTGGGCTTCATCCCGCGCGACCGCCAGACCCTGCTCTTCTCCGCGACCGTCCCGAAGCAGGTGCAGAACATCGCGGCGAACGCGCTGCGCCCCGGGTACGCGTACGTCGACTGCGTCGGCGAGGAGGACAGCGCTACGAACCTGCAGGTCAAGCAGTGGCTCACGATCGCGCCGCTGGACGACCACCTGCCTTTGTTAGTGCAGCTCATCACGAGCCACCAGGCGCAGGTGCCGGACCACAAGGTGATTTGTTTCTTCCCCACCGCGCGCGCCACGCAGCTCGCCGCCGAGCTCTTCGTCGCGCTCGGGAAGCCCGTGTTTGAAATCCACTCGCGGAAGAGCCAGGGGCACAGGACGAAAGCCGCGGATCAGTTCCGGGACGCCGTCTCCGCGGTGATGATGTCCTCCGACGTCTCCGCGCGCGGCATGGACTTCCCCAACGTCACGATGGTCATCCAAGTAGGTCTGCCCTCGTCCAAGGAGCAGTACATCCACAGGCTGGGGCGCACGGCGCGCGCGGGGAAGACGGGCGAGGGGCTGCTGCTCCTGGCGCCGCACGAGGAGTTTTTCGCCAGGCAGCTCCGCGACTTGCCCATCACCAACGCGCCCGCCACCGTGGACCCGAACTCCGCGCACACTGTCGCGCAGGCGCTCGCGCGCGTGGACCCGCGCACCAAGGAGCAGGCGTACGTCGCGTGGATGGGCTTCTACAACGGCTCCTGCGGCAAGATGGGCTGGAGCAAGACGCAGCTCGTGGAGCACGCCAACCGGTACGCGCTGGAGATTCTGGGGTGCCCCGGCCTGCCCGGCATCCTCAAGAAGACCGTCGGCATGATGGGGCTCAAGGGAGTGCCCGGCCTGAACATCCAGTCCGAACTCCCCGGAGGCAGGGGCGGCGGCGGCGGCGGAGGGCGCGGCGGCGGCGGCGGGCGCGGGCGCCGTTGAGCGGCGGGGCGTATTCTTTTTACATTGTTTTAATTAAACGTAGGCCTTCACTTCACTCTGCGTCGTCGGCGCCGTCGCCATGGGTTCCACCACGCACCCTTCCTCGAGGTCGCCGCAGACGGCTATCCGCGGCTCCTGGACGTGCCATATCGTGCGCAGCGTCGCCTTGGCGCCCCTCAGCCGCGCAGACAGACTGTCTACGCGCTGCATCACGGCGCGCCACGCGTCGTCGTCCGCCGCGGGCGCCGTCTCGACGCGGCACAGCGACACGTGCATGACGTGCGTGGCTTGTTTCTTCGGCGCGTCGGGGAACGCGGCGCGGCACCGGACGCGCAGGTCGTCCGTCGGACTCGGCCCTTGTCCCTGTTCGTTGAGGAGCACCAGGAGCACGCCGGAGGACGCGAGCACGACGCGGTCCACCTCGACGTGCAACGCGGGCGTCGCGGCGACGAGCGCGCGGCACGCTTTTAGCTCGGCGGCGATGAACGCCTCGTCCGCCGGTCTCGGGTCGGAGGGATTGGCGGTGTGGAACACGGTGGAGTGGTACGACGACGGGGGGTTGGGGTACGTCCGGAACCCGGGCGGAAGCGCCGCGGTGAACTCCGCGCACGCCTCCGCGGCGGCATCGCGGAGGGCATCCCCCCCCTCGGGACCGGCGATGGCGGTGCACAGCAGACGCACGGAGAAGGGCGCGTCGTAGAGCTTGGCGCGGAGTCGATTCAACGTCTCGTCCCAGTAATAGTTCGCCGCGGTCGCGGCGATGGCGCACGGGTCGAGACCCGCGCGAGCGCTGGCCTCGAGCTCGTCGTACACGCGCGGCCGCATCACGTGGTCGGGTTCCGGAGCCATCTCGCGCCGCCGACGCCCTCCGTCGCGCGCTCGACACTGGGGACTTAATGTGACAGGTGTCGTTCGTGGTCGTGACGCCCCGTCGCTTCCACGCCAGAAGGTGACGCGCGGCGAGCGCGACCTAGGCCCATGTCGTGCCTCGCGCGGTCGCCCCTGGTGTGCGGCGCGCGCGATGCGGGTGCGTCCCGCGCGCGAGAGCTGGGGTGTCGCCGCGCGCCCCGAAGCCCCGCGCGGTGGTCCCGCGTCCCCGCCGCAGCGTCCGCGTCTCCCGATAACGAGACCGCGTCGAGCGTCGATGGCGATGACCGACGGCTCCGAGCGGTCCCCGGGTCGTTCGCGGTGGGGGAGACGGTGAAGAGCGGCGAGGGCACGACTTTGGTGATCCGCGAGGTCCTGGGGAAGGGCAGTTTCGGCACGACGTACGCGTGCGAGCGCCCGGAGTTGGGCGACGAGGTGGCGTTGAAGGTGCTGACGCTTCGGGAGATGCGCGACTGGAAAGCCCTGCAGCTCTTCGAGCGCGAGGCGAATACGCTCAAGGGCTTGTCGCACCCCGCGATCCCGGCGTACGTGGATTACTTCGAGGTGGACTCCGAGCGGGACGTCAAGTTCTGCCTGGTTCAGAAAATCGCGCCCGGGAAAAGCCTGCAGAGCCTCGTGGACGGCGGCTGGCGCCCGACGGAGACGGAGATCGTAAACGTCGCCGAGCAACTCCTCGAGGTGCTGTCGTACCTCTCGTCGCTGCGGCCGCCCGTGCTTCACCGCGACGTTAAGCCCGGCAACGTGTTGCTCGACCGCGCGACCGGCTCTTTGAGCCTCGTGGACTTCGGCGCCACCGCGGAGGCTGCGATGACCGCCGCGGTCGCGGAGGAAGGCGGAGGGCCTTTAGGGAGCACCGTGGTGGGCACCTTCGGGTACGCCGCGCCCGAGCAGATGATGGGCGGCGCGACCGCCGTCTCCGACCTCTACTCCGCCGGCGCGACGCTTCTTTTTCTGCTCACAGGCCGCGCACCTTCCACGATGCCCTCGGCGCGGCTTAGAGTCGACTTCCGGGGCATCGTCACCATCGAGGACCCACGGCTCGAGGCGGTGGTCACGCGCCTCCTGGAGCCCACGCCGGAGGACAGGTACGCCAACGCGCGCGACGCGCTCGCCGCGCTCAAATCGACGCCGAAGAAAACGGCCCAAGAGACGGCGCGCGCGCGAGAAGTCGCGCCGTCTCCTCCGGCGGCGCCGGGCGCCGTGGCGGACGCGCTGGACGCGTTCGGTGTGCCGCCGCTCGTTTCGGGCGGCTCGTCGCGTCCCTCGCGGCGCATCCGCAAGCCCAGCGGCACGCGCGTGGTGGTGGAGCGTTTCGGGTCGACCAAGCTGGTGGTGGCGATTCCGCCCGCGGGCGTCACCGGAGAATCCGCGTCTGTCGGGGGGTTTGCCGTGGCGTGGAACGCGTTCGTCGCCTTCTGGACCGCCTCCGCGCTCGCCTCGGGCGGGGGTCTGCTGATGGCGGCGTTCTCCATCCCCTTCTGGCTCGCGGGGAAGGAAGTGGCCTCCCAGGCGTTCGCGCAGATCTTCGAGGCCACCAGGCTGGAGCTGGACGCGGCGACTTCCGCGTACGCCCTCGCCGTCACGGCGACGGGGATGCGAAGCTCGGAGAAGAAGGGCGACTTGCTCGACGTGCGCGGCGCGGCGATTCGCGCCGACAGCGTGACGAACGGGCGGCCGGACTACGCGCTGCGGCTGGAGATTGGCGCCGAGCCCGTGACCTTCGGCAGGGGCTTGCAGGAGGTGGAGCTGGAGTACGTCGCGGGGGAGATCAACGAGTTCCTAGACGCCTCCAGGGGGCTCGCGGCGGCGGCGGAGTGATTCTCATTCACCTTCTTTTTTGTCCTTTCAACTTTTTGTTCATCTCTTCTCTTTGTCTTCGCTCTCTTTCGAATACCTATGTAAAAAATGCGTCTCGTCTTCCCTCGCCCTTCCCTCTCGATCGCTCTTCCTTCTCATCCCCAGAAGTTGCCCCCGTAGATGTCCTCCCTGCGCGTGGGCGCGTTCGGCTCCCGGGTCCCGGGTCGGAGCTTACCCGGGTCCCCGCGCTTCGCCACCGGGCGCTTCACGTCGCGCGTCCCAAAAATCACAGCCGCGGCGTCGCGCCTTCTGGTCTCCTCCTCCATGGAGGTCCGCCGGGCCGTGCTCCACTTGTCGTGCCAGTGGTCGTGCGCCTCCTCCTCGCCGCCCACGAAGGCCATCGTGCCGAAGGACTCGTCGCGCGGCAGAGAGGAGCTCGGCGCGGGGCGCGCCGGCGGCGCCCCGACGGTGGGCGCAAACGCGCGGACGGGCGTGTCGGCGAATGACGGAGGGGACAACGACGCGCCCCCCGGTCGGGACCCCCTGGAGGGCTGGAAGAGCAACGAGCGGAAGAGGCTGTCCGTGTTGGGCTGCGCCGCCGCGGCGGCGGGGAGCGGCCTCGCCCTCGGAATCGCCATGGGCTGGCTCCGCGCGTGCGCGGAGCCGCGCTCGGTGTCGTCCCGCTCCTCAAACCAGGTGGGCTGCATGTCGCACGGTAGGGACCCCTTGCCGCGTCAGCGTTCGAGATATCGCTTTTTCCGAGACGAGCGCTTGAGGTGCGCGGGAGCGTGCGGTACACCGGGGAACCGCGGAGGTGCTTGGAGGAGGGGCGAACGACGCACGGAGCGGTTCGCGGCGACCGTCGGGGACGACGTTCGGCTCGGCGCGTCCGGGTGTGGAGCGCGGACGCTGGGTGACCCTTCGCGAAGCGCTCGTTAACAACATCCCTCGGAAAAAACCTTGTCACGACGTGGCCAATTTCGTCTCGACGTCAGTGTCTTTCCAGTCGCAGACTGTTGCAAAAAATCTTTCTCCGACATCCTTGGGTTGCAAACCGCCGTCCGGAAAAAAACGCTTCGGGGGAACGGAAAGCCACGACTTCGCAGTTTCCATCTGCCGAGACCAAGCACACAGCAGGACGCGGAGACGAGGAGAGGCTCGACAGGAGACGACCGAGTCGAGGGACATTACACCCAGATGATCGCGCGCGGTCGCGCGACGACCCGGTGTCGTTAGAGTCCGACCGGACTAGGGGGTTCCGTACCCCTCACCTCGTGCCCCGAAGTTCCGCGAAGAGACGGTAGGTGCCCACTCGCGAGATGGCGGGTCACGCCGCGTACGCGGACGAGTGCTGGCGAAGCTCGGTGATGCGTCTCCGGAACATGTCGCGCCAGAACGAGGCGTCCATCACGCGCCACCGCGCGCTCGTCGAGCGCCTGTCGAACATCAACCCCGACGTGCGCGACGCGCGGAACCGCCTCCTCCCGGACATCGAGACGCGTCGCGCGGCGTTTCGAGGGGACGTGGAGTTCCGCGCGAAACTCGCGGAGGAGCGCTTCACGCGCATCGAGGCGAGCCTCGCGGACGCGGTGCCGTTCCGCGATTTCGGAACGCGCGAGTACGACCCGGACGAAGCCGCGGAAGCCGCGGCCGCCGCCGCGGAGGAGGAGGAGGACAGAAACGCTCCGCTGTATCGGCCGCGGCGAACGCGTCGCGGAGGAGGGCGTCCGCGACGAGAGGAACCCGAAGCGCCGCGAGGCGGCATCCTCGCGTCGCTCCGCCGGGAAGCCTCAGACACAGCGGCGTCTTCTGCGACGCACTTCAGCCGCACGCGCGCGCTTTCGGTCGTCGCGCGCAGACGCGAGCCGGACGCCGCGTTCCACGACGGCAAGGCCAGGGCGGCGATGGCGCGCGCGCAGGCGCACCGCGCCGCGTTCGCCGCCGAGGAAGCCGCCAGACGCCGCGCGCGGGAAGACGCCGTTCGCGTCGCCGGCGACGCCGACGCGCTCGAGCGAGGGGACGGAGCGAACGGAGACGAAAACGCGTTTTCCGCGTTTTCGTCCGTGAAAGACGCGTCCCTCTCGTCGCACGCCGCCGAGGACGAAGACGACACCGAGGACCGCGTCGGCCGGCTCGCGAGGCTCCGCGCGACGGCGCGCGCGCGGTTCCGCAAGGTGGGCCTCACCGTCAAGATGGGCCTGCGCGCGGCAAACGCGCTGGAAGACGTCTCCGCGGAGGGTCTCGCGGCGCAGCGCGCCGAGCGCGAGGCCTCGGCGGCGGCGGCGGACGCCGCCAAGGCCAAGCACGCGTTGGATGAGGCCACGAGAAGCTCGACCCTGGCGAAACGATCGCTGGACGCCGCGAACGAGGACCTGGCGGAGGCGGAAGCGCGCGCCGCGGAGGCGGGTGGCGTCGCCGCGCGCGCGCGCGACATCGCCGACGAGCTCCGCGCCGACGGACAGCTCGACGCCGCGGCGCTCGCCGATAAAAACGTCGAGGCGTGGCAGGCGCGCGCGCGCGCGGACGAAACCAGCGCCGAGGGCATTCGTGAGAAGCGCGATGGGCTCCTGGAGGCGTTCGAGGCTTGCGAGGTACGTCGCCTCGAGGCAGAAGAAACGCACGCCCAGAAAGAGGCAACGGCGCGAGCCGCGCGGGACGCCGCCGAGACCGAGGACGCGCGCGCCGCCGATTCGCGCGCCGCGCGCGCGGTGGTGATGCGGAGAGTCGCGCGAGAGGTGCTGGTTCGCGTGCGCCGCGCGGGGGACGAGGGAAGCGCGGAGGAAGAGTCCTCCAGCGCGGACGAGTCCTCCGATGGCGGTGAGTCTTCCGACTCCGACGAGGAGGAGAAGGCGCGGGAGGCGCGGAAGCGCGAACCGAAAGACGCGCGACCGGAACCCGAACCGTCCAAGCCTTCGCGCGCCGAAACGCGGCGCGTCGCCATGCGGGAGGCCGCCGCGGTGGCGATCGAAGCGGGCGTGCGCCAGGACATTGCCGAGTCGCTGGAGGAGGTGCGCCTCGCGTCGCGCGCCTTCGCCGACAACGCAGCGGCGGCGGCGCTAGGCGCCGCCGACGCCGCCGACGCCGCCGACCGTCGCCTCGCGTCGCGCGTCTCGTCGCTCACCTCCGCGCGCGCCGCCGCGGACGACGCGCGCGCGCGTTTCCGCGACGCAGCGGTGGCCTTGTGCGAGGCGAGCGCGCCGGGAGACTCGCGCGAGACTGTGTTCACGCTGGACGCCGACGCGCGGGTCGGCCGTCGCCTGGCGGCGGCGCTCGGCCCTGCCTCGGCGTCGCCCGCGTTCGCCAAGGGCGTCACGCCCGCATTCAGGCTCAAGCCCGGCTTGCACGTGGTGATCGCCGTCTCCGAGCGGAGCCTCCCGCGGCATTCCGAGCCGGACGGGAAAGCGCCGCGACGGAAAGGCGCGTCGCCGCCGACGCTGGCGGAGCTTTTGGCGACGGCGGTACCCCCCGCGCCGCGCGAGGGCGACGCCGACGACGACGAGGAGACGCGCGCGTCCGCCGCCGCCGACGCCGGTGCGGCGGCGGCGGCGGCGGGGAACGCGTTCGATGCGCCGCCGGATGCGTCGCACTTCGACGGAGGACCCTCGTTTTCTCCTCGTGAAGACGGCGAGGACCGCGGGGACGATGAGAACCGCTTCCACGTGGACGGATCGAAAACGCGTGACCGCCGCGGATCCGTCGGCGCGGCGCGGCGCGCGGCGCGCGACGCCACCGCCGAGTCGACGGCCAAATGGGCGAAACGCGCGAGAGAGAAGGGACTCGTCCCCGCGGTCGACCGACTCGGAACCCCCCCGCGGGAGACCGACGGGACCGCGGTCACCGCGCAAACGAAGCCGGTCGACCCGCGCCCCGCCGCGACCGAAGGAGCGTTCAACTCGGTGTTTCGCGCGCGCGCGGGACGCGAGACGCGAGACCCGCCGAGACCCGCCGAAACCGAAAAAGAAAAAGGAACGGCGACGATGACACAGACGCAACTTCTCGGGCGTTTCGTCCGCGCGCAACGCGCGTGCGCGCGCGCCGAGCTCATCGCCGCGCGCGCGTTCCGCGAACGACGCGATGCGCGTGTGAACGCGCGGCGTCTCCGCGATGTCGCAAACGCGCTGGCGCTCGCCGTCCCCGCCGCCGCCGCGCGCCGCGGCGCCGCCGAGCGCGCGTGCGCGGCGGGCCTCGCGGCGCTCGCCGAGGGCGAGGCGAAATACCTAGAGGCGTGCCTGTCGCATGGCCCGCGCAGGGCTCGCGTCGCGAAGCTCGAGCGCGCCGAGGGTGCATACGCCGCCGCCGCCGCCGCCGCGACGTCGGAAATCGACGCGTTCCGCGCGGACGTACGCGCCAAAACGCGCGCGCTCGCCGAGGCGCGCGCTTCGTCCGCCGCCGCCGCCGACGCGCACGACGCCGCGAAGCACGCCGAGGCGCGCGCGCGCGCGGCGGCGGCGGCGCACGAGGCGCGTTGGCGGCGCGTGCTGCGGCAGCTTCGCGCGTCCTCTCTAGGCGCGCGCCCGTCGGTCGACCCGCGCGCGTCGACCCTCTCCGTCGACGACATCGACGGCGAGTTTGCGAAGGAGCGCGACGCGCTGGTCGCGGCGACGTCGGCGGCGTCGATAAAAACACGCTACGCGCAGTTCGATCGAGAGGCGCTCGCGGCTCCCGTCGCCGAGGCGCGTCTGGCGCGCGAGGCTGCGACGCGTGCGCTCGGCGCGGCGCTGGACGCGCGAGACGATGCGCGGCAAAGACACTCCGCCGCGGCGGCGGTGACGTCGCTGGACGCCGAGGGGGACAGACTGGCGGAGGCGGCGAGCGACGCCGCGGCGCGCGCCGCCGTCGAGGGCGGCGACGAGCGCGGCATGCGCCGCCTGGCTCTGGCGGCGGCGGCGGCGGCAGCGGCGGAGATGGCCGAGCGCGCCGAGCGTCTCGCGAGTGAGACAAACGAGATGGCCTCCGGCGTGTTCCACGCTCGTGCCTGCGAAGACGCGGAGGCGAGGCACGCCGCGCTCCTCGCCGCGGAGACGGAGCTCGCGCATTTGAGCCACGACCTCGCGCGCGCGCGCGAGGCGGAGTGCGACGCCGCCGCCGCTTTGGAGACGGCGCGCGTCGGCGCGCGTCTGGACCAGAAGCACGCGGCGCACGATGTCGGTTCGTTCGTGGCGACGCGCGCGTTGGAGCGCGCGGAAGAGGACACCGAGACGCTCGTGCGAGCCTTGGCGCGCGCTCGCGCCGCGCGCGACGCCGCCGAACTGGCGTCCTTCGAGGCGGACGACGTCGTCGTCGAGGCGCGAAAGGAGGCGCGTTTCAACCGCGCGCGCCTCGCGCCGGACGCCGCGCGCGTCGCGGCGGCGCTCCGGGCCAAGGCGAAGGCGCTGCGACCCGCCGCGAGGGAGGTGGCGGAGGAGGGAGGCGCGCGCGGCGACGAGACGCAAAGAAAAGAACCGTCTCTCGAGACGGGTCTGAAGAAAAACCTCTTCAAGGAAAAACAAAAAAACGCGCGTGGGTCCGGAACTCTTTCCGCGCTGGACGCGGCGCTCGCCGCCGCCGCGCTCGCCGCCGCGGACCTCGCCTCCGCGCGCGAGACCTCCGAGCGGGCCTCGCGCGCGGTGGACGCCGCGCGCGCAGAGAAGGAAGCCTCCGACCGCGCGCTCGCGGACGCGGCGCGGCGCCAGGACTCCGCTTTCGCGGACGCGAGTCCGCCTTCGTCGCCGGCGGAGGAGACGGAGACCCGGTTTACGGTCGCCGCCACGTTTTACGTCGAGGCGACGCGCCGCGCGGCGGAGGCGGAGGCGACCGCGTCGACGCTTCGCGCGAGCGGCCCCGGGATGGAGAGCGCGGTTTCGGCCGCGGAGGACGCGTCAGCGTGCGCTTTCGCCGTCGTCGAGGAGACGCGCCGCGTGCTCGACCGCGGCTCGGCGCGCGCCGGCGCGGCGCGCGAGGAAACCGAGCGCGTCGGCGCGCTCGCTTTGCGCGCGGCGAAGGCGTTGGCGTCGGCGACCGCGGAGAAGCGCGCCGCGTCCGAGACGCGGCGGCGCGCGTCGAAGGCGCTGCGCGACGCGCGTGCCGCGGTGGACGCGGCGCGCGAGGCGGAGGAGGAGAGGGAGGCGAGGCGAGCGGAGCGAGCCGACGCGCGAGCCGCGCGGAGGAAGCTGAACCGGTTTTGAAAAAATTGGAGCACTCGTAGCACTCGTAGCCGTGCTGCGTGCGTGCATTTGCACGCGCACGCGCTCGTTGTCCAACACCGATCAGACGAACGCGCCGAGGCACGGCGTCTTGACAACTGGCAGCGTCGACGACACTTTCGACAGAGCGTGAGCACGAACAGTCAGCATGTCCGCCCTCGCTTCCCGTCCCTCGACGGTCGTCCGCGCGGATCCCCGCGCGGGTCTCCGCGCCTCGCGCGCGTCTCGCGGTGCGTCTCTCTCGGCGCTCTCCCCCGCGCGAACGGCGCGGTAGGCGAACGACAAATGACGTTTCGCCTGTTGGTTTTTATCCGATGCGTCCCGACGACTGTCCCCGTCCTCGAGTGACACACCCCTGACCATCGCACATCCCCTCCCCCGTCTCCTCCCGAAGCAGCGCGCGTCACCCGCGCGGCGCGCGTCACCCGCGCGGCGGCCGCCGGCGGCCCCGTGGTCATCGCGGGCGCCACCACCTCCACCGGCCGGCTCGTCGCCGGCCTCGCCGCGAAGGCGCTGGGGGGCGAGAACGTCGTGCTGCTTGTGAACCAGGACGCGCAGAAGTCGTACTGGCCGGAGGACATGCCCGAGGACATCGTGGAGCAGCGCATGTACGCCCCCGTGGACGAGCTCGTGAAGGCGACGCTGGTGGACCCGCGCGACGCGGGGGACGCGCTCGGGAAGTGCTCGCATCTGATTTTCGCCGCGGAGTGGGGCGCCACGCAAGCCGAGCTCGCCGCGACGCTGGTGCCTCTGCTGGACTCCAACCCCGGGTTCCAGCGCGCGGTGATGCTGTCGCGCGTGGGGATCAACCGAAGGGACAAGGTACCTTTTGTGGAGCAGAACAAGCCCCCGAAGAAGATGCAGGAGATGGCGCTGGGGCTGAAACTCCCCGCCGGAGACTCCGGCCAGCCCGGGTCGCTCGACGGGTTCGCCGAGGCGGAGGCGACGCTCGCCGCCGCCGCCGAGGGCAAGAGCTGGACCTCGCACGTCGTGCGCTCGGGCGAGTTGCGTGGCAACGGCCCGCTACTTCTGGCGGACCTGAGCGCGCGCCTGGTGGATAACCTGTACGATGTCAAGTACCAGGACCTGTACTTCAAGAGCGGCGACGACGGCCAGGGGTACACGAAACGCCTCAACCTGGCGGCGACGCTGCTGCGGATGACCACGACGGCGTCGACGCCCCCCGCGGACATCGCCGCGCTCTCCGTGGTGTGCGAGATGGTGGACCCGTTCGGGCTGCTGGGGGAGAAGACGCTCACGGAGCCGACGGGGGTGGAGCGCAGGAAGGGCTACGACATGGCCAAGGGGAAGGCGCCGGCGCCCATCGCCGACGAGCTCATCGACCAACTCGTCGCGGCGCTCTGATAAACGCGAACATTCGCGAGTCGACGACGCGGACGCGCGAATCATACGGTAGCTACGTGACGCGCGAAAGGAAAAGAACGCGAACGTTCGACACAAGACTACGTGTGCTGGAGTGTGATACTACGCGAATAGTCCATCAGATACGCTCCGAAAACCGCCTTTTTTTCGCGAGAGCAGCGTTTCGGAAGTAGTACTTTCGAAAGTACTACGCGCGCGCTATTCGCGCGACTCACTCGTCGCTTTCGGACGCGTCGTCGTCCGAGTCGTCCGACGGAACGTCGCCGAGCACCGCGTCCAGCATTCCCCCTTTTTTCATCTTCTTCGCGTCCCGCTTCTCCCCCTCCTTCCGCAACCCGTCCGCCAGCGACCGCTTGATCCCCGCGCCGAGCGCGTCGCTCTCGCGAGCCAGGCGTGCCTTGGTCTCCTCCTTGGTCTCCCGCCGCTCCTCCGCCGCGCGCTTCGCCGCCGCCGCCGCGCGCTCGGCGCGGAGCGCGGCGGCGAGCGCGGCGCCTTCGCCCCGCGGCCCTCCCGGCCCGCACACGCCGCACGTCCCCACGTAGACGCGCTCGAAGGGCGCGAAGTCGTCGTCCACCTTCGCCTCCGAGAGCTTCTCCAGCACGTCCATGCCGCTGGTCACGCGGCCGACCACCTGCTGCTCGCCGTCCAGGTGCGGACACGCGGCGACGGCGACGGTGAACGTCGGTCCCTGCGCGGACAGAGACACGGCGCCCGCGGCGTGCGGCAAGCCCCGACTGGCGGCGGTCTGTTCCAACGGCACAGCCCCCGTTTTCCCGTTCAAAACGCTCTGCTGCCCGCCGTCGATGCGCACGCCAGGCACCACGCGGTGGATCTCCGTGTTCTCGTACCGCACGAGCCCGCCGAGTCCGGCGCCGCCGCCGGTGGCGCGCAGCACGAAAGCCTTCCCGGCGGCGGGGACGATGTCTTCGAACACCTCCACCACCAGCGTGCCGACCGTCTCGCGAAGTTGCGTGGCCGTGATCCGCACGAGCTCGAAGAACACGTGCGGGCGCTCGGCGTCGGACGCGGGAAGCCCGGGCGCCGCCTCCGCCGAGGAGGCGGCTCTTTGCTCAAGCTCGGGATGCACGCCCGTCGCCTTGTAGATGGCCATGTTCTTGCGAAGCTCCGCGGTGGTGTACGTCGACGCCTGCTTCCCCTTGCGGTGGCTGATCTGCACGGAGTCGAACTTCGTCATCGCGCCGACGATTCACGAGCCGCTCGTCGAGCGCACGCGTACACCCGGGCGCACGGGACACCGCGCGTCCACGAGTGCTCAAGGAAGCGCGGGGTCTTCCGAGGAAATCGTTCGTGCGTTCGGCATTCTGTTCACTTTTGACTGCGTTCGAAACACTCCGACTGGACACACACCGAGGCGCGCGCGACGCGTCGGCGTCGCGTCGCCCGCCCGCTCGTGTCGTCTCTAGAGTCGACATGAGGCTGTCTCGTCGCGCGATGCCCCCCCCGCGAACGCGACGCGGCGCGCGCTCGAGGCACGCGATGCCCGTTCGAGCGCTGTCGGCGTTTCTCCTGTTGACATCGGTCTTCGTCGCCACCCCCCCGGTGGCGCGCGCGCGCGACCTCGAGACGTACGGCGCGACCGAGCTCCGGCCGAAGACGCCCGGTCTGCAGATGGCGCTGTACAAGTTTTACAGTCCCCTGTACTCCGTGCCCGACCTGGACGGGCGTCGGCCCGACCTGGTGGTGCGGCTCGACGCCATCGACCAGAGCAACACGTCCTCGGCGTGGCCCGAGGTGGCGGCGCTGGCCGCCGCCGTCCCCGAGGGCTTCGACCGCTTCGACGGCGCCGCGTACGGCAGTCGCTTCGCCGCGCGCATCACCGGCCAGATCCTGGTCGAGCGCTCCAACACGTTCGCGTTCGAGCTGGACAACAGGGAGGGCGCGAAGCTCTGGATCGACGGCGCGCTGCGCGTGAACAACGACTTCAGCGTCCTCGAGACGGGCGCCGTCGCGACGTCCCGGCGGTACGTCAACGTGTACCTCTCGAAGGGCTACCACAACCTGCGCGTGGAGTATTTCGTGGACCAAACGTGGTCGCAGCTCAGGCTGTGGCAGAGCGGTCCGGGGCTCGCCAGGCGCATCGCGCCCGCGGAGAACTTCTTCCTGCCGGACGAGACGTGCTGCCTGTGCGCGTGTGCCTCCGGCTCGTGCCGCGTCGCGGACTACGGCACAGGCGCGGTGGCGTGCTCGTGGCCGAGCGAGGCGCCGCTGCGCAGGCCGCTGCGGCCGGCGGGGGAAAACGGCGTGTGCGCGGAACCGTGCGAAGACCCGGGCTCCGCGTCGGGGCTCGCGGACTTTTTGAAAAGCCCGCACGCGCGGGAGTTGTGACGCGGCGCGTAGATTTTAGGCGACGCGGAGGTTCGCGCAATAGAATAGGTACGTCATAGAGAGTCGTACAGTAGTTCTTCAGCTCACCCGAAGACATCGTGAAGACATCGTGTCGTCGCTCACTCCGGTGTCCTACCCCGAAAGCAGACGCGTCATCATGCATGATGATGTTTTCTCGTGGTCGTTACAATCACTCGTCGTCGTCGCTCTCGAGCCCGGCGGCTTTCCTCTTTTTGGCTTCGTCGCGCGCCTCCGCCTTTTCGCGGCGCTCGCGCTTGAGCCCCTTCATCTTCATCATGCCCATGTCCTCCAGGCCGGTCTGTTTCTCGACGTAGATGCGTCCCACCTTGCCCTCCAGCGAGTCGTGCTCGACGTTCTTCGTCTTCTTGCCCACCTTGGGCTTGGCGTACGCGCGCTTCTTGACGTCGGACGGCGCCTCCTGGTGCCTCGCCGTCTTGAAGTCGAAGCTGGGTCCCATCTCGCGCAGCTCGACGCGCGGCATGCGCGTGCCCGACTTTTTGTACGCAATCGCGCACTGCCGGAACATCACCTTGTCCGCGAGCGCGGTGCAGACGATCACGCGGTCGACGCCCTTGAGGTTGATGCGCGTCGCCGGGCGGCCGCGGAACACGTCGCTTAGGATGTTTTTCGCCAGCCGCAGCGCGGGCTCCGTCTCGAATCGGTCACCGAGGAACACCATGCACGGCTTGCTGCCGAGCACCGCGTTCGACCCCGCGTTGCCGAAATCGCGGATGGGCTTGAAGTTGGTGACGCACAGCTCCACCATGTCGAACAGGTGGTAATCGAAGAAGCGACCGATGGTCAGGCAGTCCGGGCGTTTCTTCTGGTGCGTCCCGAGCACAAAGGCGCCCGCGTCGGCTTTCTGCGCGAAAAACTCCAGGCTCGTCTCGCCGCCAGCCTCGAACGGGCGGACGCCGTCGTTCTTGCGCGTCAGCTTGTGGCACTCGCCCTTCTTCATCACGCCGAGGTCCGTCACGAGGTCCTTCAGCACCTGGCTGCTCTTGCCGCCCTGGAGCATCAAGCACATCTTCCCGTCGTTCTCCACGAGCTTCGGCGCGCGCTTCATGAGCGAGCGCTTGCCGAGAGGCGTCTTGGCCTTCTTCAGGATCATGTTCACGGTGGACGCGGGGTCCGCCATCGAGGGGTCGGCGCCGTCCATCCTGCCTGCCGGAAAGAAGGCGGGGGTTGCGTGTGGGCGCGGAAACGACGACGCGCGCGCGGACCAGTGGCGCGGAGAGCCAGGCGCGAGCGAACAGCGCACAGGCGGCGGCGGTAAAATCGACGAAACTTGCCGCCGCCGCGAAAAGCCTCGTCTCCTGCGAGCGTTTCCACGGCGCGAAACTCAGCTCACGACAAGACGTGTGGGGGGCGGACTGAAAAGGGGGACACATTTTTTTCAGTCCGCGTCGTACCTAACCCACCCGCTACGTATTAAAAGTGCGCCTAAAACCCCTGCGCGATTCCTATGGTGCGTTTCTGATCGGCGTTTCCCGCCTTTCCTCTCGCGCCCGCGCGCTCCAGCGCCACGCCGTCGGCGTCCGGCACCAGCGTCTGGCCGCGCGGCGCCACGAGGCTCACTCCCGCGGCGCACGCCAGGCCAAACACACTGAACGCGCCTACGCCTCCCGCGGTCCCGTAGGCCGCGGCCGCCCCGAACCCGGAATGCACGTCCAATAAGAAGCTCCAGTGCGCTGCGGCGACCAAGCCCAGCGCGGCGCCGCGCGCCGCGAACGGAAACGCCTCGGCGGCGACGAGCCACGGCGTCGTCGCCGCGCCGAGCGCGTGCGCCGACGCGAAGAGCAGCGGCGCCAGCGCTCGGACGGCGTCGCCGGCGTTCACCGGAACGCCGTGGCTCGTATCTTTTTCTTCATAAAGCGGCGGTGCCAAGACCAGCGAAGCGACGACCGCGACGTTCGCCGCGAGCATGCCGCAGACGCTGATTAAGAACGTGACGCGTCGCGAGAAGAAGAGTTTTCCAAATCCATCCGGGCGCGACGCGACGACTGCGAGAAGCGCGCCCAGTAACTTTGCTACTGAAAACGCCCACGCCGCGCGCGGCGTGTCTTCGAACCCGCTCACGAGCGCGACGGACGCGGTGTTTGAGGGAAGGCTCAGGCCGCCCAGCGTAGTGACCGCTATTAACACGGTGGACTTGAACAGCGCGCGCGACAAATTACCGCGCGTCAACAAGTGCGACGCCGCGAACGTTTTTACGCGCGGAGTACCGTCGTTTGGAACTCGTCGTTCTCGTTCCAAACGCGCGTCGTCGAGAATACGCGCCGCCTCCTGTTCGACGCGCGGGTCGGTGTCGCTCAGCCCGCGCGCGGACGCGATCGCGCGATGCACGTCCTCGCGGTGGCCTCGCCTGGCGAGCCACCGGGGGGACTCGGGCACGGCGGAGAACAGGAACCTCGACGTCTCGCCTCCGAAGACGCCGCCCGCGCCCGCCGCCAGGCACGCGTTCGTCGCCGCGGCAAACAGAGCGAGCTGGCGCCAGTGCGGGCGGTGAACGCCCGGGTGTCTCCCGGGCGTGATCAGCGCCGACGCGTCATCCTCCTTCCAGGCGTCGACGGTATCAACATCGACGTTATTTTCAACCGTGTGCGCGATGAGCGCGAAGAGGTGCATGAGCAAAAGCCCCAGCGCGAGCGCCAGCTGCGTCGACGCCACGGCGAACGCGCGCGACGCCGGCGCCGCCGTCTCGGCGGCGAGCAGAATCGACGCCGTGGTAATCGCGCCGGCGCCCACGCCCACCAGGACTCGCCCGAGCGCGCCTCCGTTGGTGGCGGCGCCGAACACCAGCTCGCCCGCGATCCAACCGAGCGTGGAGACCGCGCCGGCGAGACGCAGCGCGCCGCGACGGCCGACCGCGTCAACCAACTTTCCGCAAACGAGCGCGCCCGCCGCGGCGCCGGCGAGGAAGAGATGCTCGAGCTTCGCCGCGCGCGTTTCCGTGACGCAGGCGTAGGCGGAGGGATCGGGTTGTACGTTGTCGTGTAATTCTGTTGCTCCTGTGGTCTCGGCGCACAGGAGCGTCGCCGCGGACGCGCGTGGGTAGCCCAGCGCGAGCCCGACTGCGAACGGCGCCGCGGCGACGGCGAGGACCACCAGCGCGGGCCGGATGGCGCTCGCGCGAATCTCGGGGAGATTTGAGACGAGCCGCGCGTCGCCACCGCGCGTCTCCGCGGGGTCGCCGTCAACGAAGGCGCCGCGCGGCTCGCGGGTCTCGAGCGGAATGCCGTACTCGGCGTCGTCCTCTTCGGTCAACGTGTCCTCGTTCGAGCGGTACTCCGTCGCCCACGGCCGCGCTCTCCCGGCGGACGAATCGGCACGCCGAGCGCTCCGAGTCCCGTCCAGCAGGGGCGCTCGCTCGGGGCCGAAGCACCCGACCGCGGGGGCGCCGCCTCTGTTCGACCCGCCTCGCGCGCCGCCGAAACACCCGGCCGCGGGGGGGGCATCCGCGGACCCCGCGGACATCCGACCCGGATGCACGTCACCACCGCGCCGTCGAATGGAGCGCGTCGCGGAGCCGACTCGGATTAGGCTAGGCAATTCGCGTGCAAATTTTTCTCCGGCGGGTTCCAAAGGTCTACGGACCGATGAATTTTGATCGACGTGTCGGTCAAACTTCATCGTCAATTTCGCGTCGGCACCTTTTTGTCATGATGCGTCACGCGCGTCTTCGGGCGAGCGTTCTGCACCACGAACGTGGCGGCGTGAGACCCGAAGCAAATCTGAGCGTCGCCACTTCGCGTGGCGCACAGTCACGACGACGACCCTCGGACGTTCCCTCGTCCGTTCTCTCAACACCTCCGCTCTCAACATGGTCAAGGTTCACGTCACGTACTGCGGTGGCTGAGGTGCGTCCGGGCGCCCGTGCGGCGCGCGGACCGAAAAAGTCGTTTCCTCGACCTTCGACGCATCGAGACGTCGCGTCCCTCCGCCCGCGAACGGAGCGAACCCGCGTGCGCGTCGTCACGGTCACGCGCGCGAGCCCACGTCAGGACTGACCCTCTTCGTATTTTGCCCTTCGCCCCTCCGCCAGGCTACGCCCCCAAGTGGAGGGCGGTGGAGAACGCCATCAAGGCCAAGTTCCCCAAGACGGAGACGTCTGGGGAGCCCACGCCCACTTCTTCCGGCGCGTTTGAAGTGGACATCAACGGCACCATCGTGCACTCCAAGCTCAACGGGGACGGGCACGTCGACTCCCCCGAGAAGATGGAGAAGATCCTCGCCGCCATCGCGGCCGCGGAGTAAGCGCACGGAAGCGTGAGCGAGCGACTTCGTCGCGGGCGAACGAGACGCGGAGAGCGCCGAGGGAAAACGACGGGACCCGACGCGACGTCGTCGGAGCCTCTTCGTCTTTCGAGTCGGCGCCTTCTTTCTTCTTCGCCCGCGGCGGACGAGACACTTCGCCGCGTCGCTCCGGACGCCCCGCCGAGCCGGCATTTCTCGCGCGCGACCATATGACGCGCGTCGCACAAAGGGAACCCTCCCGCGCGACGACGCCGAAACCACGGGCCGCCGCGTCTCTCGAACCGACTCCACCCGGTTCGCGAGACGAGGCCCGAACGCGCGCGCGCCCGAAGCTCGCGGGGACGACGCGGAGGCGACGTTTCTTTTTTAGACGACGACGTTTTACGTAGACTAGACTGCGTTCGTATTACGCGTACGTCGGACGATGACGACACGCCATCCTCCTTCAATCCTCCTTCGATGCTCCCACTCGAAACGGTACCACGAAGTCCACGCGTCTTCGGAACGCCTCCGTCACCCCCGAGCCGGTCGCGGCTTCGGTCAAAAGCGCTTCGTTTCCGTCCGAAGCGAAAGGTTCGCCGCGCCACAGACGCGCCAGCTCCGCCTTTGCGGCGCGCGCGTATTCTACCTCGCCGCGCACTCTATACTTTCCCTTTTCGCCGGCGGCGAAGTCTTCGCCCAGCGCGGCGACGAGCACGTACGTCGCGCCGTCCGCGCGCACGTCCCGCCCGTCGCGCGCGAAGCGCCCGCCCTCGCTCACCGCGGGCATGAGCGCGGCGAGCAGCGGAGGCGTCATTCTCTGCGCGTCGGCGATCACGGCGACGCCGCGGGGGCACTTTTCCAGAAACGCGCTCACCTCTTTCTGCAACGCGCCACGCGCGTTCGCTTCCGCTTCCCGTTTTCGTAAGCGTAAGCTTTCCTCTTCCACTTCGTCCGACGAGTCCTTCGAAGAGTCCGTCTGCGCGAGCGCGACGTACGTCTTCGCGTCGAAGACCTTCACGCAGTCGCACCCGAACGCGGCGCGCGCAGCCGACGCGGCGATCGCGTCGGGTCCGGCGTCAAGACTTCTCTCCACTATGAGCGCCAACGCGACGCCTTTCTTCGCGCCGAGTTTACGAGAGCTCAAGCCTCGCGTCCGGCTTGGATTTGGATTCGACGACGGATTCGTCTCCTCGGCGTGCCTGGCGTTCGCCTCGCGCGCGGCTTCCAGGAACAACCACGACGTCTCGCGCCATTCTTCGGGAGACAGACCCGCGACGGCGCCGAAGCGCGCGTCCGACGCGCAACTCGTAGAAATTGTTTCCGCCTCTCCCGGGCTCCCGCCGCGCGCGACCGACACGAGCGCCCCGAACCGCGTGGACGTGGTGTTCGGGTCGAGGAGCGCCACCGTGACCGCCAAGATGGCGCACATCACGAAGGTCCTCGTGAAGACGTTCCGGTCGCGGCGGCGCCCGTACAGGGTCTTCTCGGGGTGGGATTTCGCATCGTCGGATCTCGCCTCGCCGGGCAAGGGCGTGCGGGCGGCGTGCTCGGGGGTCGTGACCCCGTGCGAGGGTTCGGAGCGCTTCGCGCGCGACCGAGGGGTCGCGCGCGAGGCGGGGGGGGTCATCGCCGCGTGGGTCATCGCGGAAGCCGCATCTTGGAGCGTGGCGTACGTGCCGATGACCCTTCCCTCCACCGTGGCTCTGTACCCACCGCCATCGGGTAGCGTCTCGATGCCGCCGCCGGGGGACTGGGGAGAGGCATCGCGTCGCGTCTTCGGGGTCGCGACGTCAACGCTGTCCTTCTGTGATTTGCCCCGATGGGGGCGCGCCCCGGTGCCTTTGCTCTTCGGCGGCATGAGGCCAAGTGCGGCCAAAAGTGAGAGGAAACTGCGCCAGTGCACTTTTCAGTTTTCTGTCGTCAGCCGGGCGCCGGGCTGCGGTCGCCGACGGCAACCTTCCGGAAACCTCGTCGCGGTTTACTTCCGCGCGCCCTGCGGCGCGCGTCGTCGAGATGGTGACCCCCACCGTGCTCAAGTTCGAGGTACGCCCGCGTACACCGTGCCGCTCGCGCCCGCACCGGTGGTCGTCCGCGGCGTGCGCGGCCGAACCCGGCCGCCGCCGCCGATTGCGGAATCGCACGCGCACGCGGGCGCGGACGCGTCCGAATCCCCCGCGCGCTTCCTGCTCGGTTCGCCCTTTCCGCGGCCTTTCCCCTTTCGCTCGCCGTCTCACGACTCCCGTCCCCCGAAACGCGATCATTCCTTGCGCGCAGGCGTTCCCCGACCGCTCGTTACACGTGATCCTGTTCAAGAACGTGACGAACGCGGACGACGTCCACCGCGCGCTCCTCGACCGATCCTTGCAGCCCGAGATGGCTTTGGTGGACCCCGCGCCGACGCACTCGCTCTTCGCGCTGCACGCCGCCGCGCACAAGGCGGTCGTGGACGACGCGCGCGGCGTGTTGACGACGCGCACCGTGCACAGCGAGCTGGTGTATAACCTGTCGGCGAACAAGCACATCACCGAGGGCCTTAGACGCTTCGGCATGGCGGGCGACGCGAAAACGGTGCTCGCGTGCCGCTTCGACGCCACCGACGCCGAGATAGAGGCGATGGCAAACGTCATCGCCGGCGACGCCGTGCCCGCGGGCGACCTGGAGGCTGAGCTCTCGAGCCTCGGCGACCCCGCGATTGTGAAGAAGTACTACAAACACGGGGACCTGGAGTGCAAGCAGGGCGTGGGGACGGTGGAGGATGCCATCGTGCAGCGCATAGGCACCAGGGACGTGTTGTGACGCGACGGACGCGTCGTTCGGTTGTTAGTTCTGATGATAAGCGAAAGATGATCTAAATCGATCGCGTCACTCTATCCGTCTACTTCTACGAGGGTGCCACCGCGCCGCGTTTTCGTCGCTACACCCCGAACACCCGCGCCGGCGGCCTGTAACTCCGCCGCCACGCCCACCACTTCTCCACCGCCTCGAGCAACTCTCCGGGCTTGTGCCGCAGCTCGCTGTACCGGAAGTACGTCTTCTTCAGCGCGGCGAGCGTCCAGCTCTCGAGCCGCGGGTCGATGAGGTACATCGTCGTCGCGACGGTCCAGGGCACGAACGCGACGATGATCTTCGTCCACAGCGCGCGCCGCGAGCCGCGCCACTTGGACGCGACCGCCAGCAGGAACGCGATGAGCGAGAATGCGTACACGATGGCGAAGAAGAACAGCCAAAACTCCTCCTCCACGAAGACTAAAAACTCCTCCAACGCGCTCATCGGCGCACCACGCGCTTCGTCATCGTCCGCGTCGTCGTCCACGGAGGTGGGGGCGTCGTCCCGCTCCACCTTACGCACCACCGGTCGTTTCCCAACCTTGAACCCTTTCGAACCCACGTAGTGTTTCTTGGGAAGCGCACCAGACACCCCCGTGTCGTGGTAAGCGCGGCTCTGGGCGGGCATGCCCCCCGCCCGCGCGGTCGAATGTGATGACCCCGGCATTGGCAACCGCGGCGATTTTCAGACGCGTCGGCGGATTCGGATCGGTGCCGCGCTTTTTCAGTCTGACTGGGATTCTGGGACCCGTCGACCCGCCGGTCGCGGCGATCTGGGGCACTGTCGGGCGCGGCCGAGCGCATCCCCTCGTTCGAGGCGCACCGGCGAGCGATCGGTGCGAGTGGCGTGCGCGGGCGTGCGATACTCCGAAAGTGCGGGCGGTCGACGTCGCGGGGACGACGGACGTGAGCGAGGGCCTGACTTTCCGATCGAGACTCAGGGACGAAGCACCGGTTCGAACCGATGACGTCGAGGTACGTCCCGCGTCCCCCTCACGATCGCTTCGCACGATCCCGGCGAAGCCAAACGCGTCGCGTGACGCGCGCGCGGTGGCGCCGGATCGTCTCCGCCGCCGAACGCGACGCGGCTCGCCCCCACGCGCGCACGACGCCGCCTGCGCGTCAAACCTCCTCCGCGTGCCCTAACACCGATGCGCCCGTCCCCCACTCCGTCCCCGATCGTCCCCGTTCCCGTCCCCGTCCCCGTCCGTCGCGCAGGCCCGGCCACCACCGCATGGGCCGCATGGTGTCTCTCGGCCGCGTCGCCGCGCCGAAGCCCATCAACCTTCCGAGCCAGCGCCTGGAGAACAACGGCCAGGACCCCAACGTCGCGCTCGTGCCAACCGGCACGCACACGTGGAGCGCGGCGGGTCCACACGTGGACGCGCAGCAGCACCACCAGCACCCGGCGGTGGCTCGCAGCGCGCTCGTCGCGCACCCCGGGAACGATTCGGGGGCGTGGGGAAGCGGCGCGACGTGGGGGGGGGGGAACGGTGCGTCTCTCCGCCAGGCGCGCGCCGATTCGTTCCCCGACCTCCACTCCGCGAGCGCGGCGGCGCACTCCGACCGCAGCCTCGGATTCGTGGACGAGACCCCCCCGGGCCAGAGCGCGCACGCGCACCGCGCCGGAGAAGGGGCGGGGGCGCACGCCGGCGGATACGGCGCGCACGCCGCGCACGCGGCGTACCCCGGCGAGCGCCCGTACGGCGACGGGCGCGACCGCGGCGGGTGGGGCGACCGGCCTCCCCCCGCCGAGGGGTGGGGACACGGTTTGTACGCGCGCGGCGGGTACGACGCGGGCGGGCGAGGTGGGCACGAGCATGCGCATCAGGAGTACCAAACGCACGGGTACCACGCGGCGCACACGCAGGGGTACGACGCTGACCGTGACCCGCGGCTGCGGCACAGGCGCGAACGCGAATTTGCGAATTCGCAGGGGCAGCCGTACGGGCGGCACGGGGACGTTGTGAGCGCCGCGCCAGTGGCGCCGCCGCTGCCTCCCGGGCCGCCGCCGCCGTGGGCGAAGCGCGGCGACGCTGGGGTGAGCGGGGGAGGGGGTAAGACCTGGGGAGGGGCGGCGGCGGCTCCCGCGGAGCCGCCGCCGCCGCCCGGGGCGCCTCCCGGCGCGCCGGGGCCGGCGGCGGACCAGCTGCCTCCTGGTGCGGTTCGCGTCCTGACCCGCCCGAGCGCGACGCCCGCGTCCCCGAGCGAGTTCAGCAGCGCGAAGCTTCCCGAGCACCTGCGCGACCTGCGGCTCAACGCCGATGGCCCCAAGAAGCTGTGGACGCCCGGCGGCGAGGGCGGGCGCGGCGGCAGAGGGGGGCGCGGCGCGGGCAGGAAGGGCAGGGGCGAGCCCAAGCAGAAACACAAGCCCGCGGGCGCGGGCGCGACGGGCGCGGCGGACGCGGCGGACGGCTCGCATCCGACCAAGGGCACCAAGGGCACCAAGGACGCCAAGGACGCCAAGGTACCAAAGGAACCAAAGGAACCAAAGGAACCCAAGGAACCCAAGGAACCCAAGGAACCCAAGAAGAGGGCGAAGAAGGAGCACCAGCCGAAGCGGGAGTCGCCGAGGAAGGACGCGTCGACGGCGGCTGCCTCCGGCGGGCCCGGGACCGAGACCGCGGAGGGTGCGCCCGCGGAGGGCGCCGAGTTAAAGAAGGGCAAGCCCAGGGACAAGAAGGGGGGCGGCAAGAAGGGCGGCGCGAAAAAGGGCAAGGGCGACGGCGGCGGCGCGGGGGAGGGAGGCTCGGCGAGTGGCGCGGCGCCGGAGCCGGGGGGGGCCGCCGCGAGCGGTGCCGCCGGGACCCCTCACGGGGCGGGGGCGGGGGCGGGGGCACCGGACGCCCCGAAACAAACCAAGAAGGGTACGCCGAAATCTGGCGCCGGCGATGCAAAGTCGAAACCCAAAACCAAGAGCCTGGCGAAGGACGCCGGCGCGACGGCGCCCGCGGAGGTTGCGTGAAGCGCGCGACGCGAGGCACGAAAAAAACATTCACCGGGTTTTTTTGGAGACTAGGAATCGTACACTTCTTGGTTGAAAAATATATTTACAAAATCCCACACTAAAAAACCCGCTCAAAGACTCTCATGACGTGGCCGCGAGACGCGCTCTCAGCCTCTAGACGCGTCGAGAAACGAGATAAAGCGTCGGCGAACGCGGCGGTGCGGGCATTGCTCCGCACACTTCCCCTTCCCCCACCTCAACAACATGGCCGCCATGCTCACCTCCCGCGTCACCCTGCGCGTGCCCGTCAAGGCGCGCGCGGTCTCCACCCGCGCGTCCCGCTCCGCGGTGGTGCGCGTCTCCGCGGACGCCGATGGCCCTCGCTACAAGTCGATGAACGTCACCGGCCCCAACATCAAGAACAACCTCGACGGCGAGACCACCCGCAACATCGACGGCAAGGTGTACACCATCACCGTCTCCGCGGACGACGTGGTCACCGTGAAGGACAAGTTCGGCCAGGTGTTCCCCGCGCGCATCAACAAGGCGGCGATCATCGAGGCGGACCTCACCAACTCCGTCGCGGGCGCCAACTCCATGTCCATCGGCGGCATGAACCTCGCGCTGACGCCCGACCAGGTCACCGGCTTCCAGGAGCGCACGGAGATCATCAACGGCCGCGCCGCGATGGTGGGCTTCATCGCCGCCATGGGCGCCGAGGCCACCGGCCACTCCGTCGCCAGCCAGGTGTTCTCCCCCGGCGGCATCCTCGCCGCGGCGTTCATCGGCGCGTTCACCGTCGCCGCGTCGTGCGCCCCCGTCGCGCTCAACAAGGTGACCATCGACAAGTGCTTCCCCGACGAAAACGCCTCCTACCCCGACGAGCTCCTGCCCACGGTCTGGACGCCCATCGCGGAGAAACTCAACGGCCGCGTCGCCATGGTGGCGTTCACCGTCATGCTCATCCTCGGCCAGTAAACGCGCGCCGGTAAAAAAACTTTCACGAAGACGAGAGCGGAGACGACGCATCAACATTCTTTCGCCCGCGCGCGCGCGACCGGCGCGTCGCCGCGCCGGGCCCTTTAATATCGAGGTAGTCCACTAATAAGGAAACGTCAGCTATGATGTTCGCGTTCGTCGGCAGTCTATACTTCTACTGGTACGCCACTACGATAGCTCATCCGCGCTGACTTCGCCGGCATCGACGATGTCGACGCGCGCCTTCGGCCGACCCGATGGCGTCCCCGCCGCGTTGATCGCCATCACAACCTCCTCGCCCGCGACGACGCGCCCGAACACCACGTGCTTCCCGTCCAGATGCGGCTGGGGCGCGACGGTGATGAAGAACTGGTCGTGGTTCGTGTTGGGGCCCGCGTTGGCCATGGACAAAAGGAAAGGCTCGTCGTGGTTCCGTTTAAAGTTCTCGTCGTCAAACTGATGGCCGTACGCGCTCCCCGGGCGCGTCGCGCCGGCTTGGTTCATGAACCCCGGGATGACCCGGTGAAACGTACCGCCCTTGTACCCGAACCCGGGCGTCCCGAGACACAGCTGTCTGAAGTTCTCGGACGTCTTCGGGTGCGTGTCCGTGAACAGGCGAAGCACGACGCGACCGCCGCCGTTCGCGACGCCGCCGGCGACGAACGAAGTCGGATCCGCGTAGCGCGCCAACTCCGCGTCGTACGTGATGGAGACATCCAGGAACACCAACACCCCACCGCCCGTGTCGCCCTTCCGCGGCGCGCACGCGTCGCACGAGCGCATGCAGCTCGCGCGCATGAACCCGGGGTTCGCCTCGCACTCCCCAGCCTGCGCCCAGGACTCGCAGTTCGCGTTGGCGTCCACGCACCAAACCGGCACGTCGCTCGCGTCGGTGTCCGTCAACACGACCGAGGACTCCGAGTACCCCACCAGCGCGCCTTCCCTGCTCTTGCCGTTGGAGAAAAGGCTGCCGCCGATGCGCGCCGCGGTCGCGCCTCCCGTCGCGCCCGCCGCGACGCACGCGACGAGCGCCACGGCGAGCGCGCGGAGTCGACGCGCACCCATGCGGTCCGCGCGACGAACACTGAAGGAATCCATCGAGTCGCCACGAACCGTCGGAAACAACGACGAAAAAAAATCCTGTCGTCTCGCCACGTCGCGTCCGTCGGCACTCGCACGCGCGCGCTTCCGCTCGACACCATGTCTCGCGCCTTCACCGCTCCCGGCGCCGCGTCGCTCTGCGCGCCCGCTCGCCGCGCCGGCGTCCGCTCGGCGCGACGCTCCGCCGCCGCGCTCCCCGCGCGCGCGGCGATGGTCACCGTCACCTTCACGCCAGCCGACGGAGGAGAGGCGATCGTGTCCGAGGTGACCAAGGCGAGCGTGCTGCGCGACGTGGCGCTGGGCGAGAAGGTGGCGCTGTACCAGGGCATGAACAAGCTCCTGAACTGCGGCGGGATCGGGAACTGCGGGACGTGCCGCGTGAACGTCGAGCAGGGCGCCGAGCTCCTGTCCCCGCGCACGGACGTGGAGCAAAAGAAACTCAAGGGGAAGCCCGAAACCAACAGGCTGGCGTGCCAGTGCTTGGTCGGCGGCGACGACGCGCCGGAGGGCTCGGAGGTGCGGGTCACGACCGCGCCTCCCAAGTGAAGGGAAGGAGACTGGCAGAGCTCGAGCGTGGCGTAACGTGTGCTGCGTGGTTTTTAGCTACGCACGAGCTCAAACGCGTTTGACTTTTCGCGGCGTCGTCGTTCGTCGTCGTCGAGACATCAATCAATCGATCCATCATCACATCACGACGCAGCACCCTTTTTTCGGCTCGGACTCGTCGTCGCTCTCCACCAGCTGCGCCGGCGCGTCGCCGGCGTCGCGCGGGTTGGCGAAATTCGAGCCTCTCCCGACGGAGTCGGGCATCAGGCACCACTCGTCCTTGGCGCGCATGATCTCCGTGCGGCCGATGAGCCCGTCTTTCGCGCCCGAGAACGCCCCCCCGACGTCTATGCGCGACATCAGCCAGTCCAGCTCTTGGTCGTTTGGCAAGTCCCCGCTGTTGAGCTCAAACGCGATGAACTGCGAAAGCTCGGCGCGGTTGAGGAAGTCGTCGCCGTCCAAGTCGTACTCGCGGAACGCGTGTTCGATCTCGGGCCGGCGTTTGAGGTACGCCTTGTACGACAACACGGCGTTCTCGCACTCCTCTAAAGTCATCGAGTCAGGGCTCGAAAGCGCGTTCTTGCGCATCACCCAGTCCACCTCCGTGGCGTGCGGCGGCGTCGCCTCGGCGTGGTCGTCGTGCAGCATTCCCAGCAGCTTCTCCACGCGCGCGCGATCGAGCACGTCCTGGTACGTGTCGTCCAGGTCCTTGAACCACATCTTCACCTTGTTGTGGAACTTACCGGCCTCCTGCGGAAGGAGGAGGGAGGAGGTTTGGGGGCGGGGAAGGCGCGGTCAGGCTTGAAGCGCGTGGCTTGCACAGGGAGCGGGCGCGCGGGAATGTCGGTCGGGGATGAACGTGTCGTCTACGGGCACAGACGACAGGAGGATCGTGACGCCGGGACGCCGTACCAGCGTGCGCGCGGACTTGGTCGTGGCTCTCTTCTTGCCGGTCGCGCCTCCGAACACATTCTTGCTCTGCTTCTTGCCTTGGATGACAATCTTCGGCATCTTGGCCCGCGGGGTGGCCGCGCGCGCCTGAGTGGTGGTCGGAAACCGCCCGCGGCCCATCCGAGTCACGAGTTCAACACTGGAGACGGTAACGCGTGAAAGGTGGTTGGTAACCGTCGCCCCTCGGGTGTTTTCCGAATCTGGGACGAAATTCTTTCGAGCGTCTTTCGCGCGTTCGCGTTTGCGTCGCGCGCGGCGGGCGAGGAGGAACACCACCGGAACCAAAACGTTCTCTTCGTTGGCAATCATGCACTACCCACTCCGAACGTCTTTATCCTCCACGTCACGTTCGATTCGTTCGATTCATTGAAACGGCAGCCTGTCCACGTACTCCGGCCTCCCCGTGAGCCGCGCTTTTTCCACGTCCAGCCCGGCGACGACGCGCGCGCGCTCCGCCGCCGGGATGGCCATGCTCGCGTCGATGTCCTGCTTCGACGCCGGGCGCCCGAGCGCGCGCTCCATGTCCGCGCGCCTGAGGCCGTTCTCGAGCACGTCCCGCGTCTCCACGCCGCTCTCGTGCGCGTCCCAAAGCCCGCGCTCGCGGATCAAAAGCTCCAGGTCTTTCACCATGGTCCTCGCCGCGTCGCGCCGCGCGCGCGCCGCGCGCGCCGCGCCGGACAAGCCGTCGACGTCCAGGCCGATGAGGTCGTCCAGCGAATCGAGCGCGTCCTCCAGCGAACGGAGCTCAGCGGCGCGCCGCGCTTCCAGGGTCCCTCTGGTGCGCGAGTCGACTCCGCTCGTCGACCCGGAGGGCGAAGAGCGAAAAGAAACGCCGCCGCGGACGCTCGCGCGCACAGAGTCGACGAGCGTCGTCGTCACCGCCGGCGCCGGCGCCGCCGGGTCCGCGCACTCCAGCTGTGCCAGCCTGAGCCGGCTCACCAACTCCAGCACGCAGTCGAGGCGGACGTCCGCGCCGAGCATGTCGCACACACGCGCCTCTCGGCGTGCCAGTAAGGGCGCGCACGCGGTCTCCGTCCCCGCCCACCTCGGCGTGTCGCGAAGCATCTCCGCGCGCCGCCGCGCGCGCGTCGCCAGGACGGCGACGTCTTGCGCGTTTTGCGCGGGTTCCGGATCCCAGATGTCCGGCGATCGGCCGGCGCGCGGCGCGGGCGTTTTTTGTTCGGCGAGAAGCACGTCTCGCGCCAGCGGGAGGGCGATGCGCCCGGCGGAGGCGGACGCCGCGCGTCCGACCGCGCGGTCGTCGTCGAAGGTGATCGCGGCGTCCAGCAGGCGGAAGGCAGTCGCGGTTTGGGGCGAAGACAAAGAAGGCGCGTTTTTGTCGGCGTTTTTCGGTGGTCCGTTTTCGATAGACGTCCTCCCGTTTTCTTCGCGCGACGTCTCCGGCGCGAAGCGGAGCTGCGCGACCACCCCGAGTTTGCGCAACGATCCGAGCGTTTTTTCGAAAGGCGCGTCTCCCACGTGGTAACTCCGTGCTTTCGGGAACGAGACGCGCGACTGTAACACCAGCGTCCCCGCGCGGAAACGCACGAGCGCGGCGGTTGAAGTTGCGGTTCCGCCGGCGTCGTCGTCTTTTTTTCCCTCCTCAAACGCACGCCACTCCAGCGGGGGCGATTTATCGGCGACGACGCGAAGGCGCACGCGGCGTCCGGCGTTTGACGCCGCGTTGGAGACGCGCACGGTCTGTTGCTGTCGCCTGGGGTCGCGCTCCAGGATGATGGATGCCACCTCGCGCTCGTCGTCGCCGGAGGTGGCGCACGCCATCACGGAAACCACCGCCTCGCCGTCGGCCGCGCCGGTGAAATCGTCCTCGCAGGCGCCCATCTCGGAAGGGGACATCGCGCGCGTGCCTGATCGACCGCGCGACGAGCGGGTTCTCAGCGGGTGCGACGGGCGATTCTGAACGGGACAGGAACACGTTATACGTTTGCACGTCTGCGGCGGCGCGCGCGAGGCTATGCGCGCTGCGGCACGAGCGCACGTCGCGTCGGATGCGACCGCTCGGAAGCCTCGAAACGTTTTCAGCGACGCCGTTTCGCCTCCCCCGAAAGTCGACGATTCGTGACAAACCATCGTCGGCGAACGAACGACGACGAAGGAGACGCGACGTTGGTCGCCTTTTTTTTTGTCTTGAAAGCTCGTCTAAAATAAAAGCTCATCGACTCGTCTACGTTCGCCCGCGTCCGTCTCACCTCGCGCGCGTCGCCGCGGAGAGCTCCAGCACCAGCCCCGCGTCGCGTATCTCCCCGAACCCGACCGCCAGCGCGGGCGCCAGCGCGCACGGGTACTCCGCGGCGCCGAAAAAGTCGCTTTTCACAAAAAAAAGCGCGATCCATCCCGCGAGCTTTTTTTCGGTTTCGGTGCTTGTCAGCGGCGAATCGTTTTCGTCTTCGTCTTCGGCGTAGTACCCGCGGAACGTCCCCGCGTGCGCCCAGTCCAGGCCGGCGTCGCGCAGAAAGCCGCCGAGCGTCTCCAGGGCGCTCAAGACGGTCAACTCGCAGAGATCGCCCCGCGCGACGGCGACGCGCGCGAAGCACCACCGGCCTTTCACGAACCGCGCGCCGCCGCGTGCGGAGTCGGACGAAACCACCGAGACGTTTCGCGAGCGCGAAAGGTCTGTTTCGGAATCCGACTCGGAAGCGTCGTCGTCGTCAGCCTCGTCGTCGTTCACCTCGCCGCGCCGATTCGACGCCTTGAGAACCGGCACGCCCGGCCCGGCGCCGTCCAGCAGCACGGGCTGAACCTCCACCTTGGCGTCCTTGGGAAGCCGGGGGACGCGCACGCGGGTCACCAGAGGGGTCCACGCGTTTTTTAAAGGTGGGTCGCCAAAAAATCCCAGCTCATCGTCTTCGTCGGCGTCTCGGCGCGTCTCGGCGACTCGCACCCCCGCCTCGGCCGATTTCGGCCCGTTAGGTGCGTCCACCTCTTCCACCCACCGGTCGCGCGACAAGACCGCCTCGAGCGCGTCGTCCGACGCGCGCGCGACGATGGCCGCGTCCGGGTCGGCGCGGCCGCCCACCACGAACACCGTCGCCGCCACGACGTCGCGCGCCAAGTCGTGGCCGGCGGCGCGCGCCACCGCCGCCGCGCTGCGCCACGCTCGGCGCGCTTCGAGTTTAGGGTCTTCACCCCCCCCGACGATATCGAGGCTAGCCGGGTCCATCCCGATGCTTCCAGCGAGGTGGCACAGCCCGAGCCGCGTCGCCGCCTGCGCGTACGGGCCGATGCACGCCGGCGCCCAGCACGACAGCGACTGCACGTGCAGCGACCGTCTCTGCGGATTCGGTTCGGTTCTTTCGTTTTCTCTTCGTCGCGACGCGAACAGCTCCACCGTCGCGGGGACGCCCTCGGGCAGGGGGAGCTCGACGCACGCGCGCGAGGGCGGCGAGTGCACGGGCACGACCCGCACGTACGCCGCGTTCACGGCGGCGAAGTGAGAAATGTCACGCACGCACAGCTGCACGTAATCGACATCCGCCCAGGATGCGCCGAATGTCGCGCCGAGGGTCGCGGCGGCGGCGCGGAGCGCCGCCTCCGCCGACGCGGCGGCGGCGGCAGCCGGGTCGTCGGTGTGCGTCGCGGGCACGAGCGCGCGGACGTGCGCGGCGGCCGCCTCGGTTCCCGAGAAGGCGTGTGTCTGTGCCTCGCCGAGAACGATCCCCCGCGCGCGCGCGTCTTCCGCCGCTTCCGCGTCGCCGCGGCGCGCGGCGCGCGGCGCGGGCGCGGAACCGTCGACGTCGATGACGTCGCCGGGCTCGCCTTCCGCGTCTGGCTTGGCGACGACCACCGCGGCGTCGCGCGCGACGGCGAGGTGCCCCGAGGGCGCGTACGGGTCCGGTGACGTGACCACTATTTCCGGGCTCCCGTGACTCCCGTCTATTTCCAGCCTGGCGCGCCTGAACAGCGGACAATCAAGCACGAGCGTCTCGAACTCGCCGCCCTCGCCCGCGCAGTGGCTCCCGAACTCGCGCTCTATTTTTCGCAACAGCGGGCGCGCTTTGGCGAGCGTCGCGCCGAGGTGCTTCTTCGGCTCGAGGCCCATCGCCGCCACCTTGACGAGCACGGCGTGGACGTTCGAGTCGCAGATGAGGTCCAGCACGCGCGGCTGGGGCTGCTGCCACAGGTACGCCAGGCTCACGAGGCCCAAATCGGCGCACACCGCCTCGACGCGAAGGCGCTGATAGTCGGAGAGGATGGCGCCGGAGGTGACCGCTCGGACGCTCGGCATCTTCGCCACCACTGCCGCGAGGAGCGCCCGCAGGTCCTCCACCTCGTCCCCCGCCACCTCCGCCGCACCCACCTCGTACGTCATCTCTGTGTGCCTCGAGGCGCCCCGCAGACGTCTCCGGAACAGGGGCAGCCCGGTGAGCTCGCCGTACGCCTCCACCGCGTTGTGGCCGACGGTCTGGAAACAGTGCGAATCGAGCTCCTCCACGCGCGCGTCGGCCGGAAGGAGGTTGCCCAGCGCGACGACGCGGTGGCCGTACGACTGCGCCAGCATCGCCGCCATCACGCTGTCCTTCCCCCCGGAAACGAGGGCGACGACATCGTACCCGCCCATGGGGAACCCCGCGGGTGCACCTCCCGACCACTCCGACGCCCTCGATTGTGACGAGACGAAATGGAGTGCACTTTTTGGCTCGCAAGCGCGCTTTTGCGCGAACACAGGCGTGTCGGCGTTTTTGTCACCGCCGCCGCCGCCGCCGCGTCTCCACTTCAACCTGCGTCGGAGCTCGGCGGAGACCACGAGAGGGACGCACCCGCGTCGGGCGCCGTCTGTTCTCCCTCTCAGAAGGTTCGCGCGAGCCACCGGCGCGTGATTGGCGCGCGTGCGCCCGCGCCGCCTCTCGACCGCGCGCCGCGGCGTTCGATACTTCGGCACTCGATCGTCCCGGCGTGCCGACGAGCCAAAACCCACCCGCGATGTTGGAGCTGCACCGCTCGCGGTTCGTGGAGTGGCAGCCCGCCGCGGTGGTGGCGCTGGCTGTGGCGCCCGGCGGGTTCACCGTCGCGCTCGCGCGCGAGAATGGCGACCTCGAGATCTACGACACCGCGGACTGGCGGTGCACCGCGCGCGTCCCCGGCCACGACGGCGCCGCGATTTCCTCGTTGGCGTGGTGCGCCCCCTTCGACGGCGGACTGGAGGACGACGGCGGGGACGAGGACGCGGTCGCGGGCGCGCCGCCCTGCCGCCTCCTCTCCGCCGGCCTGGACGGACAGATCACGGAGTGGGACCTGAACACCCTGCGCGCGCGGGGCGCCACGGACTCCCACGGCGGTTCCGTCTGGGCGCTCGCCGCCGAGCCCTTCGTGAGGCGCGACCGCCCGCAGCGCGTCGCCGCGGCGTGCGACGACGGATGCGTTCGCGTTTTGACGCTCGCCGGCGGCGACGGCGTCGGCGCCGGCCTGAGCCACCGGCGCAGCTTCAACCGCGTCGACGGTCGAATCCTCTCTCTGGCGTGGACGCGCGACGCGCGCGCGATCGCCGCGGGGTCCAGCCGCGGCGCCATCCACGTCTTTGACTGCGAGGCGTACGCCGAGCTGGCGAGGATCACCGTCGGCGCCGGCGATCGGCCAAACGCGAGCGACGCCGAGGAACGCTGCGTGTGGGCTCTGCAGTACCTGCCTTGCGGCACGCTGGTCAGCGGCAGCAGCGACGGCGACGTCACCTTCTGGGACGGCGAGCACGCCACGAAGATCAGCGCGCACAGGCAGCACAAGGCGGATGTCCTGGCGCTCGCGTCGTCGCCGGATGGCGCGTCCGTCTTCGCCTCGGGCGTGGATTCGCAAATCGCCGTCTTTGAGAAAGCGTCAATCGACGGCGACGGCGTCCGCGCGTACAAGTGGACGTTCACCGGCACGAAACGGCCGCACACGCACGACGTGCGCGCGCTGGCGATGGCCGCGGCGCCGCCGTCGGAACAGTCGGACAAAAGCGGGAAATCCTCTGTGGGGAACGCCGGGCACAGGGGCGGGGCGGTTTTGCTCTCCGGGGGAAACGACGCGCAACTGTTAGCGTACCCGGCGGAGAAATTCCGGAAGAGGCACCCGGTGCGCGTCGTGAGCGTGCCGCAGAGGACGCCGATCGCGATGACCGGCGGCGGGCTGTGGACCGACGCGCACGACGTTCAGAACGGCGACGGCAAGAGGCGCAACGGCAAGAAGCGCGCGGCGGGTGAAAAAGACGCCGAGGCTGAGCAACGAGTATCGGCGAGGCGCGGCGCGCCGTCGCCGCCTCTGCTGCTGTGCGACCACGCGCGGTGGCTGGACGTGTGGCGACTCGGCCAAGGCGCCGCCGCGGACTTCTCCGCGGACGCGCTGGCGAAGGCGAAGCGCCACGATGGCACCATGAAACTCTCCGCCGCGCCGAGACACCTGCTGCGCGCCAACCTGGGAGGAAAGAGACGAACGCTGTGCTCGGCGATTTCGCCCGACGGTGCGTTTTTTTTTCGCGCGCGCCGCGTTTCCCGATTGTCCGTCTCGTCATCCCGAAAAAGGTCTTCCCCGGCGCGCGGCCGTCCGTTGATGAGACGATGTGCTTCGACCCAGTCTCAGATGTGCGGATACAACCTTCACATCAAAAAGTTACGGATCTATCTGAGGACGAGACCGAATCGTCGTCGCGAGGAAGACCTTTTTCGAAACGCGTTTGACCTCGTCGCGCGACGACGCGCGCGTGTCGTCCCAAAACTGACCTCGCGTCGTCTTCTTTTTTTTAAAACGTCGCAGGCACGCTCATCGCCGCGAGCGACACGCACGCGCTCCGTCTCTTCGAGCTGAGGCGCGATGCGTCCACGGCGGACGAAGGAGAAGACGAGGATGAGGGCTGGACGCTGCGCAAAAGAGAGCCCCCCGCCGGAAACGGAGCGCATTTGTGCGCGCATTCGTTGTTGTTCGCGCCCGACGGCCGACGGCTCGTCGCCGTCGCCGCGAGCGGCGCCGTGCACGTCATCGACCTCGAGTCCTGGGAGGTGATGGAGACGCTCAAGGCGCACCTCCCGAAACCCTCCCCCGCCGCGGCCGCGCTCGCGAGAGCCGAAAAGGAAAAGGAAAGGCTTTTTTCTAAAAAGGCAAAGGCGGAGGATGGCGAATACGAATCGCGCCCGGCGCGCGCGGCGGACGTCGGCGGCCCGGCGGTTTCGCACGCGTGCGCGAGCGCCGACGGCCAGTGGCTCGCCGTTGTGACGACGTCCTCGGGACGCTCCGGGCGCCGAGAGGCTGGCGTTCACGTGTACAACCTGGACGCGCTCAAGCTTCACGCCAGTCTGCCTCCGCCGCCGGGCTTCCACGCCTGGCCGCCGGTGGCGGCGGTGGCCTTCAGCGCCGACGGCGTGCTGGCGCTGGCGCTTCGCGACAACGCCGTCGTCGCCTACGACGCCGAGCGCGCCAAGGTTGCGCCCTGGTCCGCCGCGCCGGCGGATGCCGGCGCGCCGGCGCAAACCGCGCTCGCGTCTATGCCTGGGCAGATCTGCGCGCTCAGCTTCGACCCCACGCCAGGCTCGAGCGTGCTGCTCGCGCAGACGCCCGCGGCGATCGCGCGCGTGGACCTCGCCGCGAAGCCCGACGCGGCGCGCGCCGGCGCGAAGCGAAACGCCCTGGAAAACGCCGAGCAGAAGCCGAGCAAGCGCCGGCGCAAGAGCGGCGGAGGCGGCGACGGCGGCGGAGACGTCGCGTTGCGGCGGGGGGGCTCCGGCGGAAACGCGGCGGGCCCCGCCGCGGTGAAGATGGCGTCCCTGGATGACCCCTGTCTGTTTTTGGGGTACTTCGCGCCCAGCCGCGCGCTCATGGTGGAGCGCCCCTGGAAGGAAGTGCTCAAGCAGATCCCCGAGCCGCTCTACAGGCACAGGTTCGGGACGTAGGCGTATGTCATACCTTTAGGTATCACGGCGGATGTTTTGTCGAAGAAGACTTTGAATGCGTTCGAAAAAGCGTTTCCTCGAAAGAGTAGTTTGGTGTAATACAACGCCGCCGATTTAATCATGAATCGTCCCTCGCTCCGCTCCGCTCACGGGTTGACGCCGAGAAGCATGTTAGCGTTCCCGCCCGGGAGGTACATGACGTTCCTGGACTTGGAGAGCGTCTGCGCCACCTCCCTGGCGGCCTCGATGCGTCTGAGCTCGACGAGCGCGGGACCCGCGGACTTGGTGGCCTGGCTGATGAGCCTGGCGGACTCGGACTCGCCCTCGGCGCGGATGATGGCGGCTTCGCGCTCCTGCTCCGAGCGGAGCACCACGAATTTGGATCGCTCGGCATCCTGCTGCGACACCTGCTTCGCCTCGATGGCGCGCGAGTACTCCACCCCGAACGACAGATGCGTCAGCGCGACATCTTCCAGCACGATCCCGAAATCCGTCGCGCGTTTCCGGAGCGCGAAGCTCACCCTCTTGCTCACCTCGTCGCGCATCGTCAGGAGCTGATCGGCGTTGAACTGCGCCACCGTGGCTTTCAGAACCTCGTTGCCGATGGAAGGCAGCACGCGCTCCTCGTACTCGGGGCCGAGGTTCATGTGGATCTCGGGCAGCCGATCGACGTCCGGGCGGTGCAGCACGCGCAGAGTTAAGTTCACTTGCTGCAAATCCTTCGTGCCCGTCACCGAGGTGATGGACTTCGGGCGCGTGCGGATGTCGTAGATGGTCGGGTTCTGGATGAAGGGCACCAGGAAGTGCGTGCCCTCGCCCACGGATTTCGGCAACACGCCGCGGAAACGATCGAACATCACCGCGCTCTTTCCGCCGTCCACTGCGAGTGGGTAGAAGATGGGTCGTGAGGGTCAGACATGGACGGTCCTTCGGCGACGCGTCGCGATTGAAACCTGTCGCGGGGGTCGCGCTCGGGTCGACGCGTCGGGCGCGGGACGGTCCCGGACGAAGCGGCGGAATCGCCCTCCCGCCGAGACCGCGAGATTACGGCGTTCCACCGTCGCGCGGGGGGGGGGACGAGCACGTACCGTCGTACATGGACGCGCTGAGCGCGGAGCCCGCGAAGCCGAGGCCCACGGCCGCGCGGGCCAGGTTGGTCAGCGCATTCGCCGCCGCTTGAGAAGCCGCCATCGTGCGGATCTCGCGCGAGATCGTGTGCGCCGGAAGACGATGATCTCCGTAGAAACACGTCACGCGTTTCGCGGACGCGCCGACATTTCACTGCGAACGCCGGGACTTCGCGACGTGAGAAACGCGTAAAAAAAACTCGAATAGAAACATCACAAGTCAATCACTCGTTCGCCGCAGCCGCAGCCTTCTTGCGCTCGCGCTCCGCCTCGCGCTGCGCCTTGCCCTTGCGTTGCTTCTTCTTCCAGGGCTTCCCGTCCTCGCCCACGCCCGACGTGGGCGCCTTGCGCTTCTCTCCCTTGGACGGCGTCTCCGCGTCGCCGCCGGCTTTGCTTTTTTTCTTCGCGCTCGCGCCCTTGTCGCCGCGCTTGTTTTTGCCCTCACTCGCGCCCCCCGCGCGATCGCCGCCCTTCTTTTTCTTCCCCGCGACTCCCCGCGGCTCCTCCGGCTCCTCCGCGGGCGTCGCCTCGGGCGCCACCTTGCCCAGCAGCGTGCAGACGCGCGTGAGCGCGGCCACGCCCTTGGGAGGCATGCCGGGCACTTTGAACTGCGTCGTGACCGCCGCCAACGCGTCGTCGGCGTCCGCGGTGGCGGACAACGGCGTGCCCTCCGGCTCCAGCCTCCCCATCGCCTCCAGGCACTGCAGCGCGAGCTTCGCGGTCTCCCCCCTGGCGCCGCGGTTGCGGCAGGGCGCGCCGATCGCCTCCACGATCGCACTCGCCAGAGCCTTCTTGTGCTTCTTCGCGGAGGCGGCCACCGCGGGGCTCCGCCGGCGCCCGAGCGCGAGCGCGGCGGCGAGCAGCTTGAGCCCTTCGGCGCGCACAAACTCGCCGCGCGCGCCCGGCTTGTCGGCGTTGGCGCTCGCGGCGGCGGCGAGCTCGGGAAGAAGCGCGGCGGCGAGGCTCGGGTGGCGGTCGAACGCCGCCTGGAAGAAAGGGCCCTTCAGGCGACACCTCTTGTTCGCCTTGAACTCCTTCAGAGCCCCCGCGTACGCCGCCACCGCCGCTTTAGAAGCCGCCGGCTCCGTCTCGCGTTCGCCTCCGGCGCCTTTCGCCTCTCTCGCGCGCGCCTCCAGCGCCTCCAGCACGCGCAGCAGGTACAGCGATACCGCGGTGGCGGGCTTCGCGAAGCCCTTCGTGTCGCCGCCGCCGGAGGGGCGAGACGCGGCGCGGATGGAGGAGGACAAAGAGGCGGCGACGGTCTCGACGGTCACGGGTTCAATTCCCGCGCGCGTCGGGACGTCGCGCGCGTGGCACACGTGCTTGGTGAGCACGCCGCCGATGCGCTCGGCGAGCGCGGATGCCTGCGGCGTGCCCGCGGCGAGCGCGGTCTGCATGGCGCCGAGCAGCGGGAGCGCCGCGCCGGGCAGCCACGGCGACGCGGGCTGCGCGCGCGCGTACAGCTCGAGCAACGCGAGCACGCGGAACTTGAAGTCTCGCGTCGCGCGCACCATCGACTTTTTGCGCTTGATGTCGTTCCGGCGCGACTTGAACGCCTGGCCCAGCAACGCGTCGATGCTGAACATCGCCTCGTCGTCCATGTCCTCCGCGGGGTCCTCCTCCTCGTCGGAGTCGATGTTCGCGCCGGACTTGGCCAGCGCCGCGGCGATCGCGGCGGCGCGTTTCTCATCCACCGGACCGGAGTCGTCGTCGGATTCCGAGTCCGAGTCGGCGTCGTCGGCGTCGTCGTCGTCGTCGGATTCAGAGTCGTCGTCCTCCTCGTCGTCGTCGTCCATCGCGACGTCCTCGTCCGACCCCTCCTCCTCCTCCTCGTCGTCGTCGTCCTCCAGGAGCGCCTCGTCGTCGCTCTCGCCGTCGCCCGCGGCGGCGTTGCGGCTGTCCGCGTCCGGCGCGAGCACCACGCGCAGCATATCGCGCACGCTCGCCTCCGAGACGGAACCCGAAACCGACTTGAAGACGTGCTCGACGACGTCGCGAAGCAACGCGCTCGGCTGCGCGAGCAACGACAAAAGGATATCCACCAGCACGTCCATGGGTTCGGGGTCATCTCGAGGCGTCTCGTCGTCCTCGGCTTCGTCGTCCTCGTCTCCGCCCTTCTTCTTCTTAGAAGCCTTAGAAGCCTTGGAATTCTTAGAAGGCTTAGAAGCCTCCGACGCCTTCGCCTTCGCCGCGAGCAGGTCGCCCACGCAGCGCGGCAGGTCCTCGATGGCGGGCGTGAACTCGCGCCAGTCGCTCACCTGCAGCACGGCGAGCGCGCGGAGCAGGGGCGCGACCGCGACTGCCACAGCCTCTCGCGGCTCCTCTTTCTTGCCGTTCGGGGTCCCCACCTTCGCCTCCACAGCGCCGAGCGTGTCCAGCGCCGAGAACAGCGACGCGCGCACCGCCGCGCACTCCTCGGGCATTCCGTCCACGAGCGCCGCGCCGCTTCCCGGCGCGTCGAGCTCGCGGCACAGCGCCGCCGCCGCCGCGAGCAAGTCCGGCGGTGGATCGCGATCGCGATCCCGATCCGCATCCACAGACTCGGTGTTCTGCTTTCCCTTTTCCTTCGGGTCAGCCGCGGACTTGGCCGCCGCCACCGCCGCGGCGCGGCGCGCCTTGACGTTTGCCGCCAGGAGCGCGGACGCGCGCACAGCGCACGCCTCGCGCAATCCGTCCGCCGGCGCGGCGAGCGGCGCCACGCCGACGCGAAGCAAGACGCTCGTTTCTTTCTTGCCTCTCTTCTTCTCGCCCTTTTTAGGGACCGCCCCGGTACCGTCCTCGTCGCGGTAATACGCGTGCGCGACCAGGAACTCGAGAAGCTCCCGCTGCGTCTCGCGCGGCAGACGAGGCCACAGACCGACAGCCTGCTCCAGCGCCCACAACCGCCGCTTGTTCCGCGCCGCCGCGCTCGGCGCGTCGCCGTGGGTATCCTCGCCGTCGCCGTCCGCCTCGGGAGCGTTTACGAAGATGCGCATGAGCTCGCGCGCGTGCTCCGAGGCGTCGTCGCCGGTGAGGCCGCCCAAAAGCTCGCGCACGGCGTTTTTCTTGTCGCCAGCCTTGTCCAGCCTGTGCGGGCCGAGGCGCTGCAGCGCCGCCACCACGGAGAGCCGCACGTCCGGCGGCGTGTCCTTCGCCTTGGCGTGCTTCAGCACGTGCGCCAGGCAGTCGTCCGCGGCGGCGTGCAGGTAATTGTCCCGCTTCGCGAGGTTGTTCAGCAAGCACCGGTTGAAGTTGTCGCTGAAGAGCGCGGGCACCAGCGCGGCGTCGGCGCTCGCCAGCAGCGACGCGAACAGCCGGAACCCGAGGAACCGACGCTGGTGCGAACCGCTCGTCATCAGCCCCTGCTCCACCTGCGTCTCCCACAGCGTCTCCAGCGCGCCCGAAATGGAGTGTAATCGAGCCGCATCCATCAGCAGACCCCACACCGTGTGCACCTGCGGGTGCGCGTGCGAGGAATCGGCGAGCGCGTCGCGCACCTTCTCCAGGTGCGACCGGCGGAAAAAAGAACGCCACCGAGCCGCCGCCGCCAAACGGCGCGCCTCGGGAAGCTCGCCTCCCTTCTTCTTAGACCCCGATTTTTTGGTGCCGCCGACGGCGTGAGAGACGTTCGCCGCGGTCTCCGTCTCCTCCGGCGTCACGGGTGGCAGCACGTCGCAGCGCGCGCGCAGCGCCGGCGGGAGCGCCGGCCACAGCCGCGCGGCGAGCGCGATCGATTCCGGAGTCGCGTCGGCGGCGGGCGCGGCGATCCAGTCCGCGAGTGACTGGGCGCGCTCGAGGACCGCGGTGACGTCCCCTCCCGCGCCGGTGGCCTCGGCGCCGCCGAGCGCGTCGGTGATCTCGACAATCACCGCGCTCGCGGACTCGGCGAGGTACGCCTTGGACTTGGCGAGCGCGGAAACCTCCTCGGCCACCGCCGCGGCGAAATCCACCGCCTCCTTTCGGCCCATCTCCCCCGCGGCGAGCCGCGCGGCCATCGCGCGGACGAGCGCGGCGACCCCGAACAGCTGGCCCATGAGGATATCCCTCGCCTCCGAGCCCTTTGTGGCCTGCGTGATGGGATCCAGCGACGTCTTCAGCAGTTTCAGCCCGTCGGGGAGCGACACCAGCGGGATCTCCGAGAAGGCGGCGGTGAGCGCGAGGGCGAAACCTTGCCTGGCGCCGGATCGACCGGAGCCCAGCCCCCGGGCGAGCCGCCTCAGCGCGTACACCAACACCGGAGAGCACCCCGTGAGAGACGGCGGCGCCTCGTTTTCGTCCCCGGATCCGTCGCCCGAAAGCCGTCCGCCGACGTCCGCGGCGTCGCCCATCTCCGCATCCGAAACCGCGCCCGAAACCGAGAACGCATCCTGCGCGCTTTTCAGCTCGTGCACCAGATTCACCGCGCTGGTCTGCCGCGTCTCCGCCTCCACGTTCGCGAGGTCCCAAAAGTGCTGTAGCACGTGCCCGGGCACCTCCAGGCGCACCATCGTCGCGGCGCGCGTAGGAGCCGCGCGAGAACGCGCGCGTCGGCGAGTGGCGGCAGCGAAAAGCGGCGGAGGAATAGGCGGCGGCCGACTGACTTTTTGCGTTTCGCCGGCGAGCGATTGAACCGGCGGCGGCGACCGGACAGTTGGAAGGTGCCTCGTGGGCCTTTTTTCCCTTATTTCTCCGCATTTTCGTATGGGCAAACAGTTAGCCTGGAGATGACACAAACTCCGAAAAAGATCGATCGGCGCTCTTCGGCAGCCTTCGTCGGTCTCACAAATCGACACGTAGCATTCTTTCGGAAAGGCGGCGAAGCGGCGCGCCACCGGGCCACAAGTGTACGCGCGCGCTCGAGGAGACGCGTCGCCGAAGGACGACTTTTCAGCCGTGTGCACGCGCTGCTCGTACCTCCACGTCTCGTCGCAGACCGGCACACACGCTCGCGAGCTTTCCGTGAATCCGTCGCACGATCGTCACGATGTTGCAGAGCGTGCTGAGGAACGCGCGCCGCAGCGCCGCGCTGGTGCGTGCCTGTCCCGCGAGACCGACGCGCGCGAGGACCTTTCCGCGTGCGCGCGCCGCGCAGAGCGCATCGGTTCCCTCCTCCCTCGCTCCGGTCGGACGCCTTCTACCCCGCCCGGCGCGATCAAAGTCGCGATCTGGCGCCGGCGGGCGACCGAGCGACAGCAGATCCCACACCTCTCGGATGATGAATGACGCGAACGGAACGCGCGACAAGACGCTCGGCTCGCTGACCTCCACTTTTCCTTTCGAAACTCGACTCGACAGCGCCCCGCCGCGGCTTGGAACGACACGCGTTTCCTTTCCCCCCTGGCGTCCCGCGCGTACGCCAGCGGTGCCGAGGTGATCGGCATCGACCTCGGCACCACCAACTCGTGCGTGGCGGTGATGGAGGGCAAAACCGCCAAGGTGATTGAGAACGCGGAGGGCGCGCGCACGACGCCCTCCATGGTGGCGTTCACGGACAAGGGCGAGCGCCTCGTGGGGCAGCCCGCGAAGCGGCAGGCGGTGACCAACCCCACGAACACGCTCTACGCGTGCAAGCGGCTCATCGGCCGCCGCTTCGACGACGCGCACACGCAGAAGGAGGCCAAGATGGTGCCTTACAACATTGTCGCCGCGTCCAACGGCGACGCGTGGGTCGAGGCGGGAGGCAAGCAGTACTCGCCCTCGCAGGTGGGCGCGTTCGTGCTGCAGAAGATGAAGGAGACCGCGGAGTCCTACCTCGGACACGGCATCACGCAGGCGGTGGTCACCGTGCCCGCGTACTTCAACGACGCGCAGCGCCAGGCGACCAAGGACGCCGGCAAGATTGCCGGCCTCGACGTGCTGCGCATCATCAACGAGCCCACCGCCGCCGCTCTGTCGTACGGCGTGGACAAGAAGGAGGGCCTCGTCGCGGTGTACGACCTCGGTGGCGGGACGTTCGACGTGTCCATCCTCGAGATCTCGGGCGGGGTTTTCGAGGTGAAGGCGACCAACGGCGACACGTTCCTGGGCGGCGAGGATTTCGACACCGCGCTGCTCAACGAGTTCACCTCGACGTTTAAGAAGGAATCCGGCATCGACCTCACCGGCGACAAGCTCGCGGTGCAACGTCTGCGCGAGGCTGCGGAGAAGGCCAAGATCGAGCTCTCTTCCGCGCAGAGCACGGACATCAACCTGCCGTTCATCACCGCGGACGCCTCCGGCCCGAAGCACATGGCGATGTCGCTCTCGCGCGCGCAGCTCGAGAAGCTGGTCGGCCCGCTCCTCGACCGCACCAAGGACCCGTGCCGCGCGTGCATCAAGGACGCCGGCATCTCCGCGTCCGAGATCAACGAGGTGCTGCTGGTGGGCGGCATGAGCCGCATGCCCAAGGTGAACGAGATCGTCAAGGACCTGTTCGCGGGCAAGGAGCCGAACAAGGGCGTGAACCCCGACGAGGTGGTCGCGATGGGCGCCGCCATCCAGGGCGGCGTGCTCCGCGGCGACGTGAAGGACATCCTGCTCCTGGACGTCACGCCGCTGTCGCTCGGCATCGAGACGCTGGGTGGGGTGTTCACGCGCCTGATCAACCGCAACACCACCATCCCCACGAAGAAGTCGCAGACCTTCTCCACCGCCGCGGACAACCAGACGCAGGTGGGGATCAAGGTGCTGCAGGGCGAGCGCGAGATGGCTGCGGACAACAAGATCCTCGGCAACTTCGACCTGATGGGCATCCCGCCGGCGCCGCGCGGCTCGCCGCAGATCGAGGTGACGTTCGACATCGACGCGAACGGCATCGTGAACGTCAGCGCGCGCGACAAGGCCACCAACAAGGAGCAGCAGATCACCATCCAGAGCTCGGGCGGTCTGTCCGACGCGCAGGTGGAGCAGATGGTGCGCGACGCCGAGGCGCACGCCGACGCCGACAAGAACCGCAAGGAGCTCATCGAGGCGAAGAACGAGGCGGACACGCTGCTGTACTCCGCGGACAAGAACCTGTCCGAGCACGGCGCGAACCTGCCCACGGACGTGAAGGACGCCATCACCGGCGCGCAGGCGGACCTCCGCTCGGCGCTGGAGGCTGAGAACCTCGAGGAGGTCAAGGCGAAGATCGAGGCGTTGCAGCAGGCGGTGATGAAGATTGGCGAGGCGCTCAACAAAAACGCCGGTGGCGCCGCCGCCGGCGAGGGCGCCACCTACGAGGGCGAGGAGGTCAAGGAGGAGGAGAAGGAGGAGCAGAAGAAGGAGGAGCAGAAGTGATGCCGTCGGAGAACGCGGTGAAGCGCGGTAAAACCGACGCCCGAACGCGGCGTTGAAACTCGAAACTCGATGATTCGATCCTAAACACCCGACTCCGTCTACCTCTTCTCCACGACGTACCGCGCGGACTCGAGGATGGTGGCGCCCGTGCCGCTCCCCGTGCGTTTCAAGCTTCCCCCCGCGCCTCCCCCTCGCGACGACGAAGACGCGCCCAGGCCCCCGCCTCCGCTCTCGCCCCCGTCCTCCATCCCGAGGCGCTCGTACGCCGCGCTCTTCCCCGAGAGCTTCGCGCGCATCTGCGCCAAGCCGGCCACCCCGCCCCCCTCCATGGCGCCGCTCACGGACGACGCCTTGCCGCGCCGCAAGCGCTCCGCTCGTTTATTCCGCAAGTAGTGCGTCTGTGGGACGGCGCGAAGGGAAGACGGGCGGGTCAGCGAGTCGGTCGTCGGGGGCGCGCGCGATCGCTCGGGTCGTCCGGTCGGAAGCGGAACGGAGCGAGCGCGGACACTCCGGGACGCACCACGTAGAGGAAGAACACCACGATCATGAAGATGAAGCCGAGGAGGAGTTGCCCGAGCATGTTGAAGTGGTGAGGCCATTGGTTCGCGTCGCTCACTCTCTGGTTGTCGGGGTGGTTCCCCATGACGCGCGCGCCGCGCAACTGCCGAGGTGTTCGAAACACGGGGAAAACACGTGCTTCTGCGAAAATACGGGCAAAAGCAATTAGTCACCGAAAAATGCGAATCGCGCTTCTTCGAAAAATACAAACAGAGCAATTAGTGCAAAAGAAATGCAAATTCCGGACTTTTTTAGCGGATCATATTCGCTTCTTCGCCCCTATTTGGCATAACTCTCTGGCTTCTTCCCGCGTGTAAACGCGTGCCAGCGATCTCCGTAGCTCAGAGGAAGAGTGGTGGGCCCATAATGGTTGAATAGCTGTATGGGCAACCCACAGGTCACAGGATCGAAACCTGTCGGAGATATTCTTTTGTTTTTTTTTGCTCGGCGTGCGTGCCGCGGCGGCCGCGGAGAGGAGGCTGTCGGGGGCCTCGAGACGCGCGTTCGCGCGCGCGCGGGCCGGCGGTTCCGTACCCAGAGACGCGCGATCGAGAGGGGGCGAAACTCGGGTGTTTTCGGACGCGACGCTTCTTTTCTCTCGCCAATCGTCATTCGCAAAAAAAGACGCGACGGTCTCGTCCCTCGTCGCGCGCGCTCCGCGTCGCTCTCCCCTCCCTCCTCGTCACCGCACCCTAGAATAAAGAATACCAAAGAATATTTCTTGATCGCGAACTCTCGCGAACGATTCAGCGGTCCCCGCGCACCTTCTGCGCGAACTTGCTGCTCCCGAGGTCCGACGATCCCGGGAACGCGCCGAACGTGGTGACGCGCGGGATCTCGCCGCCGCCGCGGATGTACGCGTACTCGACGTACGGCGGGTCGCGGTCGCCGCCCACGTACGGGTTCCCGCCCGGGATGCAGTTGTCCGTCATGTCCTTGAACTTCTTGATGATGGTCACCGCGGGGCCGGGCGCGCGCTTCCCGAGCTTGCGCTGCGACGCGTACTGGTCGAGCACAGCGCGGTTCGTGCCATCCTGCGCGGCGAGGTCCAGGCCCTTCTGCTCGTCGCCCTTGTACAGGTACGGCGCGAGCATGCAGAGCTGGTTCGGGCCGAGGCCCATGCGCTTGAACCACGCCACGAGGTCGTCCCCGGTGGCGTCCGCGCCGGGCACGAGGCCCTCCGGGTCCGCTTCGGTGGCGTCGCGGCGGCCGATGCGCACCTTGGCGCCCAAGTAGGGGTTGGTGCCCACGAACAGGAACTCGTAGTTGGGGTCGTCAGGGCCCATCACCTCGTAGTAGTCCTTGGCGAACTGGATGCGCGCGGCGTAGTGGGGCACGATCGCGATGACGTCCGCGTAGGAGATGGGCTGCGTGACCACGGCGTCGATCTTCTTCTTGATGCGCTCGATGGACGCGAAGGCTTCCTTGCAGTCGGCGTTCTCGGGGCGATCCAGCTCGAAGCGGATGGATCCGTTCGCGCCGTTCTTCTTGCCGACGACGTTGAACGTGCCCGCGTCGTGCAGCGCCAGGCGCATGTACTCGCCGAAAGGCAAATCGACGTTCTCGTTGATGATGGGCTCGATGAACTTCAGGTACTGCTGCTGCGCGCGGCCCTTCTCGCCGCCGTTCGTGAGCGGCGCGCCCTCCTCGCGCGAGACGGGTTCGATCTCCAGCTTGGGCAAGTTAATCTCGCGCTTCGCCTTGACGTCGCCCGCGGCGGGGGAGGGAAGCTCGAGGCCGTCGAGCAGGCCCGCGAACGCGGGGGACGCCGCCGCGAGAGACGCGACGCCGGCGGTGACCGCGCTCAGAGCCTGGCGCCGGGTCACCGCGGGGGCGGCGTCCGCGGACGAGGCCTCGTCGCGCGCGGACGCGCGAATCGCGGAGGCGCGCGTACGGGAGACGCGCGCGCGGCCGACGCGGCGCGCGGGCGCGACCGTGAACGCGGCACCGACGAGAGAGGCGGCCATGTTGCGTGTGGTGTGGCGTGTGCGTGTGCGGTCCGGCGACAAACGCGCGCGGAGGGCAGTGGTGGCGGGCGGCGTTCGTCCCGATCCGACGCTTGCTCTCACATTGTTGTTACGCAACGCGTCCACACGAGGACGCTTCGCACGATTGTCCGCCAATGAGACATCGCCCCGTGGGATCTTTTCGTCTGGATTTTGATCGGATCTCGTTGAAACCGGTACCCGATGATGACCCGGAGCGTTTCAAAGACTGCAGGAAAACGCCGACCCGCTCCAGAGCGATTTGAAAGCGAAAAAGCACTCGCCGAGCTCGCTCTTATGAGCGACGGGCACCTTGCGCTTTTGCAGGAAAGTCGGCATGATGGCGTTCCGGTAAGCACTCCTCGCCGCGCGTCACGACAGGTGTGAGCGCGCGTTGCTGCCGCCAGTAGACGCGGAACACACCTTACCGTCACCCTTCGCGTCGGAAAGGCTGAACCATGGCGGCCCTTTGCGCGCACATGGGCGCGTCGCTCGCGGGGAAGGCGGTTTCCGCTCGCGCATCGGCGACGAAGAAAACGTGCACGCCCGTCGTGGTGTGCAGGTCCGCGGTGGTGCCCTCGCGAACCGCGGCCGTCCGCGGACGCGCGGGCTCGGTGTCGGGCACGTTCGGCGAACAGACAGGCGTGGTTAAGGCGCGCGGGATGCGTCGGGGCAAGGTACGAGCCGCGAACCCGACGGGAACCATTAACCGCTTTTCGCACGGCGGATAAGGGTCTAGGGTTGCTCGCGGCAGATGCGCATTGATTTTCTTCCGAAGCTCACCGTCCCTTTCCCCCGCGCAGGTCGTCGCCGGAGCGGTGCCGGACAGCTTCACCGGGGTCCCTGGCATGGGCTCCCCTAAGAACGAAGGCCCGAAGGGCTTCCTGGAAATCCTATTCGGCAAGAACCCCAACAAGGGGAAGGTGCGTCGCTGCGCCGCGTTCGATTCCATTCGAACACGCTTCGAATTCGTTTCGCGACGAAGCGCGCGCCGACTCGGCCAAACGCGACCGAACCCACCAAGTGACGCGACTGACGCACGCTTCTCCTTGTCGAAATCACAAACCCCTCACGGTACCGCCCACAGGACTACGCGCCTCTGCAGTTCCGCGTGCTGTCTCTTTTGCCGTACCTGATCCCGTGCATGGGCGCCATCGCGTTCACGGATCAGGCGTTCATGGCGTTTCCGGCGACGTGGAAGGTGGCGATCGCGATTTCGCCGCTGCTGCAGATCTTCTACAGCAACTCGTTCATCCCGTTCGTCACGTTCTTCACGCTGTTCCTGGCGGTCGTGCGCAACGTGAAGCTGAACCACTTCCTGCGGTACAACACCATGCAGGCGATCCTGCTGGACATCTGCGTCATGCTCGCGGGGCTCATCATGCAGTACCTCCCGATGTTCATCACGGTGTCGCGCCTGGGAGACATGCTGGAGGTGTTTACGCTGTGCAACGCGCTCTTCGCGCTCACCTACTGCGCGCTCTGCGTCATTCAGGGGATCTACCCGGAGATCCCCATCATCACCGAGGCGGTGTACGCGCAGGTCAGGGATCAGAACTAGGCGAATAGCGCGAAAACGTAGTGCGGTGTAGTCAAACCGAAGACCTTCGCTACTCTGCCATCACAAAACTCGCGGATGTTTAAACTCGACTCATCGCGGTCAGCTGGGCGGGGGGTACCGCAACGCCTGTTGCTTGACCTTCCTGTCGTACTCAACCCGGTCGTTGGTGAAGAGCATGTACGCCTCGCTCTGCGCCGGCGACGCGGGGTTGGGCGAGTCCAGCAAATCTTGCACTCCCAGCAAGATCTGTTTCACCGTGATCGAGGGCCGCCAGCCGTCGTCCTCGCTCAGGATGCTCAGGCACACCGTCCCGCTGGGGTAGATGTTCGGGTGGAAGAACCCCTCGGGGAACTTGCACTTGGGTGGTTTCGAAGGGTAGTCCTCGCTGAACTCCATGGTCAGAGGGTAGAACCCGAGGTCCCACAGCGTGTCTTTCTTTCCCGGAATCTGGCAATCCCACCTCAACAAGTTCACGGCGCCATCTTTCCCCGTAGCGGGCCTGGCGAAGAACCCGTGCGGGCGATCCTTCCTCCAGACCTTGCGCTCCTCCGCGAGCCGAGACCGAGCGATGCCCGACATCTCCCACCGACGACGCGCGCGCCAGTGGAGTGGGCGCGCTCGCGGCTTCGCGCCAAAAATGTGTTTGAAGAGATCATCATGCGGCCGCGACGTTTGGCGGATGTCAAGTTTTCTGTTCGATCCGCGTCGCGATCCAGAACCGGCGGCACGCGCGCGGTGTCCCGGGAGGGTTCTCGGCGCGATGCCGCGCGACATCGTGGCGCTCGTGGCGCTCGTGGCTCTCGCGTCGCTCGCTTCGGCGCCTTCCCCCGCTCTCGCGCAGGTCTCGAATCCCGTTCACCACGACCGCGTGGTGACTGGCGGGAACAACAAGTTCCTGGACCGCCAGACGTTGCCCGACACGCACGACGACGATGAGGCGGCGCGCCCGCGGGACGAGTGCCCCGCGAATGTGCGTCTGCGCTGGATGACCGAAGTCTCCAGCAGCGTGTACGCCACGCCCGTGATCGCGGACCTGCACAACGACGGACACAGGCAGATCGTGGTGCCTTCTTTCGTGCACCACCTCGAGGTGCTCGAGGGCGAGAACGGCGCGCGCGCGGGCGGCGCGTGGCCGGCGTTCCACAAGTCCACCGTGCACGCCTCGCCCGTGGTGCGGGACACGGCGACGCGCGGACTGGAGATCATGCTGCCCACGTACGACGGGCAGGTGCTGTTCTTCGACCGCGACGGCGACGCCGTGCCGCGCCGGCGGCTGACGTTGCCGCCGCTGCCGGTGAAGCGCAACTGGTACGTGCACCTCGCGCCCGACCACGTGGACCACTCCGCGCCCGACGTCGGCGCGGACACCCGCGAGACGTTCGAGAGCGGGTTCGGGAAGATCAAAAAAGAGAGCGCTTCGCGGCGGCGCCTGCTCCAGGCGGAGGAGCGCGAGACTGTTTCCTCATACGAACGCGCCCCCGGCGCGGAGACGGAGCGCGAGTTGACGGAGGAGGCGGAGGCGAGTTTCGCCGTCTTCGACGACGACGACGCGTACGCGGAGCATACGTTCGGCGAGGTCGTGCGCGGCGAGGCGAGCGACGCGTCCGAGGAGGAGGACGCAGACTACCGCAACTCGTGGCTGGCTGGCGCGGACGGCGAGCCGGAGGAGATGGGAGGTGGGATCCCGCACGGCGACGCGAGGCAGGGCGTCGGCCGCCGCGCGCCGGCGGACCTCGCCGGGTTCGCGGAAGGCGTTCCCGGCGCGGCGCCTCCGACCCTTCGCGCACCCCGGCGCGCGCCCGGGTGGGAGGACGAGAGCTTCACCCGGCCGCGGTTCACGCCCCCCCCCGGCTCGGTCCCGGACCCGAACGCGGTGCTCGTGGACGCGCACCTGCTGTGCACGCCGGCGGTGGCGGACGTCGACGGCGACGGCCGCGACGAGATCGTGCTCGCGGTTTCCTACTTCTTCGACAAGGAGTACTACGACAACCCGAAACGACGCGATGAGATGCCCGAGGGTGTTTCCGACCTCGGCAAGTACGTCGCGAACGCGATCGTGGTGGTGGACTACGAGACGCTCAAAACCAAGTGGCGCGCGCATCTCGACCTGTCCACGGATACCGTTTCGTTTAGAGCGTATTTGTACGGCGCGCCGACGCCCGCCGACCTGGACGGCGACGGGCGGATGGAGATCGTCGTGGGCACGTCCGTGGGGTTCCTGTACGTCCTGAGAGGCGAGGACGGCTCGGTGGTGCGCGGCTGGCCGAAGCAGATGGGCGAGATTCAGGGCCAAGTCGCCGTCGCGGACGTCGACGGCGACGGCGAGCCCGAGCTCGTCGCCGCCGACACGCGCGGCTCGGTGGCTGCGTTTCGGGCATCCGGCGAGGAGGTGTGGGAGACGCACCTCGCGTCGCTCATCGCCCAGGGCGTGACCATCGGGGACGTGGACGGCGACGGACGCATGGAGGTGGTCGTCGGCACGTCCTCGGGCGCGGTGCACGTGCTGAGAGGGGACACCGGCGCGCCATCGAGCCCGTTCCCGTTCTACACCGGCGGACGCGTGATGAGTCCCGTGCTCTTGACGAATCTGCGGGGCGCTTTTTCGTCGAAGAAGTCGTCCGAAAAAAAAGCGTCGGACCGCGGTCTGACCTTGGTGGTGACCTCCTTCGACGGGTACGTGTACGTGATCGACGGCGCGCGCGGGTGTTACGACGTGCTGGACATCGGCGAGACGTCTTACGGCTCGCCGCTGGTGGACGACGTGACGGGTTCCGGGTTCCTCTCGCTCGTCGTCGCCACCATGAACGGGAACGTGTACGCGTTCGAGAGCGCCGACGCGCCGTACGACCCTCTGCACGCGTGGCAGTCCCAGACGCACGCCTCGAACAACGTCGTGGCGAGGGGCGGAGGCAACACGTACGGCGTGCGGGGTCTCGAGCGGACGTACAGGGACACGAGGGGTACGTCCATACGCGTCGCGTTTGAGATTCTGGACGCGCGGTTTACAAGCGCGTCGGCGAAGAATAACGCGAATACACGCGGACCGTACGCCGTGACCGTGACGGTGACCGCGCCCGGGTTCGTGCGCGTCGTGAACGCGACGTACGACAAACCCGGGCGGTACGCCGTGGTTCTGGACGCGCCTAACACGCGGTCGCGCGGGAGAGTGTCGATTCGCGTCGCGGACCGGCACAAGCTGTTCTGCGAGGACGCGTACGCGGTGTCGTTTCACGTGCGCTTTTACCGCGCGCTGAAATGGCTCTTGGCGCTGCCGTTCGCGGCGGCGACGGCGGCGGTGATCACGCTGGCGCAGAACGAGGACGTTGGAGAGCGGTTCGCGACGAACGCGGGGCTGCTCGGCGCGCGCTCAAAGAGAGGGCTTCGCGAGGACTGACGGGTGTGCGAGGACGGTAGACGGTAGTGGGTCGTCTCGAGCGGAACAGACGAACGGTTCGAACGTTTTCGCTTTCGTGTTTCGTGATCAGGTTTCGGCGTGTCGCAAGAGTTTTCGTCAAAACAAACCGGCGACACGCAAACAGTTTCGGTGGCACCGACGGGATGCCGGCCGCGACGATATCCCCGTTCCCCGCGCTCGGCGCTCCCACGCGCGCGCGCGCGGCGCGCGGCCGAGCGCGACTCGCGGTCGTGTCGAAGGCGGGCGACGCGAACGAGCTGAGGCCCGCCGCGCCCCCCCGCACTTTGATGCACTTCGACAAGGACGGAAAACCTTCCATCGTGCCGACGGACGTGCCGCCGCTGCAGAGCGCCGCGGTGGGCCTCGGCGGTGCGGTCTGCATCTTCGGGTTCGCGCTGTGGCGCATCGAGAGCAACAAGAAGAAAGAGCTCGCGTACTGGAAGGAGCAGAACAGACAGCGGAAGGAGAAGGAGGCGCGGGAGACGAAGGAGGAGGCTGACAGCGAGCCCGCGAGCGATGTGTGAACGATGTCGAAAAAGCAAAAAGTGCTCTGCAAAAAACCAAACGCTCGCGCGCTCGAGACGACGCGCGTCTCCCGAAGGCTTCGCGCGGCGGTTCCGTATCTCTCGACGCCCCGGGCTTTTCGGCCCTTTATCGGCGGCGAGGTCACGAGGGAACCGCGCGGCAGCGTCACCGGGACGGACGGCGGGGGAGGCAGTATCCAGGCTGCTCTCCCTCGCGCCGAAACGTCCGCGTCACGGGGACGGCGCGTCGTCGTATAGGTAGCGTCTCGTATTTTTTTTTTGTCCGCTGGGGAAAAAAAACCCTCTCTTCTTCACAGCATCGCCTGGAGCTTGGCCTTGGACTCGCCCGCGCCGGAGCCGTTCCTCTCGACGACGTTCCCTTCCTTGTCCACGAGGAACTTGGCGGCGAAGTTCCAGCTGACGTCTCCGGGGTGCTGGCTCTTGAGGTACGCCCACACCGGGTGCGTGTTGGGTCCGTTGACGTCGATCTTGTCCATCATGTGGACGCCCTCGCCCTGGAAGTCAAACTTGTCCTGCACGAAGCTCTTGATCTCCGCGTTGGTGCCCGGCTCCTGCCTGCCGAACTGGTTGCACGGGAAGCAGACGATCTGCAGCCCCTGCGGCCCCAGTTCCTTGGCCATCGCGCTCATCTCCTGGTAGTTGGAGCGCGTCGCGCCTCACTTGCACGCCACGTTCGTGATGAGCACGGGCTTTCCGCGGAACGACTCGAACTTGAGCTCGTCGCCGTCGATGGTGGTCGCGCTCAGGTCGTAGAACGCGGACATGGCGCGCGGGGCGAGCGCGGCGCGGCGGGCGGAGCGGGAGGGCGAGACGCGGCGGACAGACGGCGTCTGCGCGAGGGCCGTCCGGGCGGACAACAGGCTGGCGTGCATCGACGCGCGGGGCAAATGACGACGCGTCACACCGCCGACGCGCTTTCGCGGCTTTGCCCTTGCCACGTGGCTGGCGTGAGTCATCCGGCTCGCCCCGAAAGGACCGCAGCAGTGGAACTGAGCGAAAACCAACAACGAGCGAAATCATCGTCGCGCGCGCGACGCTCGCCTCGATGGATGTCTCGTGGGTGGCGGACGCTTGGCGCCCCGCGCACGCCTGGGTCGGCGCTTGGGCGGCGTCCGCGCTGTACGTCGGGTCGCTTTACCTGTGGCCCGCGCGGTACCGCGCCCCTCGCGACCACCCCGCGGTGATCCGGCGACGCACCGTCAGCCTGCTCGGGACGTGCGTCGCGTCGTGCGCCCTGCCGTGGGTCGCGCTGCAGGTCGCGCCGCCGTGCGCGGCAGCGCGCGCCGCGGGCGTCGCGCTCCCCGCGACCGTCGCCGAGGCCACGGGCCTGGAATCCGCCGGCGCGGCGCCCGCCGCGATCGCCAGTCTGTCTCTGTGCGCGCTGCTCTTCCTCGGGCCGCTCGCGCGCGTGGCGCTGGACGAGGGCGCCGCGAGCGTCGCGCGCATCTTTTCCGACGCGCTCGCGCCGACGTCGGCGACGGCGTGGCGCAACCACATCGTCGCGCCCTTGGCCGAGGAGTGGGTGTTCCGCGCGATATGCGTGCCCACGCTGGTGTTCGCCGGCGCCGCGACCGTCACCGAGGCGGTGGCGCTGTCGCCGCTGCTCTTCGGGTCGGCGCACGTGCATCACTTTTTCGAGACGCGCGAGCGGTTTCTCAGCGGACCAAACGCGGTTTCTTCTGTTTCCAGAGCGGACCCGTACACGGGAAAACGCGATTCGTCAAAAAAGCGTCGCGCCACGAAGCGAGCGCTGCTCGTGGTCGCCGCGCAGTTCGCGTACACGTCTCTGTTCGGCGCGTTCGCGTCGTTTCTGATGACGCGAACCGGAAACGTCTGCGCGCCGACGGCGGCGCATTTTTTTTGTAACGCCACGGGCGTGCCCGACGTCTTCGCGGCGGCGAGGAGTAGGCACAGGAACGTCGTTTTCGTCGCGTACGCGGTGGGAATTATGGCGTTTGCCGCGAACCTGGGGCCTCTCACGGATCCGGCGAGGCACCCCGGGTCGCGATGGGAGGACCTCGTCGCCGTCTCGGCGAGGATTTGATAGACTATATCCGACGCGTTTTCGCGTCGGTCGTCTTTTGTACGTGCGATTGTTAGAAGTATCACGCGCGTCGGCGCGAAAAGCGACGCCGCTCGCCGACCGCGCGTATCGCTCGCTCGCTCGCGGGCGCTCCACTAACTGTACACGCGCTTGAGCTCGTCCGGGATTCCGGGTCGAGGAGCACTCCGTTCCGTCGTTCGGTTCGTCGTCACGCCGGGCGGCGCGAAGCCGCAGTCGCGAAGGATGTTGTCCAGCGGCCGGAACCGGGGCGTGGGCACTTCGTCCCAGCGCATCCACTCCCACCCCTCGCACTTCTCGGGCTCCTGGTTGGACGCCTCCACGTTCGCGTTGACCTCGGCGACCATAAACACCGTGATCCAGTGGTTGTCGTCGTCGATGACCGCCTCGGTGGTGTAGCAGTAGGTCACTGGCACGTCGTACAGGGAGATGGCGGTCTCCTCGAGCACTTCGCGTCGCGCGCAGTCGGCCCACGTTTCTCTCCACTCGAGCTTACCGCCGGGAAGCGCGTATTGCCCGGCGCCGTGGCTCCCCTTGCGCTTGCCGATCAGAACCTTGCCCTCCTTGACGATCAGGACGCCCACACCGACGCGCGGCCAACGCTTCGGCGATTCAGAAGCCATGCCTGCGTGCGGTCAGGTGTGCCCACGACTCGGATGAGATGAATCCTTGACTTCAAACTCGGATTTTTCGTTTGCTTTCACGGCGAGGCTGATTCGGGCGCTCGCCATTGCGGTCGGCGCGGGCGTCGCGTCGAGGTCCGCGGGTGGGGCGCGATGGACCTCACGGAGGCGCTCCTACACCGTTACACCAACAGCGTGGTGTCCATCCTCAATGCGGTACGTGACCCGCACTGACCGCGCGTCTCGGTCGACCCGCGGTGTCGGTCTCTCGTTCGAGCCGACGAAAGCGTGACGATCTTCGCCGTCTCCGTGGACGACGCGACCGCCACCGCACCGCGCGCGTGGGCGACGGACGCGAGACCCGAACACCGCGCGCATCGGCTCCGCGCGCGCACGTCCCCTCTCGCGCCCCGCTTCGACTTCCGCGGTGGCTCACCTCGAACCCACCCACGTCTCGTCCCTAACGTCTGCGCGTGAATGAACCTCGCGCGTGATATAAAATAAAACGTCCCTCGTCCACCGCTGACTGTCGCAAACGCGCGGTCGAACAGGGCCCGCAGTCGGGCGTCTCGAGCGACCCGTCTTCGGCGCTGGGTTCGCTGAAGGACCTCCTTCCCGCTCTCGCTGCGCTCGCGCCGGCGGGCGCGTCCCGACTGGTGGACGCGCTGGTGACCTGGTACCACCAGCACCGAAGGGCGCTGCGTTCGCAGACGGACTCGGCGTGGCACGCGCGCGTTCTCGAGCTCGCCTTTTGGCACGCCGCGCACGCCGTTTTGTCGCCGCTCCCGCCGCGCGCGCTGCCGACGCGCGACGTCACGCTCGTGGCGGACGCCGCGTTCGAGGCCATCCTGAACACCACCGCGCCGGCGCCGCACTGGGACAAATGGGCGCTCACCGACGCGGGGGCGGGGCCCGAGACAAAAGCCGAGAGAGAACGCGACAGAGGGAACGAGACGCGCGACAAGGGCGTCGGCGACGCGCCGTCCTGCGCGTACGACGACGAGACGGAAACGCGGCGATGGACCGAACGCGCCGGCGGAAGAGAACGGACGGATTTCGTTTCGCGAAGAAGCGCTTCTTTCGCCAAGGATGAGTACGCCGACTCGTACGCGAGAAGCGCCGCGGCTGCCGCGCGCGACCCGGCGGCGCCCGCGCGCCTGTGCCCGTCGCCGCCGGCGAGCGAGCTGGCGGCGCGGTGCCTGGGCCTGGCGTCGCGGCACGACCCGGCGGCGGCGGCGGAGAAGTTCGCGCGCGAGCTCGCGCCGAGGACGGAGGGCGAGCACAAGCGCGCGGAGGCGCACGCGGTGATCTACGGCGCTCGGTACCTGCGCGCGCGGGAGACGGCGGCGGAGACGGGCGCGTCTTCGAGCGGCGTCCGCGGAGGGTACGGCGAGGCGGACCCGGAGGCGGCGGCGGAGGCGGCGGGCGCCGCGCTTCGCGCGGCGGCGACGACGGTCCGGCTGCTGAACCCGGTTTCGTGGGCGCCGTCGCACCGCAAGTCCGACTTAAGGCACGCGCTGTGCGCGCTGCTCCGCGGCGCGCTCGCGCCCGCCGCCGGCGCGCGGCTGCCCGAGCGCGCACCGCCGGACGCGTGCGCGGCGTGGGCGGAGGCGGTTTCCGAGTGCCGCGCGGACGTCGCCGGCTGGATCCGGAGCAAGGAGAAAAAACACGCCGCCGCGGGCTTACCTTTGCTCGGCGCGCTGCACGCCGCCGAGGCGCTGTGCGGCGGGGGCAAGGGCGGCGAGGGCCTGCACGCGTTCCTGGACACCACGCTGCTCAAGGCGCTCCGCGAGGGGAAGCATCGCGCGCCCGCGGTGGACGCGCTGCGCGCGACGATTGAAGGCATCGCGCCGCCGCTCCCGCCGGACGGCGGCCCCGCACCAATCACGCCGCCTCTCCCCGCGGAAACCGGGGGGCGGCTTCGCGTCGCGATGGCCGCCGCGTCGGCGGCGGTGAAGCGCACCAGCCACTCCGCGCCCACGGACCCGGCGCTGGTCACGGCGGTGGCGCGCGCGGTGGCGGCGACGGCGCGCGTGGACCCCCTCCTGGCGGCGGACGTTTTGCTGGACCTCACGCGCGAGGCCAAGGTGAGCGACGCGCTCGCCGCCGGGCTCGTCGCCATCCCCGACGTCTTCGCGTTGACCGCGCGACGCGCGGCGATGAGCGCGGCGGGGTCGGAAGGGCAGGAAGGGCGGTCGGTCGGCGCGAGCGTCACGCCGGGCGTCGGAAGGAAAACGACTTCCGAAGAGGACACGATGGAGTCGCTTTTGCGCGCCGCGCGCGACGCGTCGACGGACGCCAGTACGGGTTGGTCCGACCGCATCCTCGGCTCCGTCGCGGGCGCGGCGTCCGCGAGCGCCTCGGGTTCGGGTTCGGCGGCGCGCGCCGCCGCCGCCGCCGCCGAGACGGCGTCTTCGTTGCCGCGCGAGCTCCGGAAACGCCTGAGCGGCGCGGCGCGCGCGTTGCAGACGGCGAACCCCGCGGACGATGGCGCGGCGGCCGTCGCGGTGGCGCTCCTGCGGTGCGCGCCGTTCGCCGTGCCCGAGGAGTGGCGCGGCGCGGCGGCGGGCGAAGCCGTGCCTCCGCTGTGCGCGCACCCGCACGCGGCGGTGCGCCGCGCGGCGGCGCACGCCATGCGCCGCATCGTCGTCGCCGTGCCCGCGGCGCGCGACGCCATCACGCAGCAGCTCGCGGCGGTCATGCTCCGCGCGCCCACGGGCCCGCAGGGCAGTCCGACGGGCGCGCCGGGCGTGCCCATCTCCGACGCCGACGTCGCCGCCGGCGCCGCCGGCGCGATGCGCGACGCGTGCGCGGCGTGGCGACGGGGTCTCGTCGAGACGGAGCTTTCGTCGTCGCGCGACGCGTCGGAACCTCCCGGGAACCGTGTCGTACCGTTCGACGCGCTCAGGCCCGAGTCCGCGTGCCTGCTTCTGCTGTGCAGCCCCTCAGCGCGCACGCGCGGCGCGGCGGCGGACGCGCTCGGCGAGATCGCCGCGCTCTCGCGGGAGAGCGCGAGGCTCGGAGCGTATTCCGCGCGAGGCTCTTCCGACTCTTTCGAAAGTCGGAAGGACGACGCAGAGAAGAGCTCGTCTTCGTCTTCGTCTTCGTCTCGCTCGCTCTTCTCGGCGCTCGAGTCGTGCGCGGGCGAGATGCTTCTGAGCGCGCTTGACGGCTCGGAGGGCTTCGAGGAGGCGCAGGCGGCGGGCGCGTCGCTGGAGGCGGCGACAGCGGCCGCCGCCGCCGCGGGGGGGTTCAGATCGGTGGCGCGGCACGTGCACGGCGCCGCGTGGACGTCGGCGCTCGGCGTGGTTGCGGCGCGCGCGGCGGCGGCGTCGCCCGAGGCGGCGACCACGGCGCGCGCGCAGGCGCTGCAGCGCGTGCAGCTCTCCATGCTGCAGGAGGGCGCGCGCGTCAAGGCGAACGCCCCGCGCGCGCCCACGGACCCGAACAGCGACGCGTTCGAGCTCTGGCGCAACCTCGCGTGCTTCGTGTGCGCGGCGTCCGAGGGCGAGTCTATGGAACGCCATATGCGCTCGGACCCGCTGAAGAGCGCTGAAAACAAAAACGCGCCGCACGTGGGGGGCGTCCCCGACAACCCCCTGCTTCTTCCGCACGGGCGCCTGGGCGCGGCGCGCGCGACGCCCCTCGGCGCGCGCGGGTCGCAGTCTTCGCTCTTCGCGCTGCTCGTGCCCTGCCTGCGCGAAGGCGGCGCGCAGGCGGCGGCGGCGGCGGCGGTGCTGGCGCGCGTCCCGCCGCCCGCCGCGCCGCGCTTGCTCGCGGCGCTGGCGCCGCTGCAGGCGGAGCTCGCGGGCGGCGGCGCGGCGGCGGGCGGAGGCACGCCCTTCGACCGCCGCTCCGCCGACCGGGAGCTCCGCGCGCACCTCGCGAGGCTGCACCTCCGCCTGGCGGTGTCCGGCGCGGTCGAGGCTGCCGCGAACGGCGCCGAGACGAACGCGAACGCGAACGCGAACGCGAACGCGAACGCGAACGCGACGAATCCCGCCAGTCCCCCGGGCGCGGGCTTTGACGGCGACGCGCGCGAGTTTTCGCGCGACGCCGTCGCGGCTCGTCTGGTGGCTTTTATCGACGGGAGCTTGGAGTACTCTTCGTCGACCGCCGCCGGCGTGGAGTGCGCCCCGGACGAGCTCGCCAGACTCCAGTTCGCGGCCGCCGCGACCACCGCGGCGTGTGCGCCGGTGCTCGCGGCGCTCGCGCCCGGCGCGCTCGCGCCCGAGACGCGCGCGCGCTGGTGGGAGCGCTTCGCCGCGCTCGAGCGCGAAGCGGATCCGGAGAAGCTTCTCCGTTCCGACACGCACTCTTCGCGTTTAGGGCTCGACGTCTCCTCCGCGAGCCTCAGCCGCGCGAGCAGCCTCGCCGGGAGCGTGGCCGGCCTGAGCCTCGCGGGCGCGGGTCCCGGCGGCGCGCCGCGGGAAGCGGGAAGCCGACGAAGCAGCATGCACGGTTCCGTTTCCGGGTACCCCGACGAGCTGGACACCCGCACGCCGCGGCGCGGCGCGGGGAGCGTCCGGAGCGCGGGGAGTTTCGATTCCGAGCGCGACTCGTCTCTGGACAAAGACTATTTGTCTCGCCGGCGCAAAATCGGTTTTGGCCCGCACCGCGCGGACTCGCTGGGCACCCTCTCGCTCGACACGGTGCTGGTGGCGAACACGCCGTACGCGCGCTGGGGCGGCGGCGGGTCCGTGGACGTCGCGCGCCTGGGCATCAAGAAAGGCGCGGGATCCCGCCGAGAGGGCGCGTACGGCGTCGGCGAAAAGACGCCGACGTCGGCGTCGAGCCGCGCGTCGGCGGATTCGGACGACGACAAAGCGCGCGATTTCGAGATTCGGCGCGAAGGTTCACGCTCGTCGCTTCCCGCTACGGATCACCGACGAAGTGGGTCGTTCCGTGACGCCGCGTCCGCGCACGCGCTGGCGCGTCTGCTGAGCCACACGGAGGACCCCACGAAGCCGGCGTCCCTGGCGCGCGCCGCGCGCGAAGCGATGGCGTCCCTGCTCGTCGGCCCCGCGTTCGACGAGGACGCGTCGAGTCCGAGCGGGCGCGTCCTGCGATGGATCGAGCGCCGGCTGGAACGCGACGCCTCGCGGCGCGGCGCCGGCGTCCGCGCGCTCAGGAACCACCTGCGCGCGAACCCCGCGCTGGCGCACACCGCGCTGGACGGGTGCTACCACGCGCACGAGAAGGTGGCCGCCGCGCACGTCTCGGCGCTCGCGGACCTGTACTCGGAGGCGGCGCGGAGCGCCGACGCCGACGCGGAGACGAACGTCCCGAAACGGTCCTCCGCGAACTTTCCAAAACTCGCGAAACCTTCGTGTCCCCCCGCGAAGCTGGTGGCGCTCGTGATGTACAAGCTGGTGCACCCCAGCGCGTCGATGCGGGACGATGCCGTGGCGCTGCTTCGCGCGGTCGCCGCGCTCGAGCTCGGCGGCGAGAAAGATCAGGGCTTCCTCACCCGTACGCTCCCCGATTCCGCCGACGCCTACCGCGCGTTCCAGCTGGACGCCTCCGCCGAGCTCGCCGAGCGGCGGCCCGACTTGGGCGAGGCGCTGCTGGTGGAGGCGCTCGAGCGCTTGACGGCGCCGCGCGGCGGCGGCGGCGGCGGCGGCGCCGAGCTCTCCGGTGCGCACAAGCGCGTGCTCGGCGCGCTCGCGCCCTGGGTGAAGGGCGTGCACCTGCCGCACATCGCCGCCGCGGGTCGGGCCGAACGCCTTCTTCGCGCTTTGTATTTCGTGACCCACCGCCGCGGCGACGCGGCGCCGCGCGAGATCGAGACGCTTTGGTTCGGCATCGGGAGCGCGCCCCGCAACGTCGTGCCGGCTCTGCGTTTTCTGGAGACCAAGGGGCTGGAGGATGTCGCGAGCTATGCCGCCATGACCGCCTACTGCCAGACGGCGAAACGCGCGTGTCTGTTCCTGGCGCGCGCCGCGCCGCAGCAGACGGTGGACCAGCTCGTGTACGCGGTGTCTCTCCGCGGGCTGGAGGTGGAGTACCCGCCGCGCGCGCCGTTTGAGAGGCGCCGGCGCGGCGCCAGCGTCGCCAGCGTCGACGACGTCGACGCGCAGAGCGTCCGGAGCGGCACGGAGCGCTCGCAGAGCGCGTACAGCTTCGACGGCGACGGCGACGGCGACGGCGACGGCGACGGCGACGTCTCCAGCGACGGCGAGGATCGCGAGGAGGATGGGTTCCGTTCCTCCAACTACTCGTCGAGGGGGTTTCGGCTTTCCGACGGCGGCGTCGTGAAAGACGTCGCGCTGCGCGTCTCGGCGCCGGACCTCGCCATCGTGCTTCTGGCGGAGGTGGCCGCCGAGCACGCCGAGGCGTTCCGCCAGCACCTGCCCGTGCTCCTGCACGCGGTGACCGCGACGCTCGCGGGCTCGCCCGAGCCCGCCGTGCGCGCGCACTGCAGGCAGCTCCTCGCCAACCTCGCGCACGCGCTCGCCGCGGCGCCGCTCGCGCTCGCCGCGAACTCGGCGGAGGGCGTCACGGAGACGCCTTCGTTCGTCGGGGGCGGGTTTAGGGGCGAGGTGGGCGCGTGGCACGCGGAAGCGGGGACCCCGATGGCCGAATCGGATCCAAGAGAGTGGCGGACCGGGGACGCGCCGACCGAGATATCGTTCGAGGGCCAAGCGTTTACGCGCGGAGGTGTCGGCGCGCGCGACAAAAACGCGGGGGCGTCGGGTTCTCGGTTCTCGGCGGGTGTATCCGGCGTGTCTCCCGCGGCGGCGGCGCGGGGGCGCGCCGCCGCCGCCGAGCTCGCGGTTCTGCTCGCGCGCCACGGCGCGGACTCCGCGTTAGACTCCGCCGGTCGGTGCGCGGAAGCCACCGAGATCGCAAAGCTAGTGGGTTTGCTCCCCGACGCGCTTTTATTCGAGCGCGGCTTGCGCGAGCAGTGGGCGGACGAAGCGCGCCGGTGGCTCCTGCGCGCGGCTTCGTTCCCGCTCGCCGCCGCGTCGGCGCGCGTGCTGGCGGCTCTGCGCGTCCCGCTGGACGCGGACGCCGCGGACGCGCTGCTGGCGGCGGCGTGCGCGGCGGCCGCCGCCGCGGAGGGGGGCACGGTCGCGCGGGGCCTCGGCGGGGCCTTCGGCGGCGGGTTCGGAGGAGCGAACGGAGAGAGAGGAGACGCGAGAGACGTCGGGCGTTCGTCTACGCGACTCGGAGCCGGCGGCGGAGCCGTCTCGGCGCGCGCGGCGTCCATGGCGGCGGACCTTGCTGGTTTGCTCCTGGACACGCTGACCGAGATGTTCGTGTTGGTTCAGGGCGAGCGCGAGACCGTGGCGTTCGCGCACGTCTTCTGGGGAGCCGCCGCGTGTTTACGAACCATGCACGTGCCCACGTACGCGCGCGCGGCGCGACTCTTCGCCGCCGTCGCCGCGGCGTGGCCGCTGGACGACCCCTCGGGCGCCGCCGTCGAGATCCTGCGCGCCGCCGCGCCGGCGAAAGTGGGCACGCCCCTCGCCGCGCTCGCGCCGGCGGCGGTGTTCGCGGACTCGAATTCGAACAAGGCGAGCACGAGGAAGTACAGGAACGCGAAGACGCTCGCCGCCGCGGCAGCCGCCGCCGCGCACGAGGCGTGGCTCCAGGGGGTCACGTCGCCCGAGCGCTTCGCCGACGTATGGCGTCTCCCGCCGCCGCCGGCGACGCCGCCGCCGGCGATGCGCCTGGCGGACCTCGCGCCGCTGCTGCTCAAGGGCCTCGCGCGGCCCTCCTGCGCGGCGCACGCGCTGCGCGCGCTCGCGGCCATCGCGCCGGTGGTGGGCGTCGGCGACGCCTGGGGGGGCGAACGCGCGCTCGCGCTGGTGACCGCGGGGCTCGTGCCCGCCGCGCTCGCCGCCGCCGCGGCGGCGGAGGCGGCGCCGGGAACAGACCTCGGTCTTTTGCGCAACGCGCGGTCCTCGCCCGACGCCGTCGGCGTCGGCGAGGGCATCGCCGCCGGCCGGTGGTGCGCCGCGGGCCTGCGCGCGGCGGCCGCGTCGGCGCGGGACAAAAACCCGCGCGCCGCCGCGCTCGCCGCCGCGCTGGAAGGCGCTCTGCCCGGCGCCGGCGCGTCCTTCTCGGCGCCGCGCGGGCGACGCACCGCGCCTCCGCCGCCGGCGCGCGCGGAGCCGCTTTTTCCCGGCGGCGGCGGTAACGCTCCGCGCGGCGCCTCTTCTTTCCCCGCCGAGACGGCTCTCGTCTCCGGAGGCGCGTCCTCCCGCGTCGCGCGCCTCGCGGACGCGATCGCGGACCCCCTGTTCCGCTTCGTCGCGCCTCGGCACATCGCCGCCGTCGCGAAGGCGCTGGTGGACGTCGCCGTCGCCGTCGCGCGCTCGGCGCGCCACGGCGGCGCCGCGCGCGACGCCGAAAACGTCGACGCGTCCGTCTCTTCTCTCTCCGTCTCGGCGTCGCTGGAGGTTTTGATTCGGCTCGTCGCGCGCGCATCCTCCGACGCGGCGGCGAAGGCGGCGCTGCTGGAGGCGTCCGCGTCCTTCGTCGCGGACAACACAGTTTCGAGACCCGCGAACGCGCACGACGGCGGAGGACGCCGTTCGACGGCATCCAGCGCGTTCGCGCCGGTGGCTTCGTTGCTGGAGGGCCCGCACAGCGCGCCGGCGCTCGAGCTGCTGCGGCGCGTCGCCGACTTGGGCGAGGGCGTCGCGGCGGACGTTGGAGTCGAGACGGACGACGGGTTCGCGAAACACGAGGGTTTCGCGCGCCTAGGCGCGCCCTCCGCGATGTGGAACTCGGTGGACGCCAACGGCGGGCGCGCGGTGGACCTGATGTACGGCGTGGCGGCGGCGGGGCGCATCGACCCGAACCACGCGGCGCTGCCGGCGTGCCTCGTCGGAAGCTCCGCCGACGCCAGAAGGCGGTGACGACGACGAGCTTTTCCCGCGCGCGTCTTCGCGGATACGTCGGGAGCGTCGAGACGGTAGTTCGTCGAGAAGGTAGTTCGTCACGGAAGCTTCGCGTGGACGGCAGCCGAGTTTAGGACGCGTGTAGCCTAACATAGTACTAGTCTCTAGCTATCTAGCGGTGTCGTGAAACGACGCGCGCGGATGAACGATGCGCTCTCGTCTCTCATCGTCTCGTCTCTCGTCGTCTATTGTCTCTCGTTCGCGATTCACCTCGCGGCGGATCCGCCCGTCGACCCAGGAGTGTCTTCCCCTCTCTCCCCCCGCGCCGCCTCGAGCACCGCGCGCGTTTTTCGCGTCTGCGGATCGTCCGCGTTCTTGTACGCGCGGATGCGCTTGACCTCCAGCGCGAACGGCCCGGACGCGAACGTCGGGTTGCGTTTGCCCATCCCGAGCTCGAACTTGGAGAGCATCAGCTGCAGAGACTTGACGCGGTCCTTGCGAAAGGCGCGAAAGTCGGCGGTGTTCTCCTCGACGACGTCCGCGCGGAGAATGGGTTTGAGGTCCGCGAACGGCACGTCCACCTCCAGCCACTCGCCCTCGACCGTGTCGAAGGAGGCGTGCCACGCCAGTCCGAAGAAGTCCTCGACGTCGCGCGCGATGAGTTTGTACCGCCGACCGTCGCCGCGCACGTCGAGGCGCACGCCGTCGTAATCGGAGAGGTCCGAGGATTGCTGGAAGTTGCGCGAGCGCATGGAGACGAACCCGCCGCCGTCGCCCTCGACGACGCCAGAGAGCTTCGCGCACATGCCGCCCTCGGCCTCGGGGAGCCGCACGAGCGACACCGAGGCTTCGGATCGACCACCCATCACGACGTCGTTCAGCGCGCCCCACGCCTTTTCGAACGCGACGGCGTCGGCGTCGGGAGAGTTTTCCGTGAAATCGAAAAGGAGGAGCTGATTCTCCGGGTCGGGCGCGAACGCGCGGCCGGGCGAGTCCGTGCGCGGGCCTGGGACCCAAGGCAGGATTTGCTGCAGCGGCGAACCGCCGAAGTACTCGATCTCGCGCGCGGCTTCCTTCGCGCGGGGGGGGAGGAGCGCGGAGAAGATGCCGCTCGCCCACCAGGCATCGTCGCCGTCGCGGCTCTTCGCGGAGGTCACCACGGGGCGACTGCTGCGCGAGACCGCGCTTCGACGAGAAGCGCGCGACCGGAGCGTGTCCGCGAAACGCGACGCGCGGGTCACCGTGGGCGCGGCGAGCGCGAGCGTCGTCATCCTTTTTCTACGGGAGCCGCGCGTCCTCCTGCGCGTCTTGAGAGTGGATGCCGCCGTACGCGTGTCACGCGTCGTGGCTTTTCACGTTTCGTTTCTCGGACGACGAAACGCGCGAAATCGCCGCGTCATCCAGGCGCCAGGTTGGAAAAAATTGGCGCGAACCGCGAAGTGACGCGCCAAGGGACACGACTTGCTCATTTCTTCCGCGCGAGCCCCCGCACGCCCATGCGCCCCTCTTCGCGCTCCAGCGCGCTCGTCGCGCTCGTCGCGGCGCTCGCCGCGACCGCCCCCGCCGCGGACGCCGCGCGGTTCACCTCGCCCAAACGCTCGCTGTCCTCCCCCCTCGCCCGATCTCGGACGGACACGCGCGCGTCCCCTGGGGAACCGAGCGGGCCCCTTCCCGAATCGTCCGCGCTCGACCGCGCGCTGCTCGCGGTGGAGGCGGAGGCGCTGGCCGCGCGCGCCGAGTTCGACGCGTTCCTGGCGAAGTACGAGAAGACGCTGCGGTACGCTTCGGACCCGCGCGAGTACGTGCACCGCCTGCGCGTGTTCGCGTCCAACCTCGCGACCGCGCGGGAGCGTCAGCGGGACGACCGCGCTAACGGCGGCAGCGCGACGCACGGCGTGACCAAGTTCATGGACCTGACGCCCGAGGAGTTCCGGGAGACGTACTTGGGCGCGAAGATCGACGCGGAGACGTTGGACAAGATACGCGCCTCTGCTTCTCTTTCTCTTTCCGACGACGAGAGCGCGAGTGATGAGAAACGACCGGCTGCTGACGACACGACAGACGAAGAGTCTCTCGACGGCGTTTCGTTCGGCTCCGTTTCTTATACCATCCCCGACGCGACGGATGCCGAGCTTAAAAAACTTCCGACGTCGTTCGACTGGCGCGACCGCGGCGCGGTGACCCCCCCTAAGAACCAGGGCGCGTGCGGTTCGTGCTGGACCTTCTCGACGACGGGCGCGGTGGAGGGGGCGCACTTTTTAAAGACGGGCGAACTTTTGTCGTTGTCGGAGCAGCAGCTCGTGGACTGCGACCACACGTGCTTGGAGGATGAACCCACCGCGTGCGACGACGGGTGCGCGGGCGGTTTGCCCCTCAACGCGATGCGGTACGTGAAACAAAGCGGTTTGGATTTGGAAACGGATTACCCGTACAAAGCCGTCGCGGGGACGTGCGAGGAGTCAAAAAAAACAAACGGAAGCCGTTCTTCAGCCGCGCGAACGACCATCTCGGGTTTCGGGTTGGTGAGTCAGAACGAGACCCAGATCGCGGCCGCGCTCGTGAAGCACGGCCCATTGTCGATCGGCATCGACGCCGCGTGGATGCAGACGTACGCGGGGGGCGTCGCGTGTCCTTGGCTGTGCGATAAAAACGCGCTGGACCACGGCGTTTTGATCGTCGGGTACGACGGCGACGGTAAATTCGCGCCCGTGCGTTTACACAAAGAGCCGTACTGGATCATCAAGAACTCCTGGGGACAAGACTGGGGGCACGAGGGGTTCTACCACATATGCAAGGACAAAGGCTCGTGCGGGCTGAACAACATGGTCGTCGCCGCCATGGGGTAGGATGAGATGGCGGAAAGTACGAGGCGTGCGACGTCACTTCCGACAAGACTGTTGTCAATCCATTTTTTCGATTTTCAGATCTTCTCTCGACATGCTCGACGTCGGCACAGTCGAGACGGGATCAAAAAGCTCGCCCCCGCCGACTCGCGCCGGAAGCCCATTCCCTTCGGCACCGCGTCCACCAGGCTTCCGACGATGTCGGCCGCGGTGGCGGTGCGCGCGGTGGTGGCGCGCGCTCGACGCGCGTCGCTCGCGCTGCCGCGCGCGCGCCGCGCGCGCGTGCACGCGCCCTGGTCCACCCCGCCCCCGCGCGCGGGGCCGTGGACGCGTTCCGCCCGCGCGATGGCGTCGGCGGCGGCCCCCCCGACTCTGGACCCCGCGGACGGCAGGTTCGTCACCGAGCTCGAGGTGCTGGCGGTGCGCGCGCCGCGCCGGGAGATCGGGGGGCTCATGCGTTTGCTCAAGAGGCACACGCTGGCGCGGCCGCGCACGCACAAGGTGGTGCACCTCCCCCCCGATGTTGCGGGGGGCGAACAGACATCGCTCATCCTGCTCGACGAGCAGACGTGCGCGCCCGGCGCCGACCGCGAGACGCTCCCGCGCGTTGTCAGGGAAGCCGTCGGTCTGGCATCTCCCGACCCTCCCGCGGACGACTCGGAGGCTCGCGACGCTCAAAGTCTCGACGCTAGGGAGACGTCTCAAAGAACCGCCTTTTCGCTCATCACGCACGTGCTGACTTTGGGGTACGACTCATTAAGCGCGGAGGAGGCGCTTCGTCGCGTTTTGCCGAGCGACGTCGTCGTGCCCACCGGCTTCGAAACCGCGGGCACCATCGCGCATCTGAACTTACGGTCGCCGGAGCACGACGATCACGCGCGTTTAATAGGCGCCGTTCTGTTAGATAAGCTGCCGCAGATCAAAACCGTGGTGAACAAGACGGGCGAGACGGGTGGGCCGTTCCGCACGTTCGCGATGGAAGTGTTAGCGGGCGAGGGCGGACGGTTCTCCGGGCCGTTAATCACGACGGCGCACGAAAACGGCGTGGCGTACGAGTTTGATTTCCGAAACGTGTACTGGAACTCTCGGTTGGGCACGGAACGCAAACGGCTGGTGGACTCGTTCGCCTCGGAAGACGTCGTGCTGGACCTGTGCTGCGGCGTGGGGCCCATCGCGCTGCCCGCGGCGCGCAAAACCAAAGCCGCCTTCGCCAACGACCTCAACCCGGACGCCGTCGCGTTTCTGCGCAAAAACGACGCGCGGCACTTCAAGGCGACGGGCGTTAAACTCGCGGGGATCACGAACATGAACGCGCGCGACTGCGTCGCGGCGATGGTGCGTTTCGATGCTGACGAGACGGAGGACACGGTCTCAGCCTCGGAACGCGGTTCCGGAACCGAGGTATCACGGAAGGAACAATCGCCGCCTCTTTACCGGTTCACGCAGGCGGTGATGAACTTGCCGGAGGGAAGCCTGGATTTGCTCTCGTGTTTCCGCGGCGCGTTTGACAAAGAAACCTGGCCACCCGCGACGCTCCCCCGAATCAACGCGTACGCGTTTTCCAAGGATGTCGACCCGGAGCGGGACGTCGCGACGCGCGCGGCGGCCGCGCTGGGGCTCGAACCGACGCCCGAGTCTTTGGGGGACCCGGGAACTGTCCACTACCGACGCGTGCGCGCCGTCGCGCCGGGGAAGTACATGATGCTGCTCAGCTTCCGCGTCCCGGAACGCGCGGCGTACGAAGGCGCCGGGGGAGACTAGCTAGGCGGCGTACTGAAAGCTGAAAGCGAAAAATCCAACCCGAACGTCATGCGAGGAACGGCGGGACACGCGGTAGTCCTAGTAGTTCCCTTACGTTTGACATAACACGCCCGCGTCCGGACGCCAGCGGCGATGGACGCGCGCCGGAGAGCGTAGATAGCTACGCATAGTCTACCCAAAAAGAAAACACGCGCCTCAACGCACGTTCGCGAGGGGGCTCCTCGCGACGGCACCCATGCCCCTTCCGGCGAGGTCCATGATGGGCGACCTGCCCGGTCCGCCCGCGCCCCGGCCTGCGGGGCGGCCCGCGCCCATGACCTCCGCGGCGGCGGCGGCCGCGGCGGCGCCCAGCCCCGCGGCTTTCTTTTTCTTCCCAGAGACGAGCGCGTGGGTCTCGCCCAGCAAGTCGCGGCTCGCCCTTTCCCGCCCCGTCGACACCGGCGACCCGAACGCGGAGAGGCCCATCGCCGGCGTCGCGGGCGATGCCACCGTCAGCGAGCGCATCTTCTCTCCCACCATGGACACCATGGACGGCGTGTTCGCGGCGTGTTCGCTCGTCTCGACCCCCTTCTTCTCCCCCTCGTCCGCGCCGCCGGCGGGAACCGAACCGGGCACCGAAACCGGGCTCAAGCCGTACGCGCTCGAGCGCCGTTTCCTTCGCGCGCGTTCGTTTCCCTCACCCTTCTTCGCGCGGACCGTCTTCGTTAAGACCGTCGTCGTCGCCGTTAAGGGCGTAGTCGATGCCAAAGACGTCGTGGGGAAGACGCAGTCGAAGCACCGCCTGCACGACGCGGCGTAGCACTCCGCGCCGCCGATGAGCTCGAGGCGTTTCGACTCGGTGTTGACGCGCTTGGTGAAGGCGGCGTCGTCGCCGCAGCGCGCGCACACGGCGCTCAGCTTGGTCACCTCCTCGGCGATGGGCACCAGCGACAACACGTCGTTGAAGGGCTTTTGCTGGAACGTCGCGTCCAGCGCGGCGACGATGACGGTCTTGCCCGCGCGGGCCCATAATTCGCACAACTCCGCCAGGTCCCCGAAGAACTGGCCCTCGTCCACGCCCACGACGTCAAACGCGTGCACGATGTTGGCGACGTCGGCGAGTCGCGAGCACGGCACGGCGGCGAGGGACTGGCGGTCGTGCGTGATGACGTGTCCCTTCGCCGACGTGCCGGCATCGTCTTCGTACCGCGTGTCCCCGGCGTACTTCACCACCAGACACTGGCGGTTCGCCACCTTGTGCCGGCGGATGCGGCGCGCCAGCTCCGTGGACTTGCCGGAAAACATGGGGCCTGCGGGGTGCGCGTTTTCGGTGTTTTGTTTGCGGGTGTGCGGAGGCGGTGACGGTGGGGGAACACGCGGCGGGGCGGGGTTCGAGGTCAGCACAGGGAGGCTCGGTCGGTGAAGCCGGCTTGTCGACCGCGCGGCGGGGTCGCGAGCGGCGGGGTGCGCGTGCGTCGCTTCGGTCGCGGTGGTCCGCGCGCCGAAATCGAGGCTCGCGTCGGGAGGTCCGAGAGACAATGCGCGGCGTGCGTGCCCGGGTGTCGCGGGGGCGCACCGAAGATGACTTGCAGCGAGCCCCGCGGCGCGTGCATGACGGTCCCCTCGACGGAGTGGGAGGCGTCGCTCATGGTGACGGTCGGTTCGTGTCGTGCCGCGTGCCCGCGCGCGCACCGAGTGGCCCTCGCGCGGCTGTGGGTCTGTTTTTCAAAAGTAAACGGACGAGCCGGCCTTTCGCGCGGCCCCGCGCGCGGATTTCCGCCAAACCCGTCGCGCGTCGGGCGTTGCCGAAAACGCGTTTTCGCTTCCCGTCTCCTTCCTTCGACAGACCGGGGGGCACCGGCGAGGTGCGCCATGCCGCCGTCCCTGTACCACGAGAAGCAGGTGAGCCTGCTCTGCGGGCAGCACGCGTTGAACTCGCTGTTGCAGGGCCCCTACTTCACCGCGGAGGACCTGACCGCCATCGCCGTGGAGTTTGACGAGCGCGAGAGGAACCTGATGCGCGAGTCCGGCGTGGAGAGCGCGGACTTCCTCAAGTACATGGCGGAGGACTCCGGGAACGCGGCGGCGGACGGGAACTACAGCATACAGGTATTGACTCGCGCGCTCGAGACTTGGAACCTGAAGTGTCTCCCCGTGATGAGCCAGGAGGCGGGCACCGCGTGGCAGGCGCCGCAGCGCGAGCGCGCGTTCATCTGCAACCTCGATCGCCACTGGCTCACGCTGCGCCGGTGCGACATCGCCGACCAAAACGTGCACGCCGGCGCCGCGACGGGCTGGTGGAACTTCAACAGCACGTTCCCCGCGCCCCGGCCCATCTCGGACCTGTATTTGACCGAGTTCCTGCACCAGCTCAAGGACGAGGGGTACGGCATATTCGTCTGCCGGGGGGTGCTTCCCGAGCCGAGAGGACCGGGAAGCGCGCGCAGCGCGACTCGACCGTTCGCGACGCTGCGCGACTCGGACGCCGGCGCGCACGGGAAGTGGGTCACCGCTCTCGAGGCGTCCACTCTGAACAAAGCACAGGAGGCGAGCAAGAAAGCCACGATGGCGAGGGACGCCGCCGCGCGAGCGTTTAAAAGGCTGGGGGATGGGAATGTCGCGTCGTTCACCGTGAACGGTGACAATCGTTCCGCCGAGGACGACGACGTGCGCGCCGCCATCGAGGCGAGCCTTTCGTTCGGGGGAGCGCGGTCCAGCGGCGGAAGCGACGACGACCTCGCGCGCGCACTCGCGGCGAGCCTGGCGACCGCGGGGCCCGGTGGTTACCCCGGCGCGGGCGGCGCCAAGCGCGCCGCCGCGGAGATAAGCGGCGAGGACTCCGAGGACGCCGACTTGGCCGCCGCCATCGCGGCGAGCGTCGCGGAAGCCGCGGCGCGCGAAAATAAAACGCCGCGCGCCGACGAAGGCTCCGAAAGCCTTTCGGTTCCCGGTTCGGTTCCCGACGACGGCGTTCACGTGACACCGGTTTTAGGGGCAGAGGAGGACGACAGACACGTACACACAGACGCGTTCGGTGACGTGCCTCCCGAGCCGAGCGCGGATGAAGCGGACGCGATGGACGTGGCGGTGCGCGGCGGCGGCGCGCGCGCGCGGCGGCGGTTCCGGAGCGCGGACACCGTGCGTTCGCTCGAAGCGTGGGTCGGGCGCGTGCTCGGTCTGGACATGCGTCGCCACCAGCTGGCGACGTCGTTCCCGAGGAAGGCGCTGCTGGACCGAGACGCGACTCTGGAGCAGGCGGGGGTGAGGGACAAAGACGCGCTCGCCGTAGAGCCGAGGCGGGGGTGAGGGACGAGCGGTTTCGCGACGCGAGCTTCGTGTACGAAAAAAAAATGCAAAAGGCCTTCCTCTCGACCGGTGCTTGAGCGTTCGGTGACGTTCGATTCGCGCGAACTGCGCGCTGCGCTGAGTCGAAATATCGGCAGGGTAAAAGCTCACTGCCACGAAACCCCGCTTCCCAACGAGCCTCGCGGCACACATCGAGCCGCGGCTGTGTCGACGTCGGCTGTCGAGATGCCCGCCACCACCACGCTCATCGGGGGCGGTCTCGGGTTCTGCATGCAGATGTACATCAACGCCCTGCGCAAGCTCCCCGTCCTGCGCAGTGCGTCCCCGGAACCTCTCCCCGAACCCCGTCTCCGAAGCGTCCCGAGACGCACGAAGCGATCGGACCCCCGATTTAGGGTTTGCGCCTCGACGCGAGCCCGGCGCCCCGCGCGGCGTTCATCCGGTTAGCGCGCGTGCGCGCCGCCTCGAGCGCGGCGGCGCGCGCCTCGTCGCCGAAACCGCGCCGCCGCAACCCGACCGGGGAACGCGCGGAGCGAACATCATGCGCTCGCCAAAAAATCAGCCGAGGCAACCACTGACCCCCCGTCCCCTGCCTCCCTCGACAGATCCCTGGCAACACGTGTTTTGGACCGGCGCGGGCGCGGGTTTCGCGAACTGGAACGCGGAGTGGGAGGCGAAGCTCCGCAAGGAGGTGGACGCGATGAACGCGGAGCGCCAGGCGACCAACGCGAGGTTCATGGAGTCCATCGTCAAGGGCGAGTCCAAATAGAGGCGCGGATGACGAGAGCGAGCCGGCGCGCGTTCTCCGAGTCGTCCGACAGACAGCGACGTAGGGTCGGAACGACACCACCGATTGTAACCATATGGCGTAACGCGCTCGAACGACGGCGACGTCGTGCGTATTTTGCAGGAGTGCTCCGACGTTTCGAGCCCGCGACTCGCGGCGCGGCGCGAAGATGAATAAATAGTCTAGTCTATTCCATCCGACGGATCGTCGGGAACGGTCATCACACCCTCTCGTCCTTCCTGGGTTGTCCCGCGGTTTCCAACTCTTCGAGGCCGTCTTCGTAGACGCTGTCGTCGTCGTCGTCTCGTTCGTCGTCGTCGTCGTCTTCGTCGTCGTAGCTCGCGCGCCCAGCCTCGACTCTTCGTCGCTCCATGGACAGGTTTTTCCTCCGCTGGAGAGACAGCGTTTTCCGAAGCGACCGTTCCCTGTGCTCCCTGACGTTGGTCACGATCACCTCGTGCGCCTTAGTGAAGTGAAGGTGTATCATGACCCCGATGAAGATGATCACCATGGCGCCGCCGATGAACGCGAAGAGCCCGAACATCTGATCCATGCTGAGCGCGGAGTTATCCATCCCGGAGTCGTCGCCGCTCCCGGAGCACTGATCCGCGTTCTCGAACCGTCGCTCGATGGCGTCCAACGTGCCGTCGTTTTCAATCTCGAACAGCAGACCGTCGAGGACGACGTGCGCGTTCGCCGCGCAGTTTCGAACGGACGCCATGAACCCGCCGCCGGAGATTTGGATGTTACTCGTGACGATAGCGTCGCAGTTGTTCGGTTGCAGCACGGCAGCGCGCGCCACCGAGCTCGGGAGGATGATGGCGTGCGCGCCGTGCGCCGTCATCAGATCAGTCAACTTCGCCGTTTTCATCTCCCCGAGCGTCCCGCCTTCGGCGACGCGCAGGTACGGGTGCCTCGATATCATGCGGTTCTTCATGGGCTCGCCCGAGAACATCAGCACCTGCCCGCCTCTGTCGCGGATATCCTCCAGCGACTGGATCAGCCCCCCGCCTCGCGCGTCGTCCACCACGATGATGGCCGCGAGTTTCGCCGTGTACAGCGACACGAAGAGGATCGTGAAGAGGCCGTACACCGACGTCAGTAACCTGCCGCTGTTCGTTCGCGGGTCGGAGTGGTGGTCGCCGCCGTTGAACCGTTCGAACGACAGCCACAGTTCGTACGTCAGGCCGTTGAGGAATCGCCAGGTAGGGCTACGGCCCAACTCCAAATCGGACCACCACGGTCTGTCGATGAAGAGCATCATCACCGCGTACGAGCTCATGCACGCCGCGAACGTGATCCACACGACGGGCGCGAAGGGGCGGAGGAGCAGATCGAGGTCGAGCCCGGAGTCGGGCTCGTATCGACGCGTGACGAGGACTCTAGACGCGTCGGTGTGATGATGGCCGATGACCAAGCCGAGCTTGCGACGCTCCTCGGTGTCGGTCCACCAGTTGGAGGAGATGTCGAAACGGTCGTCGGTGGTGAAATTGACCGCCATGGGGGTGTAGCTCTCGTGGTGCGTGGCGGAGATATCGCGGGTGACCGCCCACTGAACCTCGAATCCGCCGCGCATCGCCACAGCGCTCAGCACCTCGTAATCGCGTCCGCGCAGGCCACCCTCCTCGTGGCACCCGCGTCCGGGGATGTGCGGGGCGCAGAAAAACACGTCGGGGTAGGGACAGTCCGCGCATCCGTCCACGGAGTCGAACGTCGAGTGCTCCACGCGGCCGCGGTCGAGGTGCGCGACCGCGCGGACCGTCTTGCCGGCGAGGAGATTTCTGATCCGGGCGTTCGTGTTTTCCAGTGGGGAGAGCGTCCGGCTGATGTTGGCGTAGCCGCCCACCAGCTCGGGAAGGTCCAGCGCGCACCAGTCCACATACTGGGGCGTCGCGCTCGAGGGCAACACCGCCGCGAGCGCGAGAACCGCCAACGCGGGGCGACCCCACCGCGCCATCGCGAATGCATCGCGCGAGACGACGGTTAAGCCACGACACCGCAGACTGACAGACATGACAGATGACGACGTCGAGATTAACAACTGGTACAGGGCAGTGTCACAACGTTAGCTAGTCTACTGTTTCTACACGCGTCGTCGTCTCGCGTCGAGGGCGCATCCGTCTAGTCGAGGCAGATGGCCCCGTCTCTGTCGACCGTGAACTCCTCCTTCTTGCGACGCTTCGCCTGCCCTCCCTCGAGTTCGTCTTTGACTCCGGGAAGCGCCGCGACGACGGGATTGACGATGCCCTTCATCTCGAGCTGCGATTTTGTCGCGTAGTTGCGCACAACCGTGACGAGTGGGAACTGGCCGACGTTTTTGTAAGAAGTGTAGCGCTTCGCTTGCCCGAGGTCGATGGTCTGAACGTTGGCTCCCGTCGCGGTGGCGGTGGTCGCTTTGGCATCCTTCATCGACGACTTCGTCAGGGGCTTGATGATCTCGCCTCTCCTGTCGGCGAACCGCCCTAAGTTCTCGACGTAACTTCCGCGTTGTTCGTCTTTCCGCACGAGCCAAAACTTCACCGCGATGGTGCCGAGGTCGGGGTTCCTGGGCGGCGGGGGCGCCGCGCCCCCGCGACGAACCTCGGCTCGGGGCAGTGTGAACAGAAACTCGCTGATCGTGTCATCGCTGTAAGGAAGTCGTCCGCAGTTTGCCTGGTAACCCTTGAACTCGACCGTGACGCCCGCTAGGAGGACGTTAGCGCAAGCTTTTTTTCCGTCGACGTACAGATAAGCACAGACGTCCGAGTCGGAGTTGTTCGTGACCCGCACGGAATACGGGGTCGCGGGCCAGGACTGCTTGTACTTCTCGCCGAAAGGGTCTTGCTCTTCGTACTCGATCATCTTGGTAGACAACGCGTTGAAGCTGGACCCCACCCACTCCTTCCCATCGGGGCCCGCGTGCACTTCCAGGGGCTGCGCGTTGGAAGAAGCACACGGTTTTTGTGAGGATCTCGATTCGCGCTCGTCACTCGGCGCGCGCGGTTAAACGGGCGTTTCACGTACCTGGCCATCCACCAAGATCTCGACCTTCAAGTCCTCCGGCTTGGGCGCCATGACGGCCGTCGGAAGACGACCGCGCGCTCGTTTGTGACACGATCTCGTCGGTGCCAACAACTGAGCGCTTTTCAAAGACGGAGCGACGCGAGTGGCGAGTGCGAAAAATTAACACCGACCACCGAAGCCACGAAAAGCTTTTGGCTTTCTGGGAAAGCCTCGGAGGCGCTGCTGCGTGGACCATCTCTCGGCCTGTTCGCGGCGTATCCCGCGTCGCGGCGATACACCGCGGCGCGCACCGCACTCCCCGACCCGACCCGAGGGCACGCGGGGCGAGCGAGGCGGCCGCCATGGACGTGCAGATGCGAGACGAACCGGGCGCCGAAGACACCTCCCCGACCAAACACGAGGAGGTCCGGGAAGCCCACCACGACGCCGTCGCCGTGCCGTTCACCCCCACGCCCACGAGGCCGGGCATGAACCCGCGCGCGACGCCCTGGACGCCGTCGACCCCCCGCGTGCGACCCCCCGCGTTCGGCCCGCTCGCGACGCCGCGCGAGCTCGGGACGAGCGGGGTACCGGGGTCGAGCGCGGTCCCCGTGACCCCGCTCGCGACCCCGCACGCGCCGTTCGGCGGCGTCCAAACGACCGAAGGTTTCTTTTTTTCGCCGGCGTCGGGTCCCGGTCAAACGCCGGGTCCCTTTCGTTCGCCGCGCGCCACGCCCCCCCTTTCCTCCCGCCGCTCGCACGCCCGCCGACGCGACGGCGGGAGACGCGCGCACGCGCCCCCTTCTTTGCCGGACGACACGCGGGGTCCTTTGGCCGTCGCGGCACGTCCTTACAACGACTACAGCGTTCACTTCGTGGTGACCGGTTTGCGTCCTCAGAACTTCATCCTGGACGGCGCGTCTTCGACGTCTAAACGCTTGGCTCGTTTCCCGACGCGCCGAGAGCTGACTGTTTTGAAAAAAGAACACGTCGCGCGGCACGCGCAACCGGCGATGTGGCTGAAGTGTGACCTGACGACGTTCAACTTGGAGCCGGGTTCGTTCGGGAACGTCGTTTTCGACGCGATTTACCTCGACCCGCCGTGGCGCGACCCGCGGTGGCCGCCGGCGCGCGTGGCGGCGCTGCGCGTGGACCGGGTCGCGGACCCGCGCGGGGCCTTCGTGTTCCTGTGGTGCGGCGACGGGAACGACCACACGCTGGAGCGGGGCCGGGAGTGCCTCCAAGCCTGGGGATTCCGCAGGGTCGAGGAGATCGTCTGGCTCAAGACCAACCGTCAGACGGAGACGGACGCTTTCGCGAGCGAAAAAAAGGCGCACACCTCCGCGAAGGACGACGCGGACGTCGCGGACGTCGCGGACGCCTCCGCCGATCCCTCCGCCTTCCGCTCCGCTTCGTCTCATGAAACGCGCGCTCGTCCCGTGCTGCTCCCGACCAAGGAACACTGCCTGGTGGGCATCCTCGGCAACCTGCGCCGCGACCGCGACGGACACATCATGCACGCGAACATCGACGTGGACGTGATCGTCTCCGAGGCGCCGCGCGACCCGTCCGACGCGTCCAAGCCCCGCGAGACGTACGAGGTGATTGAAAACTTTTGTCAGGGCCGCCGACGGCTGGAGCTCTTCGGGACGGACGCGAACCGACGCGCGGGCTGGGTGACGCTCGGCGAGGCCCTTTCGGACTCGAACTTCGACCCCGAGGTGTTGGCGGGCCACTTCGCGGGCCAGCCCGGGTCCGCCGCCGGGCCGACGCTCCCCAGGCACCAGAGGATAGAGGCGCTGCGGCCGAAGACTCCGCCGTTCGCCAGGTCGGGGACGCTCCACCCGTGACGGGGTCTCTCGCGCGTTTCGCGAAACCACCGCGGTGGGGCGTTCGCGAAGAACGCGCGGCTTGATAGGCGCGATCGGAGGGGGGGTGACGATCGGAGCGGCTCGAACACCACGCGAGGTAGTGAAGATCTAGGATCATCGTCGGAGGGGGATCGTTCGAGGCTCGACGGCTCGCGCGGCGCGAGGCGCGAAAAAAAAAAGGCGGATTCGCGACGAGAACGGCGAATTGAACGTTCGCGCGTCGCGATAGTCTACATAAAAACGCCGCCACCCCAGACCGATTGTTCCTAGTCTATTGTTTTTCGCGGGGGGTCGCGACTCGACGCGCCTCTACTTTCCCTCCTCCTCGGACCGATGCATACAAACACTATTAAAAGAATACCGCGCGAGCGTCGCGCGTAAGGTACAGCCTCCGTCGCCGATTTTACTCGGCGACTCGGGAAAAAATGAAAACCACGCGGATTCGTGATCCGCGTCGGGACGGAGAGTCTCCTGTCACCACCTCCCCGCGCGGTCGAGCTGCGCGAGGGACACCTCACTCTGCGAAAAAGGCAAGCCGCCGCGCGTGCTGCTCCGCAGGTGCCCCAGCCCGTCGTCAGTCTCCGCGATCTGCTCGGACCCGTCCGAGTCGCGCCGCGCCTTTTCCTTCTTGATCGCGACACCCTTCCCGCCCTTCCCCTTGACCAGCCCCGAGTTGGCGTCGCTGCCGCCGCTCAGGCGGCTCCGTCTGCCCTTGGTCGCGATTGCGCCCGTGGAGTCCCCCGAGCTCTGCTTCGTGGGCTCCTCGCTCTGCGCTCTTTTGCCCAGCGAGGGCAGGTCCGGGCACGACTGCGCGGCGGCCATGCCCTCCGGCAGCACCTTCGCGAACCTCCCTTTGATGCGCGGGCGGTTATCCGCCAGCGTCTTGCGGCACTCGTACCTGATCTTCTTGTGCCCGAGGTGCCTCGCGAGGCGCTTCGCGCGGTACCTCTGCAGCTGCGCCTGCCGCAACGCGCTGGTGGCGAACGGGCGCGTCAGCGTGGTCTCCAACTCGCCGACTTCGGCCACAGCGCCCGACGTCTTCTCCGCGCCGAAACCCGCGTTGTTCGTGCAGTCGCTCGTCCCCGAGTTCCCACTCGAGTTCGAGTCCCCGTGCACGCCCCCGCGATTGTTCGCGTCGTCAGCGCCGCTCCCCTCGCGCGCGCGCCGCGCGTGCGCGCTGGAAGAGAAGATCCCGCTCGGGTTCGCGGCTGGGATGGAGAACAGGTCGTCCCCGAACCCCCCGAAGTCCGAGTTGTTCCCCTGCCCCTCCTGCTCCATGTGCAGCAGCGACGACAGCGGGTCGTCGCCGCCCGCGTGCGCGCCCATCAGGTCGTGCGCGCCCGGGCCGTGACCCATCAGGTCGTTCTGGTGCATCAGCCAGTCCATGGACGACGGGCCGGGCGCGTCGCCGTCGTGGCCGCCGTGGTTCACGCTCCGCCGCTCGAGCGTCGAGGTCATGCGATTGACGTACCCGCCCGCGGGCTCGCAAGGTTGGCACGCCGCGTCCGCCTCGAGCTTCACCGCCATGGGGATCCGCTCGTGGCGCATCGCGAGCTGCGAATTGAGGCAGTGTACAAAGAACGATCGTGTCGTTTCGAATCGGCGATCCGCGCGTGGACGAACGGTCAGTCAAGAACACGCGGCGTCGCCGTCGAGGGACGACGCGTCGCCGACGACGTTGGCGAGGAAAAAGAAAAAAACTCATCCGCTCTGCCACTTGTCTGCCATTTGCCGCGTTTTCGCGCTTGAAAGGGGTCGGTCGGGCGTTTCGGGAGGAGTTTCGTCTCGTCCGCGGCGAAAAGATGGCGAATAGGGCATGAGGGACCGGCGTTCCCTGCGTGGGGAGCCGTCGAGCCTCGACGCACCTTGTTCGCGCTGTGGATGGAGACGTCGCACGCGGTGCACAGATAGGCGCCTGCGGAACGCGCGGGGCGACGGGTCAGCGGTCGGCGCGCCGCGCAGGGGGAAAGGTTTTGCTTCGGAAAAGCCGAGTGCCGCGAGAAAATAAACAAAGATGCGCGCGCGCGCGCGCCGGCTTACCGTCGGAGTTGCAGAACCACGCCGCGGGGGCGCCGTTGCAGTTCTCGCAGTTCTTCCCCGTCATCTCACGCGTGTGTGTGCGCGGTCGCGGTAAGTCTCGTGGTTCGAAGCGCGTGTGCCGCGGCGCGCTCGTGAGTGGGAACGCGTCTACTCATTGCGGGAAAAGTGCAGTGCGACCTATCCAGCGAGGCAACACGCGCGCGGCGGTGATTGGTTCGCCTTCGAAGCCTTCGAAGAGACCGACTCAGCTGCACGGTCGAAAACAGAAACCTCACAATCCGATTTTGTGGGTCAGTGTTTCAGTCGCGAAAAGTCGCAAATTAAAATCAAGACGACCGCGCACTTCCCCGTGTTGCCGAATCCGACTCGGCGAGCTTTGGAAGACGAAAAGAAAGTCGCGGAAAGCTGATGCCGGGTAAACAGCCAGGTGTCGCGTCGGCACGCATCGGCGATCGCGCAGGAAAGCACGCCTCTCCGGCTCGTTCCTCGAAGCACCTCGACGCGCGGCGCGGAGGAAACGCGTGTCACGCCCCGTTCCGAGTTTCGAACATGTCCTGCTCGGGTGCGATGCGCTCGTCGACGGCGACGCCCCGCGCCTGCGCGTCCCCGACGCGTCATCGGACGCGCCGGACCGCCCCGCCGACGGCTCGACGTCATCTCCGTCGCCGCGCGGCCGCGCCCGCGCGCGCGTCCGGCGAGTCCGCGGGGTTCGACCTGATGGCCGCGGGCAAGGACCGCAAGTACTTCCTCGTCGGCGGCAAGGGCGGCGTGGGCAAGACCTCGTGCTCGTCCTCGCTCGCCGTGAAGTTCGCCTCCGCGGGCCACCCCACGTTGCTCGTGTCCACCGACCCCGCGCACTCGCTGAGCGACTCGCTGGCGCAGGACGTGACCGGCGGGCTCCCCGTCGCGGTGGACGGCACGGACAACATGCTGTACGCCATGGAGGTGGATCCCGACCAGGCCAAGGAGGAGTTCGCGGCGTTCGCGCGGCAGAACGACGTGAGCTCGGGGGCGAAGGATTTCATGAGCTCCGTCGGGCTCGGCGGCCTCGCCGATCAGCTGGGCGACTTAAAACTCGGCGAGCTTTTAGACACTCCCCCCCCCGGGCTGGACGAGGCGATCGCCATCGCCAAGGTGGTGCAGTTCATCAAGGACGAGAAGTACGCCAAGTTCACGCGCATCGTCTTCGACACCGCGCCCACCGGGCACACGCTGCGCTTGCTGTCGCTTCCCGACTTTCTCGACGCGAGCATCGGCAAGATTGTGCGTTTGCGGCAGAAGCTCACCGGCATGGGCGACGCGGTGAAGGGTTTGTTCGGGGTGGGCGACGAGGCGCCGGACGAGGCGGTGCAGAAACTCGAGAAGTTGAAAGCGCAGTTGAACGAGGTGAAGGCTTTGTTCCGTGACGAAAAGACCACGGAGTTTGTCATCGTCACGATCCCGACCGTGTTAGGCATCAGCGAGAGCGGGCGTCTTCTCGGCGAGCTGCGCAAGGAGCGAGTCCCGGTGTCGCGCATCGTGATCAACCAGATCGTGCAGGTCTCGGGCGAGGGGTTCAAGGAGCGCGTCGCGGATTTGACCGCGAAAGAAACGGCGTTGACCGAGGCGATCGCAGAGTTGAACGACGCGGGGGTTGCGAAAGAGGCGCTGGAGTCGATGCTCGCCGCGCAGCGAGCAGTGACCAAAGACGCGAGCGCCGCGGTGACGTTTTGCACGGTGAAGGCGAAGGACCAGCGGCGGGCGATGGAGATGCTGGACGAGGACGCTGGGTTGAGGACGCTGCAGAGGATAGAGGCGCCTCTGTTCGACATGGAAATCAGGGGCGTGCCCGCGCTGCAGTTCATGGGGGGGCAGGTGTGGACGGAATAGAGACGGACGTTTGACAGACGGACGTGTAACGAAACTTTCGCGCGACGCTCGTTTTCCTTCTCTCGCTCTTTGTCGCGTGTTTCGGGGTCCGGGCGTCGGACCGAATTTTGGCGTGACTGGCTCGTGAGTGCGCTCTGCGCGTCAGAGATCTGGTCCGCGGCGCTCGTGTCGGTCGCTTCGGTCACCATGAACGAGCAAGAGGTGGACCGCCAGATCAACCAGATGGTTCAGTTCATCAAGCAGGAGGCGGAGGAGAAGGCGAACGAGATCCGCGTCGCCGCCGAGGAGGAGTTCAACATCGAGAAGCTCCAGATGGTGGAGGCGGAGAAGCAGAGGATCCGCAAGGAGTACGAGCGCAAGGAGAGCCAGGTTGAGGTGAAGAAGAAGATCGAGTACTCCACGGAACTGAACGCCATGCGCCTCAAAGTGCTCGCCGCGCGCGAGGAGGCCATCCAGGGCATGCTCGCGGAGGCGCGCGCCGCCGTGGGCGCGGTGAGCGCCTCGCCCTCGTACGCGGGGTTGCTCGTGAACCTCATCTGCCAGGGCGTGCGCAAGCTCGAGGCGAAGCAGGCGGTGGTGCGGTGTCGCGCGGCGGACGCGGAGAAGGTCCGGCAGGCGATTCAGCAGGCGCAGACCACGATGCCCGGCGTCGCGTTGAAACTGGACGAGCACGAGTTCCTGCCCGCCGCGCCGGCGTGCGCGGGGGGCGTGCACGTCATCTCCGTCGACGGCAAGATCGTGTGCAACAACTCGCTCGACGACCGGTTGCAGGTGGCGTTCGAGCGCGGCGCGCCGGAGATCAGGAAAGCCATCTTCGGCGCGAACCCGAACTTACACGTCAAGGCGTGAGAGACACATTTGTGTTTGTTTAGATACCGCGGTCGCGGCAACGAAGACGCGGCGCGGGTGTAATCGACGTCATCGCGAAACGCGCGAATGCGAATTGTTTTCGCGAAAGTTTTTTTCGTCACTACGTTACGTGTCTAAGATGGTCTCGTCTGCGTTCGTCAGACGACGCCCTCGAGGTCTCACCGGTACGTCGTCCCGCCTCCCGCCTTGCGCCCACTCTGCGTGGTGACGGTCTTCTCCTCCGCGCGCTCGGCGGCGATCTCGTCCACCACCGGCGACGACGTCGACGAGAGCGAAAACAGCCGATCTTCCGGTTTGAAGTTCCTCGCCTTCTTCTGCGACGTGTTCTTGGTCTGCGACAGGAACCCCTCGAACCCCTTCAGGACGTTCCCGTACTGAGACGAGTCGTTGAGGTACGTCGTCTCCAAGTCGTACACCTGCTTCTCCACCTGCTTCAGCTCCTCATCGAGGCGCTCCTTGCGCTGCTGCAGCGCCGCGAGAGTGGAGGACATGTCGCGCCACGCTCCGCAATCTTCGCGCCAATTCGACTCGAGACTCGCAACCCTAAATCGAGCGAAGAGGGCGTTCGGCTCGCGCGCGCCGCCGGGTTCGGCCGGCTCGAAGGGCGAGGCGCACGAGCGCGCGCGGGTTCGCGGACGCGAGCGGGCGGGCGACGCGAGTGCACGCGCGCCGGGAACGTGTGAACGCGCCGAGGGTTCGGATCGAAGCCAGTTTTCGCGGGGCTCGCGCGCCCGCGTCGTACCGAGAGACCGATTTCAGGTTTTGAGGCGGAGGTTCTTTCGTGCGTTTCGGGAAGCCACGTCTCGCGTTTCCACTTCTCCCCGCACGCGCTCGCGACCACCTCAGTCGCGCGATGCCCAGCGGCCTCTCCCCCGGCGCGGTGGATGCCGAGGGTGGCGTGAAGCTATCGAGCGTCTCCGTCGCCGTTCCCACTCCCGCGAACGACGCGAAGGCGGACGCCGACGTCAAGGTGAAAATCGCCGACGCGAAGGCGGGCGCCGGGGGCGTATCGAAAGATGGCGTCCCTGACGTCATCACACACGGCGAGGACATCGACGGGAGCGCCGATCGCGCGCTTTCCGGAAAGAAGGAACGCTCGATGAAGCAGGACTTCTACCGCATCCTCGACGAGAGCAAGGGCGAGACTGGGAGGCTCGCCATCGGCGCTTGGTTTCTGCTGCTCACCGCGATCTGCAACATGCTGGTTCCCTACTTCGCCGGGCGCATGACGGATGCCATCTCGCTGACTTTACGGGACCGCGAGGCGGACGCGAAGAGAGAGGCGAACGAAGCGTTGTACGGTCTGCTGACGGTCGGCGTCGTGGGCGGGATCTTCCAGACCGCGCGCAGTTACCTGTTCAACACGGCGTCGTACAAAGTCGTCGCGCGCCTGCGCAACCGGCTCTTCACCAACATCTTAGCGCAGGAGGTTGCGTTTTTCGACTCGGTGACTTCCGGAAGTCTCATCTCGCGGCTCACCGCGGACACGGCGTTGTTAAAGAACGTCGCGACGCAGAATCTATCGATGGCACTCAGAGGTTTGGCCACCGCGGTTATCGGCCTGGCGTTCATGTTCTCCACCTCGTACAAATTAACGTTAGTCGTCATGGCGGCGTTCCCGCCCCTCATCTTCGTCGCCATGGCGCAAGGCCGTCGTTTGCGCGTTTTGTCGAAGGAAACGCAAACCGCTTTGGCGGAAGCCACGGCGGTGGCGGAGGACTCGCTCGGCGCCATACGCACGGTTCGCGCGTTCGCGCGCGAACACGATGAGTCCACGCACTTCTCCCGTGCGGTGGATAAGGCGTTGGGCGTGGAGATGCGGTACGGGTGGTCGGGCGCGTTGTTCAACGGCGCGCTCATGGCTGCCACGACGGTTGTGCTCGGCGTGACGTTCTGGTACGGAACGTTACTCGCGATAAACGGTGACATGACCGTCGGCCAACTGAACGCGTTCATCCTGTACTCGATCAACTCCGCGTTCGGCGTGGCGCTCATCGCGGGCACGTTCGTGTCCATCGTGCAGGCGCTGGGCGCCTCCACGCGCGTCTTCGAGCTGCTCGACCGCGAGAGCAAGATCAAGCTCGACGGCGTCGAGAAGCCCGGTTTGATGCTTCCGACGACGAAAGGAAACGACGACGCCAACGCCACCAAAAGCTTGTACGGCGTCTCCGTGACGTTCACGGACGTGCACTTCGCCTATCCCTCCGCGCCCGACCGCACCGTGCTGCGCGGTCTGAGCCTCGAGGTGCCCGCCGGCGCGTGCGTCGCCATCGTGGGGAGCAGCGGCGCCGGCAAGAGCACCGTCGGCTCTCTGCTCATGCGGTACTACGAGCCGACGAGCGGGATCGTCGCCGTCGCGGGCGTGCCTGTTTGGCGCATCGAGCACAAACACCTGCACGAGGTCATCGGGGTGGTCTCACAAGAGCCCGTGCTGTTCGCGCGGTCCATCAAGGATAACGCCAAATTCGGCGCGCCGGGCGCGACGGACGACGAGATCTGGGCGGCGATGTCTCGCGCCAACGTCGCGGAGTTCGTTCGCGGGTTAGATAAGGGGCTGGACACGTGGGTGGGCGAGCGCGGGATCAAGCTCTCCGGGGGTCAGAAGCAGCGCATCGCCATCGCGCGCGCCGTGCTGTGTAACCCGCAAGTGCTGCTCCTGGACGAGGCGACGAGCGCGCTGGACGCCGAGAGCGAGCGCTTGGTGAACGCGTCGCTGGACGCGATGATGACCGGAAGAACGTCCATCGTCATCGCGCACAGGCTGAGCACCATCCAGGTGGCGGACTCGGTGGCGGTGCTGGAAGGAGGCGTCGTCGCGGAGATGGGCACGCACGCGGAGCTCACCGGGAAGAAGGGCGTGTACGCGAACCTCATGGCGAAGCAGCTGTCGAGCTAGCCGATGCGTTTTTTTTTCCCAATACAATGTATTCCCTAGGAGCTAGACCGTCTTGTCGTTGAGCAGCGCGCGAACCGCGAGCACCACCTGTCGCCCCCCGTCGTCGTTTTCCCGCGCGGCCGGTTTTTTATCGTCGCGAAGGTGGGTTTTGGTTTTTGAGCTTCGTCGCGCCTCTTTGAAAGACGCTTCTTTGACGCGCGCGGCGAGCGCCGCGTCGAGCGCGGCGCGCGCGCGCCGGAAGACGGCGGCGGTTTGCGCCGAGGCCCTAAGCCACAGCCACCCGTCCAGGCACACGCGCCCGCTCTCGTGCTTCACCTCCACCTCGCCCCCGAACAGAAGCAGCGCCGCGGGAGCCACCACCGTGCAGTCGCGCGCGAACACGCGGTGCGTCTTGACCTTTTCGTGGAACGTCAAAAACGGGTGCGACGGATATCGGATAGACGCGCCGAGTCCGGCCGCGCCGCGCCGCGCGAGCTTAGCGTTGACCGACGACGCGTGCACGCCGATTCCGCCTTTAGCGTCGCGCCAGCGCGCGAGATCGGAACCGGGAAAGGTTTTCGATTGGATCTTGTCCGCGGACTTTGCGTCGTTCGAACTCGCCTCCTCCTCCAGCGCGGCGACGTTAGCGTAGAGGCCGGCGGCGAGCACGGCTTTGGCGACGGGCGCGGAGGTCGCCTCGGCGTTCCACGGCGCGCGCGGGTCATCCGCCCACCCGAACGGGGCTTTCGCGTTAAACCGCTCCTTCGTTTGTCGTTTGTCGTGACGTTCCGGAAGCCCTTTCTCTTTTTCGCTTCGTTCGGAACCGGAATCCTGCAGGAACCCGGCGTCGCGCAGGAGCGCCGCGTACTGCCCGCGCATCTCCGCGATGTGCCGTAACGTCTCGAGGGACAAACCGTGCTTCAAAGCGTGCCTTTTCCCGACGTCGCGCGCGGCGCGCTCGCCGCCGCTTCGCTCCGCCTCGGAAACCGCCGCCGCCCACCGTTTGTACGCCTCGGCGTACACAAGGTGGTCGCTCTGCTCGCCGGCGGCGAGCCCGCCGGCGTTTGGCTTGGCGAGCGCGTGACGCGCGGCGTAGACGTCGGCGCCGGAGCCGCCGTTCGGACCGCGCGCGGCTTCCGAAAACGGAGACTTGTAGCTCAGGCACGCCGCGACGGTGAGCGTCGGCGAGACGCACGACAAGAGCGCGCCGTACACGAGCATCTTCGCGACGCGACAATCCACGGGCAAAGACGCGAGGTGGTGGCCGAGAGGTGTCAAAGACCCGCCACCGTCAATGCCCTCGTATCCGTCATGGTCGACTACACTCGAACGCGAGGAGAGCGCGCCGATCTCGCGCAGCGTCTCTATAGCGGACGCCACAGCCGCCGGCGCGGGGGGTTCCAGCGCTTTCGCTAAAAACGCCGCCGCGTCGCCCGCGCCGAAAGCGGCCGCGCCGTCGTTTTTTTCGTCGTCCCCCACGCCGAGCTTCTTGATCTGCAGCACCACCTCCGTGAGCGGCACGCGGTGCATCTCGGGTACTTGGTGCGAACGCATCTGTTTCGTGAAACGCAGCGACGTGAACATCGCGTAGCACTTCCCGGGCCGAACGCGGCCGGCGCGGCCGGCTCTTTGCCGCGCGGACGCGCGCGAGACCCACCCCTCTTCCAGCGACGCCATGTTCCTCCTCGGGTCCCACTGGCGCTCCTTGACGCGTCCGCTGTCCACGACGACGACGACGTCGGGAATAGTCACCGAGGTCTCGGCGACGTTCGTGGCGACGACGATCTTGCGCTTCGTTTTGTCGAACACCTTAAACGCAACGCGCTGTTCCGCCGGGGAGAGCGCGGAGTGCAGAGGGCAAATCACGTGCTGTTTCTTTCTGGGCGCGAAGCGCGGGTTTCCTTCGAGCCGCTCGATGAGCCGCGTCACCTCGCCGATCCCGGGGAGGAACACTAAGAACGCCCCATCTCTCGGTTCAGTGGCGTCGATGTGCGCTAACAACGCTTCGATCAAGTCGTAGTCCACGACGGATTCGTCCAGTCTTGACAAATTGCGTCGCGTCAGCGAAGAAACCGGCGCGTCGAGCGTAGCGTAGTACTCCGGGTCGTACTCCGGGTTCTCGTCCCCGCGCCACGTTTCGGCCGTGTCGGCGCCCCAGGCGTCCATCGCGGCAACGCGGTCGCGCTCGGACATGGCGTTGAGCGCGTCCTCCCCGCGGCTCACGCCGAGAGGCTTGCGGCAGCACCGGCTGTCCTCGTCCAGCGCGTACGAGAGCATGTCGTGGATGCGCTCCAGGTGGATCGTCGTCACCGGGTGCGTTCGGCCCGGCGCCGAGATCGCCGCGCAGTTCCCCAGGTACGCGCAGAATAACTGCGCGTCGAGCGTCGCGGACATCACCACCAGCTTCAGCGGTTTCAAACCGAGCGCTCTTCTTCGCCGTGGGACGTCTCTTAAGAGCGCGAGCAGGAAATCACCGTCCAGGCTGCGCTCGTGGATTTCGTCAAGCACCACGTGCGACACGTCGCGAAGCAAGGGGTCGCCGTGCATTTTTCGAAGCAAGATGCCGGCGGTCATGAACGTCAGACGCGTATCCTTGGTGACCTTCGCGTCCAGCCTCACGTGGTGCCCGACGAGGCTGCCGGCGCCGCCCACGCCGCGAGGCTCGCACCGCTCGGCGGAGACGCGCTCCGCCACGGTCAGCGCCGCCACACGACGCGGCTGCGTGCACACCACGCGGCAACTCGAGCCCTCGCCTCGGTCGATGGCGTCGTCCAGCAGGTACTGCGGCACCTGCGTGGTTTTTCCGGAGCCCGTCTCGCCGCACACCACCGCCGCGTCGGAGTCCCCGTCGTGTAACGCTTTCAGGAGCGTCTCGCGCAGAGCGAACACGGGAAGGGTCACGCGGAACGACCACATGGCTCGCCATGTCTCCTCCTCGCGCTTTAAAAGCGCGTCGCGAAGCAAACGCGCGTCGACCGCGGAACTTTCGTCTTTCGCGTTTTCCGCGTCGGACCCCAAACGCGCGTCGGAGGTTTCGTCGAGCGAACGAGACGAACGCGATACTCCGAGCCCCTCCGGAGTATCAATCCCGGGAAGCCGTTCCCAGGAATCGAAATCGAGCTCTTTCTCGCGCGCTTTCGTGTCGTCGTTCTCGTCGCACTCGATTCCGACAAACGAACTTCGTCTCTTCGCCTCGTCTCTTCGCCTTTTCCGCTCGGCCATCAGCGCCGCCGCGAACGCGTCCCTGGCGTCCGGGCCACTTTTTTTCAAAGAGCCCTCACCGTCGTCCTCGCCCTTCCGCGCCGCGAATTCGGCTCTGTGCGCGTCCTCCGCCCACCGGCGCCACGCGGCGAGGAAACTCGCGTCGAGTTCCTCGGGCGCGAACGCGATACGCAAAGTGAGGCCTCGCGTGTCGACGGCGTTTTCTTTTTGAGCTTTCGTGTCGTTCGGGTCCGAGGGCAAGCCTCTGCCGCTCACAGAGCCGGCGGAGGACGCCGACGCCAAAACGTCGAAGAGCGCGCGGCACGCCGCGGCGTTTTGCGCGTCGCTCACCGAGGGCCAGCCCTCGGGCGGGACATCGTGCTCGGGCCAACGCGCGGTGACCGTGGCGAAGGCTGCGGCGCGCGCCGCCGCGCCGCCGCCGACGTGCTTTCTGGCGCCGGCGGCCGGGTTGCGCTCGACCACCGCGGCGTACGCGGCGCCCCGGGACACGGCGCCGATTGACGCGTTTGCGGCTTCGGTGACCTTTTCGTAGCGCGGCGCGATCCAGCCCTCGCGGCGACACAGCATCTGGAGCAACGCCTTGGGAGGCTGCGTTTGGACGCTCGGCGTACGTCTGGCCGCCGAGGGTTTCGGAGGCTTGCCTTTCTTGCCTTCCTTGGGCGCGTTCGCGGCGGGCGCGGCGATCTGCGACGGGGGGAACAAAGGCGCGACCACCAGCTCGAAGGTATCCAGCGCGTCCGGTTCCCGCGGCGCGCCCATCAGCGCCTCGGCGTCTTCGTCGCCGTCGAACAGGTTCAAGTCGAACCCGTCGTCGGAGTCGTCCTCGGCGTCGGCGTCCGCCGCCGCGGTGCACACAGCGTCGTTCGCGATCGACCGAGTCGCGGCCGGGTTCGAGTCATGACTCGAAGTCTCCGTATCTTCCGTTCGCCTATCCGCCGTCGTCTCGCCGCGCGCGTCGTTCTCGTGCGAGAAAACCAAACCTTCGTCCTCCGAGGAAGGCGGAGGGGGCGGGTCGAGATCCTCCTGCGTCAAACCGTACAGGTTCAGTTCGTCGGCTATTTTCTTGAGAGCGTCGCCGGCGGCGCGTTGCCTCTGCTTGTCCCGGGCCGCCTTCGCCGCGGCGGCGTCCGCGCGCGCGGTGTCGCGCTCCGCGCGCATCACCGCGATGTGCGCGCCCGGGTCGGTGTCGAACGCGCGCTTGCGGCGACGCGCGACCGCGCGCCGTTCAATCTCCTCCGGAGGCAAACCGAAATCCTCGAGGCTGTCGTGGTCGCTGCCGGTATCCGCGTCGGTGTTCGATTCAGACCCGTCGGACCCGTCGTATTGACGCATGATCCATTCCCGGTTCAAACGCGCAGACTCCTCCGCCTCAGCTCGTCTACGCGCGGCGTCAGCCTCCGCCCGTGCCTCAGCGGCCGCAGCAGCCTCCGCCGCCGCGCGCGCGGCGGCCTCGGCGGCGGCGGCGGCGGCCGCCGCCGACTCTTCGTCCTCGGCGTCGCTCACCTCTTCCCACGCGTCGTCCGCGTCGGCTCTGCGTACCACCTCCACGGTGGCTGCCGCCGAGCCCGGCGCGGCGGCGGCGGATCGCGCGCTCCCCTGGTACCGCCTCGGGAGCTTCTCGGTGGGGAGCGTGAAGCACAGCCAGTCCAGCGCCTCGATCTCGACCGCGTCGGCGCCGGCTTTTGTTTTGTCGGCGGTGGCGTCGGGATCGGTCGGCACGCTCGCCACGAACGTCAGCGCGTCCTCCACGTCGCTCGCGGCGAACCCTCGCGCGAGCAAGCCGTCGTACGCGCGACGAAGCTTGGTTTCCGTGAGCTCGGGGAGCGCCGCGGCGACCACCGCATCCAGCGAAACGCCCTCCAGAGCTCTGCGCACGCGTTCCTCCGCGCGCGCGCTCATCTCAACCTTCACCGCGTTCGTCGGGTCATCGCGGCGGTCGCCGTTCGCACCGGCTGAGGCGGCTCGAGAAGAGCCGCCTCCACCGGCCACGGGACGCTTGCCCTTCGCCATCCTCCCCGAGCCTCGGCGAAACCCGCCGGCGCGCCGGCCTCTGGAGAGGGACAGGCACCGCGAGA
>ENA-OUOG01000133-OUOG01000133.1-marine-metagenome-genome-assembly--contig:-NODE-133-length-91246-cov-7.460869_pt1 | contig 91246 bp, 49 predicted proteins | sample MGYA00248635_ERZ508505 | MGnify/ENA primary metagenome ERZ508505 (study PRJEB26176, sample SAMN06267871) | marine metagenome | isolation source: Saanich Inlet, British Columbia, Canada | place: Pacific... | reverse complement strand
TCCTCCGCGACTCCGCGAGCTTCTCTATCTCTTCCGGAGACATCCCCTCGAACGGGTCCTCGTCGTCCGCTCCCGCGAAGTTCCGCCGCGCGTCGTTCAGCAGGGTGCCCGATTCTATCGCCACGCGCGCGCGGGCCTCTCGCTCCTCCGCCGCGCGTTGTTTCCTCTCGCTCTTGCGCCGTTCGTTTTGTAACGCGAAGCGCCCGGCGAACCCGAACACGAGGAACACCCCCGCCACGAACGCCACGTTCGCCCAGCGCGGAATCACGCGTCCGTCGTCCACCTCCACATCTACGTGCGAGAACAGAGGACTGCTCCACGCCCGGACGCTCTTCGCGGCCTCCGCCTCAGCAGCCTCGCGGCGCGCTTTTCTGGCCGCGGCCATGTCAGCATCATCTTCGGGGAACTTGGGTTTCGTCAACGCGCTGGAAGATGTCGACACCGCGCGTGTGCAGTTTCGGGACGCCGCGGCGCCTTCGAGCTGAGGAAGCGCGCGCGACACCGCGCACGTGGCGCGACGGAGCATCGCAGTGACGGCTGGGTCGGGGTGCGAGCTCTGCAACCCCGCGCACCGCACTCTGGTTGCGGCTGCGGACGGCACTTTTCGACGCGTCACGAAGACACAATTTTTCGAGACGTGTTTCGGTCGTCAACTGACGGCACACGCAGATCTCATCTGTCCGCGCGCAGCGATGCGGGTCAGGCTCCGCGCCCCCGGCGGTCAGCACACCGCGGAACTAGCCGATGATGCCACCGTGGGCGATCTCAAGGCTACTGTGTTCGACAAGACGGGCGTCGCCCCCGCGGCGCAGGAGCTGAAGGCTGGTTTCCCCCCCAAGAAAATCGAGGGCGACGACGGCACCTCGCTCGCGTCCGTCGGGGTGACGAACGGGGAGTCCATCACGGTCACCGAGGTGGCTTCCGCCGCGGGCGCGGCGCCGAGCGCGGCGCCGAGCCCCCCACAAATCTCCGCCATGGACGAGGACGAAGCCTTGGCGCGGGCAATCGCTGCGTCTCTGGAGGACTCGGGGAACGCGCCGGCGTCCGTCGCGAGGCGACCGCGAACAGAAGCGGTTCGCGTCGTCATCGACTCCGACAACAGCTGTCTGTTCAACGCCGTCGGGTACGTCATGCGCCGGTCTCTGCGGGAAGCGCCGGGCCTGCGGAGGGTCATCGCGGACGTCGTCTCGGGGGACGAGTTCACGTACAACGAGGGGTTCCTGGGCAAACCCAACGCCGAGTACTGCGCGTGGATCCAGGACCCGAAACACTGGGGCGGCGCGGTGGAGCTCTCCATCTTGGCCAAGCACTTCGGACGCGAGATCGCGGCGTACGACATACAGACCGAGCGCTGCGACGTGTACGGCCAGGGCGAGGCGTACGAGGAGCGGGTCATGCTCCTGTACGACGGGCTACACTACGACGCCCTCGCGCTCAACGCGCCGGGGGGGGGACGGGGCGACGACGTCACCGTGGTGCCGTCGCGCGGGCCAGAGGCGGAGGCGGCGGATGCCATGGCGCGCGTTTTGGTGGCGGAGGCGCACGCGGCGAGGCAGTTCACCGACGTCGCCAACTTCTCTTTGCGGTGCCTGGTGTGCCAGACGGGTCTGAAGGGGGAGAAGGAGGCGGTGGAGCACGCAAAGGCGACGGGGCACCAGAACTTCGGCGAGTATTAAAACAGTATTCATACCAGTAGACGTAGTACTCGCGCGCCGCGTCACAAAGACTTGGGCTTGATCCCGCTGCTGATCCCTAAACCGAAGTCGTCCGTCTCGCCGTCGCCCTCGTCAACCACCAGCCTCGACCCTCTCGAGCCCTTGCGCGACATCGCGAGCTGCACGGTCATCGGCGCGGTCAGCGCGGTGTACGCGTTGACGAAGGTCTTGGCTTTCTTCCAGCGCCGCCGAGCGTCCGAGATGGAAACGCGGACGTCGCCGTCCGAGAGCGCCTCCTCCTCGGCGGCGGTCGCCGCCGCGTCCTGCGCGGCGCGCGCGGCGTCCTGCGCCTCTTTGTCCGCCTGCTCGTCCGTCTTCCCCGGGAACCAGCGCAGAGGCATCAGCCTCGCGGCGAGGCCGACCGGCAGCGCGATGGCGCCGATGATGATGGACACGAGCCACTCCGTGCCCGTGAGGTTCATGAAGCCGATCGCCGGGCCGACGACGGAGCGTCCGACGCCCTCGATGAACGCGACTTGCGTCGCCACCGTCAGCACGATGATGCTCACGAACACGGGGGACTTGTGGATGTTCTCGAACACGTTCAGCTCGGACATCTTCCGCGCGTTGATCTCGGAAAACACCTGCATCATGACGAACGAGTTGAAGATCACCGAGTTCAACCGCAACACCACGTAGTGGTGGTCGCCCGTGCCGTGCAGGTTCAGCAGGTCCTCGCCCGCGAACAGGAGCACCAGGCACACGACGAGCTGGTACGCGGACATCACGATGATGTTGCGCCACATCTCCTTGTTCACGAGCGGCGCGGACCGACCGAAAGGCTTGCGGTCCATCAGCTTCGGGCTGGGCGGTTCCGTCGCGAGCGCCAACGCGCCGAGCGAGTCCATGATCATGTTCACCCACAGCAGAGGCACCGCGGCGAGCGGGAGCTCCTCGATGCCCGCGCACGCGGAGATGAAGTTGAGGCTCACGGCGACGACGTTCACCACGAGCTGGAACTGCAGGAACTTGCGGATGCTCTGGAAGACGTTGCGTCCCCAGAGCACGGCTTTGGCCATGGACTGGATGTTGTCGTCCAGAATGACGATGTCGCACGCTTCCTTGGCGATCTCGGTGCCCGCGATGCCCAGCGCGAATCCGACGTCCGCGTCCTTCAGCGCGGGCGCGTCGTTCGTGCCGTCGCCCGTCACCGACACCACCTCGCCGAGGGACTTTTGCAGGTTGCACAGCGTGAGCTTGTCCGCCGGGGACGAGCGCGCGAGCACGCGGATCTTGGTCGCCACGGACTCCTTTTCCTTCTGGCTCATCTTGCGGAACGCGGGGCCTTCCAGGACCAGACCGCCGTCCCCCTCGACGAGGATGCCCGCCTCCTTGGCGATCGCCTGCGCCGTCAAGACGTTGTCGCCGGTGACCATGCGCACGACGACGCCCGCGCCGCGCAGCAGGCGAACCGCCTCCGCCGTTTCCGGGCGGATGGGGTCTTTGATTCCCACGATCCCGAGCAGAGTGAGGTTATCTTCCGGAGGTTCCTCGGGCAAAGCGCTCGGGGACGCGTTCAGATCCACGTACGCGACGCACAACGTGCGTAAACCCGTGGACGCCATCGCCGTGATGGCTTCGTTCGCCGCCGCGAGGTCGGCTTGCTTGAAGTCCACCACGGACCCGTCCGTCTTCATCATCTTCGAGCACATCTTCACGACAATCTCCGACGCGCCTTTGCAGTGCAGCCGCGTGCCGTTGCCGCCGGGGTTCGCGATCGCCGTGCTCATGCGTTTCCGCGCGGAGGTGAAGTGGTACCGCTGCGCGACTTCGTGCGCTTCGCGGATCCCGACGTACGCGAAGCCGTCGGACGCGGCCATGCCGCCCGCGCCCGCGGCGCGCAGGTCCTCGACGAGCTGCAGGAGCGCGCACTCCGTCTTGGAGCCGATGTGGTCCACCACGCCCTTCTCCGAGTCCTTCGCGAGGTTCGCGTCCGAGTTAACGCAGCAGCTCTCCGCGAGCATCGCCGCGAACGCGTCTGAGGCGTCGCGAGGGGGCATGGCGTCGTACTGCGCGCCCCCGAACCACCCGTCCGTCACCGTCATGCGGTTCTGCGTCAGCGTCCCCGTCTTGTCGGCGTTGAGCTGCGTGGCGCTTCCCATGGTCTCGCACGCCTCCAGCCGACGCACGAGGTTCTGGTCCATCATCATCTTGCGCATGGCGAACGCGAGTCCCAGGGTGATGGCCAGGGGAAGACCCTCCGGAATGGCCACGACCACGATGGTCACGGAGTTGATCATGAACTCCAGAACCTTCAGCCCGTCCCAGCCTTTGCCGTCGGCGCCGTTCGCGATCCAGCGGATCATGGACGCGAGGAACGTCAAAACCGCGGCGCCGATGCCGAAGTTCCCCACGGTGACCACCAAAACGTCCAGGCGGTCCTGCAAGGGCGTGCTGCTGGGCTCGACGATCAGGGTCTTCAGGATCACGCCCCACTGCGAGCGCGACCCGACGCACGTGACCAGAAACCGACCCGAGCCCTCGGAGATGGACGTCCCGGACAACAGGAACGGGTCCTTCTCCGCGTCCTTGCCGATGTCGATGGGCTCGCCGGTCATCGCGGCCTCGTTCGCCTTGAACTTGCTCCCCTCCACGAAGATGCCGTCCGCCGGCACTTTATCCCCAGCCACGAGTTCCACGAGGTCGCCCACCAGTACCTCGCCGGCGGTCACCGCGCGCGCCACGCCGCCGCGAACAACCTTCACCGCGTAGTTATCCTTCACGGAGTTGAGCTGCCGGAACTTGAGCTCCTTGCTGTAGTCGATGCCCGCCTGCAGGAACACCACGAAGCACACGACGACGACGATCGCGATGCCCTCCAGGTAGCCGTACTCCTCTCGGTGGGATCGCACGCCCGCGCCGATGCCGAGGCTGATGAGCGCGGCGACGCACAAGATCTGAATGGTGAGGTCGTTGAACGCCGCGGCGCACAACTGCAGGAAGCTCTTCGGGGGGGGATACTCGAACTCGTTCCGGCCGAACGCGTTTTGACGAGCCTCGAGCGCGGCCCCGGCGAGCTCAGCATCGCTGAGGCCGTGCTTGACGTCCGTCTTGAGCTGCTTCGCGAGCCCCAAGACGCCGCCCGCGTCGATCACCACGGACTTGTCGCGCTCGGTGATGGCCTCCTCCAGCGCCCCCGCGGAAATCGCGAACGAGGCGCTCATCTCGCTCGCCGACGGCGACGCGAGCAGCGGGGCTGGGTCCGGGAGGATGTTGCGTACCACGCCACGGCAAGAGCACGCGCCGGCGGGTGTGGACTTTCACAGCCGCGCGCGGGATATTGGCTTCTCTTGGACGTTGTTACACAACAAACTCGACAGCGCAACGGTTTTCCGAACGCGACGCGTTTTGCCTTTTGCGTCAGGTGGGCACCCCAGTCGGAAACTCCAAAGTCACCACCAGACCGTGATTTTGCCCTGTGTTCAACCCGTCTGTTGGTTCGACAGCTCGCGAACTTTTAAAAAGGTCGAGACGCCCGAGAGAGTCAAAGTCAGCGGCGTGTCCGGTGGACCCAAGTCGAGGGGTCGTGGGGAGACAGCCGAGCGCCGCGCGAGATGGCGGAGGACGTGCGGAAGGAGTTCGTGATCAGCACCGTCCTGGATGCGGTGGCCACCGCGTCTGCGAGGGATGAGCTCTTCATGCAGCTCGCGTCCGACGCTTCCGGAGCGATGCGAGCTTTTCTGGACGACCAAACCACGATGGTGTTCCAGGCGACCGTCTCCGGCTCCAGCCTCGTGTCGTCCAACGTCGTGTCCTTCGACACCGCGTCGTCGTGCCAGGTGGTGCTCACCAAGCTCAAGGCGGGCGCGCTGACCGCGGCGGACGTCCCCGCGAACGTCGCCGTCTCCTCCATGTCGCACTCGCCCGTCAGCGCGCTGTACACGCAGCTCAAGAGCGTGTACGGCCCGATGATGAGCGGCTCCGGCGGCATGGGAGTCGACGCCAAGCTCGTTGGGCTCCTCGCCGAGCTCGAGGCCAGCCTGGGGAACCACCTGCGTCTGACCGGCGGGCTCGCCTCCGACTCTCGCGCGGTGGACCCCGCCACCGCGCCGCTGGTGGGCATAGTCACGCCCTTGGACGAGATCAAGATGTGGTCCGAAGTCGCCTTCTCGGAAGCCGCGCCGCGGGGCGCGCGCGCCGCCGCCGCGGATGTGTACCGCGCGCTCGAGCCCCTGAAGGAGCGCCTCGAGACCCTGGAGAGCACAGATTTGATGGCCGAGGAAGACGCGCTGGACCTCGTGGACGTCATAGCCGATTGCCTCGACGCGGCGTGGCGCGTCGGGCCGGGCGAGCCCTTCTCGCAGCGCCGCGCCGAGCACTTCATGCGCGCCGTCGGTTCTCTTCTCGTCGGCCACGCGCAGCGGCGTCTGCGTTCGCGGCGCGTCTGGGCGGACGCCTTCCGGGAAGTCGAGGGCGCGCTGCGTTTCTGCCACCGCCTGCTGGCGAAGTGGGAGGTGGTCACCCATGAACTGACCTCCATGCACTGGGCGGACGGCGCGCGCGCGTGGCGCGGCGCGCCGTTCGCCCACCCCGCGACGCGCAAAGCGAAGGAGCGGTGCGACGAGGTGTTCAAGATGCGCGAGGCGCAGGCTGAGCTGGCGAAGCTGCTCACGGCGGAGGAGGCGCGGTCGCTGACACTGTCCGAGGTGTTCCGTCCTTTCGCGGGCCTGGACCCCATGCAGGTGAGCGAGTACGTCGCGCCGCTGTGGGACGCGGCGTGCGCCGACTACGACAGCCGCGTGCGCCCGGCGGAGGCGCGCATCTCCGAGAAGCTGCGCGAGCACTTTGGCGCGCGCCTGCTGCCGTCGCTGGCGACGGCGCTGCAGAACCACGAGAGCGAAACCGCGGACGCAGCCGCGCAGCCGCACCAGGTGCTCCGCGAGGTGACCAAGTACGCCGAGCTGCTGCGCCGGCCGGCGGTGGCGCGCGCGCTCGAGCGCGAGCGCGCGAAAGTGGGCGAGGGCCTCGAGCGGTTCCTCTCGGACGTGAAAACCGCGTGCGACCGGCGGAGCGGCGCGCTGCTGATGGGCCAGGAGAACCGGGGGCAGACGCGCACGGGGCGGAACACCACCGAGGTGGTGGAGGGCGTGGTGTGGGCAGTGCAGTGCTTGGAGCGCGTGGCGACCGCGGAGGAAGCCGCGGGCGCGCTCGTCGCCAGGGCGGGCGACGCCTCCGAGCGCGACGCCGCCGACGCTAAGGGCTCGGCGCTCGTCGCGGAGAGCCGGGAGATTCGCCGCGAACTCGCCGAGCTCAAGAAACAGCTGTTCGAGGAGTGGCAGGAGAGCATCGTGGACCGCCTCGGCGAGTTCAAGCTCGACCTCGGGTCCAAGCTGATGGACCTGGACGCCTCGCACTCCGGAAACGTCAAGCTGCACTACAACTCGGAGCTCGTGTCTCTGCTCCGCGAGGTGCGTCAGCTCACGGCGCTGGGTTTCGCGGTGCGGAAAGACATCGCCGCCGAGGCGGAGACCGCGCGCAGGTTCTACAGGCACGGCATGGTGCTTCGCCAGGTGGCCAACTTCTACAACAACATCGCGTCCGAGATGCTCTTCTGCCAGAAACCCATGATGCTGGACGAAGCCGTGCGCTTCGAGTCCGTGCTGACCAACCCCAAGGACGGGCTCGGGCAGGTCATCACCTGGAACAACCCCGCCGCGCTCGAGAAGTACATCGCCAAACTGCAGGGCGTCGCCGGCGCTTTGACGGACAAGAACCGGCGGCTGCGGAAGTGGCACAGGACGCTCGCCGAGAAGGTGTCCGCTCTGTTTTCCATGGACCTCGTGCGCCAGAAGGAGGCGTGGAAACGGGGCGTCAAGGAGATCCGCACCGTTTTCGCCAACCTCGAGGCGGAGTTCCGCCGGGACCTGCAGAGCGCGTGGCGCGTGCACTGGGACCACCAGCTGTACAAAGCGCTGGAGTACCAGTACCACCGGGGGCTGGAGACGTTGAACGACATGCTGCCTCAGATGAGCGTCAGCTTGGTGTTCAAGCAGCGAAGGCTTCAGTTCGACCCGCCGCTGGAAGAGATCCGCACGACACACTACAAGCAGGTGAAGGATTTTCTGAACCTGCCCTTGGTGTTCAAGGGCGTGAGCGACGCGAGCGAGAAGCCCGGGTTTTTCCGCGGGATGGTGGACTCGCCGATCGGCGCCGCGGGGTGCGCGAAGGTGTACGAGAAAACGGAAGCGCTGTTCGTGAAGCTGGCGGACGAGCAGAAGCGGTACGAAAACTGGGTCGCGCTCGGCACGGTGGACCTCGACGCGTTCGTCGAGGAGCGCTTCACGGAGACGAAGGATTTCGAGGACGGGTTCCGGCTGGTGAAGACGTCGTCGAAGATGGCGGACCGCATTCCGCTGGAGATAAAGGTGGAGTGCTACACCGTCTCGTGCCAGCCGCTGAAATCGGCGGTGGAAAAACACATCCGAGCGCTGCAGAGCGCGCTCTCGGGAAGCCTGGCGCGGAAGGTGGCCCGCCAGAAGGAGGAGATGGAGGCGTTTGTCGTTTCCGGAAAAGAGCTCCTGGACGCCAACGCGCAAACCATCGAGGAGATTGGGAACATGCGTGTCGCCGCGAAGAAGCTCTCCGAGGAGTTCCGCGGGCCGATCACGGAAATGCGCCGAGGCGTGGGTGACCTTGCCAAGCTGTTACGGCAAGCCGGGGGATCCAACGCGCAGGCAGCCTCTTCCATCGACTTCTCCTCCCTCGATTCCGAGTGGGAGAACCTCAGCACGAAACTCGGCCAGCTCGAGACGCACCTCGAGGCGCAGAAGGAAAACCTGAAGGTCCAGATCGTGAACAAGATCGCCGAGTTCCACTCCAAGGCTGAGGCGTTTCGGGACCGGTGGCTGGAATTCAAGCCCAAGAGTATGCCTCAGGGCGACCCCACGCTGATCATCGGCAAGCTGGAGGATGATTTCCGAGCGTTGGAGGAGATCAGGGACGAGGGCAACAAGATTCGGCAAGACTGCGAGCACTTTTCCATGGAACGGCCCGAGTTTCCCGTGCTGGACGAGGTCGCGGCGGATATCGAACAGACGCGCGAGGCGTGGAGCCGACTCGGGGATTTCCTCGTGGAGCAGAAGAACCTCTCCACCCGGGACTGGATCTCCATTCGCGGGAAGTTGTACGAGTTGGACGACTTCCTCGCCAAGTGGAGCGATCGCGCGCGCTCGGACGAAGAGAAGGACGGCGTCGCGGTGCTGCTTCTCGAGACGATCGAGGAGTACAAAAAGGCAATGCCGGCGTTGAAATTCTGTCGCGGCGAGGGCTGGGAAAGCACGCACTGGGCGCAACTGTTTTCGTTGCTGCAGTTCCCCACGAAAGGCCCGGAGGCGGTGTCTCGCGAGAACCTGACGTTGCAGCACTTCCTGGACAAGGCGGATTTGCTCATCGACAAGATGGACGAGCTCAAGACGCTGCACGCGCAGGCGCAAGGCGAAGTCACGCTCCGCGAGGCGTTGCACCAGCTGAAGGTTTGGGGTCTCGATCGTCGCTTCGCGCTGGTCTCGCACGCGGTGTCCGGCCGTCGCGGAGGCACCGTGTCGCTCATCAAGGAGTGGAAAGACCTGTTCACGGAGGTGGCGGACAACCAAAACCTGGTGTCGTCGCTGAAAGACTCGGCGTTCTTCGGTCCGTTCAAGGAGGAAACCGAGGTGTGGGAACAGCTGTTATCCACGCTCGCCGACCGGTTGACGCACATGAACGCGATCCAGAGGAAGTGGCTGTACCTGCAGCCCATCTTCGCCAGAGGCGCCCTGCCTCAGGAACAGCCCCGGTTCCGGAGGGTGGACGAGGACTTCCAGGGGATCATGGCCGCCATCGAGGGCGAGTCGCTGGTGAAGACGTTTGCGCAGACGCGCATGCGCCCGGAGCACTTCACGGAGATGTCCACGCAGCTCGACCTGTGCCAGAAGGCGCTGGCGGAGTACCTCGAGGAGAAGCGGTCGATGTTGCCGAGGTTTTACTTCATCGGCGACGACGACCTGCTGGAGATTCTCGGGCAGGCGAAGAACCCGGAAGTGATCCAGGCGCACCTCAAGAAACTCTTCGCGGGGATCCATTCCGTGGTGTTCAGCGAGGGCGCGAAGCACATCACGGCGATGAAATCCATCGTCGGCGAAGTGGTTCCGCTGCGCGAACCCGTCGCGGTGACGGAAGCAGTGGAGTCATGGCTCGCCGACTTATCTTCGAGCATGGTGCGCACGCTGAGTGGGATGCTCGTCAAGTGCCTCGCTGAGAAGGACTACGAGGCGTTCCCGTCGCAGATTCTCAGTCTCGCGGACCAGGTGCACTTCTCCAAGCGCTGCGAGGCGGCGATTGCGCGAGGCGCGCTTCCCAGTCTCCTAAACGATTTGCGAGACCAGCTCCAACAGTACACTTCTTTCGACGTGGAAGGCATGCGCGTCATGCAGCTCAAGATTCAAAGCTTGGTGCTGGACCTGATTCACTCCATCGACGTCGTGGAGCAGCTGCAGGAAGAGAACTGCAGCGACGTCGGCCAGTGGGCGTGGCAGCGACAGCTGCGCTATTACGACCGAGGGCGGGGCGGCGAAGTCGACGTGCGCATGGATAACGGCGTGTTTTCGTACTCGTACGAGTACCAGGGCAACGCTCCGCGCCTGGTGTACACGCCGCTGACGGATAAGTGTTACCTCACGTTGACGCAGGGCATGCACCTCGGATACGGCGGGAACCCCTACGGCCCCGCCGGCACCGGTAAGACCGAATCGGTGAAAGCCCTGGGACAGGCCATGGGACGACAAGTCCTGGTCTTCAACTGCGACGAGGAGTTCGACTTCAAATCCATGGGACGCATTTTCACCGGTCTGCTGAAATGCGGGGCGTGGGGCTGTTTCGACGAGTTTAACCGTCTCGAGGAAGAGGTCCTGAGCGCGGTGTCGTCGCAGATCCAAACCATCCAGGCGGCGCTGAAGTCGCGCGCGCCGACCATGACGTTCATGGGGCGAGAGATTGACGTGAACCACGACGCCGGCATTTTCGTCACCCTCAACCCCGCGGGGAAAGGGTACGGCGGGCGCAGTAAGCTCCCGGACAACCTGAAGCAGCTGTTCCGCTCGGTCGCGATGACCGTGCCCAACTTCGAGCTCATCGCGGAGGTGATTTTGCTCTCGGAGGGCTTCGTCACAGCGCGCGCGCTGGGACGGAAACTCGTGAGCCTGTTTTCCCTGAGCAAACAGCTTCTCTCGCCGCAACAGCACTACGACTGGGGACTGCGCGCGCTGAAGACGGTGCTCGGAATCGCGGGGAAGCTTCTGCGAGACGCGCGCGCGCGCGGCGACACCGTGGACGTCGCCACTGAGGCGCAGCTCGTGATTCGCGCGACACGCGTCACGACGTTGCCAAAGCTGACGTTCGCGGACGGAGCGCGTTTCGCCGACCTCCTGAACGACGTGTACCCCGGTGTGGAAGTGAGCGACGTGAGCGACGCCGAGCTAGAGGCGGCGATCAAAGAAGTGCTCGCGGAAAAGCACTACGAAGATGTCCCTTCGCAGATTGAGAAGGTGCTTCAGCTGCACGTCGCGTGCTCGCAGCGCATCGGGATCATCATCGTCGGGCCGTCGGGATCGGGCAAGTCGTCGCTCTGGCACATCCTGGAGGGCGCGTACAAGAAGCTCGGGCGGCCGGTGCGGCGCCACGTGATGAACCCGAAGGCTATCCACCGCCAGCAACTGCTCGGGCACATGGACATGGACACCCGCGAGTGGTTCGACGGCGTGCTCACGGACGCGGCGAGGCAGGTGGTGAAGGAGTCCCTCGATCAGCACAGCTGGATCATCTGCGACGGCGACGTCGACCCCGAGTGGATCGAGTCTCTCAACTCCGTGCTTGACGATAACCGGCTGCTGACGCTCCCATCCGGCGAGCGCATTCAGTTCGGGTCGAACGTGAACTTCATCTTCGAGTGCGACGACCTGAAGTTCGCGTCGCCCGCCACGGTGTCTCGCACGGCGATGCTCTTCCTCTCGGAAGAGGCGGTGGACCCGTCGCTCATAGTCAAGGGGTGGCTGGCCAAGCAACCAGAGGCGACGCGCGAGATGCTCGCGGGATGGTGCGACCAGTATTTTTTCGCCGCGCTGGACCGGGCGCTGACGATGCCCACCGCCGCGCGCACCACGAAGGTGGGCACGATCAAGAACGCCCTGAGCCATGTCGCCGGCGCGGACAGCAAAGAAGCGTTCGCGCGAGGTCTCGCGCGAGGGTTCGGATCGAACATGGAACCCAACGCGAGGCGTGACTTTTTGAGCGACCTGACGCGTCTGACTGGCGAGAAGGATTTGATGTACGTCAGCACCTCGTCGATTGATCGCTACGACGCTCCCCAGGCGGGGATCGTGGACGGGAAGTGGCGCGGGCTCGTCATGGTAGACGCCGTGGCGCAGGCGCAGTCGCTCGTCACGCCGTGGCTGGAGAGCGGCCAGCCTTTCGTGCTCGTCGGCCCAGAAGGGTGCGGGAAAGCGATGGTGCTGGAGGATTGCTTCTCGCGGCTGCGATCGACGGCGGTGGCGAGTCTGACGTGCTCGGCGCAGACCACCGCGTCGAACGTGATCCAGAAACTCGCGCAGTGCTGCGGCCAGCCGCAGAGCACCGCGGGGTCCGCGCACAGAGTGCTCCGCCCGAAGGACGCGGAACGCCTGGTGTTGTACCTGAAGGACATCAACCTCCCGAAGCCGGACAAGTACGACACCATCCAGCTCATCGCGTTCCTGCAGCAGCTCCTGACGTACGGCGGCTTCTACGACGAGTCCCAGGAGTTCATCGGCCTGATGAACGTCCAGGTGGTGTGCAGCATGAACCCGGCGACGACCGTGGGGAGGCACCCGATCACCACCCGGTTCACCGCCATCGCCGGCATCGCGTACATGCCGTACGCGCCGCGCGACGAGATGGCCGCCGTGTACGCGGCGATGTTCGAGGGGTTCACGGATGAAACGCAGTACTCGAGCCCGTCGCAACGCGGGTTACTCGCGGAGACCGTGCTGGACGTGTACGACGCCGTCACGCGCGCGTTCAGCGCCGACGACCACCGCCACTACAAGTTCACGCCTCGCACGGTCACGGAGTGGATCCAGGCCATACGTAGGTACGACCTTTTGTCGGTGGATCTCGTGGAGGCGCTTCGGTACGAAGCCGCGCGCGTGTTCCGAGACCGACTGGTTGGCGCCGAGGCACGTTCGAAGTTCGACACCGTCCTCGGCGACGTCTTCCGCAAGTACTGGCGCGTCGACGCGCCGAGCGCTGTGGACGTGGTGTTCACCACGTGGTCCGGCGCCGGCGAGAACGACAAGAGCGTGATGGGCGCCATGCCCGCGGACGCGTTCGAGCAACACGTCAAGTCCAAGCTCGTCGCGTACGAGCGCGAGGTGAAGGAGTTGAACATTTTGCTCTTCCCCGAGGTTTTGGACCGCGTCGCGCGCTTCAACCGCGTCCTGAGTCAGCCCGGCGGGCACCTGCTTTTGGCGGGCACGTCGGGCGTCGGACGCAGGACCACCTCCGCGTTGGTGGCGTACGCGCACGACATGGAGTTTTTCTCGCCGAAGATGACCCCGCGCTACGACGACCGCGCGTTCCGCGCGGATCTCAAACGCGTGCTCGCGGAGGTTGGCCTCGAGCGCAAAGAGACGCTTCTGTACCTGGAGGACCATCAGCTCGTGACGCCCGGCATTCTGGAGACGGTGAACTCGTTGCTCTCCAGCGGCGAGGTTCCCGGCCTGTTCACGAACGCCGAGCTGGAGCAGGTGTTCGGGCCGCTCAAGGAGCAGATGATGGCGGAGGGCTCGATGCTGAGCCCTTTCGAGTTCTTCACCGCGCGCGTGCGGGCGGGACTGCACATCGCGCTCAGCATGGACCCGGCGGACGCCGAGTGGGCCGCGCGCACCGAGGCGAACCCCGCGCTGTTCACCAGGTGCTCGGTGCACTGGATGGACGGGTGGAGCGACGTGGGCATGCGCGCCGTGCCCCGGACGCGGCTGCGGGAGGTGTTTGACGCGAGCGACGCGGACGACGACGCGGACATCGTGGAGCAGATGTGCGCGATTCAACGCGCGGTGGGCGGCACGCCGCGGCAGTACGTCACGTTCGTGGACCAGTACCGCCGCATCTTCGCGAGCAAGCGCGAGGAGCACATGGAGTCCAAGAACCACCTCACCGCGGGTCTCTCCAAGCTCGAGGAAGCCGCCGCGGCGGTGGCAGAGCTCTCGGGCCAGGCTGCCGAGCAGCAGACGCTCCTGGCGGAGAAGCAGCAGCTCGCGGATGAGGCGTTATCGCGCATCACGGTGAGCATGTCGGCCGCGAGCGAACGCAAGAAGGAGGTGGAGAGTCTCAAGGAGAAGACGAGGACGGAAGAGAAGGACCTGAGTGTCCAGAAGGCTGGCATCGAGGACGAGCTCAAGGACGTGCAGCCCTTGATCGACTCGGCTCGAGCCGCGGTTGGCCAGATCAAGTCCGACAACATCAACGAGATCAAGTCGCTCCGAACGCCGCCGGAGGGTATTCTCGCCGTCCTCGAAGCCGTGCTGCTTCTGATGAACAACCCGGACACGAGCTGGGCGGGGCAGAAAAAGTTCCTCGGGTCGCGCGGCGTGAAGGAGGAGATCATCAACTTCGACGCGCACGTGGTGACGGCGAAGAACCGCGAGATTGTTCGGAAGATCCTCAAGGAAAAGGAGGAGCTGTTCGAGCACAAGAACATCCTGCGGGTCTCCGTCGCGGCGGCGCCGCTGGCCGCGTGGGTCAAGGCGCAGGTCAAGTACTCGCTGGTGCTGGAGAAGATCGCGCCGCTCGAGAAGATCCTCGGGCAGCTCTCCGACTCCCTGGACACGTCCACGCGTCGCGTCGAGGAGTGCGAGCGCGAGCTCGAGGCGCTGGACCGCGAGGTTGTCGAGATGAAGGAGGAGTTTGGCCGTCGCACGAGCGAGGCGGAGGCGCTGAAACTCAACTTGAAAAAAGCGGAGGACCAGCTGGAAGCCGCGGAGCGGCTTCTCGGCAAACTCGGCGGCGAGAAGGACCGATGGTCGGAACAGGTCATCTCCATCGACGTCGCGCTCAAGGCGTTGCCGCTGAACTCGTTGCTCGCGGCGGGGTTCATCGCGTACCTCCCCGCGGCGCCGGAGGACCGGCGTTTGGAGACGACGTCGCGGTGGACCGAGTACTTGGGCGTCGAACGCTTCGACCTGCGCCGGTTCATGTCCAGCGAGAGCGAGATGCTCACGTGGAAAGCCGAGGGTCTGCCAGGAGACGAGCTCTCGATGGAAAACGCGGTGGTCATCCTGCAGGCCACGCGGGCGCCGCTGATCATCGACCCCTCCGCGCAAGCCTCGGAGTGGCTCAAGGCGCACGTCGCGAAGGACGACGCGGCGTCGCTCGAGACGGTGACGGCGCACGACGCGCGCTTCGCGAACAAGCTCGAGCTCGCGGTTCGGTTCGGGAAGACCCTGATCATCGAGGAGGTGGACAAGATCGAGCCCATTTTGTACAGCGTCGTGCGCAAGGACCTGGAGCGCCAAGGCATGCGTTGGGTCGTGCAGGTGGGAGACAAGACGGTGGACTACAACGAGTCGTTCCGGATGTTCCTGGTGACGCGCAACCCGTACCCGTCGATTCCGCCGTCCGCCGCGTCCGTCATCACAGAGGTGAACTTCACGGTGACGCGCTCCGGGCTCGAGGGGCAGCTCCTCGGGCTCGTCATCCAGCACGAGCAGCCCGAGCTGGAGAAGCAGAAGAGCCACCTGCTCCGCGTGGAGGAGGACCTCAAAGTGCAGCTCGCGGGGCTGGAGAAGACGCTCCTGGAGACGCTCGCCACGTCCACCGGGAACATCCTCGAGAACGAGGCGCTGATCCAGAGTCTGGACGAGACCAAGGCGAAGGGGACCACCGTGAAGGAGTCGCTGGAAGAGTCCACGACGCTTCAGAAGTCTCTGGACGAGCAACGCGAGGCGTATCGTCCCATCGCCGCGCAGGGCTCGAAGATGTTCTTCCTGACCCGCGATTTACGCGCGCTGAACCACATGTACCAGTTCAGTCTGAACTCGTTCATCGCGTTGTTCAAAAGCGCGCTCGCCGAGAGCGCGCCGTCGTCGGATCTCGACCGACGGATCGACATGCTCTCGCACGCGCTGCTTCGACTCGTCTTCGGACACGTCAGCAGGAGCATCTTCAACGCCGACCGACTCACCTTCGGCATGCACTTCGCGCGTCATCTCGCGAAGGAGCGAGCCGACTCGGATTCGTGGAACTTTTACTTCGGGCTGGACGCCGGCGACGCGGCGACGCGAGGCGGCGCCGTGCCCAGGTGGGTCCCCCAGGAAGTGTCGAGGCGATACGCCAGCCTGGTCGGTGCGTTCCCCGCCATCGCGTCGGCGTACGACCTCGAAGACGGCGGGAAGTGGAGCAACTGGATGCGGTCGCCGAACGCGGAGGCGTGCGTGCCCTCCGGCGCGCAGCACGGCGCCAGCGTTTTCGCTGAGCTCCTCTTGGTGCAGGCGATGCGGCCGGACCGCCTCGCCTCTGCGATGTCCGCTTTCGTGCGGGGCGAGCTCGGCGTCGAGTCCATCGCGCCCGAGCCTTTGTCCATGCACCGCGTGTGCGAGGAGGCGAGCGCCTCGTCGCCCGTGCTCTTCATCGTCACGCCCGGGTCGGACCCGAGCCAGGAGCTCGAGGAGCACGCGGCGTCGCGCGGCGAGGGTCGGTACCATCAGCTCGCCATGGGTCAGGGCCAGGCGGAAGAGGCGTTGCGCCTGCTGCGCGAGTGCGCGCGGACGGGCGACTGGCTGTGCCTGAAGAACTTGCACCTCGTCGTGTCGTGGCTTCCCGCGCTGGAGAAGGAGGTGTACGCGCTCGACGCGCACCCCGAGTTCCGCCTGTTCTTCACCTCGGAGCCGCACGACAAATTCCCGTCGTCGCTGCTGGAGGGGTGCTTGAAGGTGACGTACGAGGCCCCGCCCGGTTTGAAGCGGAACGTCAGCCGCACGTACGAGGCGTGGTCGCCGCAGTACGTCGCGGAAGGCTCGCCGCTCCGCGCCAAGCTGCTGTTCCTGCTCGCGTGGTTCCACGCCGTCGTGCAGGAACGCCGCGCGTACGTCCCGCAGGGCTGGTCCAAGTTTTACGAGTTCTCCTTCGCCGACCTGCGCAGCGGCGCCGACATCATCGACCAGGCGTGCGCGAACGGCCAGACGCCGCAGTGGTCGCAGCTGCACGGGCTTTTAGAGCGCGCCATCTACGGCGGCCGGGTGGACAGCGCGTACGACATCGTCGTCCTGCGCACGTACTTGAAGCAGTTCTTCTCGGCGGAGATGACCGGCGGCGGCGGCGTGCGCGTGCGCGCGCTCCCCGGCACGGACATCGCCTTGCCGCAGACCGCGAACCACGGCGAGTTCGTGGCGCTCCTGCGCCAGCTGGACGAGGCTAACTCGCCCAGGCTCTTCTCGCTGCCCGTGAATGTGGACAGGACCGTGCAGGTGGCCGACAGCGAGCACGTCATCGCGTCGCTTCGCGCGATGGCGGCGGCGGCGGGGACGTCGCTCGGCTTTGACCGCGAAGCGTGGTCCGCGGCGCTCGCGCCGCTCCTGCGCGCGTGGGAGCGCCTGATCGGCGCGCACCCCGAGCTCCGCGAGCGCGCGACGGGCGCTGCCGCCGCGGCGGAGTTCTCCGCGCCGGTGGACGCGTTCGTGGAGCTCGAGCGCGCGCGGGGACAGATGGCTGTGAAAGAGGTGGACGGCGCGCTCTCGACGCTGACGCGCGTGCTCGCCGGCTCGGAGCTGCTCACGCCGGCGACGTTCGCGGCGGGGAAGCTCCTGATGGAAGGCACCGTCCCTCCCTCGTGGGAGAAGCACTGGGAAGGTCCGGAAGAGCCTGTGGCGTACTGCAAGGCGGTGGTGGCTCGGATGCTCGCGGTAAACGCCATGCTGGACCGCCGTCGCGAGCCGGGCGGACTTCTCTCGCGACCCGTTCGACTCGACGCCTTTTTCCACCCCGAGACGTTCCTCAACGCGTTGCGGCAGCAGTCCGCGCGGGAGGCGCGCGTCGCCATCGACTCGCTCGTGCTCGTCACCGCGTGGGACGAAGGGACCACGACCAACCGCGGGGGCTGCGTGGTGGAAGGCCTGCGACTGCAAGGCGCCGTCCTGAACAGCGGGAGGCTGGAGGAACCTGAGCCGGACGCGCCGCCGTTCCAAACCTTGCCTCCGGCGCGCCTGGCGTGGCTGGCGCCGGGCGCGCCGGGCGCCGAGGGGCCGCGCGGGGGCATGGGGGGAGAACCGCCGCTGCGCGTGCCGCTGTACCTGACGGCGGCGCGCGAGAAGGCGATCGCGGAGGTGCAGATGCCCGTCTTCGACGCCGAGGAGAGCGCCAGGTGGGTGTTGGCGGGCGCGGCGTGCTTCGCCGAGGCGGGTTGAAAACATTATTGTCAATTCAAAGGTAGACGATTTGCGTTGCGCTCAAGATGTCAGGCGGAGAACGCCTCCCTCGTGCGCCACTCGTGCGCGGGCGCGGCCGGCGCGTCGGTCGCGATGTTCAGGAAGCGCGCGAACCTTCGCGGGGGCAGGAAGGCGGAGGCGCGGGATGACGACGCGGAAGAGGAGCCGGGGGTCTTGTCCGCTTCCGCGACCGCGAAATCGGCGAAAGGCGGCACCGGAGCGAAGGATGCCAAGTCCAAGAAGCCCGCGGCGAAGGCGGCGCTGCTGAGCTTCGAGGACGACGAAGCGGACGCGGACGTGTTTCAGGTGAACAAGTCAAAGGCGAAAAAGAAGTCCATGCGCGCCCCGGACGCGCGCCTCGCGGACACACAACCCGCGGCCTCAGCGGCGGGCGGGTCGTATTCGTCTCAGGCGCTTCGCGAGCTCCAAGAGGCGCAGAAAGGCTTCGGCGCGCGACCGTCGGAGCACCTGGATCCGAACGAGGCGGTGGAGATCAAGCTTCGCGGCGCGCTCAAGGCGACCGATGGAACCGCACCTGCTCCGCCCGTCTCGCGGGATCCCGTGCGCTACGTGCCTCCACCCCCGCCGCCAGGGGCCGAAGTCGGCGGCGCCTCGGCGAATCCCGCGCCGGCGACGGTGGACGTGGAGATGGTTGACATGGCCGTCCCGGACGCGGCGGCCATCACCGCCGCGAAGGCCCACCGCGAGCAGATGCGCGCGGCGGCGGCGCGCGGCAAAAAGTCCCCGGATGTCGCGATGACGGACGTCGTCGCTGAGGTGGACGGCGGCGAGTGGGAGGACCAGCAGCTCCGCAAAGCGATGAGCGTGCGGGGCGCCGCGCCGCCGCCGAAAACCGGCGCCTCCCGGGGCCCGTCCGGCGCGCGCGGCGTGAACGCGTTGGGCACTGAGGAAGACATCATCTCCGGCGGCGCGCAAGCGCTCGCCTCGCTTCGCAGTGGCGCGGCAAACGCGTCGTCCGCGTCGCGTGCCGCCGAGGAAGAGTTGAAACGCGCCGAGGCGTCCCTCGCGTCGTCGGCGGCGATGCTTGAGACGTACCAGGAACGTCTGTCCTCGGCGGGCGAGCGCTACGCGTTCATGCAGGAGTTGCGGGATTACTTCCGCGACTTGTGCCAGTGTCTCCACGACAAGGAGCCCATCATCGCGGAGCTGGAGACGCAAGCGCACCGGCTCCACGAGGCGAGAGCCGCCGCTTCCGCTTCCGCGGCGGCGACGGACGCGGCGGACGAGAGGGCGGAGGCGGAGGCGGCCGTGGAGGCTGCGCAGGCGGCGCTCATGCGCGGCGCGGCGAGGGAGGAGGCTGCCGCGGAGGCGCAGGCTGCCGGGGAACGCGCGCTCGCCGTGCGGTTCTCGGACGAAGGGAAGGCGCCCGAGCTGGACGAATTCGGGCGGGACGCCGGTGCCGCGCGGCGCGCGGCGGCGGCGCGGCGCGCCGCGGCGCGGCGCGCGCTCCGCGCCGCCGAGTCTTGGCCCCCCGGGGACACGGACGACGTCGAGGACGCGGAGGAGGTGCGTTTGTTCGAGAAGGGCTGGACCGATTGCAGGGATGCGGCCTCCTGCGTGATGCGCGACGCCGGGAGCGAGTACGCCTCGATCGCGCCCGTGAAGACGAGAGCCGAGGACTGGAAACGACGGTTCCCGAAGACGTACAAAGACGCGTGGATGTCGCACGCGGCGCCGACGCTGTTCGCGCCGTTCGCGCGGCTCGAGCTTCTTTCGTGGTCGCCGCTATTCGTGCCCGGCGGCGGCGATGGGCCGGCGCCGCCCCTGGACGGCATGGCGTGGTACACCGAGCTCCTGGAGTACGGCGGCGCGGTGGACGCGCACGACCCCGACGGGAACCTCGTGCCGACGCTCGTCGAGAAGCTCGTCGCGCCCACGGTGGCGCGCGCGGCGGAGTCGAGCTGGGACCCGGCCTCGGCGGCGCAGTCGCGGCGGCTCGCGGGCGTGGTCAAAGACCTTCTCGTCTACCTCGACCCGAGAACGTGCGACGTCATGGCGCGCGTGCTCGTGGCGGTGGTGAGGCGACTGAGGGAAACGGCGGAGACGCGGTGCGACATCCCGGGGTGGGCGCCGGTCGCGACGAGCGCCGCGCCGGCGGCGGCGGCGCACGTGCGGCGCCAGTTTGGCGTCGCGCTGCGATGCGCGCGCGCGGCGACGGCGTGGACGGGAATCCTCCCCGCGTCTGACCTCGCGGCGGTGGTTCGCGACGCCATCTTCGCGCAGAGAGTCGCGCCTCATCTCCGGCTGGCGCTCGCGCGGCCGGGGGAGTGCCTGGAGGGCCTCGAGCGCGTCGCCGCCGCCGCGCCGCGCGAGTGGCTCGAGTCCGCGCGGGCAGTCGCCGCGACGCTCGGGCAGATCGCGCGCGCGAGCCCGGAGGCGCACTCGGCGGCGGCGGCGGCGGCAGACCCGGTCGGCGCGCTGGACCCAGCACGGCTGGTGCGCGCGCTCGCCGCGGTCGGCGAGTTCGACGAGGCGGCGGCGGTGGCCAAACTGTTCGGGGTGTCCGCGAAGGATGGCGCGCGATGACGTCACAGACAAGTATTGATAGATGGATAAAGTAACGCGAACTCTGTTAATCAATCGTACAGGAAGTACTCGACTTCCAGGTCGCGCACGGGCGCGGTGAGCAGGACGCTCTCCACGACGTGTCGCAAGAGCATCTCCGTCCTTTCGTCCAGGTTCGACGCGTTCGCGGTTGTCGGATCCGGATTGAACCGGACGATCTTCAGCGGCACGCCGAGCGCCGCTTGTAATCCTCGCATGCGTTCCTCTTCGTTTTCAAAGCTGTAACGCTTGTGCGCGAACTCGTCCACCTCGATGACCAAGCCCCAGATCCCGTCGGAGCCTTCATCGACCTCGAGGACGATGTCCGGCTTGATCGTGCGTTCTTGCGCCTTGACCGCGTAGTTGTATCGCATCGCGCGCACGCGTCGGCGCGCGGAGGCGCTCGCGACCGCGGCAGCGTCGTCGGGCTCCGCTCCGCGCCACCACCCGTCGATCCTGTCAAACACAAACTGTTGCTTCTCTTCGTACGCGGAGGAGGCTTTCCCCCAGCCGTTCACGACCGCGGTTTGCGTGGAGACCTTGCGGTTAGGCTCGCGCGCCGAGGCGTCGAGGTCCCCGTCGTCTCCCATCCACTGCACCGCCGCGTCTCCCGGCGCTCGCGACGCGTTTCCCGAGCTCCGAACCGCCCACGGCGAGATGTTTTGCCGCACGTGAAACGCTTTTTTCGAAGCTTTCATCATCGACGCTCTCGGCTCCCAATCAAGTCCGAGATCCTGAAGCGCTTTCACGCGGTCGTCGCGTAACGTGCCGACTCGGTACGACCTGCGTTGTCTGTACACCCAAGTTCCGAGTTTCTTGTTATGACGCCACGCCGCGGGGACGTTGCAGTGGCCGTGCGTGTCTCGAAACTCGCAAAGCTCGTCGAAGCGTTGCTCCCACGTGGCTTTCCGTCTGGGCGCTAACTCGAACCCGAGCCCGCGTAACTTCTCAGCGCGCGTCTCCGTGAGCTCCTCGCGCCTGTGCTTGCGTCGCTGCTCGTGAATCCAGGCGTGTAACTTCGGGTGTTCGGCTTTGGGAACCTTGCAGTGGCCGTTCTCTTCGTGGAACGATAGCAGCTGGTCAAACATCGCGTTCCACTGATCCTGAAACACGCGAGACCTGGTTTCGCCGACGCCTTGGCCTGTCTTTCGACCTCGGGTCGGTGTCCACTCGAACCCGATGGCGTCCAGGGGTGCGATGCGCGTGTCCACGAGCTTCCCCTCACGATACATTCTGCGTTGCTGATAGACCCAGTTGTGCAACGGGCGATGCTCGGGAGTGAGAGGCACCACGAGGTGGCCGTGTTCGTCCTTGAACTCGCGGAGCTCTTGCAATCGGAGATTCCACCGCGCCTCGTGTTGGGCGCGCGGGGAGTGATGCGTCACGACGGTTGACGCGCGCTTCTTCCCATCCGGAGCGGCGCGCGCTACGGGCACGACCCACCCTCGATGCGAGGTTTTCGATAGCGGTCCCGCTCGCATCACGTGACGGTCGCCAAGCACGGGGCGCGCTCGCGACAGCAAAATCCTCGATGACGCGGATGCCGTCCTAAAAGTTGACGGCGCCGATGAGGAGCTGAACGCCGCCCTCCCCGTGAGCGGGGGGGAAAAGGTGATGACCATAATCGGCGCTCGACTTACCCCTTAACTCCAGATGCCCTGACGCACTGCGCCAGGCACGCCGCGGGACCGCTCCGGTGCCGCGCGCTTCTGCGGACGGCGGCGCCGTGAAACGCGTCCCCGTGCGATCCACGCGGTGGTTAGCCGCGTTGAGACGAAACAGTTTGGTTGGCCAACTGCAACTGTTTTCGCGCGAGCGGGTTCGAGGAGAGAGACGAAGCGCGGAACGTCGCGCCTAGAGTGGTGCGCGTCGGCGAAAAAACTAGTAGAAAAGCTAGTAGTAGGTCTCTTCTCCCCCCACGTCGTCGTACTGAGGGTCGTAGGCTGTCTCTCTGTACGTCCCGGTCGAGTTCCACGCGCGCGCGAGCCCGTCGTCGCCCTCGTCGGCGTCGTAGTCGGAGTCGCCGTCGCCGTCGGCGCGCGCGCCCGCGCGTCCGAACCCCGGCCAGAACCCGTACCCCCCCGCGTTCCGGTCGGCGTGGCGCTCCCGCCCCCACGCGTCTTCGTCTTCGTCCCCGGAGGACGAGTCCTCCGTGTCGGGGTAATCCGCGTCTGGCGCGTCTTCCCGGTTGGAGTCCTGCGAGTCCGCGTCGCTGACGTCGTCGTCGCCCAACCCGTCCGTGAAGTCAAAGAACAACGCGGCTTCCATCCCGCCCGCGAACGTAGCGCTCGTCTCCGTCGCCTCTTCGCTCGCCAGATCGTTTTCGGTCGCCGCCAAGGCGGTTTTCGTCGTTCGCGTCTCCTCCGGCTTCGCCTTGGTCTCCGCCGACTCGTCGTCGTTCTCGAGCACGTACACGTCGTACACGAACGCGTCGCTCGCGTCTCCGCCGCGCGCCTTCGCGGCGGGCGCGTCTTTCCCCAGGAACTCGGCGACCATGGGCAAATAGTCCGCCATGAGCGTGCCTTCGTCCGGCGCGTCCGTCGCCGCGGCGACGGACGTCGACGGCCCCGGCTCCTCCGCGGCCGCCTCGAGGTCGTACATGCGGAAGTGGTCCACCATGGCGTCCGCGGCGCCGATCTCCGAGGAGAGCGGCGCCGGCCGCCGGAGCGACGTCGCGCGTCGCTTGACGCGCATCGACTCGCGCTCGGCTTCCAGGCGAATGCTCTTGGCGAGCTCCGCGTACTCCTTGGACGACAACTTCGGACCCGGAAGCGGCTCCTCCGGCTCCTCCGGCTCGCGCGTCGCCCGCTTGCGGCCGGAGGCAGCCTCCGCGACGGTCCGCGCGAGTTCGCGGACCACAGTTTCGTTCCGCGCATCCTCCAAGGACAGCGTCATCTGGACGCGGCGGAATCGTCGGCGGTGGGCGTGGGCGGGGATACCCGCGCGCGCCGCGGCGTCCGCGCCGTCGGCGACGTCCCGACCGCGCGCACCACCCGCACCTTTCGAGCCGCCGGGTCCGTCGGCGAGACCCCCTTCGAGCACCGCGTCCAGCTCGGCGGCGAGCGCGGCGTCGCGCGCGCGACGTTTCGCGGCCGGTGTTTCGTCCGCCTCGACCACGATGGTGTCCACCGGGTCGAGATCCCGCTTGCGCTTGACGCGGACCACGACGGGGAGCCCTACGGGCGCCATTGGCTCCGCGTGGGGATCAACGCGCGGCCTGGCCTCGTTCGACTACCGCGCGCGCCTCGTCTCGGGGCGTGGACGGTTGTGGCTTACTGAGATGCATTTTACCGCCAAGAGTTTCCAAGGCCGACTGCTCGGCACGCACCCGCGGGAAATTTTTGCAAACGAAGGGACGCGTCCCCAAAAGGAGTAACGAACCACCGAGACGAGCTCGGCAGTGTCACCGCGCGTGCTACGCCGCGCGACAGTCGATCCGCATCCGATCGCACGTGAACCCGAAGCGTATCTCGCGGGGGGACTCGGCGTCTACACACGTCGGAGCGGCTTCGCCACACGCGACCTCGGGCGAAACCGAAGAGACATCGGACACTAAAATCTAAAATCATCGGCGCGAACACCCGGGACGATGAGCAGTAACAGCGACAAGGTGCCCGTCCTCAGGCCAGGTACGTCCTCTGTCGCCAACCTCCCCCGGTTTCGTCCCCGCGCGTTCCGAGCGTCTAACGAACGAACGATTCGGGTCATCCCGACGCATCGAACCACGCGTCTCCGGACCGTCCCGCGTCGCGTCCCCCGGCAATTCCGCGAGGCAGCGCTTTTTACGACACCCTTGTTTTTTCTGCTGACGCGCGTTCGTTTCCTTCGGCACGTCTCCTCGTACCGTCCGCGCAGGGGGTCGGCCGGGCAAGCAGTGTTACATGATCTGGAAGAGCCTGTTCGAGATCGACAAGAAGTATGTCCCCATTAAGCCCATCGGCAAGGGCGCGTACGGGGTGGTATGCTCGGCGAAAGACTCGGAGACTGGCGCGAAGGTGGCGATCAAGAAGATCGCCAACGCCTTCGACAATGTCACGGATGCGCGTCGGACGCTGCGTGAGATCAAACTGCTCAGGCGATTGCAACACGAGAACATCGTGTTGTTGCGGGATATCATGAAACCGCCCTCGATGGACGATTTCAACGACGTGTACCTGGTGTACGAGCTGATGGACACGGATCTGCACCAGATTGTGCGCTCGTCGCAGGGCCTCTCCGACGAGCACTCGCAGTATTTCCTGTATCAGATCCTGCGCGGGCTGAAGTACGTGCACACCGCGAAGGTGCTGCACCGAGACCTGAAACCGAGCAATCTGCTTCTGAACGCGAACTGCGACTTGAAAATCTGCGATTTCGGGTTAGCCAGGACCTCCTCGGAGAAGGGGTTCATGACCGAGTACGTCGTGACCCGATGGTACCGCGCGCCGGAGCTCCTCATGTCTTGCGAGGATTACACGAGCGCGATCGACATCTGGAGCATGGGGTGCATTCTGGCTGAAATCCTCGGGCGCAAGCCCCTGTTCCCGGGGAAGGACTACATTCACCAGATGCGTCTGATCATCGAAATCCTCGGCTCGCCCTCGGAGGCGGACATGGCGTTCATCACGTCGCAGAAGGCGAAGGATTACATCCGCGCGCTCCCGCGGGCGCCGAAGGCGAGGTTCCACGAGAAGTACCCCGACGCGAACCCGCTGGCGATCGACCTGCTGCAGAAGATGCTGGAGTTCCACCCGGAACGGCGAATCACGGTAGAGGAGGCGTTAGCGCACCCGTACCTCGCCAGTCTGCACGACCCGACCGTCGAACCCGCGTCCGAGGAGCCGGCGCCGTTCGAGTTCGACTTTGAAGACGAGGAGCTGCGCGAGGACGACCTGCGGCGGAAGGTGTGGGAAGAGATGCTGTGCTTTCACGGCGAGGCGGTGGAAACCAGGGGGGCTGGGGTCGTGCCGATGATGACATGACGCGCGCGCGTCGTCGTCGGGAACAGAGTAGTAGGACGTAGGCGAAGACGCGTGAAATACACGAATCACGTATCTACGCGGTATGCAGCTATGCGCGTTGTCCTTTGCGACGGTGCCGAAAAATATCGGACCCGACACGAGGTTTGCTTCCACAACTCGACGCGCGGGACAGCAGGCGCGATGCTCCTGGACGAGGCATCGCCGGGCGCGTGGTTGTCGATGCTGAGTGTCGCGCTCTTCTTGTCGGTGCTAAACCTTTACGTTCTGGAGCACGTCCGGGGGAGACACGGGGCGCTCGCGAGCTGGCGACGGGTGCTGCTGGTCATCTCGCATCCGGACGACGAGAGCATGTTCTTCGGGCCCACCATCCAGGCTTTGCGCAGGGCGGGCGCGCGGACGCACATCCTGTGTCTGTCTAACGGCGACGCGGATGGGCTGGGTGCGGTGCGCGAGAAGGAGCTCGAGAGCGCCAGGAAGCTCCTCGGCGTCGACTCCTCGGAGGTGGTGAACGATTCGAAGTTGAAGGATGGATTCAAAGAAGTGTGGCCGGAGGAAACCGTCGCCGCGTACGTGGAGGCGTCTGTGCGACGTCTCGACGCGAACGTCGTCCTGACGTTCGACGAGAGGGGCGTATCCGGCCATCCCAACCACGTCGCCGCGTATCGCGGCGTGCGCCGCTGGGCAGCCGACGTGCGAAAAACCTCCGCGTCGCCATCGCCGGAAGCGTGGGCGCTCGTGACGGTCAACCCGCTCCGAAAGTTCCTCACCTTCGGCGACGTCTTCGCGTCCTTCGCCTTGGAGTCCCACGTGTTGGTGGCGGCGACGAGCGCGATGGAGGTGAGGCGCGCGATGAGTCTGCACAGGAGTCAGTGGGTGTGGTACCGGAAGCTATTCGTGGTATTCAGCCGGTACGCGTACGTCAACAGCCTGAGGCGGTTGTGACGCGAACGACGGAACGCGAGCGGCGACGCGAGAAGTAGTCTCATAGATTGTCACGAACGTATCATGCCGCGTCGTTGCTAATCGTTACACGGGTCTTTGTACGTCGCGCTGCTTACCGGCGAACCGGAACCGGGTCAGCTCGCGGGGCTGACGCTGAGGCCTGCCATGGCGTCCGACACGTCCGACAAACCCGAGCCCCCCGCCGAAGTGGACGGCGGCGCCGCCGCCGCGATGGGCTCGGACCAGAACCCTATGCTCCCGTCGTACGACCCGCTGTAGACGGTGTCCGCGTCCTCGCCGGTGGAGGTGAGGACGCGCACGGCGTCTTCGTGTCCTTCGAACTTCCCCACGCACGCGAACGATTCCGTGTTCCAGAATCGAACCGTGGTGTCGTAACTGCCGGAGATGAGATGGTTTTTCATCACCGTCAGCGCCAGGACAGCCTCGACGTGGCCCTCCAGCACCCGCACGCAACGCAACGTGCGCATGTCCCACACGCGAATGGTCTTATCCCAGCTGCCGCTGTACAGGTGTTTGGAATCGGCGGTCAAGACTCTGACGTTATCCTGGTGGCCGTCGAAAATGGCCACGCAGTTGAGCGTCGCCGCGTCCCAAACGCGCACGGTGGAGTCGTCCGACCCGGAAAACACGTAGTTGCACTCGTCCACCGGCGACGCCGCCAGCGCGCGCACCGCGTCGCCGTGTCCCTCCAAAACGCCGAGGGACTCCAAGGCGCGCGCGTCCCAGACCCGGACGGTTTTGTCGTACGACCCGCTGAACAGCTTCCCGTCCATGACCGCGAGCGTGCGCACGGGCTCGGCGTGTCCCTCCAGCACCTTCAACGGTTTCAGGGTGTTTATGTCGAACGCGCGCACGGTGGAGTCGTACGACCCGCTGAACAGCACGTCTCCGGCGACGGCGAGCGCGCGCACGGCGTCGGTGTGGCCGTGAAGCGACTTGACGCGCCTGTACGTGGTCAGATCCCAGACGCGAATGGAACAGTCGTACGATCCGCTGAACAGCTTCTTGTGCTCATCGCTGATCGCCAGCGAAAGCACCGGTCTGGTATGTTCCTCGAGCACGTGCAAACACCGCCTGGTTTCCGTGTCCCACACTCGGATGGTCTTGTCCGCGCTGGCGCTGAAAAGACGGCCATCCGTCGCCTCCACCGCCCACACGATCTCGTCGTGGCCCTCGATGACGCTGTGCGGCACCGCGGAGGACACCGCGACCCCGTCTTCGCCCTCCGCCGTGTTCACCACCGCCTTCTCCATCACGCTCGTGAGCTGCGAGGTGTTCAGCGCGATGCCGTTCGCGTTCGCCCAGTCCTGAATGGCCATGCGCAGCGCGAAGTTGGGCGTGAGCTCGAGCGAGCGCAGCTTGATGCCCGTCACGGGGCACGTCTTGTTTCCGCTCTCAAGCCAGCGCTGGATGCACGACCGGTCGTACGTGTGGCCGGTGACCACCATCACCGGGTCCACCATGAGCTCCATGGACACCGGACACGAGAAGTGCGCCGGGACCGGGATTTTCGGCTTACCACCGTCGGAAGAGGGGGTGGTCGCCATCGCGCCTCGGACGCGTCGAGGGGAACAAACGACGAAACGACCGGGTGGGTGGATTTTTCGTAGCCGCGTCCAGCAGGAGCGTGCGGGTCCTTCACCCCGACTGCACGGAAACTGTCAAGGTCAGACGAGCGCTTTCACGTCCGTCCGTATCCGAGACCGCGCGCGGTGCGGTGTCTGCCTGTGCGCCCGAGGGTGTGGGTCGGGCGAGGTCAACCTTCCGAGACACGAAGACAGTGCTTTTGGGGATCACTTGCGAAAACTTGCGTTCGATTTTCGCCAGGAGGAATCTCGGAGCGCTTTCTTTCGTATGGGCATTTGGTCTGAGATTCGGATGCCGGGAGGTCGGAACTGCCTGGAGCCCGATTTTTTTTTTTTTTCCGAACGCGAAAAGCGTCTTTCCAAAAGGCAAAAAGGCAAACAACGACTGAGCCAGGACCCCTCGAAGCCGAGGCGATGACCTTTGCGTGAGCGGCCATCGCATGCACGCGGCTTCGGTTCTGCCTCGAGGGGCGTTCTACACCGTTCGCCCTGTTCGAAGACGCGCCAGTACCCACATCAGGTGCACCCTTATGAGGGAGGCGGGCCGGGAATTTTCGAAAAGCGCTCACTCGCGGTGCTTGGAGCTGGTGGCCGGATGCGACGCTCTGGATGAGCGTATCGGGAAGTTCCAAGCGTCGAAACCCGACGTGGAGGGTCTGGAAAAGCTTCGAAGGGCCGTGGCGAGGGAAAGAGACGTGGCCGTGAGCCTCCAGACCGCGTCTGACCCTCTGCGCGGGGTGACCGGCTTGGAGAACAACCTGCGCGGTTTTCAACTCGAGCTGGAGTGCGCGAGGTGGGCGCCCGGTGTGACGGCGGTGCGCAAACGGTTCGCGAACAGGACACCCTCCGTCGACGCCAAGCTGGAGGACGACGAAGTGGTGGAGGTGGACGTCGTCGCACAGAACGGCGCGCTGTGGATCGAGTGCAAAGCCGAGAAAGGCCGGGTCGCCGCGGGCTTGGTGCAGCAGGCGCTCGAGCTGCAGCGCGTCGCCAGAGCGCCGTGCAACCTCCGGCCGTACGGCGTCGCGCCGCGCGTGTGCGTGTTCCTCACGGGGAAGCTCGGGGAAACGGAGGCGAAGCTTCTGGAGGATGCCGGGATCACGACCCTCGGGGTGGGAGGTGCGCACGGGTCCACGAGCCTGGATCCTCGAAGCGTGTTACCTCCGACGCCGCCGCCCCCGACGACGGCGAACCTCGACGTCACCGCGCTTTTCGCGCTCGTCTCCGAGGTGAGCGCGGCGGCGGGCGGATCGTTCATGGCGTTCCTGGATGACCCCGCGGTCAGAGAGTGGGCGGCGAAGAAGCACCAGCACGCCGCGTGCCTCAACGCCGAGCTCGAGGACCCGCTGAACCTCGAGCGCCAGCTCAGGGGGTTCGACAGGTTCGTCGCGCACCCCTCGGTGCTCAAGCGCTTCGAGAAGATCCTCGCGACCATGGGCGGTCCCCGCGAACGGCGGAGGTGGGAAGAGGAGTGGCGAGGACGCGTGGAGGTTCTGATTATCCCCGAGAACAGAGACGAGCGCGCGGCCGCGCGCCGCGCGCGCGTGCGCGGGCTGGAGCGCATCACGAAACCCCAGCTCGACGTGTTTGAGCTCGGGGAGAGCGCGACGGCGAAGACGTTCACCGCCAACGGCCGAGCCGTGCTGAGCGCCGCGGAGCAAGGCGTTATCCTCGACGCCCACGTGCATCGCGCGATATGGCTCGTGGGCTTGTAATCTCTGTACCTCTGTTTTCCACTTTTCTGTTTCCACTTTTCGTTTTAGCCGCGCGTGCGCTTTCCACGGGCGGCGCGAGAGCGCCGATGCGATCGCGGCGTCCGCGCGAACGCGACGCCGGGCGCGCGCGCGACGTTTCGCTCTCCAACGTTTCCGTCCGACGAGAGCGAAAACCGAGGCGTGATGTGTTCTGCTTCCTCATTCCCCGCGGCGCGTCGGTCGCCCTCGCGCGCATGGCGGCCAGCGCGCTGGCGACGCGCGCTCTTCGGGGTTTCACCACAATGCGCGCGTCCTCCTCCGCGGCGGCGCGCGGCAAGGCGAGCCGGGCTGTCGGTGGGGGGCTGGTGGCGGTGGTGTACGTCTCCGAGGGCAAAGACGCGTCCGTGGTGGACGCGCTCGAGTCCACCGCCGAGCGCGCGTGCGCGACGCACGGCGCGCGCGTGGTGAACGTGTTCCGCGACGTCGAGTACAACCGTACGGGGTTCACCCTCGGCGTGCGCGTGGGCGCCGAAGGCGACGCCGCGGAGCCCCTCGGCGCCGCGGCCACGGCCCTCGCCGAGCGCGCTCTGAACCTGGTGGATCTGCGCGACCACGCCGCGACGCATCCGCGGTGCGGGGTGGTGGACCACATCAGCTGTCACGCTGTGGGCGACGCGGACGCGAGCGTCGCGGTCTCGCTCGCGCGCGGCATCGGCGCGCGCGTCGGCGACCGCCTCGGCGTGCCCGTGCTGCTCTACGGCGCGGCGAGCGCGAAGGGCGCGGCGCTGGCGGATCTCCGCCGGCGACACGGGTACTTCCGCGAAAGCGCGGGGACCGGGGCATGGTCCGGCGCGCACGTCGTCGACGGCGGCGTCGTGGACGCCGAGTACGGCCCGCGGGACGTGCCTCCCGAGTCCGGGATCGTCATGATCGGCGCGACGCCGTGGGTGTGTAACTACAACGTCCCGGTGGGCGCGACCCCGCGGGAAGCGCGCGCCGCCGCGCCCGCGTCGGCGGAGAAAACGGACGGGGCGGCGAACGAGCGGGACGGCGAGGACACGACGTCGCGTGCCGTGCGCGAGGGTCGCCGGATAGCCAGGCGCCTGAGCGAACGCGGCGGAGGGCTTCCGGGCGTGCAGGCCATGGCGTTGCCTCACGGCCAGGACGAGCGCGGCGGCGTTGTCGTCGAGATTGCGTGCAACCTCCTGGACGAAACGCGGAGCGGGCCGGAGGCGGTGCAGGCGGAGATCGCGCGTTTGTGCGCGGAGGAGAACGAAGGCGACTCCGCGTTCCGCTGGGACGTCCGCGACGGGTACGTCACCAACCTCACGCCGGAGACCATCCTGGAACGATTAGCCGAGTAGAGAGCGTCGCGGTGAACGGCGCGTCGGCGACGCGCGTACGTGTAGTTATTTTTTTTTGCGAGACTTTGGTCGTTAGTTCAGTGTGCTTGCAGTCTTCAAAACTTGTGCCCGCAGTGTGGTCTCGTGACTTTTGGACACCTCTTTTGAACTCAGCGAGCTTTCGCATCTCCGTAGTATCGAGAGCACGCCGGCGGGCGTGAGACGGACGCGTCGCGCGTGACGTTCGCGGCGCGCCGAGAGTGGAACAGGACAGTTACACGCAGACGATGAAGCTCCGGTGAGGCTCGCGAGCACAGGGACCCGACGATGCAGGACCTCGGTCCGGACGCTTTCCCAAGACACCTCAGCGGACTCCTCTTCGACGACGCGAGGGCCCACCACTGGGTGACGGCCGTGCACGATGGCGCACGCGCACGCGCGCTATCTCCCAGCGACGCGCTCACCCTCGGGGTCCTGTTGGCTCGGTCCTCCACGACCGGTCGTGGCGAGACGGCTCGCGCGGCGGAAGCCGCGCTCGGACGCTCGGTCGCGCGCCGAACCCTCAGATCCGAGGTGGTGCGTGATGCCGCGAGACTCGCCGACGAGGTCGCGGTCGCGTCGTCGGCGGGTAGAGGCGAAGGCGCCGCGGACACGCACCCTTGGCTCCGCGACGCGGTTCCCGCGCTCATCGGCGCGCTCTTGCGCGCGGATTTCCCTCGGGCGTGGGCGCTCGCCGAGGAGAGCGCCCCGCTCGTCGCCGCGCTCGCGACGCGGCGGCGCGACGCCGACGCGCTCGTGCCTCTGCTCGAGACGCTCGTCCGCGCGGCGCGAGGGAAGCAGGCCACGCGGAGCGACCGGGTCGACGAAGACGATGACGGCCGCTCGGCTGTCCGCGCCTCGGCGGGCGCGCGCGCGTTGAGCGCGGCGCTCTCCGCGGTGCCGTCGACGACCCTCGCGACGGCGCGCGCGTGGCGCTTGCTCGTCGACGCCGCGCCCGCGTGCGCGACGGGCGCGCCCGACGCGCGCGCGCCGACGCCGCTGATGTCCGCGGTGGGGCGCGCGCTGGCGCGCGTCTCGAAATCGAGCGAAGACCGCCGCGATGAGCTGTGTGGGACGATCGAGAGCAAACTGAACGGTTCGGCGCGCGCGCGAGGCGTGGGCTTGGAGTTGCTTCGCGCGGTGTTGAGCGCTCCCGAGCGACCGTTTCCGTTGTCGCACGTCGCGTTGTCGGTGCGGTGGGCGTTGCACGCGGCGAGCACGGTGGACGAGACGCGGGATGCGGATGAGGCGTCCTCGAAAACCCAGGAGATCGCACACGGGTTGGCGATCTCGGCCGCGGCGACGCTCGTAGCGGCGGCGCGGTACCTCGCGCCTGCCGACCTCGCGGCGATTCGCGACGGGTGGCTCGCGCCCCGCTTGCGAGCGCAGGCGCTCGTGTGGCGCTCCGGCGAGGACGCGGGTGCGCCCGTGTGCACCGTGCGGGAGCACGCGCGCGTGCCTTCCGGCGAGCGCCTGCCTCTGGACACGGTCTCCGCGCTGTTCCACGCCGATCTGGTGCTGACGGCGCGCGTCGACCCCGAGGTGTTCAAGGCGCGCGTGACGCGCGGCCAGACTGACCTCCGGGACCGGCGGTGGACTGAACCGGTGGACGCGGAGGAAACCAGACGCTCGAACGCGACGGAAGAGGCTGTGATGGCGACGCTGGCCAACGCGTTGCAGTCCTGCCTCGACGTCGACGGCATAGACCTCGGAGATCCGGCGGCGAAGACGCGGAACGCGTTGCTGCGTCGCTTGGCGTATCTTTTGGAGCTGCGGCGCGGAAAAGACGACGAAACGCAGCAGCACGCCGCGGCGACATCCTCGACGCCGCGAGTGCGCGTCAGTGCGTGGCTTTCTGCCGTCGAGAGCGTGCTCTCAGAAGACGAAGATGAGACGCGAGGCGTGGACCCGCGCGCGCGAGCGGGCGTGGTGAAAAGCGCCGCGGAGGCTGTCTCCGTCGCTTTCGGGCTCGCGAAGGACGACGCGACGGGGCGCGTCTCCACCGGCGCGCACGATCCGAGCGTCACGCTCCGCGCGCTCGTCACTCGAGATATCTTGCGAAAGGCGCTGAAGCTCGCCGAGCGTCTGGCGCCGAGCGTCGCCGATACCGAGGACGCCGACGAGAAGCGTCGACGACTCGCCGAGCGCATCGCGGGTGGGACCGCGGGACCGTCGGGGAACCCCGGGACCGAGTCGCCCGAAGCGGCGAGCGGTGAGCGTTGGGCATCCACATCAGCGTCCACGCGCGCGTCTGTCGTCGCGGGATGCTTTGAAATGTGTTTTGCCGCCGCGCAAGCACCCTCGCCCCCGCCCCTCGAAGCGTCAGTCACCGCCGCGCTCGCGGCGCCGGCGCTTCACTTGGAGACGCCGGAGGAGGTTCGCGACGATCCTGACGGGCCCGACGGGCGCCTGGTCCTGTTACACTGGATCACGGCGCGCGCCACCGAGTGCGGCGCGCTTCGAGCCGCCGTGCCGGCGCTGGCACTCGCCGCGAACGTGCTCTCCGCGTTGCCCGAGGAGACCGCGGGCGCGTGCGCGTCGATGGTGGTCACCGCGCACGCCTCCGCCGCGCTCTGGGGACGCGAGGGCGGCGATCCGGACGGATCGCCGCGCGACGCGCGCCGTCGCGCGGTCGGGAACGCCCGACGGTTCGCTCGAGCCTTGTTTTCAGGCACCAAGGAGGAGCGATTCTTCCTGAACGACGTCGTCGGCAAGATAGCGGAAGCGAACGACGTCGGCGCGGTGGATCGAGCCAGGCGCGCTGGTGTCCTGGAAGCGGCGCACCACCTCGCGTTTGCGCACAACGGCGCCTCCGCGGCGGTTTCGACGCTCGCGGATATCGCGCAAGTCCTCGCTTCGACCGCTAACCCGGTACCTTCGTCCGCGGCCGCGACGAACGCGGCCGTGGTGCTCCACCTTCTCGCCGCACACGCGCGCCGAGTCGTCGAAGGCATGCGATCGTCGGCGTTCGCGCCGATGCCCGCCTCCGGGACCCTCGGGAGCCCCAGCAAGCGCGCCGCCGGCGACGCCGCCGCGACGCTTCGGTTGGGCAGATTGATGTGCCAAACGCTCGACGCCGTCACCGCGACGGTGAAACGAAACGGGTTCGCGGGCAACGGAGTGCGTGCCTCGGGCGGGGCGCCGATGACCGTCGACACGGTGGCAGAGGCGCTTCGCGGCGCAAACGCCGCGCTCGCTGCGCTCGTTTCCGCCGGGAACTACTCCCCTCAAGGCGGCGGGGGCTCGGCGTCGGCGTCGTCTCGATTCGACGACGTCGCGCACTCGGCGTACCAGAGCGCGGGGAGGCTTGGCGCCGCCGTCGACGCGCGGTCCACCAGCCTCGCGTCGGGCGAGTTGGGACCCATTCGATCTCAGACGACGCGGCTTCGAACGTATCGCACCTCGCTACGCGCCGTCGTCGCGTTGCGCGGCGGCGAGCGCCTTACGGACGACGTGCCCGCCGGCGACGACCCGGAGAGCCGCGCTTCGAGCAAGTTTCGGCGAAAGTACGGCAAGTTGCACTGGGTGGACCTCGCCGCGGAGGAACCTTCTTCCGAAGAGAGCGAGAGTGATGCCTCGGAGGAAGACGACGACGAAGAGATGTTCTGCGTGCGTCCGAACGGCGGCGAGGGCATCGCGGGGTGGGGTCTCGTGGACGGCAGGCCGTTCCCGGAGGCAAAACCCGCGCCCATCAGGCGGCGCGGCGAGAAGAAAAAGGAGCGGCGCTCTTCCGATCGCGAGGACGGCGAGGATGGCGACGGGGAGATGAAAGCATCGCCGCGCGATTCCGCTGAGAAGCCACGGAAACGTAAGGGGGGGAGGCGCCAGTCGGAGGACCCGATGTCGGACGATGACGAGGAAGCAGACGGCTCGAACGCGTCGTTCGTATCGCTCCTCGAGAAGTTGCACCGCAAACACGGAGGGAAACTCCGAGTTCCAACTTTCTGCGGCCAGAAGCTCGACCTGCCGAAGCTCTTCGCCGAGGTTCAGTCGCGCGGGGGGTCGGAGGCGGTCACTGAATCTCGCAAGTGGAAACAAGTGGCCCTCGCGATGTGCAGCGATCTGGAGGGGCAAACCGCCGCGTCGTACGCCATCAAATCCAAGTTCCTGAAGGTTTTCCAGGGACACGAAGCGCGCCTCGCCGAACAGTTCTCCAAGAAGAAGAAACATAAAGCCGGCGGCTCTGAGCAAGAAAACGAAACCCCGTGACGAACGAACGCGGCGTAGCGGCACTCATAGTCAATTAGTACGCGTACCGCATGATATCAACGTATTAATGTCAAACACGCGTGTTTCAATCATCACTCCCACGAAGCGACGACCAACACAGTCGGCGGGTGGATGCTCGAAGCTTTTGGCAGAGGGACGATCCGAGTCGTCGCGCCGGCGGCGGTGCAGGCGTCCAGAAAGGCGGCGCGACACCCAATCGCTCTTTCCTTTTCAGGCTCAGCGATGCACACCACCCCTTTGGTTTTAGCGACGAGGTCAGCACAACACTTTGCGAGAAGTGCTGCTGTAGCAGGATCGTACAGACAGTCTGCCCCTAAGACGACGTCGATCTCCGCCGCGAGTGCCTGCGGCTCGGACCAGTCGAACAGACATCCAGCGCACGCGCCGGCGCCGTCGCGCTTGAGAGAGAGGTCCGGGACGGGAACGATGCTCATTCCAGACACAGCCGCTGAGCTCAGCGCGCAGTGGATCGCTAGGGGCTCCCTGTCGCTAAAGATTACGGAATCTGCCCCGGCGCACTTCGCAGCCGCAATGCCGACGAGCCCCAGACCACTCCCTACTTCAAGGACACGTTTCGATTTCAGATTCGGCACATCGGTGTTAGATCTCTCCGCGATGGCCGTGGCGAAACTCATCGCCGTCTCCCAGTTCTTGGCCCACGATGGATCAGCATCCATGTTGCCAGTCATCTCGTACCAGCTCCACAACTCATCCACGGACGGGGGTTTCACCATCCTGATTTCCTCTTTCGTCGTTCCGAGCTTCAACGAGACCTCCACAAGAGGCGGCAGAGCTTGATCCCCAGGGGTCAAGACGGCTATAACGGTTTCATCGCTGTCGTCTTCCGCGAAGATCGCACGCGTCGGCCGAACGTTTCTCGACCGAGGGAGACGTTGCCGTCGCTTGACGTTCAATCGCGATGGTACATGTATACTGCGCCACGTCGACGCCATGATACACACGGTCGGGTCGTTCTGGGCCCGCACGGCGCCGGCGACACTGAAAGGATGTTTTGTTTGTCTTGGCTTGGGTGTGATATTTTTCCTATATAGAAGGATCTCGGGCAGATGAGAGCATGAGTCGTGACTGCTTCGTGCGATGGTTACGATTGCGCTCCGTTTCTCACTACACGCCTCTCCTACTTTTTATCCTCCTCCTCCGCCATGTACGCCGGATTCTTTTTGACGATGACCACGCCTTCCAGCATCGAGGTCACCGGGATATACTCCTCCGTCGCCAACTCGGCCCGATCGCCCGACGCCAGCAGCACGGGGCTCGTGTGCTGGGCCATCCCAGTAATAGTCTTGGGCTTACCAGCCTGACCCACGACGTCAACAGCTTGCCCCACGCGCACCGAGACGGGAACCGGCTTACCCTCTTCGTCAACGGTCATCAGCATGCGCGGCTGCGCGGCGACGAACAGGTAGTACAGCATAAAGTGGTACTTGGCGAGGATCGTCTGCTTCATGTCCAGCATGCAGAACGCGTTGATCACGAGGCCGGCGAGTGCGACGTTGGAGTGCAGCGAACGGTCGGAGTGCGACGGGGACAGCGTGAGCAGACCCTTTCCGAGGTGCACGAGTCCCTGCGCGATGCGCACGAGGAACAGCAGCGAAGGGTCCTTGTAGTAGTAGCTCGACAGCTGACGAAGCTGCGTGGCGAGGCGAGCGTTGTTCGTGCCGGCGCCGACGATGCCGAGACAGAGGGTCGCCGCCTGCGCGACGTCCTCGTTGCTGTCGTGGCTGAGTCGTCCGAGCACATCCGTCACCTGGAGCTTGGGGTTCGAGATGTGCAACATCGCGAGACCGATAGGGCATGCCTTGCGCACCGCGGCGTCACCGTACTGGATGAGGTGATCGTACGCGCGCACCGCCATATCCGACCCGAGCTCCTCTCCCGAGGCAATCAACGCCACGCCGAGAGTAGCGATCGACTGCGGGTCGGCGAGCCAATCCTTGGACTCCTCTTCACCCGATTCTCCCGCGGCGGCGCCTTCACCCTCCGCGGCGGTCTCTTCTCCTTCGAGATCGGGGTGCTCGCCGCACCTCGCCAGCATCGCCTGCACCTTGAGCACGTTACCGCTGCCGGCGTATGCGCACACCTCGAGAGTCACCTGAAGGAACTCGCTGACACGCGGGGGGAGCGTCTTGGCAACCTCCAGCGTCGCCTCCACCTCTCCCTGTCGTTGCAGGAACAGCAGGCCGAGACCGAGGCAGAGGAACTTGGTGAACGGGTGCTCCAGATCCTTTTCGGGGCGCAGCATCAGCGCCTGCACGATCGCCTGCACGCACTCCTCGTGGCAGGTACCGACGAAGACCAGGCCAAGGGAAAGGGCGGCAAACGCCACGACGTCCATGGGAATGGACTCGTCCGTGATGATGGGGACGAGGAGCTCTTGCACCTCTTCCTTCTGGCAACCGGCGTACGCGAGACCAAGGCCCATGATAGCGCCTATGCGCACCGAGGAGTCCTCCTTGCTCACGCTCTCATACAGAAGACCGTACGCCGGGTCGCAATCGTTGCGCACGTTCACGTTGATGAGGCCAACGGCGAGCAAGCCTCCGGCAACAACCTGCTGCTCCATGCTGTACAGGTAGTTGTCGACACGAGGCAGACCGTCCTCGACGTCCCAAAGAAGAATCGAACCAAGGCTCGCGGCCGCGGACATCTTTCCGTGATCCTTGTTCTTGAAGATCCAGCTCACGTTAGAGCCCGCGCCGGCGGACCCGTCACCCTCGGTTCCCTCAGCGCCCTCGGACGTCGTGAGAAGCTTGTCTTGACCGAATCCGGCGTTGACAAACGCGTTGACGAACGTCGAAGCCAAGTTTGCGCGAGCGCTGTCGACGGCGGCACCAGCGGGTGCGCGGCCTTCCATCAGGTGCGTCTTGTAGATATCTTCAGGAAGCTTTGCCTCCATCACGTCGAGATCGCGCGCGAGGGTCAGATAGTTCGCGCTCAGGTTGGAGTTGCTCATGATGGTCTGCAGCTCCTCAAGCTCATCCCCGTCCGTCACTTCGCAAGGACCCTCATCGAGCTTGAGAGGATGACCGTGTCTCGCGAGCATGTAGCACATCTGACGTCTCACGAGCTTATCCTCAGCGGCGTTGAAAGTCTCTTCCATCGTCTCCTGCACGCCAAGACGGCACGCCACGCGCATGGCTTCGGTGTACTTCTCCACCTTCATGAAAATGGCGTGCGCCACCTTGAGCACCTCGGCATCCTCGGGCTCGGGCAGATAGCTCGAGCAGCTGAAGAGGTACAGGCACGTGCGCGCGTGGTTCTCTTTAGTGACGTGATCGGCAAGAATGTCCAGTCTCTCAACCTCAATGAGCAGATCCACCGCTTCGGGTTCGGCGTTGTGCTTCATGTGGAAAGGGATGATCTCGTTGACGAGCCCCATGAGATCTGAGTTATCCACCTCCATGCCGTCGGGACCGGCTTCTTCCTGGCGACGATGATACTCCGTACCGATCTCAGAAGCGAGGTTGCGAACGTACTGCGGGATAAAGAAGGGAAAGGGCGGTTAGCTCGGTGCGCCGCGTGTCATAAAACGTTTAGCAAGATCTGGGCGAAGTCAAAGCGGCGTTCTCGCGCTAGATCTGGCGTCAAGAGAACGTTTCGGGTTCCGCGTCGTTGCGCACCTCGTGGCCCCAGGTTCCAATATCCTCGCCGGAGCCCAAAAGGCGGTATTTCAACGACTCAGGCATGACGTTTTCGACAGGAGCGTCGGTCATGGCCAGCAGAGAGATGATGTCCGCCAAAAGTTTCTTGTTCTCGGCAGGCTTTTTCATCTTGGCGAACGTGTCCTTGAGGGTTTGAAGATGCGGGCGAAGGAACTTGAGCGGCTTGGGGACGCTCGTCATAGAGCTGCGGAGGACAAAGAGGGCGGGGTTATGTCAGCATGGTCGCACTCGCATGATTCGATCGAGCGCGCGCACGCTCGAAGAGGAAATCCGTCCGCGAGCGTCAGATCGCGACACGCGTCCTTCGACGTTAGATCCCCGGTTTCGTTAGGCACACTGACCTGGTCGCAGATTTGATCTCGCTCCTCATCGTCTCCATGGCCAGCTTAGCGACGCCGGCCTTGGAGTCCGAGCTCCGGGTGACCATGAGCTCAAGGTTCTCCTTCAACGCGAGATCCTCATCCGAAAGCTCAACCTCCTTCTTCTCCTCTTTCTTCTTGCCTTTGGCGTCATCCTTTGACGGTTCGCCTTTCTTCCCGTCCTCGGGGGAAGCTTTCTCAGCGGCCATGACGTCCGGCGGGTGGGCTCTTCCTGGCCTCGCCGCCTGTCGTCCGACGCCGAAGCCTCGCCTCGATCAGTGAGAGGCGCTCGCCTCTGTTCCAACCGACGACCACGCGTCCGGGACGCGCTGACGTGTGTGTCGAGTCGCGATCGGGCGAGGTGACTCTTGCGTCGTCTCAACGATCGTTTCAAACGTCGTCGAATCTGAGGGTCTAATAACTCCCGGATCCAGTCAGTCGACGTAGCGCATAACCTGCGCGCCGCTGGCGCGAGAAAAACGTTTGCGTTGACAACTGAACCGCCTCGCTATCTCTCCTTCATCGCCTTTTCCGCGAGCTCGTCGATTTTCCTGAATTGCCAAGGCCATCGCACGTTGTACAGGAACGGACGAAGGTCGAAGCGGTTGTCCTCGGGTGAGTAATTCTCGGCGTGATACGACGGCGTGAGCGTCGTCATCTTGTGCCGATTCGCCGAATAAAAGAAGAAGAAACGCTTCACCTTCGCGGCGATCTCCGCGGGGGTTCCCCGATCTTTCCATTCGTGCAGAAGCCGCTTGAACATCTCCACGGGTCCGAGACGGGCGATTTTACGCAATCTGCCGTACACCCCGAGCTCATCGTACGTCATGCCCATATCCTCCTCGTCAGTTTGCACGTAATCTTCGCGGATGGGCTCAAGCTCCGCGGTGGGCGGCGCCTCTTCGACAGACGCGAGAGAGGGATACCCGAGGTGTTTCGCCCCCCAGCGCAGGAAAGCACGCAAATCCCCTTTGCTGATACCTCCGATGGGGTTGATATCAGCGGAAGAGCAGTCGTACTTAGTCATGTACCCGCGCAGACCCTCGTCGACGTTCGCGCTCCCGAGCACGAGAAAGAAACCGTTTCTTCCGTTCACCCAAGGCATGAGCTGCGCCAGAACAAACGAAAGCACCATCCTGACGCGCGCTTGAATGTTCTGCAACGCGAGGTTTTCAACGTCGCTGCCGCCATCCACCTTGAATTTCGGTGCTCTGCGCGTGATCGTCACGAAAAACGCGATAATCGCGGCGACCACCGCGTCAATTTTGACGTCGAGGTGCGAAGACCCTACCTCATCAGCCAAGGTTTTGGAGCGACCACGGGTCTCGTTGCTGCTGTTCTCCGAGCCGAGGTACACCGTGGTAAGCACTCGCGCCGCGAGCTCTTTTGCCGTTGGGACGGACGCGTTGTCGTCCAACTGCGCTATGCGCTTTATGTCCGCAATCGCGCACGCGTCGCCGGCGGCGGCGGCCTTCGTCGCGAGCTGACACATCGAGCCAACAAGAGCAGCAGTGGAAGAGCTGTCCGCACCACCCGAGAGAGGTAACAAATATCCACTCGCACCAGATCGTCGGAGATAATCCCAAAGCCAACACGCGGGTCCCATCGCAATCTCCTCCTCGGGCGTGTGGTACCGCACCGGCATGGGTTTGGAAACCGCGGCTCCGAGCGGGTTGGTGACACACAACGAAAACGGTACCTCAATCATCGGTTGCTTTTCGCTTGCGGCTGCTTGCACGGACATGCTCTGAAACGCCCCTCTGAAACCCACGACGGTATCCAAGTCAACGACTGCGGTCACGACTTCAACCTCCTGCACGGCAAACTGTTCGCCCTGCGCGACGATTTCACCGTTCACGGCGATGCACGCGCACCCATCGTAATACAGTCGACCGCCGTCACATCCTCGCTGATTCGCATATAAATACACGCCACCGCCTTTCGCGGTCGCGGACTGGATGAGCTCAACGCGCTGATTGAGTTTTCGAAGCTGATGATGGCTCCCGCTTCCGTTGCTGATAACCTCGACACCGCTCAGCGCGAGCTGAATGTGTGGCGCGTTCGGGGTGAACAGCTCTTCGCAGGTCTCACTGCCGAGACTCCCGTCCATGAACTCCAGAGCGGCATCCCCGAACGGCACGTGTGTCTGCTTCGTCACGTCGGAGATGAGCGATGGAAGCTTGAATTTTTCCACTTTCTTCGGGTGCTGCCACGCTGTGAACCAGCGCGTTTCCCTGTAGTTGCCATCATTCGCCAAACACAGTTTCGGTCGGATGAGAAGGATCTCGCGGTTCAGGACGAACACCCTGCAGTTGTACCGCACCCCACCGTGAATTACCGGCATGCCGACATCACACAAGATATCGTCGGTGTCGTCCCCGGCGAGGAGCTGCGCGAGGCACTCCCATGAGTGCTCAATCGTGTCGACCTCGAGGAAATGATCCTCGCAACCGTATCCGGGAAGCTCCAACTCCGGACCGACACGATACCGAGCGCCCTTCGCCTTTGCTTGCCAAATCGACGCCTTGACTCGAGCAAGGTTCCCATCAAAGTCCAGCGCCCACTGGTTGAGCGCACATGTCGCCAAACACGTAACCCGCATGACGCGGCAGGCCGCGCCTCCGCGAATGCCGGAAATTGCGAGACGCTGTTTCACTTCGTCTTTCAGCAACACGGTGGCGCATTTTTCTGTGTTGTTTTACAACGTCACGTCGCAAAATGGTTTCGGCTAGGTCTCCAGAGCAAAGAAAACGCAACCCCCATCACCTTCTCCTTCGGTGACAGCACAAGCTCTCCGGTATCCGCTTCATACTTCACGCCTCGGACGAGAGTCTTGCCGACGTAGTCGTCGCGGTTCGCCGCGAAAACTTTGTGCGACACGGTTCGTGGAAGGTCGGTGAAGTTGAAAACGGCAACGGCTTCGTATTCCAACGTCGAAGAAACGTTCTGTGCCGTGTTGTTCTGCCCGTACGTTTCGAACTCCAGGAACGCCTTTACCGTGACGTGTGGTGGCTTTCCTTGGGTTTTGGCCGACGCGGACGCGTCACAGGTATACTGGAGGAAATAGGCACGGCGCGTTTAGCGTGAGACGGAAAAGAGACGAGAGAGCGAGCGCTTCGGAAGTTGGGGACGTACTGAGAGATTGCCCTGCGAGGGCGAGAAGCGTCGTAAACCTGGGAACCTTGATGATGCCTTCAGAGCGTCATCGCCGAACATTGGAAGACTCACGAGGGTGTCCACCAGCTCCCATGACGGAGTGTCACACAGCGCTTCAACAAGTTCTTCCTGTGTTTCTGTGTCGTGAGCAGCACTGCCCCTGAACAACAACGCGAACAACAACGCGAAGGTGAGAGTAGCCTTCACACACAGTACCTCTCGTCCGAGTCTTGTTGATAGCAGCAGCATCTGTCGCTTATGGGCTCGACGAGCTGCCGTCGTGTGCTGCGCGCTAAGGGAGTGCGTCCCCTCCAGCTCGTTTTTCTTACATAGGACTTCTTCGGTCTCCCCGAGACTGAGACCTCGAGCTCACAAAAAAGAAAGCTTTCTTTTCCACTTGCAGACGAGCCCCGAGGGTTTCACAACTCCCTGCGCTCCCGACCAGAAGCGACCTCCGGGTCGGTTTGGGCCATGCCACAGGAGCTTCCGGAGTTCCTGAAGGCCCGGCTGAGGGCTCGGGGCATCAAAGTCGACGAAGAGGCGAACAACAGGGGTGGTTCGGCGGAGAATTCGAACGAAGACTCTTCTCTTCCTGCGGGGTGGACCGAGGCGGTGGACGAGAAGTATGGACAAGCGTACTATTACAACGCTAGCCTTGGGAGGAGTTCTTGGACTCGACCGACGAATGCAGACGCACACATGATTGGCGTGATGGTGGCTAACCCGGCGCCAAAGACACTTCCGCCGGGATGGAAGTCGGCGATCGATCCGAAGACGAATCGGACATACTACTGCAATGCGTCCACGAAGGTGACGACATGGGAGCCCCCGTTGCCGCTGCAGCAGAAGCAGCATATGAAGCGCTCAGTCGTTATAGTTCCAGCTGAGAACATCGTGTCTGCACGAGCAGCACCAGTGGCGACTAACAGAAAGAGACAGCGTGCGGCACCACCAGGTATTGATCCCATGGACCCAGCGAGTTACAGCGACGCTCCGGTGGGGGGTTGGGGTGCGGGCCTCGCTTCGCACAAAGAGTCAGGGGGGGGTTCGAGCGGACGCCCGCTCCCAAGCCCGGGCGACGTGTTGCGCCAGAACGCGCAATCTCAGCAGCCAACGGAGTCTTATGACTTGCAAAAGAGCGGTCTGGGTGAAGCAGATTAAGTGCGATGGATAGCCATTTGCTCACAACGAGTGCTAGTCACCGTCTAGAAATAGGAAACCACTCGAGAAAAGGTCGTGTACGAGCGCCACACCGTCGCCGTCTATTTCGTGGCCAACCCCGTCAGAAAGGCCTTGCCAATTCTCAGCCATAATCTCATCGTTGTTCGCAATGTGTCGAGCAAGCTGAATGCTGCTGGCTGACTTCAAATGCCACACCTCGCCGCCCGCGAAAAACAAGCATCCTTCAAGACTACCGTCAGCGACCTCGTCTATGAAAGCAAACTTGACGTCTGCGCGACGAATCAACGCACCCTCTTCCGCCCAAACATCTTGCAACTCGTCGGGAGAGAGTTTTTCCTCGGGCATAGCCTGCTCTCCGTCGAATCCCAAGTTACCAGTCACGTGGCAACCGAACCATCTCGCAATATCCGCCTCCGTTTTAGGCATCGAGTCACGGATGATGTCTCCCGCTTGCTTCACGGCGGCTTGCGATATTTGCCCGACTTCTGCCTGGGGCTCTAACCACGGATCACTCCAGCGCTCCGTCACTGCGTTCCGTGTATCCACCGCCGACTGCGCGTATGACAATATCAAGTCATCGTGTGTCGGCGCAAGAAATCCGATACTATACGTCACGCAAACTGCGTCGCAACCCTCGGCGATGCCGTGGTGTGCCACTCTCGGTGGTAAGTACAGCACGTCTCCTGGCTCCAGAAGGCTGCGGGCCTTCGGCTGAAAGTCCTTCAACACTCGCACGTCGATGTTTTCAAAGAAAGACTCCTCCTTCTCAGGTGCGTACTCTGGATCATCCGATATGGACCATCGTTTCCGACCTTCGCCTTGCATCAGGAATACATCGAACTGGTCTGAGTGCGCTCCGACACCCCCACCCTCTCCTGACAGGCTGGCCTGCACGTCTGCCACGCGCCAACGCGGAAAGTGGTCAAAGGCGTCGAGGAGTTTTGTCGCCTCAGGGATGTGTTTCTCTAAGTCGTTTACCACGACACACCACGATCCGTCCGACGGAAGTGATTGGAGTTCTTCTTCCGTGAAAGGTCCAAGGTCCAGGGACCAGTCGGAAGGGCCATTAGATCCTTTCTTGAGGATGCGAGGCTGAAATTCGGACTCGCACGCCAAACCAGCCAGTTCGCTGGAGTCGATAGGCATGGACGCCTCCCCGGGCTCGAGAGCACCACGGATGACCACAGGTCGCTTCTGCCAGTACTCTTTCATGAAGTTATCCCACTGTTCGCGGCTAAAGGGGAACGACGCATGTAGTTCCTCGATTTCCCCGACATCGTCAACGCTTTGTGCAGCCGCGCACCTCGAAGCATCCCTGCCCCGAGTGGCTTTCACAACCCCAAAACGCCCGCCGACCTTCTTTGAGCGCGTCGCTCCCAAGCTCGACAGGACCGGGTGCACATGCACCGCGCGGGCGCTCATGCGAGCAAATCACGCCGGCCCTGGGTGACGCGTCGTTGATCGCAAGGACTCCTCTGCTGGTGCCGACACCGTGGCACCAACGCGCGCTGCGCTTTCTGCAGTGTAGGGATTGTTGATGGACGCTTTTTTGCACTTTTTGGACAACGAAGGTTTGAGGTTTGCAGCACCAGCGAGGTGTGTATGTGGTTAGCAACCTTGTGCTTTCTGCAACCTAAAGGTGAATGAACAAAGCTAATATCTATCCCGCGATTTCTTCTCCCTTGTCGGCGAGCGTCATCGCCCTATGTGCCGCCTGAGACGACGTCGACTTCATAAGCTCCCTGATTACCATGGTCGCATAAGAGCTGGTCGGGAGAGCGAAACTCAGACGAAGTGCAAGAAACTTTCCGTCCTTGTCTTCACCCAAGGCTTGCACTGAATCATCACCGGCCTCGACGCGCATCAGGTCAGTTGCTGTCAGATCAGCATTTGGATCGGAATACCTCGCGAACGAGTACTCGATTTTATCGGGCTTGATCACGAGCTTCCTGTAAGCACCAGGAAGGAACCCAAAGGAATATTCCTTCACCGTGTGCGCGAAACCAGTGAGCTGCACCCCGTCTTTCTTGCAAATCTCTTCGTACAGCGATTTCAGACTCTCAGAGTATATCACCCTGTTCCCCGGCAGAGGCAAGACGACGTCCGTGATATTGAATGCTCCAGATGCTGCCTCCTTCTCTGTGACTTCGCGGACTCTCGAGAAAATGTCGCCGTCATCCTCTCCAGCATATTGCAACATGCTGTCGTCGACGATTAAGTCTCCAGCCACGGGGCGGCTCAAGCCGTGGCGCCTGACGCGCTCGCTCGCAGCCTTGTTCCACATGTAGCTCTGGTACGCGTGCACGTACATTTTACGTGTCGTGCGAGGAATGCCGCTCAGTGGGTTGACTAGATCGTTTTTGTCGCATCGACCCAACGCTTCGAGGAGTCCCCTCTCAGCCGTGCAGAACCGCGGCATTCGTTTCAGAGCGGCGGCGGCGTCACCGGTTTCCTTGTAGATGACGCGAGCAGCAGCGGCATCTCCGTTGTCCCCATCTCGCGGTCTGAGGATGAGATCGTGCACTTCCGCCCATGCTCCACGTAATAAAGCTGCGCCAATTTCATGCGTACCTATAGCGTGCGTCCCAAACCTCTGTAAACCAAAGTAGTTTATGACGCCACTCAACTTCAGCTCATTCACTGCGCGCGTGACAGTCTCCTCAGTTCCTCCTTCGATGCCGCGCAGTGTCAGCGTGAAAAGGTTACCTTTGAGATCACCAAGGCCAAGCTCGCGGTCAACGTACTTAAAGTTACCAACCTTCATTTGAAACAGCTTCAGCTTCGCCAATCGCGAGGCGCGTACCTTGTGTAGAGTCATTCGTTGGCTGGTCACACCGCGTCTGTCCTTTGTTCCGGCAAAGCCAAAGTCCCTGGGTTTGGTGCGGAGGATGCGCGAAATCACTCCCATCGCGTCTTGCGTCTCTTTGTTCTCCTTACACAAGGTAAACTCGAGGTATTGAGGCAAGTCCATGGGCCATCTTTTATGTCCCTTCCAGTTATTATCGTTTCCCTCGTCGCGCCCACGTTTCTTATCACCCCCGCCTTTCTTTCCCTTTGTGTGCTTGGGGTGCACCCTAATGCAAAGATGTGGTTTCTTCGAGTCCTTCTTCGTCACGCCGCTTCCCTCGCCTCCAGCAGATGGCTCCACCGAGTCCGTGGTGAGTTGAAAATGCGAGTTGAAGAACACGTGCAAACTTGTTCGATACGCTTTATCGTTGCTCGATCCAAGAACAAGAGCTGAAGGTGCTTCGGATCCTTCTGGCGCCGGCGAGAGCACGCCCGGCTGCTCAAGAAACGTTTTCAGTCGGGCTGCCTCTTCCGCCCCGGCGAGCTTGGTGAACTCGGTAACCGCAGACTCTATCTTTTCGTTCAGCAGAGTGTTGGCCTCCGCTGAGACGATCTCAGGAGCTGTCGTATCATGGGGCGTGGGTGTAGGTTCACTAGAAACATTCTTCTGCTCGGGTTTATCACCCTCAGCCCTCTCGACAGCAGGGGAAGCAAACTTTTGTCGCTTTTGTTGCTCCATCTCGTCGATTTCGTCGTCGATGGACGCATCGAGGGTCGTAAGGTGCACCACCTCTCCATCCTGGTCGATCTCATTCACCACAAAGTCGGTGTATCTCTCCTTGAGAATCGCCCGGAAGCCCTCCGCCGAGTTGGCATTACACTCTATGCCCACTGATGCTTCTTCCGCGCCCATGATAGGCGGCGGCGGTGGTGGCGAAAGTGAGGCGGCGGTCCGCAGCAGGCCCGACAATCAAGAAACGCGCTGCCGAAAATCCAGAAATCACGCATCAGCAAAAAATTAAATCAAACTTGGACGCGAAAAAAACGCCTCTTCGCCTCCCTAAAGGATCTCGCCAAAGGGACCCGCGTCGTGTTGTGCGGACCATAGCGTCGCACGATCTGCGTCGCGGATCAGCATGACGTCTGATGGAAGATTCTCTGGCGATGAAGAGTTCTGGTAAGCACATCTTCGAGTGGCTTCTCCACGTCCTCACGTTCTCTCACGGATGGGAGGAATGGGCTGTCTCGACGAGCGAACGTTTCTGTTTGAGATGACTGCAGCCCATCTAACGAGCGTTCTCTCTTCCTCCTAACACAGGATTATGAAGATGGGTTACGTCAAGATTCAAGCAGATAACGCACTGAAGGCTGGCAACTACAAGGACGCATACACCAAGTGCGTGATGACCCTTCTCGCCCGCTCTACTTTGTCGGCTTCCTTCGGTTTGTCTTGTCTCCATTTGCCCAAAAGAAAAAAAAAAAAGTGCCGTGTGTCTGACCTCTTCCGAGTTCATGCAGGTACTCTGACTGTTTAGACATCCTTCCACGAGGGCACAAAGAATCCCTCGCGCTGTACACGAATCGATCGTTAGCATACGCCAAAGTGAGCGTCTCTCTGAGTCATTTCATGCTTTCGACGTAGGTTCGACAACAGCTCATCAACTGACGCGACATGACGTCTTCTTTCGCAGGCAAACAAATTCGCCGAGGCACTGCAGGATGCCGAGCGCGCTTGCGAGTTGAACGGTAAATGGGCGAAGGCTTGGTGGAGAAAAGCCACGGCTCTCCGAGGACTGCAACACTACGGTCAGGCGCTCGACGCACTCAGCCAGTCATACAAACTGGTCGAGGACAAAGCGAAGGCGCACAACGAGTACCACCGCGCCGTTTCAGAGATAGCGAGTCGAATGACTCGAGAACAGCTCGCAGATTTCGTCATCACGATCCTCCACGACTACGAGGCCAAGGGTATCATAGCTAAGCCATCGAGACAAACCGTATCGCCGCAGGAAAAGCGAGAAGCAATGTTTCTGCAGATAAAATCGTGGCAGAGCAGCACGAAAAAGACCCAAACTGACTACGAAAACTGCGTTGCAAGTTGGACACTCGCTCCCATGAGCGCGACGATGGCATATGTGCAGGTGCGTTTATTCTTGCTGCGATAAATTCAATGCGACTGCAACAGAGGAACTGACTTTACGATTAAATTACAGCGCGCATGCATGTACAAATTTGCATTATGTTTCAAACAGGTCGTCGCAGATGCACGAGCAGCGCTGAGACTGATTTCTGATGACGCGAACAACAACGAGATCATGATCAAGACCGTCTTGAAGGCACCTGGAACGTCGAAACCATGGGAGTAAGTAATTTTTGCGCCCCTCATATATTTTCTCGCTAAGTTGACTAACAATGATTTATGTAGACGAAGGAAATACCCTCTCGACGCTTGGGCGTGGTTCCTTCAAGGGGAGGGGTTTAAAGCACCGGACAAGAGCGACGGGGGTGACATCGTTAAGGCCGCAAGCTGCTTCCAGATAGCGAAAAAACTGGTACGTTCTTGCGTTGAAATCTTGCATTTCTTTCACGAGCTAACGTTCAGCATCCAATGGTTATCGCAGGACCCTGACAACGAAGACTACGCGACTGAGGTTGAGGAAGTCATCAAGAAGCTTACGCATGCGCAATCGAGTGCAGTCCTGAGCGTTATTAACGAGCAGCAACTTGCGGTTGAGCATGGACTGACGATTGACGCAGACGAAGCTGCTGAGAACATTTTCTTTGTGAAGGGTATAATGCGATATGACTGTGATAAGCTCGGCTGTTTCGGTGCAGCAGCCCGACGATCTGTGAAAGAAACGTTCGCTCGAGGCTGCGACATCGGCTTCAAGGATGTACTCATTGAGCGCGTTTCACTCTGCTCCGAACGAAAGCTGAAGGTAAGTAAGCTCACTTGATTTCTGGTTCCATGAATTTCCTTTATTGAATTTCTCTTGTACGCGCAGATTGAATACCAGTTCCAAATTGAAAGCAGACAGCGCGGTGAGGTAAGTGCTTATCAATCTACTTTTGAATTTTTCCTTCGCTCACCTTTTTATCACTTCTGCAGGCGTGCGTATCTGTGTTGAAGAGCATCGGCGATGAGCCGACTATCGTGTCGTTACTGGGTCCATGCATTGCGCATGATTGCCTCGTTGAAGAGGTTCATCTCAATGACGCAAAGGCGAGCTTTCAGGAGCGCATGATCGCCGATGACACTTCCACTGCGCTGGTCGAGGTGTCCCGTCCGTCCTTAGCCATGGACTTGCCCTATCAGTCGTATTCTATCACTCGTGCCAATGGTGATCCTGTTGAGCGTGTCGACAAACACGCGTTTTGCATGGCTCGCGTGCACTATAACCGCGCTGAAATAGACCAGGACGTTTGGTTCTCTCCGTCACACGGTAAGTGTAGATGGCGTCAGAGTGCATCTGAAATCTGCGTTCTCGTCCTTGGCATTCAGCGTGGCACTTCCGGTTCTTCTCTCGACGTCGACATCTCAGCCACGCACATTTGCGTGCGTGACCGAAACGGTGACCGAGTGTACCTTTCTGGGGATCTGGATGATCGTGTTGTCCCCGATATGTGTGCTTGGGACATCGACGAGGACGGTATTGTCACCTTATTCTTGCACAAGACGAATTTAGCGCTTTATGCGTCTCCCCACGAACACTCGAACTCGGAATGGAAGCGCTTATTTCGCGACGACGGTTATGAAATCAAGTTTGACGACACCTCGAAGGATTACTCCGACCTCCCCGCACCGGTCATGAGAGAGCATCGAGTGACTTCAGCTGAAGATCAACAACGTCGCCATCTTGAATGGAAGGAGACGAAAGGTCGGGACAGAGATTCCGATCAGGATGACCTCAGACGACGCAACCGACAGACTCGTCTGGCCGTACTCCGCGGCAAACCTTTTAAGAGCTGGGTGCAGCTTGACCGCGAGAGCATCCCGTCGCAATGATTTGTTTCTTTCGGAAAAGTTTAGATTTCACTTTTTGACAATTTGACAATTCAAAGTCGAAGCTACCTCAACAACTACATCACATCATCAGCTCACTAGACCCAATCTTCGCGAGGAACTCACTCTTCGCCGAGGAGGACCAACCAAATGCACCTGCAATCTGATTAACCAACGCCACTCTCTGTGCGTGGGAGTACTCAGCGTGTGTCATGCACCAGTATTCAAGTTGGTCCGCGGCGATGTAAAACGCCTTCACGTACTCGAGCGCATACCCGAATTCGAGTTTTGAGCCCTTAGGGGCTAGGTGTCTGATGTTTCCATAAAGTACCTGCAAATCCAGAGCCATGAGTGCGCGCCCCTCGGACGAGCATTTTTTAACACGAGCGAAGCCTGCTACTATCACAGACGCGGTCTGCGCAATAGCGTAGTTCCAAAGCATTACGAGCGCCTCTGCGGTGACGTCCGCAATCGCGAGCTTCGCACCAAACTGCGTGAGTTCTGTGGACAGATCATTCACCCACTTGTTGTGCTCTGTGCTCACGGTGGACTTTGCGTACTTGCCCGTCTTGAGCGCATCACTCAGCTTTTCGCTATCGCCGATGACCTCAGGAACCCAAGACAGATCCAGAAGTAATCTGGCGACATGCCCGTAAACGTGCTCACGAACATCCTCCACGCTCACGATCGTCTGTCCGAAGAATCTCTCCAACTTGGAATCTTCACTGGAAGGCAAGGTCTGCTTGAGTCCCGCTTTCAGGCGCTTGAACTCTTCAGCGAGACAAGCGAGGGACTCGAGCGCAACTACACGCTCACGCAAACCGTACAAATTTCCTGAAGAGTTCACCATTTTTGACGCACCCGAACCCATTCCACCGCTCTGGTTCATGATCGTGCTCAGCGACGTGCCGTTCAGCAGACGAACCAACGTGTTTCGAAGTCTTGGCGTGATAAGATCAGATCGCGGATCCAGCGCTTCGTGTTGGCCAAACGCAGCAAATATGCGGACAAGTGTTGTCTCAAAAAGCGAGCACAGACCTTGGAAGATAACAGGCATGGAAGGAGTGAGCACTCGCATCAAGCGCAGGTACTCAGCAACGCCCTGGATCAGGTAAAGGGATGACGCCGTGAGCGTCGCGTTGCGAGCGTCAAGTCCCTTCGAATCACCTTGTCTGATCGTGGCAGCGTCTGCAGCAGCGACAGCAGCACGCGCCTCGCGGCGGGCTTTCCGCATCTCAGGGCTGAGCGCTTCATCATCATCATCATCTTCGTCGATAAATGCTGCCGATACAGCTGCATCCTCGTCGTCATCCTCTTCCCCTGTCGTGGTGTCCGCCTCACCAGTACCATCCGACTTAGGTTGTAAGTCATCTGCGTCAGCTGTCAAGGATCCCATGCTCGCGCTCGTTCCTAAACTCTGCGCAAAGGGATTTCCCTTAGCTATCAGCGCTTCGAACGCGCTCCCATCTGCGGCTGCACCGCCGAACGCAGCAACTCCGAAACCCGATGTTACGCCCCGTCCACCACGAGCTGCCGCTGCCCTTATGTCGCTGCGCGCCTGTTCAGCGGCTGCCTTCGGGAGCCGCGTCCACATCTCGCTCTCCAGCATTTCGCGCATCGCTTCAAGCCTCTGCAAGTGCAGCTGTTGAAAGTAGCGATCACCAGCACGTTCGAGATGGCCTCGCAATGTCGAAGCTTGCGTACCGCAAAACGCTTCCGCGGTCTCGATGAAAGTCTTAGCCCAATCCAAGACTGCCTTGAATTGTCCAGATGACGGAGCGGAGGACGCCTGCAGAAGAGCAGCAATGCGCGCCCCAGCCATATCCGCAATCGCGCGGCGGCTCCGCACGAGTGCTCCAACAACAGCTTTGTATGCCTCCACACGCTCTTGATTCTCGCCCGCGTCTTCGCCTTTGTTCTCTATAGCTTTGACCTGTTCCTCGTGCCACCGAAGCATTCTATGATGGCTAGTGAGGAGTGCAAACAGAACCTCTAAAGTCTTCTGGAAGCATGGAAAGAATTGCGTCGGTGAGAGCTGTTGGCAAAGCTCTTTATATGGCATCCGAGCCTTACGCGCTGCAGCAGCGTCGTCGTTCTCGGTGACGCCTGCACGCGTCATGGAGTGTAGCCGAAGCATCCCTTCCGTTTGCGTTTCAACCGATCGCAGGAACAGCTCTTGCACTTTGTCGCTGAGAGGCTTGACCTCACTTCCGAATTGCATGTAAGCGTCGAAAAGCGGGCTGTACTCCTCCGGCTTGAAATCTCCACACACCTTGAAGAGTACCGCTTCGACGCTATTCATCAGATCCCACAATAACGCACGAAGGTCTTGACCCAGGGTCTCCGCGCATGTCAATCCATCGAGCGATTTCAATATGTTCATCGCTTGCGCATACTCCACCACGGCGTCAACAAAGCACGAAGCCTCGAGGCTTGAGCGTATTCGCGCCTCCAAACTTTGGCATTCTCGCACGCGGACGAGCATGTCGAGTGCCGCCATGAGAGACTTTTTCCGCGTGTGTGACTCTGCGACTCTCATCGCACGGCCCACGCTCTCTCGTGCAAAGGAGAGGTTTCTCCGTCCATTCTTCACAATCACGAAGCTTTGCTCTAAACCATCAGTGAGCTCAGTGATGTTCCGCATGCCCTGCACGAAGTCCTCGTAGTGCTCGTTCACGTCTTTTGCAAGTTTTGTCGACACGGCTTCCACCTGGTTCGACAAGCGCTCCTCTTGTTTGTGAAGCACGTCCACAGTGATATCCTGGTCTGATTTCGATAAATCTTCCAAAACGTACCTCAAAGGGTCGAAGTCTCCCTCGGGAAGGAAAAAGTCTTCGTGAAGGGTCTTGACGATTTCCTCCGCAGAGGCGGCGCCCGCTCCCACCCGCCGGTTCACCTTGGCAACGTCTTCGCGCGGACCGGCGTCCGTGGTTTCCCGTCTCAACGCATCAGAATAATCGAGGTCGTCATCTACTAGCTCGTACGGCTCGGATCCAATCTTCGCAAACGTTTCTCGCAATGCTTCGGCGTCCAAAGCTGCTCCTGAAAAGGCGCCAAGTCGCGCCGCCGTGCTGCTCCCGCCGACGGGATTCACCGCTTGCGCAAAACTTTCGCGAGCCTTGTCGACTCCGGTGAACACCTCTACGTTTTCCCGGAGTTTCCTTCCTTTCTCCGACGCGTCGTTGAATCTCTGCTTCGCTTTATCCTTGAGCTCTGCCGCCCGCTCCGTCGCCTCGGTGAGCCTCTGCTTCGTCTTCTCTCTGAGTGCCTTGAACATCCTAAACCCGCCTCCTCAGCACTGTCTCCGAAGAGAGTAGTAGAAGATCACTTCTTTGACGACGAAGCCTCTTCCAGCCTGTTCAATATCTTCTCAGTGAACTCACGAAACGCGGGATCCTCGCACGCGGCGTCCAAAGCTTGCTCAGCGCGTGCGGTACTGTCGATGCGGGCGACGGTGTTGACGAGCCTCTCGTCTTTCAGGCACTCCCGAATTTCTTCGCTCGTGGCGACCGCGACCAGGTGCTTTCGACGGAGTCTCGCTCCGTCTTCGTCCTCCGCGTCCTCCTCGAACGAGCGCTTAGGTCGTGGAGCGGGTGCCTCGGTCTTCACCGACGGCTCTTCCGTCGGAGGCTTTTCTTCGGGCTCTTTCTTCGGCGCGCAAGAGTTCTCTGCACAGGGAGAGGGACGACGGATGGTTCAGTGGGTGCCCTAAAACTGAGAATTACGCGAGCAGAAGTGAGATCAGACACGCACCCTTGTGCTCCCGGCAACAGGCGACCGAGCAGTAGGGCAAGCGGCACGCTGGACACTTGTACTTGCTCCCCTTAGCTTTACACGTCACGCACTCCGTACGATCAGGCGCACCCATAGAAGGTGGTGTGTGCACCGCCCCAATGATTTCTCTTCGGTTTGTCGACTTGCTCTCGCCCATCGGCGACACAATCACCACGTGTACCGGTCATGCCGGTACAGTGACAATACAGACAGGCGCACCTTTGGTTTTTGGAAAAACTCTCGGACTCAAGAGTTGCGTTGTTATTCCGACGCGCACGACGTGCGGCAGCTCGAGTGACAGTCATCCGATGGTCGAGATAGCCCCCCACCCCGAGGACGCACAGACTATCGTCACCGACCTTTCTACAGATGCGTTGCGCCGAGAGGTGGCCCGCCTGAAATCGCTCCTCGAGGCGGACGACGACGACTCCAATGTCATCTCATCCGCCGTTTCGCCTCCCCTGGATGGAGCGGAGCCCGGCGAGGACGACGAGTTCCACGACCTCGCGCACGACGACTATCACCAGTCAACGCCGATGCTTCCTCCTGAGTACACTCCCGAAGTCACCTTGAACTATTCCAACGGTGATGAGTACAAGGGCGAGGCGGTGGAAGGCATCAGACACGGCCGAGGTCTTCATCAGTGCTCGAACGGTGACTTTTACGAAGGCGGGTGGAAGGAAGACAAACGTCACGGCGAGGGCACCATAACGTACATCAGCGGTTTGCGGTACGAAGGATCCTGGGTCGAAGACAAGACTGAGGGACAAGGCGTCTGCCGTTACCCCAACGGAGACGTGTACGAAGGCGAGTGGCGGAACGACCACCGCTGGGGCTGGGGAACGCTTCGGTTCGCGAGCGGCGACGTGTACGAGGGCGAGTGGGTGGACGACTTCGTGGACGGCCGCGGGCGATACTCGTATGCGGACAAGAGCTTCTACCAAGGGACATTCGATCGAGGCATGCGCGAGAAAGGCAAGTTCTCTTCCAGCGACGGCGGGATGGAGTACGACGGGCAGTGGAAGGAGGACCTCAGGCACGGCGTCGGGACGTTTCACTTGTCCGGCGCGTACAAGTACGACGGCGAGTGGAAAGACGACTCCCGGCACGGCCGGGGGAAGTGCGTGTACGCGGACGGAACTTCCTACGAAGGCGAATGGAAGGAGGATTCGCGCCACGGCGAGGGCAAGTACGATTCCACGGACGAGACCTACGAGGGCGCCTGGAGCGACAATCTCCGGCACGGCTCTGGGTCTGCGAAATACGCCGACGGCGGGCGGTACCAAGGCGAGTGGAGAAACGACTTGCCCGAGGGCGTCGGCAAGCGCTTGTACCCCGACGGCTCCGTGTACGAAGGACAGTGGTTGAAGGGGAAACGTCATGGGAAGGGGAAGATGACGAACGCAAGCAGCCGCGAAGTGTACCAGGGTGACTGGGAAAACGATACACGACACGGATACGGTGCCTGTTCGTACGCGGACGGCTCGGTGTTTCGCGGCGAGTGGGAAGAGGACTGCTGGTTGCAGAGCACGGCGGACCCAACCTTCACGAAAGTTTCGGGTCCCGGGCTGAGCCGCGGTGTCGCCGGCGAACACACCGTGTTCACCATCGAGGCACGCGATGAGGTGAAAAACAAGCGGCTGAACGGAGGAGACGACTTCTACGTGCGTTTCGAGAACAACAAAACGGGAGACGTCGCTTTTGCCGACGTCGTCGACCGCGACGACGGGACGTACTCGGTGACGTTTCGAACCACCGTCGCCGGGGCGTACACGTGCTCCGTTTTGATCGGCGGCGACGAACACGTCGCGGACTCGCCGTACCCGGTAAAGATTCTGCCAGCGCGGCCTTTACCGAGACGCTGCGAAGTGGACGGCGACGGCGTGCGGAAGTCTAAGGTCGGCGAAGATACAGTCTTTTGCGTGCGCGGCGTTGACAGGCACGGGAACGCCGCGCAGGGAAAACTTTCGACGCACTTTCCCCTGGATGTTTCCATCGCCTCCGGTGACGCCGTCATCGACGACGTCGAGATCGCTGACGACGGCGATGGACAGTATCGTGTGTCATTCAAGCCCTCGCACAAAGGGTTTTATCGCGTCGAAGTCACCTCTGGTGGAACGCCCATCGCCCAGAGCCCTTATTCTCTCCATGTCTACGAAGCTGACGTTTCAGGCGTGACCGCACGCGACGACGATGTCGCGCCGCCCCCCGGTGACATTGTCGCAGAGTGGGAAGACATCGCACTGAAAGAGTACGCGTTCGACGGCGACGACGGCGGATGGGCGAGTGACGAGTCCGACAAGGAAACGAACGACGACAAGACACAGCGCGAACACCCTGACGTACCTGTCATAACGAACCTCGAAGACTTGTACAAGATCCCCCGGATGCAGCGAATCCAGCGGGAGCAAGAGCGCAAGAAGAAAAAGAAGAAGCTCGACGAGATGCGTAAACGGTTTCAGGCGGAAGACAGAGCATCCAAGATGGCGCTGCCGACGAGCGACGCCACGAAGGGCTCAATCGCTGATTTAGATTGAAATCGAAAGCATCACTCGTCTTCCTCCTCGTTGAAGGACAACAACGTTTTGTTCTTTACTTTCTTCCCCGCGCCCACCGCGGACTTCTTCCCATCCTCGTCTCGCTTTCGTTTCGCGGCGAAAACAATCGTTCCCGACTTGATGCTCTGTTCCTCCTTCTCTGCTGCCTCCTTCAAGCTCGCCTTTATCTGGTCGTTGTCCTCGTCTAACTTCAAAGCACGCTCATAACTCTCACGTGCATCCGTGTACCGCTTGAGTCCCATACTCGCAGCGCCAACCCGAATGTGTCCCTTGACCCAGTCCTTCGCGAGGCGCACCGCAGCTTCACCGTCTTCGAGCGCCGCTTCAAAGTCTTTTGTAGCCGCATGCGCCGCCGACCTGTTCGAATAAAACACCTTGTCATCTGGGTCGAGCTCGATGCATCGCGTGAAACTTCGAATTGCATCTTCGTATCGCTTCTCCGAAAATGCCCTGTTCCCTTTGCCCTTTTCGACCTTTGCCATCTCCTGTTTTCGCTCGCGCTCCTCGACGTCGGAGACAGTGCCGGGTTGCTGGATGCTCCCGGGATTCGACCCGAGACCCTTACGCGCGTTGCCGGCAATGTCGTCCTCGTCACCGTACTTCGCGAGCTCATCAGAGTGGCCGTAGTCCTCCCACGCCTTCTTCGAGTCGTCTTGACCTCCCTCGCGCTGCAGTAGGTGGGCATGCTGCTGGAGGAACTTGGGGAGCTGCCTCTGGTAGGTCACGCCTCCTTTTGGTTTGCCACCACCGGCCCCCCCGCCGCCAGTCATCCCTCCGCCCCCACCACCTCCGCCTCCACCCGGCCCGCTGAAGTGATCTCGATGTCCGCCCGACCAGCCCCCACCGTATTGGTCCTCATACCCTCCGCCCGAGTCTTTGCCTCTGCCTCGTTTGCCGCCCATCGCGGAGTCCGAAGTGATGGCTTTCTCGCACATTGTTCGCTCAAAAACTAGAATCAAGTTCAAACAAGCACGCGCCGAGATGGACCGCGGGGAGGATGCCGGCCCGACGCGGCCGAAGATACCCAAACTACAAATTGCAAACTTGAAATCACAGCAAGCACGCAAACGGGGCAACCGCAATGGGAGTGCTTCCGGTAGTCTTCAGGGCGGCGACAACGGCAAGGGCCTGGGCCTGGGCATGAAAAACGCCAAGGGACGGGTTGGCAGGCATCAGAAGGATACCTATGTGATTGCGGAATCGGATAACGCTGCGAGGGATGCGAGACTCACGAGGGGGACGTCTCGAGATGATACGACCGTCTCCGAGGTGGACGAACACGAGCTTGATGCTGAGGAGCTCCGTCTACAAGCGGAAATGCTTCGCCTCAGAGAACGACACTTTTTGTTGGCGAAGCGCACAGAGGAGGTGAGAGCACGCAAGGAGGCAAACAAGGTGTTGGAAGGGTTCCAAGTGGAATTGCGCGCGGAGCTCGAGGAAATGATGCAATCGATGGAACAGGAGAAGCGAACAAAACTGAAGGAGGCTGACGTGTTTAAGCGGTGCGTACTTAGGTAACGCAAGCCGTCGAAGACGCATCTGCGTCGGTTGCGCGCGAGCGCCCCTCAACGGTTTTTCATCAGTGACTGACACGACCCATTCCTCGCTCCCTTCCGTCGCCGTTCTCGTCTCGAAGGGATGTCCAAGCGCGTATAAGCGAGCTCGAGGGAGTGCTGAATCAGCTCGCGAACAAAGTGAACGGAGTAAACGCCATGTACGCGGCGACGGCGGAGGAAATTCAACGCGAGTTCACGGAGGCTCTCGCGCGAAAGAAACAACTCCTGGACATTGAGGTTCAGGAGAAGCTCGCTGGGTTTTCTCGGTCTTGGGCGAACAGCGGCGAAGAAGTCTTTTCCGGTGGGGCAGGAAGATGAGTACATTCTTCAAATAGCACGCATCATAGCTCATGTGCGATGTAGTAGAAATCCATAGGTGATTACATTTCATACTTCGAGACGCGCCAACCTACTTGGCCTTAGCGCCGCGAGCGCGAGGCGGCGCCTCTTTCAGCCAATCCCAGTACTCCTTCGTGGGCGCGACGCCAAACTTTGCCCCGGGGTCCGCGAAGTAGTGGACGATCATCATCACGATCCTGTTGTTCACGTCGAGCCACCCCGGAAGTGACGCGTTGTCCATGAAGGGATGCTCGAGGATGAACACGATGGCGGTTGCCAGGACGGTGAGTTGCATGCAGAGCGTCGACACGGAGAAGAACGCGGAGACGCACAAAAGGATGTTCTTCAGGTCGGCGTAGACGATCGTGATGTCCGCGCTGAATATGAACGTGCACAGCATGGAGTTGAGAGAAACGATCGCGGACTGCCATGCCATGCGATACGCGACGTTCCAGCACCAAGTCTTGTAGTAGCACCCCTTACATGAGGGACTTATGGTTCCAAACAAGTAGTTGCCGCGGTAGTTGATCAGGGTGTCGAGCTGAAGGCGGCCCATCACGGGATTATCCTCGCGCTCAGCAGCTTTGCGTGCCATGCCGTACTCGATCATCGCGATTCCCACGGTGTTGTGCAGCGCTTTCGGGTCACCGTGATGGTATCCGTCCCTCGACGCGCACGTGCTGCAGATGGGACACGTTCCCTTTGCGGCTTTCGCGGAGAACGGGCACGAGCTCTTCATCGGTTTGACCTCGGCGGGCAGGTTCGCGGAGAGGTACATGTTCTCTCGGTTACGCCACGGACGCGAATCAAACGCGGTGCGTAACTTCCCGAATCTGTCGGTCTCGAGGAGTATGAAATACACCATGCTGAACATCGCGGTGCCGGTCGCGAGCATCACGGTCATCCAATCTGCGAGGACAAATCGGGACGTTTTCTGGGTCAGATCGGGCGTTTCCGAGAACGAGAGGATTTCACGGGGTCGTGGCTGCCGGACGCACCGAGCGTCTGGTAAACGAACGTGTCCTTAGGAGCGAAAAGCACGAATCGAAGAAGGGCCGTAACACCGAACGGGATCGCGAAGCGCTCTCTCAGCGCGTTCAAGATGCCGAAGGGCTGGCACGTGACTTGCAAAACTGTCATCTGCTTTTGGAAAGATGTGTTCCGCTTGAGGAGATCTCCACCGCAGCCTTCCGCAACAGTGCTCGGCGTTCCGAGCTCGAGTGCGCGCTGGCTACTCTGTACGTCGTGCCGACAACGACGAAGCTGGTCACGACGCGGTGGATGGGCGCTCGCGCTTGCGTTCGTGCGCCACAGAGAGTCTATTTCGGGCGAAGCCACGAAACCGTTTCCGGGTTCGATTTTGAGAATAATAAAACCGTCGTTTCGCCTACTCCTCCAGCGCGGCGAGCGCTGACTTGCGCTTGAGTAACTCAGCGACAGCATCCTGCACCTCCGGGTCCGCGTTCGTCAGCCCCTGTTCGTCTTTCAAGCGACGCACCTCCGCCGCCTGCTCGTCGACCGCCTTCGCGGCCTTTTCGATATCCTCGGGCGAGGCGCCCGCTTTGGGCTCGTCTGCGGGCGCGGCGGCTTTCGCGGGCACGAGCTGCCCGCCCTCCGCGACAGTCATCGCCTCGCCCTCCGTGCCGTCCTCGTTGAGCCACGTGAACGAGTCGAATCGCACCGCCTGGCCGGTTTTCTCCCCGTCTTTGTTCGTGATCGTCCACACGATCGCGCCGTCCACCTTGAATTTGCGCCCGTCGCTCGCCTGCCTGACGCCGCTGTAGTCTCTGATGACGCCGCTCTCCGCGGCTTTGTCGAGGAGCTCGCGTCGCTCAGACTGGATGCCGTCGTCGTCCTGCGCGGACTTGGTGGAGGGCATCCCCACGAACTCGTCCCAGGGCAGTCCCCACAGCGAAAGCGCCGCTTGGTTCCCGTAGTTGAAGACGTCCTCGGCATCGTGCGACGCGCACACGAACGGGGCCTTGAACAGTCGCTCCGCCGCTTCCTGCACCATCACCGTGCCGTCAAGGAGCTTATCCCCCGTCTTCTCCTTGAACGAGCCGCAGATGGTGAGGCTCTGCATCACGGTGCCCGTGCCCTCGTAAGGCGCGGGGCCCGATTTCGCCGCAGGGGCGGCATCTTTCTCCGCTTCGTCCCCGGCGTCTTCCTTCGCGGCCGCGAACCTCGCGTTCAACTCCTTAGCCTCGGCTCGCTTCGCAGCCTTGCGCTCCTGATCGCGTTTCGACTTTTTTTTCGCCGCCACAACCTGCAGCGCACCGCGTCCCGCCGGGACAGACGCGGTCCTGCCGGGACGGGGCGACACACCTGGCGCTACGCGCGATGTAAGACCGACCGCAGAGGCAGCGCAGGACATCGTTCGATTTCCGCGTCCGGTGCGAGCGTATGCGGTACCTCCAGAGAGACGCGAAGGCCTCCGCAGGGTCCCTTTTTATCCGCTCAGACAGTTGTGCGAAAATCCGAGATTTTCGGGTCGTCGTCACGCCGTTGCGCGTTGTTGGTCGGCGCAGTCGTCATGGTCGTCTCCGCCAAGCATCAGCGCCCAAGAGAGCAGTTCGCGGCGCACGGACCTCGGGTTGGGTCGAGGTAGGGCGGCTGCGCTATCCCGAAGGCGAGCGCGGCGTCTTCAGTGCGCGACGAGCTAGCTCGCGGGGTCCTAGCGTTCCGAGGGAACAGGGCGCCCCTTCATTCTGGTCACGAAAAAAGCGACAGAGGGGGCGTTTTTCTTTTCCACGCGGTGTCGAAATCGCTCGCTCGAAGGGAAGTCCGGACGAGCATCGACGCGCACAAGCGCGGTTGTTAGAGCGAATTCAGCTCGGTGGTCGTCATGGGGGATGTATCCACCCCGCACGGCACTCCTCTCGGGCTAGACCCGCTCGTCACACCCGTCGCTCAGGCTACGACGGTTGACGGAGTTTCCGGGGGATCTACCGACGTCGCCGTGACGCGCTCTCAGAAGCGCAAGCGAGACGAGAAGGAGGCGCTCGAGGTAAGCCGACACTCCCCCGTTTCACGCGTGTGTGGTGTGGGTAGAGCGCGTCGGCGCCGCTTCGGCCATCGGCGCGCGCGGGACCCCCGCACTCGAGCTCCGAGCCTCCGACGCGTCTTTCCGTTTTCCGTGCTGACCGCCGCCCCAAACCGTCGTTCGCGCAACTGTCGCCCCCTGACTCTCGATTTCTTCCGAGCAGGACAGAAAGGCATCCGGCGCCACGGCCGAGGCCCTGGAAAAGAAGGCGAGAGCCACCTCCGGCAAAAGCACTGGAGGCAAAGTGCACCAGTCACCACCTCTACGACCTGATGATAAGGTGAGCGCTCCCCTGCGCCGCGAACGCCGCCGTCTGGAGCGCGCGCGCCCCTCCGCGCGACATCTCGCGCTGACTTTTTATTTCACCCTTTTCTCAAACTCGCAGGACGGACACTTGCAGTACGAGCTCGGCGAAAACATCACGCCCGTGTACAAAATCTTGGCACCGCTCGGCGAAGGCACGTTCGGAAGGGTGCTCGAGTGCTGGGATCGTAAGTTCCGAAGCTACTGCGCCATCAAGATCATCCGCAACGTTCAGAAATACCGGGACGCGGCGAAGATTGAGATTGACGTGTTGAAGACGGTGCAAAAGAACGACCCGACTGGAAAGTTCAACTGCATCAAAATGCAAACTTGGTTCGATTACCGAGGCCACATCTGCATGGTCTTCGAGAAGTGCGGTCTGAGCCTGTTCGACTTTCTGCGGAAGAACCACTACAGGCCGTTCTCGGTTGGGCTCGTGCAACAGTACGCGCGTCAGCTCCTTCACGCGGTGGCGTTTCTGCACACCCTGAAACTCGTGCACACCGACCTGAAGCCCGAGAACATCTTGCTCCTGTCCAGCGCGTATCAGCGCGTGCCCGTGTCCTCTGGGAGTAAATTCACGAAACGAGTGCCCATGGATCCCACCATCCGCCTCATCGACTTCGGCAGCGCGACGTTCGAGCATCAGCACCACTCGTCCGTGGTGTCGACGCGCCACTACCGCGCGCCGGAGGTGATCTTGGGGATGGGCTGGTCGTACCCGTGCGACATATGGAGCATCGGGTGCATCTTGGTCGAGTTGCTAACTGGAGACGCGCTGTTCCAGACGCACGAAAACCTCGAGCACCTGGCGATGATGGAGGTTGTGCTCGGCCCGATTCCCAAGACGGTCGTCGCGCGCGCCGACGCGCACGCGCAAAAGTACTTCAAAAAAGGCGAAGGGTTCAACCGCTTCCTGGATCCCGTCTTGAACTGGCCGGACGGAGCGCAGAGCAGGGAGAGCGAACGAGCCGTGCGAAAGATGATCGAGCTGCGGAGCATCGTCCACGCACGACTACAGGGTGTCGTGGCGGAGCGGTTTTCGGACTTCTTGCTGCAGTTGCTGAAGTTTGAACCGGAGAGCCGCGCCTCGCCGGAAAACGCGCTGACCCACGACTTTTTCGAGCTCGAGCTCGCGTCCCTGGACGCGACGGAAGAGGTTCTGTCTCAAAACGCGCATTCTCCGCGTGCGGCGGTGTACTCGCGCAGCGCCACGGGTAACCAGCGCGCCAGCAAGCAAGGCACGGCACCCCAGAGTATCGGGATACCTTCCGCTATTCCCCCCTGAGGGAACGTTTGAAAGACACCAAGCGGGGCGAAGACGGCGGACTCGACGCGAGAGACGCGAGCGCGTCGTCGTCTCGTTTCGTCGCGCGAACCGTCCTTCGTTTAGAGAACTTATGTTGTACATGTATCATACCGCGCGAATACCGCATGCTAAATCGACACTCTCGCTACGTCATTTACAGGTCATCGTAATCGTCGTCGTCCTCACCGAGTGTGCCTGTCAACGTCCCCACCGTCGGAGGTGCTGCGACGGGGACGTCCAAGTCATCGCCGCCGAGCGATCCGACAGCCGGCGCCAACGCCGGCGCCTCTTCATCCAACGTCCCCGGTGCTTCGGCGCGCATGACCTTCATCGGTGGCGGCGCGCCGTAGTCGTCGTCGTCCAACGAGCCTGCCACCGCCGGATCCGGCGCAGCGCGCTCACGCTTTGCGGTTTTCGTCGACGCGGGTTTCGCCTCATCCGCCGCCGGCAAATCGGGGACGCCCTGCACGATCTCCTCCAGGAAATCAAACTTTTCGTTGGAGGTGATGCACGCCTTGAGGTGTCCGGCGCTGATCATCTTCGCGCCACGCGCGAGGGCAATGTCAGCCGTGGACTTAACGAGCTCTTCCATGAACAGTTCCAGCGCTTTGACTGTGCGTTGTCGAGTGGTCAGCGTGGAAGGCGTGAGGTCAGCGAGCGTGAGAAACGTTCGGGGACGTGACCGTAGAGAGGGAAATTGACGGGAACGCACACACAAGCACGGGCGTCGCCTGCGCGATCTTCCCCACTTCGTCATCCGCTTGCATGATCTTCTTTATTCGCGCTGCGACGGGGTTTTTCTTGGGTGGCATGGTCGCCGATTGTCCGGAAGCTGTCTCCCCGAGGCGCTAACGAGATGTGGGAAAACATCAACGGCCTGTTCAGGGCTGGTATTTTCGACAACTCGCTCGGAAGTGACGAAAGCACTTTTCCGCGCACGCGCGCTTGACGACCCCTTGTCGGATGCGTCGGCAGGGACGGGTCATTCGAGCGTAGCCTACTCTGGCTAGCCTGCGCCTGATGACGGACTCAACGGACCCTTCATCGATCGCGTGCGAGTACTCCTTCACGCGTGTGAATGGCGAGACGGTAGGAACCCCACGCTGACCCCAACTCGAAAACGCTCGTCGCGCTGTGGCGCACATCTAACCTCAACCTCAACGCCCTTCTCTGGTCTTCAGGTGGTCGTCCGAGCCGAACGTGCTCTGGATTTCCCCGAGGAAACGTCCACCGCCGATCACGATGAGACCGGTCACGTCGCATGGCAGGCGATGCCCATGCTGTGCCACTTCATCCTCTCGTCCGAAGGCCAGGCCCTGCTGAAGGGTTCACGCGTGCTCGAACTCGGCGCCGGAATCGGCGTGCCCGGCATACTCGCCGGGCGAACGTGCGCGGAGCTGGTCCTCACCGATAGCAACGACGCGGTCGTCGAGCGTCTGAGACGAAACATCGAGCTCAATCGTTCGGACATCGTGTGCGGTCGCGACGCGACTCGAGTGGCGAACGTGCTGTGGGGCGCCGACGCTTTCCCCTCGGCGGCGACGGCGGCGCCGCGCAGCATGGACGTCGTCCTCGGGTCAGACGTCGTGTACTCCGCGTCCTCGGCACGGACTCTTCTGGAGACGGCAGATTTCTTGATGGCGGATCCGAACGGCGTACTCGTTCTGGCGTACATCCCGCGATGGCCATCCGTGGACCGCGCGCTGCACGATGGCATCGAAAACGCGGGACTCGCGGCGACGGCTGTGCCGCTCTCGTCCTTTCTCCCCTCGGACGAAGCGACGTCGCCGGATGGTCACGCGTTACCTCAGGGCGCGTGTCTGTTGCTCCTTCGAAGGCGCGAGGACGCGTCGCGCGGTGGATACGACGACTCGAAGTGGACACCCGAGCCACCCGTCTCGGTGACCGTGCCGCATTCTTCCGCGATGGAACTCCAAATCTCTCCAGAACACCTCGACGGACAAGCGGCGGCGTCCTCGCTCGCCGAAGCGGCGAGCGGCTCCGCGTCGTCTGTCTCCGTGTGCGTCGACGCCACTGGACCTTTCGCGGTGACGCCTCCGCGCGCGAGCGCGCTCGGAGAGGCACTCGGTGGCACGAGCTGCGAAGGGAGGATATCCGCGATTCGGCTCATCGAGTGTTGGCTCGGTGCTGAGGGATGGACGTCGCTCGCTCCGGGTCTTCAAAAACGCGCGTCGTCGCTGGTGTCTTTCTCCGCCGAAGGAGACGAGATTGACGCGGCGGCGGCGGCGACGCTCGGCGAAACGCTCGCGGTTTGCGCGAGACTGGAAACCGTCAGACTCGCGCGCAACCCCCTGGGCGATGCGGGCGCGGAAGCGCTGTCTCGGAATCCCGCTGCGTTCGCGGGTCTGACCTCTTTGACGCTCTCGCGGTGCGACATAGGGGACGTCGGCGCCGGCGCCGTCGCCAGGGCGCTTCCCGTCTCCCTCACGACGCTCGACCTTTCGAGCAACGAAATCACCGCGCTCGGTCTGGGAGATCTCGCAGCTGTTTGGCGAGAAGGCAGAACGCCGAGTCTCGCACGTCTGGACATCAGCGGGAACGACATCGGACCCGGCGGCGGCGCCGAGCTCGCTGAGGCGTTACCGACGGGAACCCCCGCTCTGGAATGCCTCGACCTCCGCGGGTGTTTTCTCTCCGACGCCGGAGTACGATGGCTCGCTCCGGCTTTGCCCTCGTGCGAACACCTCGAAGAGTTACACCTCGGAAGCAACGGCATCGGCGACAGTGCCATCGTCGCGCTCGCGGAAGCGCTTCCGGGCATCGCGCGTCTGCGAAGCTTAGGCCTCGCGATGAACTCGATATCGGGAGACGGCGGATGGGAACTCGTGGAGGGAATCGCGGGGTGCGCTTCGCTCGTTTCGCTCGACCTCAAGGGTAACGCGTTGAGTGACGACGGCGTTTCAGCGGTGGCAGACGTGCTCGCGGAGATACCGTCACTGGAAGAGGTGAATCTCGCGGGGAACGACGTGGGCATCGAGGGCGCGCTCGCGCTCGTGGAGTGTTTCGAAGGCGACCCCGGACGCCGGCGGGACGGTTTGACGGTTCTTCTCGAGGGCAATCCGGAAGTTTCGGGGGAGACGAGAAACAGGTTGGAGACTGCGGCGAAACGCGCGGGGGTGGTCGTGAAGCTCTCCAGGCTGAACGTCAAGACATCGGGGTACGGACGGTGAACGACTCGTGTGTTGTATCCGCGTTTCATCAAAACGCCCGTAGCGACCGCTCGCCGCGGCTGTCACGCTCGGTTTCGCGCGCGAGTGACGCGAGCGCTCGGCGCGCTCTTTTCTTCTTTTCTCGGCGCCGCTCGCTTGGGCTTCTTCGCCGCCGGTTTCACCGGCCCATCGATACGCGCGCCGATCCACTCGACGATGGACTCGATCACGCGGTCGCTCGTCGGCTTCTCGTGCATCAGGTCGTGGAACACGTTGTCCACCCACTCCAGCGATTTGTCCTCGCACGCGGCTTCGCGGAACAACATCGCCGAACTCTCCGGGTCCGTCATCGGGTCGTCTCGCCCGTGAAACGCGATGAACGGGATGTTCATCTCGTGCAGACGTCTCTGGATCCGCTGCGTGCCGAGCCAGTACTCCGCCGCCACGCGGCACCGCGTGCGCTTCAGTCCCGACGGCCACGTCAGGGGGTCGATCTCCACCTCGCGCTGGCTGTGCGGGAACTTCGTGTTCCTCGCCGTCTCGGCGAGCGGGAGCGTGGGCATGAACATCGAGATCACGGTGAGCAGAGGCAGGAGCACCTTGTTTATCCCGCGGTTGGCGAGCTTCTGCAAGGACAGCATGGGCGCCAGGAGCACGACACCGTCCGCCAGGTTTTCGTCCTTAATCGCGGAGCTCACCACCACGAACCCTCCCATGCTCATTCCGAGCATGAACGACGGCAGCTCCGGGCCGACTTCTTTTCGCACCAAAGTCACGAACTGCGAGTAGTCCTGCACCACGTTGTCGATCCGCTCGAAGTAGCACTGCTTGCCTCTCGCGAAGTCTGACCGGCCGTGTCCTTGATGGTCCATCGCGAACACGCTGTACCCAGCCTTGTTAAACGCCTCCACCCACGTCCCCTTGTACTGAGTCCTGATACCCGGTGCCTTGACGCTGTTCAGGAGCTCGAACGTCGCGTGCACGCCGTGACCATGGCTGAAGACCACCACGCCTTTCGGATCGGGCACTTCCCAGGAGTAGAAGGCCAGAGATAACCCCTCGGCGTTCGTGAATCGCCCGAGGCGCGACACCTTGCCTTTCTTAAGGGCGCCGTTGTAATCCCATTCCTCCTTGTTCCATCCCGACTTGGGGACGAACTCCATGTCGACTCGACGATCGCGCCGGAAAAGTGACGGAACTCTCCAAGAAACATTCGCTTTTGCGGTCGAAAATACGCCGCAGGTCGAGCGCAGACTTGAGTCACAGACCGTCGACCCCGTCGACGTCTCGATGCAGCGTGTCACGATCCTGCTGCCTGCAGTCTCGCGTGAGCGTCTGGATGTCAGTTTCACATTAACGTCGCGCTCGGCACAGCGCGTCATGAGGGGTTCCAGCGCGTTGCGAGCGGCGTGGAGGTCCGCGCGAGGCATCGATGGTGCTGTTCGAGGGCGGGACCTGGCGTCTTCGCCGCATGTCTTGTCCCTGGCCCGGCGCATGAGCGCCCTCATCCCGCCTGGCAAGTCCCTGGGCGAGGTGACGCACGTCGAGCTGCTGGAGAAGGAGGACGCCGACGCCATCGAGGGCATCTGGCGCGAGTACCACGAGGGCAAGGAGGGAAAGATAGGGGTTACCGTGGATCCGAACGCGTACGCGAGGTTCCGAGACCGCTCCACGACGTGTCCCATGTTCGTCATGCCTCTGCACAAATCGCCCAGTCAGTTTCTCACGCTCGTCGCGCAGACGAAGATGCCGTACGCGTCCTTCACCGCGATAGACGATTTCCGAAAACTGCAGGAGGCGGCGACGCCCATGTTGGCGGCGGCGCACTACCCCGAGCTCGTGGAGTCAAAAAAGCTGGCGCTCGTGCAGGCGACGCACGTGCACGCGGGCGTGGCGGGCGCGGCGGAGCACCTGACAAGCCAAGAGGCGACTCGGCTGGTGCGTCTGTGTCACATGTTCTACGCGGACGACGCGCTGTTCGAGAAGTTCGTCAAGCCGTTCAACCACGCGCAGAAGAAGTTCGACTTCGACGCGCTCGTGGGGGAGGTGGCGAAACGCACGTGGAGCGACGAGGTCATTCAATGAGCGCGGCGCTCGGTTGTAACAACAGTCTTTCTTTCTCTTTCTCGCGACTTCACGCGTTCCTGACCCACTTGGTGGAGACGTTCGCGGGGGTCCAGTACAGCACGTTCTGTCCGTTCGAGACTCGTTCCAGCGTGGCGCGCGTCGTCTCTGTCCCGCCGTCGCACGTGTTGATGGTCGCGTCCACGGTGGCCGTGTCACCGACGATGCGGACGGTGCCTCGGGCGGTGGACCAGCGGCACCCGGACGCGCAGTCGGCGCAACCGGTCGGAGACGCGGAAACGGACGCGGTCTGGCCGTCTTCGTTGGTGGTGATCACGATCTGGCCCATGCCTTTGCCGCCGCCGTCTCCGCGCCAGACGCCGCTGAGCGCGGCGATGACGTCGGCCACGGAGAGCGCTGGCGCGGCCGGGGGGCTCGGCTCGACGGACGCCGCGGTCTGCGTCTGCGTCGGGACGGGGACGGGGACGGGGACGGGGACGGCTTGAGGGAACGGCTGCGAGTACGCTAGGGCGCGCGATCCAAACATCGGGTCGTAATACGGGTCGCCGTACACGCCCGCGCCTCCCCAACCAAGCGCGTTCCCGTAGAGCCCGCCTCCCCATCCGAGGCCTGCGCCGCCGACGAGCACGTTCCCTCCTCCGCGTCGAACAAAATTATTCGTGACGCCGCCGTTGAATCCTCTCCGGCCCGTGGACGGTCGAACGGCTCCGCCGCCGCCGACGCGCACGGCGCCCGCACGTCCGAATCCGGCGACCCCGCCTCTTCCGCGGCCCACGGCTCGGCGCTGCAGGAGCTTGCGACCGCCGCCGCTCGCGACAGGCCGCGGGGTCTTTCCGAACGAATCGATGAACAGGGATACTTGCTGCAGCGCCGGCAGCGCGTCCGCGTCGCCGTTCGCCGCGTCGGGCGCGGGCGCGACGCCGTTCCAGGCTTTTTCGATTTCCTCGAACACCTCCGGAGTCACGATGCGCGTCGAACCGTCGGCTTGGAAAATATCGATCCCGGCGGGCAGTTGGAACTCGAGCTCGTTGGCGTTCGCGTCGTACGACGCGGCTCCGAGCACGGCGCCCAGCAGGCGTCGGTGAGGCAGCACGTCGGAATCCCCGTCTCGATGCGCGAAGTGCTGCGCGATGTCGACCGGGAGCTCGCCGGCCATGATGGCGTTCGGTGGGTTCGGGCCTCGGAAGAACGCATCCACCAAAGGGTAACCGAAGAAGTCGGAGACGGGGATGCTGTCGAACGTCCTGTACGGGCGGTCGGCGAAGCACACGATCCTCTCGTGAACGCCTTTCAGCTTTAACGTCGCCCCGACGACGGAACCGCTTTCTTTGTTAGCGACGAGGGTCGCGTTCGCACTTTGCAGAACAAAAAGCAGGTCGATGGAAGGCGTCTCCTCGCCTGGCGAAGACGGAGGCGGCGCTGACTCCTCTCCGGCTAAGAGGTCCCGGATGGAGATTTTTGGCCACATCGCCATCGCCTCAAGCTGTTGGAGTTGTTCAAGCTCCGCCTTGGTCGCGGTGCTTTCCGCGGCCTGCGCGAAAGACAGACAAAGAAAGAGAAGGAGGAAAGAGAGGAGGATACGTGCGGGCGAAAAACGCCCGAGAGGGAAGCAGCGAAGAGACAGGGGGCACGTCATGGCAGGAGGAGCGACGCGGCTTCAACGGGCTGGGTGGCGCGGGTTGTTGTGACGCGCGCGGCGAGGGCTGAGGCGGCAAGAACATTTCCGCTCAGTGTCCACGTCCGATAGACTGTGTCATGGAAAGACGGACTTGTTGTCGCGTCCGAGGGAACGCGTTGCGCCGAGGCTCGCCTTCCGGTTTCGCGACGTCTCCGGACACGCCGCCGCCCTTTCCGACACCTGCCACGCGATAAATAGTCTGTTGTACAGCCTACGCATAAAAAATGAATACTTCACCTAAGGAACTAAGGTGTGCGTTCACACCATCGTCTAACACCTGCCCACGTCGCGGCGATCAGGGAGCCCACGCCGCGCGTTCACATCACCGCGCACATGCCCGCGCGCGCGCGCGGGCGCGCGTGCGTCCCGTCCCCCAGCGCGGCGTCTCGCGCGCCGCGCACCCGCGCCTCGATCCGCGCCACCACGGGGAGGTGATCCGACGTCAGGACTCCCTTTGCGGACGTGTACACGTCCGCGCCATCGGGACACGTCACGGCGCCTCCCCCCGCGGTGCGCCACATGACGCGGTCCGTCCACGACGGGACGCGCTGCTTCTTAGACGTGTCGTACGTGTCACACGTCCCGCGGTCCACCTTGTACGTCGGCGGGAACGCGAGCGCCCCCTCCGACCACCCCGCGAACGCTCGTCCGGCGTTCCGTTCGATCCGCAGCTGGTCGTTCGCGCGCATCACGTCCAGCATCCCGCGCTCCAGCAAGACGTCCACCGCGCGGCGGTTGCCCTCGACGCGGTAGTTCAGGTCCCCCAGGAACACGCACACGTCGAAACCGTCCGCGGCGCTCCAGCCTTTTCGCTTGAACACGCCGCCGAATTTCGGCGTGGACGGCGTCGGGCGCGTGGAATCGATGGGCGAGTCGCTCGGCGCATCCTCCGCGAACGCCGGCGCGGGCGCCACCGCGTTCTTCTTCACCTTTCCCGCCTTTTTTAAAAGCCCTTTCCGCTTCTCCTCGTCCCGCCCGCGCGGCGCGAACATCGTCTTCACGATGCGGTGGTAATCCGCGTTGCGCCGCTCGACGTTTTCCGCGTGCGCCGCGAGGTGCGCGTTGAGGAAGCACATCCTCGCGCCCGCGTACTCGAACGAGACGCCCACGGCGCCTTTGTTCCCGATGACGTTCCCCAGGCCGCACGAGACCGCGTCGCGCCGGACGTCCCGCACCAGGGGCAGGAGCTCGCGCCGCGCGAACGCGTCCATCCGGATCCAGCCGCCCGGCTCCAGCGAGACGCTGGCGAGATGGACGAACGCGTCGTCACCCCCCAGCGCGTCCAGAAGGAGCTCCACGAACCCGTCCAGCGCGGGGGCTTCCTGCAGGCCCACCACCAGCACGTCGCACCGCATGCCTCCGTCGTCCTCTCGAAGCGGCGCGAGCATGGGCGCGAGGTCCCCTGGGAACTTTCGGTTGCACATGTTCCAAGTCACCGCGCAGACGCGTAGCCGCGTGGGGTCTGCGTTCCTCGAGACGCGGGGCTTCGGAACCCCGGGGGGACCGGTGGGTGTCGAAACGCGCGGCCCCGGTGGCGCTTTAGCGGGATTCGCGTCCGGTTGGCCGCGCACCGCCGCGCGCGACGCTTCGGCACCGTCAACGTCGTCCGCGGCGCTCGACGACGCACCGTCCGATGACCGAAGCGTTTGACCCTCAGCGAGACGCGCTCCGGAGGATGACATCCGGTCATCGCCCGGCGTCTCCGACGCACTACCGTCGGGGCGCCGCCGGAGCACCGCCGACGGGCCGGCGAGCGCGCTCATGGCGCCACAGAGGTCGAGGCGCGCCCCACCTCTGGTCGTACGTACCCCTGAAATCTTTTTTATTACACGCAGGCCGGCTTCGCGCACTGATCATGATTTCCGCATGCCTCGTGAAAGCGAAAACCGCTTCTACCCCCTCAGGAACCGCCACTCGTTGTTGTCGTACTTGTGCAGGAAAAGCGACACGCGCTTCCCCGATTTGGCCACCTCGTACCGGCACCTCTCCACGAGCACGGGCTTGAACAGCTTGGGGACGAAGAACCGGTAGGTGATCTCGTCTCCGATGGCGAACACCTCCACCGAGCGCGCCTCGAACGCGACGCGCACTTTTTCCGGCCGCACGCGCTCGGGAAGCGGGAGGCGCACCTCGAGCACGAACTCGTCGTCGATGGTCTGGTACTGCGCGAGCTCTCGCATGGCGATCGTGTCGCCCGACGACGAAGGCACGAGAAGGCCTCCCTCACTCGGCGGCGAAGGCTTATCGGCCGAGCCTCTCAGCGCTCGGGCCAACTCCCGCGCGTCCATCAAAGAGCGTCCGCCACGAAGGTGCTCCGGCACGAGCCGCAACGCGAGCGGGACGCCCTCCGCGTCTGTCTGCCTCGTCGTCGTCTGCGCCGATCCTTTCGTCTGCGCCGCAGACAGACCCCGCGCGTAGGGGTTCTCGCCGCGCCGCCACCGCGCCGCGTGCGCGCGCATGGCAACGGCGACCGCGCGCGCGGCGACGCGGTGTCCCGCCGGCGCGCCCGCCGCCGGCCCGACCGAGAGCGAAGCGTACCTCCCCACGAAATACAGAGGCATTCCCGGCCACCTAAGCGGCCCGATGGCCTCCGGCGAGGCCGCGCCCTTGTCTCCCTTCGCGGTTCCCAGCGCGTCGCTCGCGTCGCTCGCGTCGTCGTCCTCGACGAGCACGGGGAACCCTCCGACGAATCGCCCGGCGGCGTCTTCGCGGTCCGACAGGCGCTTCAGGACGGGATCGCGCGACGCGTCGACGGTTTCGCCGTACGCCGCCCATACGAAATCCGCTTCGAGGACGTCCGTGTCGTCGACGTCGCGAAACCCTCCGCTTTTCGCGTCGCGCGCCGCCACGAACACACGCCACTTCCCGCTCGTCTCGCACCGCATCGCGCGTTCCACGACTCGGCCCTCCAACACCGCGACCGCGGCGTCGGCGGCGCCGGCGAACGTCCTCGCGTCCACGGACGCGCGCGTCTCCGCGCGAAACGACGCGACTCGCGTTTCGGGGTCGGGTACGCCTCGGAACGCGCCTATGCCCTTGTTGCCGTAAAACGCGACGTCGCACTCGCGGTCCCTCACCGCCACCTCACCGCGGCACACGACGGTGACCCGCGCCGCGCCGCGGCGAGACGCGGCGGCGGCGAGCGTGAACGCCGTCGCGCCGCCTCCGACGACGACGACGTCGCGGCGTTTTAAATCGCAAGCCTCGAGGTCGACGTCAGCAGCCACGGCGAGGGTCGCGTCTTCTCGCGCGTCCTTCGCATCGCCGCTCTGACTGTTTTCGTTCTCCTTCATCGCCCTCGGGATCCAGCTCGGCACCACCGGGACGCGCCACGCGGAGCCGTGAGCGACTTGCGCGGCGACGACGGCGTTGCCCGACGCGAGCGTCGCGCGCAGACCGCCGCCGGGCTCGGGGTCCAGCCTCACGACGCGGTCGGCGATAACTCGCGCGCGGCGGAACTTGGCATCTCCGCGCACGCGCATGCCGCAGTACTCCGCGTATGCTCGACACGAAGGCACCGGGGGACGGTCGTCGTCGCCCGCGAGGACGTCCTCGTTTCGGTTGCCGCGCTTCTCGCAAAACGCCCGGAGCCCGTCCGCGTCGGGGAACGGGGTCATAGAGAGCGAAGAACGCACGTGCGTGGCGCCCATGGCCATGACGCGCAGCGCCCAGGACTCCAGCCACTCGCCTGATGGGTCAACCACCACCGCGCCGACGAGCGCGCGCTCGGGAAGGTGCGCGACGAGCGACATGCTCGCGCGACCCGTACCGATGATGAGCAGCGGGGTCCTGTCAACGACGTTTTTTTCTGGAGGAAGTTCGATCGACGCGTGCGGAGACACGGGAGACGTCGTGGGGGACATCGCGTCGCGGATCACGTCGGCACTCGGAGACTTGGCACCAAAGCAGAGCGCACGACCCGAATGCGATTCACCTCGGGAAGGGCTGCGCGGAGTGGACCACTGGACGAGACGCCGAGAGAAAAAAAACGCATTTTGCTGGGACGTGACGACGTAGACCGTGATGTGACGGCTCCGCCCGAGCTGCCGAGAGCTGTCGATTTCTTTCAGATTCGACGCTCGAGGCGTTTCTTCCTCTCGAAGAGCCAAGCGTCCGCGTCGCGAAAGGCGCGTGCGTCGCGAGCTAATCGCAAAGCTACTAAGGTGTATGACAACCGAAGCGTCACCTAGACACGCGCTCTACACACCCACCGGCGCCGGGTCGCCGCCCGACGCTCGAAAAAATCCATCCATTTACTTCACCTTGAGTCCGAGCCCCGCCATGGTGCTCTCGTACCTGGCGGGGTCGTCCTTCTTGAGGTACTTCGTGAGCCTCGACCTCTGTCCCAGGAGCATACGCAACCCACGCTGGGTGGCGTAGTCCTTCTTGTTCGTCATGAGGTGCGCGGTGAGGCTCTCGATGCGCTTGGTGAGGAGCGCAATCTGCAGAGACGAAGAGCCGGTGTCGTTGGGGCCAGTCTTGAACTGCTGGATGTCGGGGTCGCTCAGGCTGGGGCGCGTCATCTTGTTCGCGGCCACGACCTGGAGACGACCACGGCCTGCGAGGAAAGAAACGGGAAGAGGGGAGACGCGGTCAGCGAGGGCTCTTCGTCGCGCGGGGATCGCGAAACCGAGTCGCGACACTGGCAAAACCTGAACCAATAGGGTTTTGTCGCGGCAGAGACGCGCGTCGGTACGACGCCGCGGACGCGCGAGCGACGCGCCCACGACTCTGGAAGCCGCTCGAACGTGCGATGATACAGCACGCGGTGTCGTCCGCTCGGCCGTTCGGGGAAGCCGCGCGTCGATGGGGCCCCGCCCGGGCGTCGTGCCCTGGCGTGGAGCCTACGGCACTTTCCGCGAGTCTCGCCAATCGTCAGCGGGCGTCGGAGTCGGGACGGGACGCATTCTCACCAGTCGACGCGGACGAAGCGGGGGTGGCGGTGCGGAGGGTCACCGGCACCATGGAGGTCATCATAGCGGCCATCGTGGCTATTGAGTGGACGTGACGCGCGGGTGGGCGTGTCGACGGTTCTGAGTCCGTCAGCGCGGCATGCCGGGAAAAAGGCGAGACACGTCTCAACGCGGTTATCCACACGGGGTTTCGATACCACGCACTTTTTGGCGCAAGCCATCGCGACGAATCAGATTTCTCCACGAACGGCCACGAAGCCCCCTGCGCTCTGCCCTGTCTGCCGTTTCACACAAATCTCGGCACTTGCGTCGTGGAGGCGTCCGAGAGGTTTCGGGCATGGCCTACCCGTCTCGTGTCGTCCCGCCTCCGGCGCGATGGCAGGGCGAAGCCGCGCACGTCGGCGTCGCGGACTACGAGCCCGAAGGCTCTGACGTGTTCATGCGGCTGTACTACCCCACGCTCAGCAGACCACCTCGACGCGGTCCGCTGTGGGTCCCGTCCGTGCACTACGCGCACGGGATGGCGCACTTTCTCGTCGACTTCACCAACCCTAAGCGCCGGTGGTGGCAGAAACTCCTGGCTCGTGCGGCGTACCTCGTCGGCCACGTCTCCAACGCCGTGTTCGACACCATCCCCGCGACGCTGGACGCCCCCCCCAGGCGGGAAAAGCCGATGCCGCTCGTCATCTTCTCCCACGGGTTGGCCGGCACGCGGAACATGTACGCCGCGTTGGCCAGCGCTCTCGCCTCACAGGGCTACCTGGTCGCCGCGGTGGAGCACAGGGACGGCAGCGCGTCGTACACGGCGATCCACGAGAAACACGGCGTGAAGCACAAGCCGTACGTGCACACCGACGGGAACTTCGCGTGGCGCCGCGAACAGATTGGAAAACGCGTCGCGGAGCTCGACGCCGCCGTCGCCGCGCTTTCGAACGACGCGCCGCCTCGAAACGCGTTCCCGGGATCGCGATTCGACATCTCTGCGTTTCACGGGCTCATAGACGCGTCAAGACTGGTCGCCATGGGCCACTCCTTCGGCGGCGCCACGGTGGTCGCGGCGGCGGGCGGACGACCTAAACCGAACGCGACGCGCATCAAACGAGCCGTTTTACTCGACCCTTGGACGGCGCCTTTCGGTCCGTGCGGCGCGGACGACGCGACGCACCCGCTTCGAGCTGCGGCGGCGGCGAAGGTTCCCACGCTCGTGGTGAACTCGCACGGCTGGGGAGCCGACCTGACGCCGATGTATTCGCACGCCACGGCGCCGTGGGTCGAGGCGGAGGTGGAGGGCACGAAACACCAAGACTTTTCCGATCTACCCCTTCGCATGCCGACCGTCGCGGCCAAAATCGGGATGAAAGGTTCGGTGGACGCGGCGCGGTTCTTCGACCTGAAACTCGGTCTGATCGACGCGTTCTTGGAGACGGCGGACCGCGCGGACGCGGACGAAGCGTGCGCGAGCGCGGCCCGCGCGGTGGTCGCGCAGTACGCGGACGTCCGCGTCGCGGTGAAGCACCCTTGAAATATTTACATATTCTAGTAGCTAGCTATCGACGCTTCCAGCGTCTCGGGAACGGAGGCGGGGTCAGCGTCCCCGCGTGGCGTCAGCCTCCCCCCCCGACGTTGGGCATCCCGAGCCCCGCATTTTGCGAGACGCCCGACACAAAGGGCGGTCCGAGCGGCGGAGGCAGGCCGTGCGCGTTGACGTAGTCCGCCTGCAGCAGCCCGCCGTGCATGAACGCGTGCGAGGCGCCGAAAGAAGGCACCGCCGCGAGGTGGTTGGGAAAAAATCCGGGGAGGACCATGCGGTCGTTCCCGCCCGTGCCCGCCATGCCGCTCGCACCGGGGACCACGCCGTGCGGCGCGCGCTTCGTGGCTTGTCTCCGCACGAACCATGCCGTGACCTGCTCTTTGCTCAGACCGGTCGCGGTCGCGAGCGCGTGCCGGACTTTAATGTCGGGCGCTGCGTTTTGCGAAAACGCAGCCTCCAGAATCTCGCGCTCGCCGTGCTGCACGCGCCGGGTCGGTTTCTTTTCGTCTTTGGCGCCGCCGCTTTTTTTCCCGCCGACGGCCGGAACGCTCGGTCCGCCGCCCTCCGCCTCGACGGTATCGCCAACCCCCGCGAGCCCGTACGCCGCCGCGGCCGCACCGCTTCGGGCTTTCAACGTTCGTCGCCGGCGTTCGAACCACCGACTGACTTGCTCCACCGCCATGTCGGGTCCGAGCTGGTTCAGGATGGGCAACATCGCCGCGCACTCTTTCAGGTTCCAGTGTTTCTGTTCCTCGAACTTGTCGTGTAACACGCGAATCTGCTGCGCCGTGAACTTCGTGACCAGTCGTCGTCCCGTCTCTTTGCTAATGAACGCCTTGCGTCGCGGTTCGCCAACCTCGGCGCGCGGGCGGATGTGTTTTTTCCCACGAATCTCCCCCACCAGGGGGGCGAGCTGTTTGCGCACGGCGGGGCGCTGTATGAAATCCGCGAGCAGCCGAACCGCGTCCTCCGAGAGCTTCGCGGCGTTGTAAGCGCCGGGCTGGAAGTCGGGCGTGTGCGCCGCGCGGTTGAGCAGGGTCTGCAGGAGGAAACGGGCGCGGTCAGAGGACACCGTCGCGGCGTCGCGTGTTCGTGCCAAAAAGTAAAACAGGAAAAAGGGCAAAACCGGGAGGACGGTCGCTCGGGTCGTCGGGCCCGTCGAGGTTGGGGGAGGCACGCACCTCCATCTTGCGCTGCGTTTCCGTTTTCGACGCTTGCGCTTGCTGCAAATACGGTTTTCCGGCGTCTAAAGTGAACGCGTTCGGGTTCCGGACGACTCTTCGACGCGCGAGGATGGGTACGTCGTCTGAATCGCTCCCGGAATCCACTCCAGAGACGTCCGAGTCGTGCTCCTCCTCCACCTCGATGAGCGACCGCCGCATGAAAGTCGAGGACATTATGGCCTCAACCATCGTGACGAGCGACCAGCCCTTGGGGCTCTCGCGTGCTCGTGACACTGGCCGCGCGGGTCTTCACGCCCGAGGCCGAGCGCTCAGAGGTTACCCTCATCTTGTTTTTTATGGCCGAAATTTTCAACCCGGTTGCGCTGATCCGAAACGCGGTGCTCTGGGAGACTCGCGATCTCTCCCGGCTGCCTCCGCGGTGATAGTCCGCGGCGCTCGATTGGAGCGAGCGGAGACTGGACGCGGCGTCGGGATGTCGCGCGACGATGGGGCTGGGGCGAAGCTTGACGCCTCGGCGGCGTCGTTCACTTTCAAGCCGAGTGCGGCGTCGTTCGTTCCCTCCGGAGGCGCGTCAGCCACCCCTTTTTACCCGACGACGCAGCGATCGGGATACGACGAGCACCTCGGCCAGGACCAACCCCGCCCGGAGACGCTCCCGAAGAAGCAGTCCTTCGCCGATCTCGGCTTGGACTCCCTAGGGTTCGTATCCGACGAAGAGGGAGGCGACTCCGAGGCGCTCGACGCCGCGTCGCCGCTGACGAAGCAGCGACGCGACGAGGTGGTGCAACAGCTCGAGGGTGGGATGCTGCTGAACAACCGGCGGCAACAGAGCGGCGAGTTCCACCAGTACCACGCGCAGGAGTACCATCCCGCGCAGGCGCAGGAGTACCATCCCGTGCAGGCGCAGGAGTACCAGGAGTACCACCCCGCGCAGTCGCGGGAGTACCGGGAATTCCACCCCGCGCAGGCGCAACAGGAGTATCAGGCGTACTACCCGGGGGGATACTACGGCGGCGCCGCGCCGGGGTTCGACGAGAGCGGCGGATACGGCGAGGGCTACGGCGACGCTTCCGTGGACGATCACATGGACGAGCACGAGTTCCTGCAGTTTCTCATGGAGTCGTACCGGGGGTACTCGCTGGAGTCCCTGACGGAGCTGCTGGAGGCGAACAACGGCGACATCGCGCTCACGGTGGAGATCCTCGCCGAGCTGGACGTAGAGGTGGAGCCGCCCGAGCCCCCCGCGCTGGACGACGAGGAGCTGTTTCCCACGCTCGGCGGCGACGCGGCCAAGCCCCCGGCGCCGAACGCGTCGGCGCCGAACGCGGGGAGAGCCGCATCGCAGCCCGAGCTACCGCGCAGCTTCACGCTCTCGGGGGGGATGTCGAACGTGCGCGAGGGCGCGAGCGGAGGCGCAGCGCCGGGCGCACGGGTGGGCGCCGCGGACGAAAACGGGAACAGGTTTGCCGACCGTCTGCGGACGGTGGCGCCGGCGGCGCCGCCGCGGGATCCGCGCGGGAGCGTGACCGTCGGGTACGGCAGCGGGAACTTTTCCGGGAGGCGCGCCGCGTCCAGCCAGCCTTGGGTAGAGACCGGCGATGCTGTGTCGCATCTGTACGCGACGACGAGGGAGGACGCCAAGGGCCATCTGAGGGCACGCAACGTGTGCTTCCAACAGGCGACGCAGGCGTACCTGTCGGGCAACAAGGCGCTCGCGAAGGATCTGTCGCGGAAGGGACGCGAGCACGCGCGTTTGATGGCGGCGGCGCACGCGAACGCGGCGGAGACCATCTTCCGCGAGCGAAACACGGGCGTGGGAGGCAACGGGCCGCGCATGTTCGACCTGCACGGGTTACACGTCCAGGAGGCGATCGCGGTGTTGCACAGGGAGTTGGGGGAGTGCGCGGCGCGCGGCGACGGCGTCGCGCACGTGCTCGTCGGGACGGGACACCACACCAAGGGCTCGAGGACACCCTCGCGGCTCCCCGCGGCGGTCGCGGAGTACCTCACGCACAGGCGCGTTCGGTTTTGGGAGCCGCAGGCTGGTATGCTGGAGGTGGACGTCGCGAGCGGGGACTTCTTCTCGTAAACGAATAAATGAAATCTACGTACAAATCGTTCGCGCTTCCGTCACAGCTTGGCCTTCGGCGTCCCGCCCGCCTTGAGGTGCGCGTCCAGGAAGTCGCTCGTCTCCGCGAGCACGTGCATCACGCTCTCGAGCCCCCTGGTGCTGTGCGACTCGTGCGGCAGGAGCACCAGCCTGGCGTCCGCGCCGTTCCCCTTGAGCGCGGCGAAGAAGCGCTCGCTCTGGATCACGTTCGTCCCGCTGTTGGTGTCCTCCTCGCCGTGAATCAGCAGGATGGGCTTCTTGATGACGTTCGCGTGCATGAACGGACTCATCGCCTGGTACGTCTCCTTGGCCTCCCACAGCGTGCGCTCCTCGGACTGGAACCCGAAAGGCGTGAGCGTGCGGTTGTACGCGCCCGAGCGCGCCACCGCGCACGCGAAGAGCTCGGGCGCGTGCGCCAGCAGGTTGGACGCCATGAAGGCGCCGTACGAGTGCCCGCCGACGGCGACGCGTTTGGGGTCGCAGACGCCCAGGCGCGCGGCTTCGTCCACCGCCGCGCGCGCGCCGGCGACGAGCTGCTCTATGTACGTGTCGTTGGGTTCGACGCCCTTGTCGGCGTCGCCGATGATGGGGAGAGAGGGCCCCTCCAGGATGGCGTACCCGCGCGCGAGCCACACCAAAGGGGACATCGGCGAGATGGACGTGAACCGGTTGGGAGAGTCCCGGAGCTGACCGGCGGCTTCCGCGCTGTTGAACTCGCGCGGGTACGCCCACATGAGGGTGGGGAGCGGCCCGTCTCTCTCCGCGTCGTAACCAGGCGGGGTGTACAGCGTGGCGTTCAAATCCACGCCGTCCGCGCGCTTGTACCTCATGATCCGCTTCGGGGGGTCCACCAGCGAGGGGTGCGGGTGCGGGAAGTCGCTGATCCGGCGCGGCGCGAGCTTCTCGGCGCCGCCGAGCTCCAGCGAGTAGTACTGCGGGTTCTCGCTCGGGGTTTCGCGCGACAGGAGAATCTTGAGCGTCTCCATGGTGATCGGCGCGCCGTGCGCGTCGCTGATGATCGACCCGGGACGTTCCAGCGCGTTCGTCCCGGAACATTCCCACAGACGCCGCGTCTCGCCGGTGTCGAGGTTGAGCAAATCCAAAAACGGTTTATCCCCGGCGTCGCTCGCGCCGTCACCCTCCGTCACGAGCGTCGCGCCCGTGAACCAGCTCGACGCCGGCTCGGGCCGCAGACGCGGCGTCACGTCTTTGCCGTTTTTCTCTTTCTCGGCACCGCCCTTGGGCTCCTTGGGCTTTTTCCACCCGTCCTCCGGGAGAGGGCCCTCGATCTGCGCCAGCAGGTACGTCCCGTCGGGCATGCGCCGCGACAAAGGCGAGCCGGGCTCGTCGTAGCTGTCCTCGTAGTCGCGGTCGTACAGGAGCCGCCTCGGCCGGTCCGCGCGCCCGTGCGTGTCCACGACCCAGGCGCGGATCGTGCGCGTCTTGTACCAGGACTCGTACAAAATACCGAGCCCGTCCGCGCCCCACGAGACGCCGCCGTAGCGCAGGTCCGTCTCGAACCGCGCGACGCCCGCCGCCGCCGGGCCGTTCGCGTCGTGCATGTCGGCGACGTACGTCACGTCGCGCGGCGACGCCTCCACGCGCGGGTCGCCTCCGTCCTGCGCCTCCGTCCAGTACAACTCCGCGGGCTTGTCCGGTCGCCAGTTGATCCCGCGCGGCCCCGCGCGGCACGAGTTGTGCACGATGGGGATCTCGTCCGCGAGCGGCAAATCGGCCACCTCGCGCACGGTCTCGCCGAAACGGTTCACCACCCGGACGCGTTTCGGGAAGCGTCCGCAGGGGATCTCGTACGAAAACGGTCGGAGCAGTTCCTCGACGATGGCGAATTCGCCGTCGGGCGACGGGTCGAGGCGCGTGTGCATCTTTGCCTCTCCGTTTCCGAACGGCGCCACCGCGCCCGTCTCGACGTCCACCACAACGAACTCGCTGCTCGCGAAATACTCGAACAGGTCCGCGTCGTGCGCGTCCTTGAGCAAATCGGCGTACGTCCGCGCCTGCGCGACGACGCCGCTCGCGTTTGTTTGCACGCGCGGCCCGCGCGGCGTCGGGGACTTCGCCGGCCTCGGCGGTCTGTTCGCGGGCACCACGCACGCCGCGATGGTGGTATTGTCGAGCCAGGAGTAGGACTCGAAGAGCGTGTTCAGGCCTCTGCCGGGAAGCAACGGGCGGCACTCGAGCGTCTTCACGTCCGCGATCCACAGCTCGGGGGGCGCGCGGTCGGCGTCCGACACGGTCGGGCCCGCGAAGCGAACGGTAAACGCGATGCGCGCGCCGTTCGTCGCCCAGCTCACGTAGTTGATCGTGGCGCCTTCCGGGATGCCCTTGAACGTCTCGTACACGCCGATCTCAGCCTCCGACGTGGGCATCGGGCCGATGGCCATGCCGGTGTTGCCGGACATGCGCGAACGGCTGTTCTGCGTCTCGTCGACGCGCAGCCCCGCGAGCTTCAGCTCGGGCCGGGCCAGCTCCGAGACGAAGGGATAGGGGGGGGGCCGGAACGTGTACAGCAGCTTATCCCTCTGCGGCGAGATGCTGATCCCGGGGCTCTCCGGGCGCTCCACGAACTGCGCGACATCGGGCGGGGGGGACCGGTACCCCTCGTCGATGTCGTTCCCCGAGGCGGTGGCCATCACGCGCACGGAGCGACGCGCGAGCCCCCTTCGGGAAAGGGGGATCGCGGACGCGGTGGGCACCGTGGCGTTGAAGCTCGACAACGCGACCGCTCGCGCGGTGGCCGGCGGTGCGCGACGCATCGCGGTACGCGAGGCGCGGGTGCCAGAGACAGACCAGGTTCTGGCGAAGCGCGCTGCCGTCGACACGAGTCGCACGGTCGCCATGCTCGGGGGGTGCGCGCACAACTATGCTTGTTACCGCCGACGTGTCAATCCGAAAACCTCGTTCGTGCCGACGAGTTCCACCCGCACGCTCTGTGGCTTTCAGTGGTCGGGCGCGCCGCGGGGGCTGAGGAGTGGCGAGTCGCGATGCGGCGTGCGCTCGTGGTGGCAACCGGTCGATGGCTCGTGACGAGGCACGATGTCTGTGGGTCTCGCGCGGCCAGGAGCGGCACCGCCGTCGGCGCTCGATGGGCGTCGTCGGCATCCCGAGACGATGCGCTCACGGCGGTGGTCGAGGACCGCAGCGTGCGAGCGATCTCGGACGGCGACGACGACGACGCGCCTCCGGTGCTTCCCGCAGCCTTGCGTTCGCGCGACGACCTCGTCTCCTTGCTGACCGCCCGCGACGGCGACGCGTTCCTCGACGGCGTCCACCGGCTCTCGACGCGCTCCGAAGGCATCGTGGAGCTCCCCGAGACGCTGCAGAACGCCGTGCGCGTCGCGGTGCGGGACACGGGCGCGACGCACCGGCAGGTGAAGGCGAAGGGGCGGAGCCTGCTCGACGCGCTCAAGGCTGCGTCGCGCGGCGTCATCTCCCTCGACGGCGGCGACGCGGACGGCGGCGACGACGCGTCCGTGAAGTCTTGGCTGAGGGAACGCCGCGATGAGGAAGCGGCGGATGACCCGCTCGGGTTCGGCGGGATGGACGGTAAGCTCGGCCCGCGGACGCCGAACCGCATGCGAGACGTGGAGTGGGGGGTCCGGCTGTCTCAGAAAAGGCACGCCAGGATCATGGAAGGCCTCGCCGAGAACGCCGCGGCGCGCGAGAGATCGAGAGACCAGAGAGGGAAGGCGAAGGAGAGGAGCGCGCCGTCCGCGGCGACGTACGGCCCCTTGGAGGCTGCGGCGTACGCCGTGGCGCGCCTGCCCATGACCTTCGGCGCGCAGAGGCGCGTGTTCCGCGAGCTGCGGGACCGGTGTCCCGCGTTCGAGCCGAAAACGCTGCTGGAGTTCGGCGCGGGACCCGCGCCCGCGCTGTGGGCGGCGCGGGACGTCTTCGGCGGTGGTTTCGGCGTCGGCGGCGCCGGCGCCGGGAGCGCGACGCTCGTGGACGCGTCGCCGAGCATGATGAGCTTCGCGCGTCGCGTCGCGAAGTCCGCGGCGGACGAGTTGGACCTCCGCGAGCTCGGGGAGGGCATGGGCTTCCTTTCCCGGCCGAGTGGCAGGCCGCTTCCCGAGCCGCACCCGTGGGGCGAGTCCGGCGCCGTGAAGACGGTGGCGTCGCTGCGCGCGATGCACTCCAAAGCCGCCTTCGACCTGGTGGTCGCCGCGTACGCCCTCGGCGAGCTCGACGCGCCCGGCGGAACCGGCGGAACCGGCGGAACCGGCGGAACCGGCGGAGGCGCGGAAACCGCCGCTCGACGGCCGCGCGACGAGAACCAAATCAGACGGCGCGCGGACGAGACCGTCGCGCAGCTTTGGTCGCGCGTCGCGCCCGGCGGCGCGCTCGTGCTGGTGGAGCCGGGGACGCCCAACGGCTCGAGGCTGATCCGCCGCGCGCGGCAACGCGTGCTGGACTCGGAGCGCGACACGGCGGCGCGACTGATGACGTCGGATGATGACGTCGACGCGCACGTCGTCGCGCCGTGCCAGCACGACCGCGCGTGCCCCATGGACGGCCTCCCCACGTGGTGCCACTTCAGCCAGCGCGTGCAGCGCTCTGAGATGCACCGCCAGATGTTGCCTCGCGGACGCGGCGCGCAGCACCAGGACGAGCGTTTTTCGTACGTCATCCTCCGGCGTTTGAGTCGCGCGCGCGCGAGGCAGGAGGACGTCGCGCGAGCGGAGAAGGTGGCCTCGGGGAAGTGGCTCGACGTCCTCCCGCCGGAGGAAGAGGAGGACGAAGAGGCGAACATGAGCGCGGAGGAAATCGCCGAGCGTCGCGCGATTGAGAAGCGAATGGGGTTTTCGAGAGACGCGGACGACGTCGTCGCGGCGACGTCGCGAGAAGACGAGTCGACGGTCGACGCGATCGAGGCTGACGAAGACGGAGACGACGCGGAGGAGGACGAAGACGCCGTGCCCGAAAACCCTCTGGCGGACGCCGTGGCGCTGGCGAGCGCGCACGAGTGGGGTCGGATGGTTCGCCCGCCGATCAAACGCAGCGGACACGTCATCGTCGACCTCTGCGACGCGGACGGCAAGCTCAGCCGGCAGATCATCGCCAAGTCCAACGCGTGGGAAGGCGGCGTGGGCAAGAGTGGGTACAAGGCGGCGCGGAAGTCCAAGTGGGGCGACCTCTGGGCGTACGACGATCCGCGCAGGCTCACCGAGACGAGGACGCTCGAGGAGACCGCGGAGCTGCGGGCGTTCTTCAGCGACTTCGCGGACCTGGACGCGGACGAGCTCGCGGATCTCGAGGCTGGACGGGAGACGCCCGTCGGCGTGGGTGGCGTGAAGAAACCGTTCGGGGCAAAACGGCCAGAGATTGTCGAGCGGTTCGTCGCGATGGAGCGCGAGCACGGCATCGAGACGCTCGCGGAGATGATGGACGAGCGGGACGGCGGGGACGGCGAGGGCGACGAGCGCGGCGCGTGAAGATTTTCATTTCGTGGCAGAACATGAGGGTTTCCTCAATACGTACCTTCTCTGTGTCCGAGAAGGAGTCACTCTACTCCGCGCCGCACGCCGCCTCGCACGTCTTCGCTTCCACTGCGAGACATGCGTACCGCTCTCGCCGCCTCCCCCCTCGGACCCGCGGTCGTGGGTCGGCGCCCTCGATCCCGACGGCAGCCTCCACGAGCCGTGGCACGGCAACCCCCCGGCGACCACGACGAAGCCTTCGGTCCCACCCTGAACTCCGTCTTCGGTGAGCCGTACGAGGCGCACGACGCGCGAATATCCCACACCGCGCGACCGCATCACCCCATGACCGCGGCGACGTTCTTCGCCCCCTCTCTCTCCCTTCTCGGCGTCGGCGCGCTTCGTCGCCTCGAAGGCATAGTGCGCGACGCGAAGCACAAGACGTGTTTGCTCGTGACCGGAGACCGCCTCAACGACCCCGCCGGCGTGATTCCCGCCACCACCCGAGCGCTGGTGAACGCGGGCGTGCGCGTGGAAGTGTTCGACGAGGTCGAGCAGAACCCCACCACGCAACACGTCGACGCGGCGCGTATCATGTGCGAGGAGATCGGCGCGGAGTGCATCGTCAGCGTCGGCGGCGGGTCGTGCCACGACGTCGCGAAACTCGTCCGCGGGTTGTACGGGAACGAGACGCAAACGAGCGCGCGCGACCTTTCGGGAGTGGACATGTGCCGCTCGTCGCCCTCCGCGCTTATTCCGCACTACGCCGTGTCGTCCACCGCGACGAGCGGGTCGTCTTCGGAACTCTCCAGGCTCGCCATCATCGTCGACCCGATCGAGCGGTGCGAGATGAGCGTGATCGACCACAAACTGACGCCGACGGTGGCGTGCGTCGTGACCGCCGAGAAGCAGGGCGCGCCGCAGCTCATCGCCGCCAGCGGCGTGTTCGCGCTGTCGCACGCCGTCGAGGCTTACTTAAGCCCCGCGTCGTCGCCGGTCACGGACGCCGCGGCGTTACACTCCATGCGGCTCATCGCCGCGCACCTGAGACGCGCCGTGTTCGACGCGGAGGACGAGACGGCGAGGACGATGATTTCCTACGCGGATTACCTCGCGGGCCTGGCGTTCAACTCCGCCGGCTTGGGGTGGATCGCGGGCATGACCAACGCGGTATGCGCGGAATATATCGCCGCGCCGGCGTCCGAGTGCGCCGCCGTGTTCCTGCCGCACGTGCTGCAGTACTACGGCGGTGGATCGGAGACCACGCGAGAGCTGTTCATCGATGTCGCGGAGGCGCTCGGGTGCGCGGGGGACGGAACCGAAGACGTCGTCGACGCGTGCGTTCTGGCAACCGCTCGGCTCGTCGCCGACCTGAAACTCCCCGAGACGCTCCGAGAATTAACCGCGCGCGGAAAACTGAGGATGCACAAGAAAGAGATTCCGAGGCTCGCTTTGCGCGCGTTGCGGGACACGGCGGCGGTCACGGCGGCGCGCGGCGCGACGCTCGGCGAAGTCGAGAGCTTGTTCTTCTGCTCGTGGGACACGCCTCTGTCGAAGGAGAGTTGTTGAGAGGCGAGAAGAGACGAAAACGAAAGACACGGGAGTGACGCGGATACTCGATCGACGTTTGGTTTTTGTCGCAACTCGAGATACAGGTCGTCTGATCGATCACTCCTCTTCCTCGTCGTCTTCCAACATCTCGAGGTCCTCGTCGTCCCCCTCCATCTCGTCGTCCTCCTCAGCGTCGTCGCCCTCGTCGCCAGCCGCGGCGTCCGGCGCGACGCCAGCCTTCTCCGCCTCGAGCTGCGCGTTCAGGGCGCCGTAGTCCACTTCCTTGCGCCTGCGCTTGCTAGGGGCGCCCTCGGCGGCGACGGCGGCGGCGGCGGCCGCCGCCGCCGCTTCCTCGTCGCCGCCGTTCGCCGCCGCCGCTTTTTGCGCGGCGAGAATCGCCGCCTCTTCCCTCGCGCGCGCCGCCTCCATCGCCGCCGCGCGCGCGGCTTCTTGCGCCTCCTTCTGCATGCGCCGCTGCTTGAGCTCGTGGTCCAGCTCCTTCTGGCACGCCTCCGCGCTCCATGTCTCTTTGTTTTCGCGGAACATCGCCCGCAGGTGCGCGGCGACGCTTCGCCCAAACGCGGACACCACGCCGCCCTGGATGCGGTACCCGCCCTCGAGGACGGAAATCACGCGTCCCTGGCTGTGCGTGTTCGCGATCTTGCACAGCTCCTCGGTGAGCCACTCGTAGTCCGCCTCCTTAACGCCGAGGTTCACGGGTCCCTGGATCTCGTCCTTGGCGTGCGCGTCGAACCCGGCGGAGATGAGAATCAAGTCGGGCTTGAACGCCGCGATGGCGGGCAGGGTCTTCCCCCGCCAGACGCGGCGCCACGCCGCGCCGCGCTCGGCGCGCTTGCCGAGCCCCTCCATGCCGACGTCGACGACCCAGGGCAGGGGCCCCTGCGCGGTGCTGTCGTCCTTGGCTTGCGCCACAGAGAACGGGTCGTCCACGATGCCCTCCTCGGGCCACGCGGGGGGCTCCTCCGTTTCGAGCATCTCGCGCCCGTCGAAGTTTCGGTTGTCAGCGGTGGGACCCGAGCCGGGGTAGAAGTGCACGCCCTCGCGTCGCCTGCCGTAGCCGTGCACGGAGGCGAAGAACACCTCGTCGTGGTCCGTCTCGTCCAGCCAGGGGCGGTACGTGGGGACCACGATCGCGCCGTCGCAGTACGGCGTGGAGAACTGGAACTTGGGAGCCGCCGGCGTGGTGTTCTGCACAACCGCCTCGGTGCCGTTGCCGTGGTGCACGTCGAAGTCGATGATGGCGACACGGCGAAGCGAGTGCCTGTGCACGCAGCGCGCGTACGCCGCGCCGAGCGCGACGTTGTTCAGCAGGCAGAAGCCGTGCGAGCCCGTGCCGACGGGGTCGCCGGGCGCGGGCACGGGGCCGTTCGGGCCGGCGTGGTGGCCGGGCGGACGCACCGCGCAAAACACCTTCTCGGCTGAGCCGGCGACGACGCGATCCACCGCCTCCACCACCGCGCCGGCAGCGCACAGCGCCGCGGAGAAGGAGTTGTGGCACACCTCCGTGTCCCCGTCGATGGTCCCGAGCGCGCCCCTGGGCGAGGTGTTCCAGTCGGGAATGCGCTCGCAGATGCGCTGGATCTTGCGCACGTACGGGTACTCGTGCACGCGCAGGACGTCCGCCATCGTCGCCGGGCGCACCTCGGAGACGATGTCCACGTTCTCAAACTCGCCGGAGCGCAGGATGCCGCGCGTCGGATGCAGCAGCGTCTGCAGCCGGTCGACGTTCTCCGGGGGCGGGTCCGGGGACGCGCGCGAGATGGGGGGGCACGTGTGGTGCATGAAGCACTCGTCGGGGGCGATGATGACCGGCGGCGGCGCGGGCGGCGCGGCTTCAATCGCGGACGGGTCCTCGCCGCGGAGCAGCGCCGCCATCTGCGGGTCCCCGCGCGCCACCGCCATGTCCAGCGCGGTCTTCCCGATATGGCACGTCGCGTGCACCAGCTCCGCGTCCGCGGCCATCAGAGCGCTCGCGCACGCCTGGTCGCGGCCGATGACGGCGGCGTGCAGAGCCGTCTGCCCGGCTTTGTTCGGCTTCCCGGGCCTCGCGCCGCGCGCGATCAACGCCTTCGCCGCCGCGCCGTGTCCCCCGTGGCACGCGTGGAACAGCGGGGTCCAGCCGTACTTGTCCCTGGCGTTGATCGGGTCGGGCGCGTCCGGATCTTCGGGCGCGCCCGCCTCGGGGTACTCCCTCAGCAGGCGCTCGACAACCGGGACGAGCCCGGCGCCGGCGGCGAGGTGCAGCGCGGATTTCCCGTAGTCGTCGGCGACGAGCGCGTCGGCTTCGGCCACCTCCAGCAGCATCGACACCGCCGCCAAGCTCTGCTCGGCGAAGTGCGGGATGGCCGCCGTGCTCACGGCGATGTGCAGCGCGTTCGAGCCCTCCAGCGTGATGAACCACTCGGCGCCGTGTTCGACGAGCGCCTTCGCGCACTCCGTCTGGCCGTTGGAGAGCGCGACGTGCAGAGGCGCGTACCCGTCGCGGTCGCGCTCGTTCACGTCCACGTCGTCGTCGTCGTCGTCCGAGCCCGCCTCCTGCGCGTGGAGAGCGTCGAGAGCGGCGGGGGAGACGGGAGTGGGGTCGATCGTCGTCAGAGGGGTGGGTTTTTTTTTCGTTGAAGCCGAGAGAGATTCGTCGGCTCGACCGGCCGACAGAGAACGACGATCGCGGAATCGGAAGACAGGCAGGCGCGAGACGTACCGGGTTGAAGTCGCCGTCGTTGCTCTCCTTGGACAGGAGCTTGAGAATCATCTCGACGTCGCCGACCTCCGCGGCGTCGTGCAGCGGGCTGCGTTTCGGGGAGGGGGGAGGGGTGGGTCAGCGGGGCGCGCGCAGGGCGATCTCGGATGAGTTTCGCGCGGCGGGAGCAATCCACGCGACGGCGGTGGAAAACCAGCGACCCCGGGGATACGGTCCGTCGCGGGCGTATCGGGAAGCGCGCGCACTCACAAGGCACCGACATCGTCGTCGTCGTCGCTCCCGAACATCGTGTCGAGACTCTGGAGGCTCGTCGGGGTTCCCCGCGGACGGAATGCCCGGGAGCCGACGTCGGAGGAACTTTTTCTCGTTTGGAGAGCCTTTTGGGGACGGCGGTGCATGGATAGTCTCTGTATGGTACATTAGTCTCTAAAAGTAGCGTAATTGAATAGCAACTTTAGCACACTGGAAAAGCACACGAAAGTTTGCAGGCAAACTTGTATCGAAACCTTCGATGCCACGGTGGCTGAGATCTTTGCCGATCATTCGCCGGGATACGCGTGTTTATCATCGCCGGATCCGCGCGCAGAGACCGGCGCACGACCCGCACGCCACCCTCCCCTCCGAGACGACACGATGGCCGCCATGATGTCCGCTCCCGTGACCGCCATGCTCCGCGCGCCCGTCACCTCGCGCGTGACCCGCGCCAAGGCCCCCGTCGGCGGTGGCATCGCGCTTCCCGCCGCGCGTCCCGCGACGCTCCGCTCCCGCGCCGTGGCTGCGCGCGCGTCCGCGGGCGTGGAGGTCGCGACCGCCGCGCAGCAGGCGGTCTCGGACCTGGCCGTCGGTGGCATCGACGCGATCGTCGACACCACCTCGTTCGACGAGGCGTTCGTCAACATCGCGTCGTTCATCCTCCCCGCGTGGGGTGCCATCGTCGGGACCATCTTCGTGTTTGGCACCATCGCGAAAATCGCCTTCCCCGACAAGTACGACGCGGCGGTGTACAAGGGCAAGGCCGAGGAGCTGGTGGCGGACGAAATCATCGATCTCGACAACCTCTCCCCCGAGGACATCGCCGCGGTCGAGGCGCTCGAGGCTGAGCGCGCGGCCCAGAAGCAGTAAACGCCGCGAGTTGTAATGCGACGCGGCGCGTTTTCCGCCAGCGCAACAGTGTTAGTTCTAGCAACCGCCAGCCGGATCTCGTGTTTTTCTCTCACACCTCTCCGCGCTTGACCGGCGCGATGACCGCGCACGAGACGCTTCCCCACCGGCTCGAGAGCCTGGAG
>ENA-OUOG01000132-OUOG01000132.1-marine-metagenome-genome-assembly--contig:-NODE-132-length-91281-cov-17.851300_pt1 | contig 91281 bp, 78 predicted proteins | sample MGYA00248635_ERZ508505 | MGnify/ENA primary metagenome ERZ508505 (study PRJEB26176, sample SAMN06267871) | marine metagenome | isolation source: Saanich Inlet, British Columbia, Canada | place: Pacific... | reverse complement strand
CGCACAACCCGGACTCCGCCAACCACCTCGTCGCATGTAACCACGTACATGCCGGCTGGAACGTCCAAGTTGGCCGTCACCCACTCTCCTTGACGCGTCCACGTGCAAGGAATTTCCTTGCCGGACAAGTCGTGCATGTGAATCGCCTGCAAAGACATGGACTCAGGCCATTCGAGCGTCAACTGATCCTCAAACGGATTGGGGTAGACGTGAAGGGCTGATGATCCTTGTGTGGCGAGGACATTCTCGAGGCCGCTCGCACAATCATCCAACGTCAAGATGATGGCATCGGTGTCTGAACAACCCGCGGCATCGGACACCTCTACTCCGACCACCAATGTGCCCGGATTTTCCGTCTGAACCACCACCAGCGGACCTGCCTGGCCGGTGGTCCAAGTGTATGTCAAGTTGTTTCCCAATGGAGCCAACAAGGTGAAGGCATCCCCTGCACAGCCAAAAAGGTCGGGCCCCAGATCCACGCTGGGCACACCAACGGCATCCACCCACACCCACTCCGACGTTGAGCAGCCGTTCTCGTCAACCACGTCAACCAGGCAAAGGCCACTTGGCAGACCGACCACGTCAGACCCAAGAGCTTCGAACGAACCAACCGACCACGTGGCATCGACCTCACCCTGACCGCCGTCCACAACCACCAAGCCAGACATAGCCCCAGCATCGCAATCCGCCGTGAGCGTCACTTGCGCGTCAATCGGAGCAGGCTCCGCAACTTCGAATTGCTCGGAATAGGATTGACCGCAAAAAGAAGCTGAAAGCTCGTACACCCCGGGAAGAAGTGGCCCCAGAACAGCCTCTTCAGACGTGAACCCAAAGGGTCCTGTCCACTGCCATTCTACTGCGTTTGGCCCCACGTTGGTGTTCGCATAAATCGCCCCATTGGGGTTGAAATCCGTCTCCAAACTGCAGCTCAAATCCTGCACACTTGCGGACACCGCCCACTCTTCAGGTGAGGCCGAGGTGATGCTCACCTCCACATCGCCCACTTCGCCATACCACCCATCGATCTGGAGGTAGAACGTTTCCCCCCCTTGCAAGCAAGGGGTGAGGAATCCGCTGCGGTAAGCTCCAAAATCACAACCGATGTCGTCGTTGGCGTTGACCAACTCATACGTGCCATAATCCATGCAATCCTCCACGTGCCACATGGCCAATTGGGTGTCAAAAGAAGTCCCCTCGTTGCACGTCGTTACGGAATACACACCACCCTCTTCTGGCACATCCCAAACCAACCACATCGTTCGATTCAATCCGGATTCACACCAACCGCCGTATGTACCACATCCCAGTGCCGGGGGCGCGGGCTCGCCGGGAGAAACGCTTGCCTCAACGATGGACCCCACCCATGAGGGGCCATTCGCCACGATGGGCTCGGCCAAACAAGGCTGATCACCCGCCATCAAAGAGGTCTGGAACATCCAATCGTCGCCGCTGCCTGTCCCTCCAAATGCATAAACCTCCATCCCCGTCAATGCGATGGAAAACTGCGAGCCACCGTCACCGTAACTGTCGCGGTGAACCAAGATCAGGCTGTCCCCTTCCGAAACGCACAACGTGGGCGAACTCACAATCACATTGTTTCCATACGCTTCTCCCGGAAGACCTGGAACCCCTCCCCCACAACCCACCTCAGGGTTTCCTCCCCACAACAACGCTTCGCCATCACCGCACTCGGATCCGACCGCAAGCAGCTCCCAATACATTTCGTAGCCCCAATTGTCCGTGGTCACCGTCACGTTGAGCGCCAAGGAATCTTCAGGGCAAGGGGATTGTGCCACTGTCGTAGTCGAAGCCAAGGCTGCAATGGCACCCGTCAAGAGGGTCTTCAAACGGGAGTTGGGTTTCATGCAAGTCATGGAGGAAAGATAGCACGGTTGTCCCAACTTTGTCCTCATGTTGGTTCTTCTGTCTCCTGCAAAAACGCTTTCCCCCTCGCTTCCCATACTTCCGGATCTTCGGAATGAACTGACCACGCCTTTGGCCATCGTGCATGCCCAAGTCCTTGTGGAACGATTGTCCTCCTGGAGTCTTGAGGAAACCCAAAAGAATCTGAATCTGTCGGATGCCCTGGCTCAGCGCGTCTTCGCGTGGCACCAAGAATGGACTGCTGAGGGCCCATATGCTGCGGGATGGACGTTTCAAGGCGATGCCTTCAAGTCACTTGACCTGTCCTCATGGAGTCTGGATGATGCTCGCGAAGCGTCTGCACGTTTGCGCATCTTGCATGGCGCCTATGGCATCCTTCGCCCCTTGGATCGGTACTGCCCTGTGCGTTTGGAAATGGGGCAACCGTGGCACCACAAATCAAGTCACCGGAGCGTGGCCGGGTTTTGGAAAACCCACCTGCCTTCGCTGGTGCGAAACGAATTGGAGGATGGGAATCACAACCAAGTCCTTAACCTGGCGAGTGCCGAATATGGGGATGTTGCGCTTCACGGACTCAACCCCGACCTCATCATCACATGTCAATTTCTCGAGGAAAAAGACGGGAAACTCAGAAGCATATCGGCCTTTGCCAAAGCCGCTCGTGGCTCCATGGCAAAGCACGTTTTGAACAACCGCATCACTTCTCCCGCGGACCTCGAAGGGTTCAACGACAAAGGCTACGTCTACGCACCTCAACACAGTTCAAATGTGTTGAAGGTTTTCACCCGAACTTTGACTCCATGATTCATCAACACTCTCGGATTGCATCGCTTCTGATGTTGTTGCTTGGCATGACCATGTCCACGAACACGTGGGCGCAGCGGTCCAAGCGCAACAGCAAATCGACGGAAACCCCAACCACCTCTCAAACCCCTACCATGGATTCACTGTCCTACGCTCTTGGCGTCTTGTTCGCCACCAACTTGTCCAACGAAGGACTGTCCTCTGTGAACGGAGAATCCCTGAAATCGGGTTTTGAGGCCACCCTTGCCGGGGATGCCACCATGTCTGCTGCCGAAGCGGATGCGTTGGTGCGCACCGAAATGATGCGCCTGAAAGAGGAAAAGTCGAAGGTTGCAAAAGCAGAAGGCGAGGCCTTCTTGGCTGAAAATGGAACCAAAGAAGGAATAACGACTACGGCTTCGGGTTTGCAATACCAGCACGAAGTTGTGGGAACTGGGGGTTCCCCGGACGCCAACGACGAGGTCACGGTGCACTACCGCGGCACGCTTCTGAATGGAGACGAATTTGATTCAAGCTACAAACGTGGTGAGCCGATTTCCTTTCCTCTGAATGGTGTGATTCGGGGCTGGACGGAAGGCCTCCAGTTGATGCAAGAGGGAGGGAAAACCAAATTCTACATTCCTCAAGACCTGGCATACGGCGCGCGACCTGCTCCAGGAGGAGCAATCCCCCCTTACGCCGCCCTGATCTTCGAGGTTGAACTCATCAAAGTGACCACCAAGGAGTGAGAACGGGCGTATAATCTTTGATAAAATTCTCACCAAAACCCCAGTGGATCGCTTCACTGGGGTTTTTCGTTGAACAGAGATGAAACCGAGAAGGAAAACGGCACGTATGCGGAGGAAAACCCCATCAGAATTTCCATCCCATGCGAGTTTCATTCCTCACACTTCTTCTCTCTCTACTGGGCCTCTCAAGCGCCACATTCGCCCAATCGGACGAGCAATGTGCTGCTGAAGCTGTGCACTTCGCCGAAGTCGCTTCTTCCACGACTTACGCCCGCAACTTCGACGCTGTTCGCGACGCTGTTCAGCGCTTGCAGACTGAATCCAACCGCAACATGGACGTGTACACCCTTCCAGTGGTGGTGCACGTGATTCACCGTGGCTCTCCTGTCGGCGTGAATGAGAACATCAGCGACGAGCAAATCTTGTCTGGGATTGAAGACATGAACGAGCGCTTCCGCAAGGAGCCCGGAACGCTGGGCGATGGCAACGGCGTGAACACATACATTCAATTCGAGATGGCCAAACGCACTCCCGAAGGTGAACCCACCAACGGAATCGTGCGTGTGAACGGCAATTCCATCCCCGGTTTTGCGGAGCACGGCATCAGCAACGGCAACGACGAAGACGCCGGCGATCAAATGGCCGTGAAGGCATTGACCACCTGGTTTGGCGACGATTACATCAACATCTTCGTGGTTCCTGAAATCAACGGGAACGACGGAGGCTGGGGAATTCAGGGATTTGCCTACCTCGGCCCAACAGGAGATGCGCGCGACGGTGTGACTGTCCTTTACAACACGTTTGGAACGGTGGGTGAATTGAAGTCCGGCCGTGACCTCAACACCACAGTGACTCACGAAATGGGGCACCACTTGTCTTTGTGGCACACCTTCTCCAACACGACGTCATGCACGTCAGAGACCAACTGCGAAAATCAAGGTGACGAAGTGTGCGACACCCCAGCCACCGTCACGAACGATTTGGGCTGCTTCCAACCTGTATGCGAGGGTGCTCAGGTGGAGAATTACATGGACTACACGGAAGAATCTTGCCGAAACACGTTCTCTGAAGGTCAGCGCACGAGAATGCGAGGGTGTTTGGAATCGGTGCGTTCCAGCTTGCTCGAAAGCCTTGGCGGTTTGCCCGTGACTGAGCGCGATTTGACGGTCACTGGTTTCAGCAACGTTGGTGCATCCACCTGCACCCCTTCCATCGCTCCGATCGCCGTGGTGACCAACTTTGGAGTCATTGCCGTGGACGGCTTTGAATTGACAACTCTATTGAACAGCAACAATGCCTTCACCACCATCCACCAAGAATCGGTGGCGCCAGGAGAGAGCATTGAGGTCATGCTCCCTGAATTGGCGTTGGCCGCAGACACCAATGAGTTAAATGTCACGGTTGCCCTCTTGGGAGGTGACGCCGACGACTTCGGAGGCAACGACGCTTACACCCAACGATTCGAACTCGCTGCCTCGGACTACTGGACCATGACGTTGAACACCGACAATTGGGCAAACGAGATTGCGTGGCGCATTGAGGATGCCGACGGCGAAATCATCATGGACGGCGGCGGTTACAGCCTCGGTTCGAACACATACGTGGAACAAGGCTGCGTGCCTGTGGGCTGCCACAACCTCATTATGGAAGACACCAACGGTGACGGTCTGTGCGCGATGGACTTTGGCAACGACGGCGTGTGCGACTTCGGAGGAAGCATGACCCTCGCAGATGCTTCTGGAAGCGTTTTGGTGGCGTTGGACAACACCAACAACGACTACGGATACGAAGGCATTTGGGAGGTTTGTGCCAACGAAGCATCCACCGTCGACGGCTGCGCCGATGAGAACGTCAATGGCATTTGCGACAGCGCCGAAATTTCCGGTTGCCAAGACGTCAATGCCTGCAACTTCACCCCTGGTGCCATCCTGGACAACGGATCTTGCACGTACGCTGAAACGCACTACGACTGCAACGGCAACTGCCTGGAGGACACCGATGGCGATGGCATTTGCAATCCGCTCGAAACGGAAGGGTGCACCGACTCAGCTGCCTGCAACTACATCCCCAGCGCCTCAGACAATGACGGGTCATGTGAGTACACAACGTGTGCTGGTTGCACCGACGTCAGCGGCTGCAACTACGATTCCAGCGCGACGATTTCAAGCGGGTGCGATTACCCTGACCCGGGATACAACTGCCAAGGCGAGTGCTTGAACGACTCAGACGGCGACGGTGTATGCGACGAATTTGAAATCCCAGGATGCGACGACAACACGGCATGCAACTACGACTCAAGCGCTACGGACAACGACGAATCGTGCACGTTCCCTGAGACCTACTACACCTGCGACGGAACTTGCCTCAACGACACCGACGGCGATGGCGTTTGTGACCCGTTGGAGGTTGAAGGTTGTCAAGATGCCGAGGCATGCAACTACAACACAGACGCGACGGACAGCGGGAATTGCGATTACCCACAGATGTACTACACCTGCGACGGTTCATGTGTCGCAGACAGCGACGGCGATGGCATTTGCGATGAACTGGAAATCCCTGGGTGCGACGACAGCAGTGCGTGCAATTTCGATTCAAGCGCCACAGACAACAACGGCTCTTGCGAATACCCTGCTGAGTTCTACGCCTGCGACGGTTGCATCAACGACGCTGACTTCGACGGCGTATGCGATGAACTGGAAATTCCTGGGTGCATGGCCATGGGTGCCAACAACTTTGACGTCGACGCGACGGATGACGATGGAAGCTGCGAGTACGACACGTTTGGCTGTACGGACGAGACGGCGTGCAACTACAACCCCATGGCCACAGAAGACACAGGCAACTGCTCGTACAACGAAACGTATTACGAATGCAACGGCACGTGCACCAGCGACGTCGACGGTGACGGCGTGTGCGACCAGCTGGAAGTCGCGGGATGCGATGACGCTGCCGCATGCAACTTCAGCGCTGAGGCCACGGACAACGACGGATCTTGCGAATACAGCGCCGAGTACTACAACTGCGAAGGCAACTGCGTCACCGACACCGATGGCGACGGCGTATGCGACGAGCTGGAAATTGCCGGATGCGACGACTCCGCAGCTTGCAACTACGACGCTGCCGCCACGGACAACAACGGATCCTGCACATTCGCTGCTGAGTACTACGATTGCGAAGGCAACTGCCTCAACGACGGTGACGGTGACGGCATCTGCGACGAAGCTGAATTGGCAGGATGCACCGACGAAACGGCGTGCAACTTCAGCGAAGAAGCCACCGACGACGACGGCAGCTGCGAGTACCCTGCTCCAGGTGAGGATTGTGAGACCGACAACGTGGGTGACTTCAACGTGGCGCCTGCCTTGAACTTGTTCCCCAACCCCATGAGCCCCGAGCACAGCATGGTGTACTTGTCCGGCTTGGACAACGACCAAACCCCGATCCGCGTCCTGGCCTCTGACGGTCGCGTCGCTTGGCAAGGCACGGGCATCGTAACGTCCCCCGGCGTGGTGGGCTACCCCATTCGAGAATCCATTTCACCAGGCACCTACTTCATCCAAGTAGGGACTTCCACTCCATCCGGAAACATCCCATTGATGGTCTGGTGATAGGGTTAGGTTCTGCCAGGAACCAAAGAAGAGGACGGCCTGCGCATTGAGCGCGGGCCGTTTTTCGTTTGTCCTGATTTCACCATTTTTGCCCAAACCCGCCTTACGATGATGACTCCCATTCTCCCTTCCCTCCTTCTGAGTGCGTTCCCAATTGCCAACGATGCCATTGTCCTTGGACTGCTCGCGGGAGCTCTCGGCCTCGTGTTTTACACGCACTCGCTGCCCCAATTCAAGAAATTCTACACCTTCGTTCCGGCGCTGCTCATGTGCTACTTCATTCCGGCCGCACTGAATTCGGTGGGCATTGTGAACGGAGAAGAAAGCAAATTGTACTTCGTAGCCTCGAGGTATTTGCTTCCGGCGAGCCTCATCTTGTTGTGCTTGTCCATTGACCTCAAGGGCATTTACAACCTCGGGCCCAAAGCCATCATCATGTTCTTCGCCGCCACACTTGGCATCATCGTGGGCGGTCCCTTGGCCCTTTGGGTTGTAGGGCAATCGGACCCTTCGGTGCTTGGTGGAGATGCCCCTGATGCCTATTGGCGTGGACTTTCCACCGTGGCAGGAAGCTGGATTGGAGGAGGGGCCAACCAGGCTGCACTCAAGGAGATCTCGGACACCTTGGACAGCCAATTCAGCATCATGCTCATCGTCGACGTGTTTGTCGCCAACCTGTGGATGCCCTTTTTGTTGTTTGGCGCTGGCATTCGTGAAAAAATTGACGGTTGGTTGAAGGCAGATGCCACCGCTGTCAATGAACTGCAAGAGAGGGTTGAAAAACTTCAAGCTGAAACCGCTCGCATCGCCACCTTCCCCGATTGGATGGTCATCGTGGCCCTTGCCTTTGGAGGGGTTGCCCTTGCTCATCTCGTCGCCGACAGCGCCTCTGTCACCTTGTCCAATTGGCTCTCAGAGACCCTCTTGTCGAATCCTGACTCCCCTGCCATCTATTTGTCGTCAATCACCAAGGGATTCTTTTGGCTTGTCGTGATGGCCACAGCCATTGGCATCGCCCTCAGCTTCACCAAAGCGAAATCGTACGAAGGAGCGGGTGCGAGCAAAATGGGATCTGTGTTCCTGTACATCCTCGTAGCGACCATAGGGATGAAGATGGACATTGGAAGTTTGATTGAAAACTGGTCGATGTATGGCTCAGCAGTGTCCATTGGCTTGCTGTGGATGTTGGTCCACATTGTCGTCCTTCTCGTGGTGGCCAAACTCGTCAAAGCCCCATTCTTCTTTGTCGCGGTGGGGTCCCAAGCCAACGTGGGTGGAGCAGCCTCTGCTCCCATCGTCGCAAGTGCTTTCTCACCGGCCTTGGCTCCCGTAGGTGTCCTCCTTGCCGTTCTAGGCTACGCAGTCGGAACACTTGGGGCCATCGTGTGCATGGAATGGATGCACGTGCTTTCCATGTGAGACATTCGCCCCAACCACGTTACGACGACGTGTGAATGACGTAAATGCTGCGGCGGCGATCTTCTTGCGATTGCTTCCGCAAAATGAGGTCTGTGCCGTGGAGCACCCTGTACTCTGTGTTGATGCGGTTGATCGTACGGGCTCTCTGCGACCTCAAGGTTTCCGGCGAAGAAAGATGCGCAATGCCGAGCAGCTCGTCCAACTCTTCGGTTTCCAAATGTGCTCCCTCCCGAGTCATCACCTTTGTTGTGATTGGGGAGATCCGTGAACTTACTGATTCAGCCTCACCCTTCTTGGCTATGCTTGGTGAATTTGTTCCTCTCGCCCTCGTGCGAAGCAAAACCAGCGAAAGCCATGCCACCAAGCCCCAAGGCAACCACTTCAACCAAGGTCGAGGATCCTTGGGCAATCCTTGCGCCACGGCAGAACCGTTGGATGAAACTTCCGATTCCGCATGAATCGGCTTGTGGGGATCCACCACTCCAAATTCAGTCGCCTTTTCAAGGTCGAACAAAGGCAAAAAGTACGTCTTTCGCTCTCCTTGAAACACATGCCAAGCCGAGTCTGAATGAATGAATGTGCTTCGACCTGGTGACAGGTTCCACTCCAAAAATGAGCTCAACTCCCTGGCTCCATTCGGCAGGACTCTCGCCATCATGTCATCAAGATCAATGACAATCAATTCACCTGCAAAGTTTCGAAGAACCCAATGACTTCCCATGCCGGTCCCGCCATTCAAGGAACCCAGCCTCGGATCCACAACCCCCTTCAAAGACCAAGTGCGGGTGGCCACATTCAATTCATGCAACATGAATTCCGCATTGCCGTATTGAGCTTGCTCCAACACCTCCTCCAACACATAGTAAAGCCCGTTCCGCGCATGCATCATGCTCCGATCTATGTCCCTGTCCAAAGGCTTGTCCCCGAGAACCCCTAACAACTGCCAAGCACTTTGGCCTCCTTCAAATCGAAGCAATTCAAAGTGCTTTCGCCAGAGCCCATATCCACCAAGGCTGTGAAGTTGATCTCCCCACACCATGCTCTCACTCCCTCCGTTGTAACCTTCGACAAGGGATACACTCAAATTGGAGTCGAGTCGATCTTCCCCAACCACCCAACGCATGTCGCCGCCGGAATGGAATAGGATTTTGCCCGAGGAGGGGTCCCGCTCCGCTAGGATTTGTTTGATCGCGCCCTGCTCCTGGACAAGGACATAGGCTTCACTCCAGGTGGAATCCACTTGACATGCTTCAGCGAACCGAAGGAACTCCTGGTTGCTTGACAAACGGTTCGGGTCGTGCCAAGGCTGCTGAGCTTCCGCTTGGAACACGCGCGCACTGAACAGAACTGCCGTTAGAAAGAGACGCCCTCGCATGCGGGCAAAAGAAAGCGGGTGGGCGAGAATTATTGCGTTTCAACACGTTTCAACAAAGTCGAGACAGGTTGAATGACCCTGAATACTGGATTTTGCCTGACAACCAGTCATGTGAAATCACCCAAGCGCTAGGGACCAACTTCAACCAGACAACATCTGACTCCTTTCAGGCGTCGCTTTTGTGAGTCATCATGCCAAACCTTGTCCCTCCAAAGACTTGGCTTTGAGATAGGCCTCGTTGTGAGGATTCGCTTTTATTTCAAGCGGGATTGCTTCTGCGACTCTCACTCCTGCCGTTTCGAGATCTTGAACCTTCTCAGGGTTGTTCGTCAAAAGTCGGATGTTGAACCAACCAAGACTCTTCAATATTTCTCCGGCAATGCCGAATTCACGGCCATCACGTTGATGCCCTAAAGCCTCATTGGCCTCGAAGGTATCCATCCCTTCATCTTGCAAATTGTAGGCCCTCAACTTTTCGATAAGCCCAATGCCGCGGCCTTCTTGTCGCAGGTAGATCACTGCTCCCCCTTCTTTAGCCACCAATTCCAACGACTTGTTCAATTGAGGTCCACAGTCGCATTTCAAGGACCCAACCACATCGCCTGTCCAACATTCCGAATGAATACGGATCAGAGGAAGCGCGCCTGCAGACTGGTCAGTGCGAATCACGAGGTGCGGCTGGCTTGCCACTCCGCTTTCAAATGCCAGGATTTCGAAATTTCCTGACTGGGCAGGCAGAGACGCGGTCACCAAGGGCTTCATGACGTAAAGATACTTTTAGGTTGCGCAAAAAAGGGGAGCCCGAAGGCTCCCCTTTGAATGTTTATTTGTCAGATCGGCTTACAAACAGGTCAAACCGAAGGTCGCCAAGAATGCGAGAAGGTCACCCGTGGTTACGGAACCATCTCCATCCAAATCCGCAGCACAATCGTTCGTGGATTCGAACAAGCACGAGTTGTCATCCACGTTCGCAATGGGGTTAAAGTTGCTCGCAGCGTCGTAAAGGCAACCATACACGATAGCCGTACCGCAGCTTCCGTCGTCCACCAGTGCATATGGATCGAATTCCAAAAACGATGGATCCGTACAACCACCTGACACCGCGCATGCTGCGCAGGATTCCCAACACACCGCATCGAGAACGACATCTGCCTCGATGGCCAAGGAACGGTTAGTGAAGCCATCAATTGTTGAGGTGCAAGCCTCAATGCCAGCGATGCCAGCGAGTTCTTCTTGGTAATTCCATCCGTCCAAGGTGAACTTGTACTCTACGGTTCCAGGGTTCAGAGACAACGTCAATTCCCAAACACCATCGCCGTCTGCATCATCCATGGCGTTGCACGTACCACACCATCCGTTGAAGCTTCCATTGATGAACACACCGCTGTAGGCATAAGCTTCTGCATATTGGTTCATGTCCACTTGGAACGTCACGTTGGCGGGTTCAACTTGATCCGCACACGTGGCACAGCTTCCGAAGGTATCGTCGGTCGATGAACCAGCAGCCACTTGGCGGTTCGCATATCCAGCAAAATCCGTGACAGGAGCGCAGTCTGCACCATTCGCCATGTCGTCGACGAGTTGCTCCTGGTCTGTGAATCCGTCAATTCCGTACTTGTATTCAACCGTGCCCGTCAAATCAGCAATTTCTACGCTGTAGATGCCATCGCCGTCTGAGTCTGTCAACACGTTGTAACCTTCTGCAGCACACCAACCGCACCACGGTCCTGTCACAAACACTTCCGCAAAGGTGGTCGCACCGTTGACTGTCGCGCCAGCGCCGTCTACACAGCTCATGTCTACGTTGAAAATGGTACTGCCTCCACCCGAAGTGCCACAGGCCGTGCATGAAGCATACACATCCGAGAAGTTGGCCGAACCAACCGTCCAAAGACGATTGGCATAAGAAGCCCCGTCCGTAATTGGAGTGCAGTCTCCAACACCAATCAAGTTTTCCTGCACGCCGTCCACAATCCAGAGGTACTCCATGTCCGTATCTGGTGCCGGATCAAAGGTCACAGACCACGTACCATCACCGTTGTCCGTGGCAACAGGACCCGCCCCGGCATCCCAACCCCAGAAAGGGCCAGTCAATCGCACTTCAGTCGCGGCATCACCGCAGAGGTCCACAGTGGCAATCAACGCTTCCGGAGCTGCCACACAGGCGTCACAACTGTTGAAGCATACCACGTCCAAGGTCTCAGCCAAACCGGAACGCTCGTGCAAGCGATTGGATCCGCCCACACCGTTGTCGACTCCGCAACCTGTCCCTGCAAAATCCCCGTTTTCTTCACCTGCGTAGGTCGCAACGCTGTCCACCACCGCAAGGCCATTGTTGAACTTGTATTGGAACGCCGCAGGACCGGAGACGTTGGCCGTCGCTGTCCAAACACCGTCCCCGTCAGAATCGTCCATCGCGATGGCACCAAATTGCCATGCTGGCGTGGTGAACGAACCGATCAAGAAGATGCCGGCGGAATCCACTGCAATTTGAGAAGCATCCACCTGAAAGGTGATGTCTGCTGCATCCGGATCGATGGCACAAACTTCAGCGCACTGGCCGAAGCACCCCTGCATTGAAATGGGCCCTCCAAGGGTCACAACCAACGATCGGTTGCCGCCGCAATCCAATTCTTCATATCCACCAGCTCCGTTTTGGAATTTGAATTCGTAGGTCGCCGCTTCGAGCATCTTCGTGATGCTCCATGTGCCGTCCCCGTTGTCCATCATGGCTTCACCCGTCCAGCCGTTCATGGCACCTGCGATGTACATGCCGTCCGCAGCCACAGTGATGTTGTCGGTCAAGACGGTAAACGTCACTTCCTCGGTTGGCAAAGACGTGCCGCAGGCAGTGCAAGAACCAAAGCACACCACATCCAAAGTTGCGTCAGCAGTTCCCACCGTGTAGCCGCGGTTGCCATTGACGGCACAGGCCACAGGAACTGACTCATCGAGCCCCCAAGTTGGGCCGTTGATGAATTTGTATTCCACAGCTGACCCCTCTGCAATCGTAGCTGTGTATTCCCAAACGTCATCACCATCAGCATCGGTCATCGCTGTTGCACCAGCCGACCAACCTTGGAAATTGCCCGCGATGAAAACACCAATTGGATTGGTTGTTTGTTCGCTCATGTCCACTTGGAACGTCACTTCATGTTGCACTTGAACGCATGCCGCGCAGCTGTTCCAGCATACGGGATCGAGTGTTTGGCTGGAGTATGCCGCGAGGGTGCGGTTTGTGAAGCCTTCAATGGTGGAGGTGCACGCCTCACCTCCCGCAAATTCTTCTTGAGCCGTCCAACCGTCGACCGTGAATTTGTATTCAATCGTATCAGGTGCAACCGTCACTGTGAGGTCATAAATGCCATCTCCGTCCGCATCCGTCATGGCGGCGCATGTGCCACACCATCCGTTGAAGGAGCCGTTCAGGTTCACGGTCGTGAAGACGCCAGCATACTGCGACATGTCGACCTGGAACGTGATGTCCACAGGGGGGGCGTCGTTGCAGACACCGTCGCACGATCCGTAGTAGTCATTCGCCTCAGACCCCTGCTGGATTTGACGGTTTGCATAACCGTTGAAATCGGTCACGGGTGCACACGTCGCACCTGCAACCATGTCGTTGACCAAGTTTTCCTGGTCAGCAAATGCGTTGATGGCGTATTTGTATTCAATGAGTCCCGTCACTGTCGAGTCGAGAGTAACCGAGTAAACGCCATCACCGTCTGAATCGGTCATGGTGTTGTACACATCGTTGGCACACCAACCGCACCAAGGGCCGGTGACGAAGACATCTGTGAAACCCTCAGGGGCACAGGTCATGTCCACATTGAACGTGGTTTGGGCTTGAGCCGCAAACGCGCACAAAGCAGAAAAAAGCAAAAGAGAATAGCGCATGTGAGATAGAAAAAGGGCTTTGAATTGGCAACCCGGGGAAACAACATCAATCGACGAGCACCCAGAATAACCAGATGAGGACGCATTTTCCTCAAACGTAAAGATAGCTCAATCTTTGAATTGTGTCAAACGAACACACCCCAGAATTGTGAACACATGCCTCGTTCAACTCTCCCAGCCCCTCAAAACATATTCCAAGCCCAAGGACCTGCCCTCCCTTCTGTTGGCCGCGGGATCACGACTCGCTGCCAGAAATCCACAAATTCGAAGCCGAGGCCACGAACAGACTCACTCCAGCCAACACCATGGTCTGCACGACATCTCCTTCAAAAAACAGCTCGTTCAGCCAGACAATTCCGCCCAAAGCTGCGATGATTTGTGGAAGCACGATGAACATGTTGAACACGCCCATTCCAATGCCCATTTTTTGGGCAGAAACAGACCCCGACAACATGGCATAGGGCATGCTCAAAATGCTCCCCCACGCCACCCCCACGCAGGCGAAGCTCAGGTTCAACCAGGAAGATGTCTCTGGTGTCAACCACGACATGGAAACAAACCCGACCCCGCCAATGGCCAAACTGATCAAATGCGTCCAACGACGATTGATCTTTCTCCGCGCGGTCCAAAGAGACAGCACCAAGGCGAAGGCCATGCTGCTCAGCCCGTACATCCCCATGGAGCTCGACACCGCATTCGCTGCCCATTCAAAAGCCGATCGTTTCAATTCGTAATCAACGTCTCCATCCGCGGGCATCGGGGCTTGGAACACCACCTCCGTGAGCGCCGGTGTCGCAAAAGACCACATGGTGAAAAAGGCAAACCAGCTGAAGAATTGCACCACACCCAACTTAGCCATGACCCTAGGCATCGACGTGATGAAAGCGAGGATTTCTTTCAAACCCGAAGCGTTCTCGATCTCGCCATCTGAATCCAATTGGGCTCCTCGCATTTCAGGTGGATCTTCCGTCGTGGTGAATACCGTCACCAAAATGCTGCCAAGGAACACCAACGCACCGATGGCAAAAGACACGTAGACGCTTTGGGGCAACTCTCCTGCCCCGGCCTCATTGGACACTCCAAGTTGGGTCACAAACCAAGGCAGGTTGGAGGCAATCCATGTCCCAATCCCGATGATCAAGGTTTGCAACACAAACCCATAACTGCGCTGGCTTTCAGGCAATTTGTCTGCCACCAATGCACGGAACGGCTCCATGCTCACGTTGATGCTTGCGTCGAGCACCCAAAGAAATCCAGCCGCCATCCAGAGCTCACTGCTGTACGGCACGAAAAACAAGGCAATCGAACTTAAAATGGCACCAATGAGAAAAAATGGACGGCGCCGTCCCCAACGCGGATGCCAAGTGTGATCGCTGAGGTACCCGATGATCGGCTGCACAATCAATCCCGTCAAAGGAGCCGCAATCCAAAGCATGGGGATTTCGTCTTTGCTCGCGCCAAGCGTTTGGAATATCCGTGACATGTTGCCTCCTTGAAGTGCAAAGCCAAACTGGATGCCCATGAAACCAAAGCTCATGTTCCAGATTTCCCAAAAACCAAGTTTTCTCTTCTCCATCGTCGTCTGAGGTATGCAGGATGCCCTGAGGTTCGTGTGCAAGATACACTAACCTCCTTCGGATGAGAATGAAGCACAAAAAAAGCGCCGGCATCGAACCGGCGCTTCAAGGACATCTCTGCCCTTCAGTCAGTTTGGAATCACAGGTCCGAGCATGATTGCCCGAAGGCCACGAGGAATTCGAGCAGGTCACCGGAACCGATGTCTCCGTTGCCATCCGCATCGAACGGGCATGCGTTGCCTGTCCCGCATGGCTCGAACACACATGAGCCGTCGTCGTTGTTGGCGTAGGCAATGTAGTTCTCTGCAGTGGCATCCGTGCAACCTGAGAAGATGCAAGAACCATCCTCAGCTGTATTCACAGCGTCATAGTTGTCCGCGCCAGGGTAGGTGCATCCCGTGGCCACGCATGAGCCGTCGTCGTTGTTCGCAACAGGGTTGTAGTTCTCCGCGTTGGGGTTGGTGCAACCACTGATGATGCAAGAGCCGTCGTCGTTGTTCGCCGCAGGGTCGTAGTTGTCTGCGTCTGGGTTGGTGCAACCGCTAACAATGCAGGATCCGTCGTCGTTGTTCGCCGCGGGATCGTAGTTGTCCGCAGCGGGATTCGTGCAGCCGCTGATGATGCAAGAGCCGTTGTCGTTGTTGGCAGCGGGGTCGTAGTTGTCAGCCGCGGGATTCGTACAGCCGCTGATGATGCAAGAGCCGTCGTCGATGATGGCGGTGGCATCGTAGTTGTCGGCAGCCGGGTTGGTGCAGCCCGAACACGTGCTGTCGTCTCCTCCACAAACACCGCACGCATCAAGACTCAAGCACGAGTCATCATTCTCCGTAGCATTGATGTTGAAGTTGCAAGCCCCGTTGTCCGTGCAACCCAACACTTCGAGTTCGTCACAAACTCCGTCGCTATCCGTGTCGTTGATGCAGCCGTCGCAATTGTAGAATTCTGACGGGAACACACAATCCGCGTCGCCTTCAGCAGCAGGATCGTAGTTGCATGCCTCAGGGTCGTTGCAACCTGCACCGGCCAAAGGAAACGTCAAGGTCATGCCTGACGCGTAAAACGAAGCCTGGTTGGCGTCGCGGAATTGCAAATTGATGAGTGCGCTGGTCGTTCCAGAAGTAGTCACTTGACCCAGAAGCACGCGGCCGTTCACAGGATTTCCTTGGCCGTTCGCACCGGGAACGACGAAAATGGAACCTCCGATAAAGGTGTTGACCACGAAGTCGCCACCGTTGTTCCAGTCGGAGAACGAGGTCAACGCCTGGTCAAAGGCTTGGTTCAAACCGTCTGCATCGCCAGGAGCCGCACCGATGGTCCACCACGTATCGTATTCCAGGGTTGGGAAAGAGCCGAAAAACAAAGGGTTGATTTGGCCACCAAAATCGCTACCCAATGCATCTTGGTAGAAAGGGGCATCACCCGAGAGGCTCCACACCTCCGTATCCGTGCCGTACATCGCCGTCACCTCAGCTTCGGGCGTCGAGAAATTGGCGTAGATGCGGTACGTGCTTTCACCTGTGCCGAGAGGGTCTGCAGAAACAAGGTCATACGAGAGTCCAGTGCAGAGACCTCCGCCGTACGTGCATGACCCGTCCTCTTCGTTTGCGGCAGGGTTGTAATTGTCCGCAGCGGGGTTGGTGCAGCCCGGGATGGCAACCTCAGGGAAGACAATGGTCACGCCTTCGTTCTGGAACGTTGCGGTTGTCTCATCATCCCACTGGAAATTCATGGTCAAATTCACCACGCCGTCGGTGGTGAATTGGCCGATCAACACACGGCCGTCTGCACCTGCTTCAGCATCAGGGCTCTGGTTGGGGAGCAAGAACCAAGACCCCCCAATGAACGTGTCAATCATGAATCCGCCTCCAGCTTCAAAAGCCGCGAAGTAGGTGTCCATGCCGACCTGTTGCACGTCGCTCGTTCCATTGGAATCCGAAGATCCAATCGTGAACCAGCTGTCGTATTGTAGCGTCGGGAACGCGCCAAAAAACGCGGGATTGATGGTCTGAGCCAGCACCGCACCAACAGGGTCTTGGTAGAACGACGTGGAAACACCTACCACCATAGGTGCAGTTTCCAAGGCGTAAACTGCAACCAATTCGTCAGTTGGGTTGTCGAACGTCGCGTAGACGCGGTAGGTCGTTCCATTGGCTGTTTCAGCCACGGTTTCGTACTCCATGCCAACAAAATTGGCCAAAACCATGCTCGAGGCAAATGCCATCAAAGCTGCAGTAAATAGATGCTTCATCGGAAACAATTTGGTGGGCCATGCCCAGTTCAAGATTTGACTTTTGCCGTCTGTAAATCGCTTTTGAGCGGCTTTTGCAGACCTCTAATCTACAAAACCAACGCCATGATACTGGCAGTTCCTTCAGGAAAAACCATTGTCTGAACCGAAAATCCTTAGCCTCGGAGGCGATGGACAAGCAACTCGGTGGAAGCGTCATGAGTCCCAACCACCTGTTCGCCGCTCAATTCCGGCAGAAGCGCATTGGCCATCGCTTTTCCCAACTCCACCCCCCATTGATCGAAACTGGCAATCCCCCACAACACGCCTTGTGCAAAAATCCGATGCTCATGAAGAGCCACGAGCATTCCAAGCGTTTTGGGAGTGAGTTGTTCGAAGAGCATGAATGTGGAGGGTCGGTTGCCCTCAAATGACCGGTGTGGCTCTCCTTCGGGTGCTTGTTTCCCTTGAAGCAAGGCTTCCGCTTGCGCCAGGGCATTGGCCAAGAGCATGCGATGCATGTCATGATATGAGCTGGTTGGTTTGGCGAAAGCAATGAAATCCACGGGGTGAATTTCGGTGCCTTGGTGCAGCAATTGAAAGAACGCATGCTGGCTGTTGGTCCCAGGCTCTCCCCAAACCACAGCCCCTGTGTTCCACGTCACGCGTTCGCCATCTCTCCCGATGCTCTTGCCGTTGCTTTCCATATCAGCCTGCTGCAAATACGCGGGCAAACGGTTCAAATCTTCAGCGTAAGGCAGAACCACATGAGAACGAAGACCCAAGCAATTTTGGTTCCAGTGTCCGAGCAACGCCAATTGAACGGGGATGTTTTGGGCCAAATCTGCTGACTGCACGTGCTGATCCACCACCCGTGCACCCCTGAGAAAATCCTCAAAGTGCTTTCGACCCACGGCCAGCGCGATGCAAATGCCAACAGGCCCCCACATCGAATACCTTCCACCAACCCAGTTCTCGAAACCAAAGGTCTGGTTCCCCTTGATGCCAAACGCCTCCGTCGCCTCGGTGTTGGTGGAAACGGCGACGAGTTGACGCGAAAGCTCCCCTCCTCCCTGTTCCAACCAATTCTTGGCGAGTCGGGCGTTGGCCATGGTTTCTTGGGTTGTGAACGTCTTGCTCACAATGACAAGCATGGTGCGCTTGGGGTCCAAACGCTCGAGCACCGATTCCAGATGCGCCCCGTCCACGTTGCTCACAAAGTGACATGCCGGACCGGCCGCGAATTGCCGCAAAGCTCGAGTCGCCATGGCGGGCCCCAAGTCTGAACCGCCAATCCCGATGTTGACCACGTCCGTGATGTGTCCCGCCCGGTGCCAATCGTGCACTTCGTCGACGAATGTGAGCATCCGCTCTCGCACCTCCAGCACGCCTTGGAGCACGTCTTGACCATCCACGCGAAAGTCATCGCCCCGGTCTGCGCGCATCGCCATGTGCAACACCGCACGGTCTTCAGTGGTGTTCAGCCGCTCGCCTCCAAACAAATCCCCAATCGCCCCACTCACGTCCGCTTCCTCCGCCAAGGCGAGCAAGGCCTTTTGCACTTCAGCATCCAGCCTTTGCTTGGACAGATCGACATAGAGCCCTTCCAATTCGAAAGACAACTCCGTGACGCGATCCGGATTGCGCCGAAACGCCTCACGTACATCCATGGACTGCTTGGCCGAAGCCAAGGCTCGCAGCTCCCTGTGAGCGGGAGATTGGGACAACCGAAACGGCCGCCATACCCGACGTTCTGACATCGCTTATTTGGCTAGGCTACCCGTCGCGTTCAAGTCGGCAAACGCCTGTGTCAAGCGAAGCACAAAAGCCTCCTCCCCACTCCGCAACCACACCCGAGGGTCGTAATGCTTCTTGTTGGGGACGTCGTCGCCTTCAGGGTTGCCGATTTGGGACTCGAGGTAATCTTGTTTGGCCTGCACATAATCACGTACACCTGACAAATAAGCCCATTGCATGTCGGTGTCGATGTTCATCTTGATGACCCCGTAGCCGATGGCCTCACGGATTTCCTCCAAGCTCGAACCGCTGCCGCCGTGAAAGACAAATTCAACGGGTTGCGCATCGGTGCCAAATTCAGCTTCGATGTGCTTTTGGCAATCGTTCAAAATGCTTGGGCGAAGCTCAACATTCCCTGGTTTGTAGACGCCGTGCACGTTGCCAAAAGCCGCCGCAATGGTGAAATTGGGGGAAATCGCACGCAAGACGCGATACGCTTCAGCAACCTCTTCGGGCTGCGTGTACAGGCGGCTGCTGTCCACGTCCGTGTTGTCCACACCATCCTCCTCGCCTCCTGTCACTCCGAGTTCGATTTCCAGGTGCATGTCCATGGCCGCCATGCGCTTCAAGTACGTTGCACACGTGTCCAAATTCTCCGCCAAGCTCTCTTCGCTGAGGTCGATCATGTGAGAACTGAACAAGGGCTTCCCCGTCTCGGCATAGTGCCTTTCACCCGCGTCGAGCAGGCCATCCACCCAAGGCAACAATTTGCGCGCGCAGTGGTCCGTGTGAAGAATGACTGAAACCCCGTAGGCCTCCGCCAAAGTGCGAACGTGGTGCGCGCCAGCAACTGCACCTAAAACTGCCGCCCCTTCGTTGGGAAGAGACAACGACTTGCCGGCATTGAATTTCGCGCCACCGTTCGAAAATTGAATGATGACTGGCGAATTCACAGCCTTGGCCGTTTCCATGACGGCGTTCATGCTGTTGCTTCCAATGACGTTGACCGCCGGCAAGGCGTAGCGGTGCTTTTTGGCGTGGGCCCAAACGTCTGAAACTTGGGTTCCGGTAAGGACTCCTGCAGGAAATTGACTCATGCGATCGATTGATTTGGGCGCAAAATTAGTCCGCACAACAACGCCCTCCTAACGAGGCAAGGACCAAATCACGGACGCTGCGGAAGCAATTTCAGGCTTTGCGACGCCATTTCAGCCTCAGGCGTGCCTGGGTGCAAGGCTTTCACGCGTTCGTACGCTCGTCTGGCCAAATCGGGGTCGCGGAGATGAACGTCATGGATGAACGCCACAAGGAATGCACATCTCGCTCTCCATTCGTAGGTCGGGAAACCGTCATGGAGGTCCTGCAGTTGCAAGACGGCCTGCTCATATTTCCCAGCAGAAACAAGCAAATCCGCGCGTCGAAACAGCCCTTCTGGCACGAACGGGTGATCCGGATGTTGACGTGCCAAATCCGCATAGGACACCATCAATTGCCGCCGCACATCTGGACGCAATGAATCCCCAACGAACGCCTCTTGTTCCAAAGACTGAATTCGTGTGAACGCATCCGCGGTTTGCTCGCCACACGCCTGGGTGAGCGTCACCATGGCAATCAGCCCCGCGCTCCAACGCAGTTTCAGCCTCGCGGTGTCAACCACGTTTTTTCGTCTTGGGGAATCGCATCTTGTAGTCAACAGGCACTTTGCCAAGACCAATGTCCCTCAATTTTCCGTGCAACAACATGCGCTTGGCGACGGGAATGTGATCCGGGATCATTTTCCCGTCCAGGTGGTCATTTTCATGCTGCACAATGCGGGCTGCCAGCCCCTCGAGGTGCTCCTCCACCAAGTTCCACTCTTCATCGTAATACTCCACGCCAATTCGAACGGGCCTATTCACAGGCTCGCGGATGCCCGGAATACTCAAGCATCCTTCTTCCATCGATTCCTCCTCTTCCGACATATCAAACAACACCGGGTTGATCATCACGCGTTTGAATTTTTTGCACCCGGGATCTCCTTCCTCGCCTTCCCCAAACGGAGAGCCGTCCGCCACGAACATCCGGAGCGACAACCCTATCTGTGGCGCCGCCAGGCCAACACCATCCGCCTCGTACATCGTCTCCCACATGTCCGCAATCAACGCGGACAAATCCGGATGTTGAGGCTCCACTTCTCGCGCTTCCTTTTTCAACACAGGATCACCGTATGCTACAATTGGTCGAATCATGCCACAAAGATAGCCGCAGCCTCCTCCAACACTACCTTTGTGGTCCATGTCGCAACTGAATTCCATCCCGGAAGCCATCGAGGCCATCCAACAAGGCCAAATCATCATCGTCGTCGACGACGAAGACCGAGAAAACGAGGGAGATTTTCTCATTTCAGCTCGTCACGCCACGCCCGAAGTCGTCAATTTCATGGCCACACACGGAAGAGGCCTGATTTGCGCTCCCCTTCTCGAGTCCAGATGCGACGAGTTGGGCCTAGGGTTGATGGTCGAATCCAACAACGCTGCCTACGAAACTCCCTTTACGGTGTCGGTGGATCTTCTTGGCCACGGATGCACCACCGGCATCTCTGCTAGCGACCGATCCAAGACCATCCAAGCCCTGATCGACCCCAACACCCAGCCCGACGAATTGGGCAAACCCGGACACATTTTCCCACTACGTGCGAAGCCCGGAGGTGTTTTGCGGCGCCCAGGTCACACGGAGGCCGCTGTGGACTTTTCTCGTCTGGCAGGCTTCGAGCCTGCAGGAGTGATTGTAGAGATCATGAACGAAGACGGCACCATGGCGCGTTTGCCAGAGCTCATCGAATTGGCAAAAAGGCACGACATGAAGCTTGTCTCCATCGCCGACCTGATTGCGTACCGTCTGGAACATGAAAGCCTCATTGAGCGAACGGCTGAGGTGGAACTCAACACGGAGTTTGGAACGTTTCGAGCCATCAGCTTTCGTCAAACCACCAATGATGTCGACCACCTGGCCCTTGTGATGGGAGAATGGGAGCCCGAGGAAGCTGTGCCCGTAAGGGTTCACGCCTCAAGCATGGTGGCGGACATTTTCCAAGTCAGCGACTTCGGCAAGGGGCCTGAGCTCCATGCCGCTTTGAAACAAATCCAGCAGGCCAGAAAAGGTGCCGTGGTCTTCTTGAATAAAACCCGACATGGCGGAGGCTTGGCTGATGAGCTCAACGCCTATGCCGCCATGAAGCAGGCGAAGCAACGAGGCACCTTTCCTCAACTCGACTCCAAAGACCGTGGAATCGGTGCTCAGATTCTTCGAAGCATTGGCATCCGTCGAATCACCCTGTTGAGCAATTCAAGCCAGCGAACCGGCGACGTGGGTTACGGCCTCACCGTTTGCGGCATCGACCCGATCCACGGCACTTCCTTTTAAGGATCAAGCTTTGTGGCAAAAAAAAGAGCCCGCATGTGCGCGGGCTCTTTTTTTGGGGGCGGGGAGGAAGAGATGCCGTCAGGCCTTGTCTTCCTTCTTGTCAAACTTCCCGTATTTCTGGCGAAACTTGTCAATGCGACCTGCAGTATCCACAAACTGAGCTTTACCCGTGTAGAAGGGATGGCTCTTGTGACTCACTTCGACCTTCACCAGCGGGTACTCGTTGCCGTCTTCCCATTGAATGGTTTCTTTCGTTTCAGCAGCAGACTTGCTCAAGAATGCATAGTCGTTGCTCATGTCCTTGAACACCACCATGCGGTAGTTGTCGGGATGGATGCCTTCTTTCATGGTTGCAAAATTGGGAGTGCAAATGTACGAAGAAGTTCGCAATCCACCTAATGCGGATTCCTACAAAATGAGTTGGATTTATGTTCAAAGCCTGTAACAACATTTCGCGCAACATATTGTCACAGGTTTTTGAAATCCGCACGCAGAGAGTTTGGTGGTAAAGAAATGACGACGTAACTTGGTCTTGTTAAAGTGAGTTTAGCGTAGAGCTAAGCATCAAGTGATAATTTGGTTAAGTTGGTCCCGCTCCGAAACGTCGGAGCGGGATTTTTCTTTTGGTCCCCGTCGTTTCGTCCTGGTGGACCATCACACGTCATAACATTTGGTTTTTGTGCACGTCATGGCGTGAGTACATTCCTTGAGACTCTAACCCGTCCTACTCCAGTCGCGACGACATTGCGTCCGTGATTGCCCCCATCTTCCTCCCCTTCTTCGCGTTGTTGGCGTCCTTGTCCACACGCCCTGCACCCGTCCTCGAATGGCACGTCTCCCAATGCGAGGAGCAATCCTGCACGGTGCACCTGGAATTGTTCGGCGCCGCACAAGGGGACCTCAGCAAGCTAAGCTTGGTGTCCGAGGAGGGCGACACCCCTCTGGAACTCGTCGCTTCCAACCTGAAGTGCGACGAACATTGGTCACGACACAACACCCTCAATTGGATGTGGCAAGAGGCTCCACATCACATCGCCATTGACGTGGACATCCGGTGGAAGTCGCGCAAAGAAGGAGCTCAAAGACCATGCCTGGACGTCCTTTGGGAACATGTGCATCAGGGGCAACGAAATTCCTGGACTTTGGGCTCAGTCATCTTCCCCCCGAATCCATCGCAAACCACGCCTGAGCCGTTTGTCACGCGCAAAGGGGTTGTTCTTTCCCCCAAAGTTCATGAGATCAGCCTGAGCGTTACCCATGCCCCTGAAGGGGGCTTTGTGAAGTGGACCGAGTACATTCCAGAAGAGTGCACTTGCGAAGTTGTGGAATCGTCTGGCGCATCCTTGCGCAAAGCCAAAAACCGGCAAATTTTTCTGTGGTTTGAAGTGGCGGCTGGACAAGATTTGGCCCCCAAGTACAGATTGACATGCCCTCAAACCCCGGCACCTTCCGCGTTCGATGGCGAAGTTGAAGTCGCATTTGGAACTGAGACAAAATCGTTGCATATTGCAGATGTTGAATGGACGGGGACAACACCCGCCCTGAGTGAAAACATGGAACTGAATCAATTGCCTGACGACCAGTCAGCAAGGCATCGCGTTGCGACGTCTCGAAATGCTGGTGAGCTCGGTGCTTCGAACATTCAATTCTCGGTGCAGTTGCTTGCCAATCACCGCGACTTGAGTGCTGCTGAAGTGACTGAGGTATTGGGTTATACAGATTCGTACCACATTTTCCGCCACGAAGGTTGGCACAAGTACCTCACAGACGAATTCGCTTCATACGCCGAAGCACGTGAGAGACGTTCTATCCTCTGGACAACCACTGCAGCGACCGACGCCTTTGTAACTGCTTCATTGCAGGGTGAGCGCATTCCGGTGCAAGAGGCCTTGTTGATGTCGAACCAATCTTGGATCCCCTAAGCGCATGTCTCCACGAGCTACAGATTGGAAGTCCGCCGTTCAAGGGTACCACGATTACCTGACGCTGGAGCGAGGGCTGAGCAACAACTCGGTCATGGCTTACATGCGCGACATTCGTCAGTTCATGGAATACGTCGTGAATGAGGAAAAAGTCAAGGCCCCAATGTACATTGAGCTCCAGCACGTGGAGCGATTCTTAGGGCATCTCTACGATCGAGGCTTGGCGCGAAACAGCCAAGCACGCATGCTGAGCGGCGTTCGCAGCTTCTGCAAGTACCTGCGCATCGAGGGCATCATGGAGTCCGACCCCATCCAATTGATTGAGGCACCACGACCTGAGCGCAAATTGCCGGATGTGCTGACGGTGGAAGAAATTGAGCGCATCATCAACGCCGTGGACATGAGTCGTCGCGAAGGCGTCCGGAACAAAGCCATGCTCGAGGCGTTGTACAGCTGCGGGCTTCGAGTTTCCGAACTGATCGATCTTCAGTTGTCGAAAGTGGACTTGATCGATGGCTTGGTTCGCGTCATTGGCAAAGGCAACAAGGAACGTGTTGTGCCCATTGGACAACAGGCCTCCGACTCCATCGACGACTACTTGAGCCATTACAGAGCAAATGTCATTCCCCAAAAGGGACATGAAGACGTTTTGTTCTTGGGACGTCAAGGCCGGAAAATGACACGCCAGATGGCCTTCACGATGCTCAAGCGTAGCGTCATCTCTGCGGGCATTCGCAAAAACGTAAGCCCGCACACGTTCCGCCACAGCTTCGCGACCCACTTGATTGAAAGTGGTGCTGACCTCAGGGCGGTGCAAGAAATGCTGGGTCACGCTCAAATCACCACCACGGAGATTTACACCCACCTCGACGGTCGCTTCTTGAAGGAACAAGTGAGCAACTACCACCCTCGTAGCGAGGAAGCCGTGAACAACATCTCGGATTCCGCGGATTCTTGAATCTCACGTCGCAGCGCACAGCTGCCACTGGGCCAGGGCTTGGACGAGCATGATCTCAGGCCTATCCCGTTCAACATGTTGCACGTTCAAATGGTCGAACACCATCCTGAGCACGCCGGACGCATCCTCAATTGAAACGGGTTCTGCTAACGTCTGCTTGCTCAGTTTTTGGCCTTGCTCGTTCGTGACAACGGGGACATGTGCGTAGCGCAAAGGCCGGTAACCCAGCGCTCGTTGCAAGGCAACGTGGGCTGCTGTAGCCGCCAAAAGGTCTGCCCCTCGGACGACGTTGCTGACACCTTGGTGCTCGTCGTCCACGACAACCGCCAAATGGTAGGCCCAAAGGCCGTCCGCGCGTAGCAGGGTGACATCCCCAACTTCTGCGCTCGCGAAGCGCTGCTCCCCCTGAATGGCGTCTTGCCAAACAAGCTCTTCCTTTTTTGGCATCCGGAATCTCCAAGAGCGAGGCTCTACTCCTTTGGGCAAGCCTGGCCTGCAAGTGCCAGGATAAATCCCCAGTCCGTCGACTTCCGCCAACTCACGGCGCGTGCAACTGCAACCAAACGCCTTGCCTGCCTCCATCAATCCTTGAAGGGCCTCCCGATACGCCTCGTGCCGCGTATGCTGAAACAACACCGCCCCGTCCCAATGCAGCCCATAACCTTCCAATGTTCTTAGGATGTCGTCCGCAGCCCCAGCGACTTCGCGAGGCGGATCCAGGTCTTCCATGCGCACCAACCACGTGCCTCCATGAGCTCGGGCGTCCAAGTAGCTCGCAACCGCAGCCACCATGGAACCAAGGTGCAGGCGACCGGTGGGCGACGGAGCAAACCGTCCGACGTACGGACGGCCTTGGGTCATCCCCGGACGAGCTTGCGGTACTTGATGCGCTTAGGGCCTTCGTCCCCGAGGCGCTTCTTGCGGTTTTCCTCGTACTCGCTGTACGTTCCTTCAAACCAGTAAGCCTGGCTGTCCCCTTCAAATGCGAGAATGTGAGTGCAAATGCGGTCAAGAAAATAGCGGTCGTGGCTGATGACTACCGCGCACCCAGCGAACCCTTCAATGCCTTCCTCCAAGGCGCGGAGGGTGTTGACGTCGATGTCGTTGGTCGGCTCGTCAAGCAACAAGACGTTGGCTTCCGTCTTGAGTGTCATCGCGAGGTGAAGACGGTTGCGCTCTCCGCCGGACAGCACTCCGCACTTCTTCTGTTGGTCTGAACCGTTGAAGTTGAATTTGCTGACGTAGGCACGGCTGTTGAAGAGTTGGCCTCCAATCTCCACCTGCTCGTTGCCGCCAGAAACGACTTCCCAAACGGTTTTGTTCGGATCGATGTCCGCGTGACGCTGATCCACGTAACCCACCTTCACCGTGTCGCCCATGTCAATGGTTCCATCGTCTGGCGTTTCCTCACCCATGATCATTCGGAAGAGCGTCGTTTTTCCGGCGCCGTTGGGGCCGATGATGCCGACGATGCCTGCTGGCGGAAGCTGGAAGGTCAGGTTTTCAACGAGAAGTTTGTCCCCAAAAGCCTTGCTCAGGCCGCTCGCTTCAATGACCTTGTTTCCAAGTCTTGGACCGTTGGGAATGGGAATGTTGAGACGGGCGTCCTTTTCTTTGGTGCCCTCCGCCAGCATGCTCTCGTAGTTGTTGATGCGCGCCTTGTTCTTTGCCCGACGTCCTTTGGGGCTCTGGCGAATCCAGTCGAGCTCTCGGTCCAGCTCCTTCCTTCGCTTGCTCTCGTGCTTCTCCTCTTGGGCCAAACGCTTGCTCTTCTGTTCCAACCACGAAGCGTAGTTTCCTTCGTACGGGATGCCTTCGCCGCGATCCAGTTCGAGAATCCAACCGGCCACGTTGTCCAAGAAGTAGCGGTCGTGGGTGACGCACAACACCGTGCCTTTGTACTGTTCGAGGTGCTGTTCCAGCCAATCGATGGATTCCGCGTCGAGGTGGTTGGTTGGCTCGTCGAGCAGCAACACATCTGGCTGCTGGAGCAACAAGCGACACAAGGCCACGCGACGGCGCTCCCCCCCACTCAATTCTGAAATCTTCTGATCGTCAGGTGGGCAGCGCAGGGCATCCATGGCAATGCTGAGCTTGGTGTCGAGCTCCCAAGCGTCGAGGGCATCGATCTTGTCCTGAACCGACGCTTGGCGGTCCATGAGCTTCTGCATCTTCTCGGGATCGTTGAGGATTTCTTCGTCCATGAACTTCATGTTGATCTCCTCGTACTCCTTCAACACGTCCACAATTTCTTGGGTGCCTTCCTCCACGATTTCGCGAACCGTCTTTGACTCGTCCAAATCCGGTTCCTGGGAGAGGTAGCCTACGGTGTAGCCGTCCGCCCAAACCACGTCACCCTGAAACGCCTCATCGAGGCCTGCGATGATCTTCATCACGGTGGATTTACCCGCACCGTTGTTTCCGATGATGCCAATCTTGGCCCCGTAGAAAAACGACAAGTAGATGTCTTTGAGGATGTGCTTGCCGGTGGGGGTCGTCTTGTTGACCTTCACCATGCTGAAGATGACTTTCTTGTCGTCCGACATGAGGATGAAATTCAGAATTTAACGGGCCAAACGCCCGGGCGAAGTTAGGCCTCAGGTGCGCCTTGCACCAAGGTCAGCACCGTGATTTCAGGAGGCATTCCAACTCGACCTGGAAAGCCCAACACCCCGAAGCCTCGGTTGACATGCAAGTACTGGTCACCGTCGAGGTAAAGTCCGCCCCAACGTTTGTAGGTGAAGGACGACGGAGACCACTTGATTCCGAGCCAGGGAATTTCGATGCCCATTTGCATCCCGTGCGTATGTCCGCTCAAGGTCAACTCAACAGGGGCCTTGCCATTCATGATTTCCAATTCGTAGTGCGTGGGGTCGTGGCTCATGAGAAGGGTGAAGGCACCTTCTGCACCACTTCCTTCCATGGCCTTCGGCAGGTCACCGCTTTGGCGAAAGCCCTTGCCCCAATTCTCCACACCAAGCAACACCATCCGATCGCCCTCCTTTTCCCAAACAACGTGTGCGTTGTCAAGCATTCGAAATCCCATTCGATCCTGAATGGACTTCAGCTTGGCGATGCTGGCCGTTCGCTCCTCCTTGGAAAAGGGACCGTAATCCGCGTAGTCGTGATTGCCCATGACACTGAACTTTCCCAGTGGGGCTTGGATTCGGGCAAAAGCGTCCACCCAGGTCTCAGCCTCGTCGGCCAACTCATTCACCAAATCGCCGGTGAAAAGCACCACGTCAGGCTTGAGTTCATTCACCTTTTTCAACGCCGCAATCACAGGATCAGGCGTCCCTTCAAACGACCCGAGATGGGCGTCGCTTAATTGAACCACCCGAAGTCCTTCAAATGCCCTTGGAACGTTAGGGTGACGCACCTCCACTTCACGCACTTTGTAGGCGTATTTGCCCCGTGTGATGCCGTAGCCCATCCCGACGAAGGCAAACAGCCCAAGCCCTTGGCCCAAGACGTTTAAAAACGAACCACGACCCATGGCTCCTTCGGTCGGTTGGCCGGAAAGCTTCAGCCAGGCCAACACCCCAAGGGCGCGCAACTCGTCAACAAGTTGGATGGCGCTCACAAACAGCTTGGGAATGGTCAACGCGAACGTCACCGACATGATGGTGCGCAACAGCAAGGGATGCGTGCCTCTCCAGGTCGGCCACATGAAGAACGCCGCCAAGAAACTTGCCCACACCACCACATGAACGGCCCACCACACGGCCTTCGCCACGGGCCACCAGGACTGGGTGTGATGCGCTTTCCAAAGTGACCGAAAAGTCAAGGTTTCAACCACGAGGAAAAACACCGAAACGAAGGTGAGACCGATGAGAATGCGTTCGAGCATGGGGGTGGGGAAAAGGAGCTACGAAAGTACCGCTTGCGAAGAGGGAATGTTCATCGATGACTCCCAAAACTCTCCAACCTCATCCCAAAGCGTTTCCTTCGAATTCCGACTCCAACTCTTCCAACGTTGCCTCCACAGAGAGGTGAACGACGCCCCTTTTTCTGAGCAAGGAAATGGAACTTTTGGCCTTGACCTCAGGAGTTGTGATGGACAACCCGCGTTGCACGCCTCGAAGGTCATGCGTCGCCATCAGCACGCTCCCCCCTTGTTCAACGTGACGGATCAACATGGCCCACATTTCGTTTTGCGCTGCCACATCCAGAAAGGCCGTTGGCTCATCCAGAACGACCCAGCACGGGGATTGCAGGACCGCCCTGGCCACCATCACCTGTTGCGCCTGCCCGTCACTGAGCTGGGACAAGCGCAGACCCAACCAGGCTTTCATGCGTGGGTTTTGGCCTAACGCGTCGCCAACATCCCCCGACAATTCGAGCACTTCCTTCACCGTCAACCCCACCTGCTTGGGTGGCATGGACGGAACAAAGGCGAGGTGATTCACCCAATGATTGCGATCCGCTGGGCCCCATTCGCGGCTCCCGACTTCGAGCACCACGTCCCCGCCAAGGAAAGGATGCACCCCAAGGATGCTGCGAAGCAACGTGGACTTTCCGGACCCGTTGCCCCCCAGAACCATGTGCATTCCTCCCGCCTCCAAGAGCCACGAATCCAGCTCGAGGAGCGGTGTTTGGCTCACGTGGCCCACTTTGGCCTCTCGGAGTCTCAAGTTCATGACCAGTCGTGTGTTCGTTTCCACAAAACCGACACCACCACAGGCGCGCCCAACATGGCCAAAACCGCGTTCAGGGGCCAATGCGCTCCACCTCCGGCGTCCGTAAACCGCACCAAACCGTCGGCCGCCAAAGCCAAAATCACCCCCCAAGCCGCAACGCCAAACGCCGAATCACGGTGGCTTCGTCCCGCGTGGAAAAACCGGTAGACGTGCGGCACCGCAAGGCCTAAAAATGCGAGTGGGCCGCACACCGACGTGACCCATCCCAATGCCAGACCCGTGACGAGCAGGATTTCACGGTTCATTCGAGCTTGGGAGACGCCCATGGTTTGGGCCAACTCCTCCCCCAACAACCACGCGTCCAGCCATCCAGAGCGCCACCGCATCCACCCCCCGAGCATCACCATCAATCCCAGCAGCGTCGCAGCTTGCCATAAGGTGGCTTTTCCAAAGGTTCCCATCCCCCAAAACACAAACGTTTGGAGGGACTCTGCCGAAGCCGAGGATTCCAACACCGTGACCGCCGCGCTTGCCGCGTAACTGATCATCAAGCCAAAGACCAACGTCGTCACAGGGGAGGCAAACCTGCGCGCTCCCATGCCGATCAAGATCAAGACGCCAATGCACCCCAAGGAAGCTCCCAGCCAGGTGGGCATGCCCCAACCAAGAAGCACCGCCAAGGCCACGCCCAACGAACCGCCTGACGTGATTCCCAACACCCCTGGCCCTGCCAACGGGTTGCGGAACCACGTTTGCATCAAGAGACCAAGCCACGCGAGCAACACGCCCGCCGCCGCCGCAGTGAGCACCCGCGGAATCCGCACCGCTTGCAACACCACTTCATGTAGTTCAGAGGAGGCATCTCCTTTGGCCGCCAAGAGGACTTCCCAAGGCGACATGGCGACCTCACCCCAAAACACATGCCCAGCCACCAAGGCCAACACCAATGCCGTCACTCCTGCTCCTCGCAAACTCATGGCTTGGGAATGGAGACCCTCAAACGTTCAAACAAGCGATTGGGACCTTGCTCCTTGCCTTCCATCAGGACCATCAAATCCTCCAAAACCCAATCCGGATGTGGCACCACTTCCCCAAAGTAATCGGCATGGGCGGTGTTGCACACCCACACTTCGTCCGTTGCTCTTAAAAGAGGTTCATGCCTGGGGTCGAGAGCAACAAGGTCTTCCACCGTAAAGGTGTCTGGATCGTACGTCACCACAACCCATGCGTCGGCTTCATGGGCCAGCTCCAACAGAGATTCCAATCCCAATTCCACGTTCTCATGAGCGTCTGTCGAGGCCAGCGCGTAAACCCCACCCGCATCCCGGATCCATTGCGCCACAAAACTGTCGTTTCCCGGGGCATGCCACACCCCGTCAGCTACGCTTCCAGTGAACACACGCTTGCGCGATTTGGTCTCAGGCTCTTGAAGCTCACTGTACCTCTCTTGAACTTCTTGAAACGCACGTGCGCCGGCGACCGAATCGCCAGCCAACCAGGCCAAAGGCACCATCCATTCAGCACGGCCCAACGGTGTGGGCTCCAAGTACTCCGTCAGCGGAACCAGAGGCCACGATCGCTCGGCCAAATCGTATGTCGGGCTCACGGCCATCCAGCCAGGAGCCACGGCTTCCACCGCTTCGACATTCCAACCACTGTCACCCCGAACGTCGCGCACACCTGCGGAATCTGCCCAGGCGCGTACCTCCGCATTCCTCAGGTATTCCAACGAAGTGCAGGCCTTCCAGCCTTCAAGCCCGGCTCCGGCATGAAGCAGATGAACGTGGGTCGTGCTGGTCGTCACGAATCCCTTCGTTTGGTCTACAGTGACGTGTGGCACACCATTCCACATCGAATTCAAGGCGTTTCCCTCAGCCAAAGCCTGGATCGAAACGGTTGCCAACACCTCCTCCGTGCGAGGCTGACGGAGCACGAGAACCGTGACGCCCTCCTCGGTTTGAAACCACTGAAAACCCGAGGCATGCGAAGGTGACGAAAGCGGGCGGAGACGAGGCTTCGACTCCGGATCGGTCGGCGGCGAAACGCAGCCCTGCACCACCAGCAACATCGCCGACGACAGAACCTTCCATCCCCGCCAAGGAGTTTGACTTCGCATGTCCTCAAAGGTAGGGGCTTGATGTACCTTCGGGGCATGGTGAAGGACAAAGAGTTGGCCCAAAACCTCAACGAGGATCGCATGCGCATGCGGCTTGCCGATTTGGAGCGCATCCTTTCTGAAGTACGCAAAGGCGGCGGTCCCAAGCGCATTGAAAAAGAACACGCCAAAGGAAAATGGACAGCGCGTGAGCGGCTAGACCGCTTGTTCGACCCCGGTTGCGAACGACTTGAGATCGGAGCGCTTGCAGGGTACGGGATGTACCAGGAGCAAGGGGGATGTCCGGCCGGAGGCGTGGTGATTGAACTTGGGCGCATCCACGGAAAGCCTTGTCTGGTGGTGGCCAATGACGCCACGGTGAAGGCCGGAGCATGGTTTCCCATTACGGGCAAAAAGAACCTTCGCGCTCAAGAAATTGCCCTGGAAAACCGCCTGCCGATCATTTACTTGGTCGACAGCGCCGGGGTATTCCTGCCCATGCAAGACGAGATTTTCCCGGACAAAGAGCACTTTGGTCGGATGTTTCGGAACAACGCACGGTTGTCCTCAGCAGGAATCCCGCAAATTGCCGCGGTGATGGGAAGCTGCGTCGCCGGCGGCGCCTATCTGCCGATCATGAGCGACGAGAGCATCATTGTCGAAGGCACAGGGTCCATTTTCCTCGCGGGCAGCTACCTGGTCAAGGCCGCCATTGGCGAGACCGTCGACAACGAGACCTTGGGTGGGGCCGCGACCCACGATGAAATCAGCGGCGTCACCGACTACCGATGCGCCAACGAGCAGGAAGCCCTTGACCACATTCGGAACCTTGTCTCCCATTGGGGCGACTTGGGACCGGAAGCGGGGTTCCAACGTGAACCCGCCCGCGCGCCGACAGGCCCCTCACTTTGCGCTGTGCTTCCAGATGCACGGACAGAACCGTACGACACGTACGATTTGGTCTCGGCACTTGTGGACGAGGGAACCTTCACAGAGTACAAAAAGGGCTACGGGAAGACCCTGGTTTGCGGCTACGCGCGCATCGATGGGTGGAGCGTTGGCGTCGTGGCCAACCAACGCAGCTTGGTGAAGAGCAAAAAGGACGGATTGCAGTTTGGCGGCGTCATCTACTCGGACAGCGCAGACAAGGCCGCTCGCTTCATCGCAACATGCAACCAACGCAACGTCCCCCTTGTGTTTCTGCAAGATGTCACTGGTTTCATGGTGGGCTCACGGTCTGAACACGGGGGCATCATCAAGGATGGCGCCAAGATGGTGAACGCCGTGGCCAACAGCGTGGTTCCCAAATTCACCGTTGTTGTGGGCAACAGCTACGGCGCAGGAAACTACGCCATGTGCGGAAAGGCCTACGACCCCAGGTTGATCGTGGCTTGGCCTACAGCCCGGATTGCGGTCATGGGAGGCGAGCAAGCGGCCAAGGTCTTGTTGCAAATCGAGAAAGCTTCCCTGGCCAAAGCCGGAGAGGAAATCGACGAAGCCAAAGAACAAGAGCTCTTGAGCACCATCTCTGAGCGCTACGACAACCAAACCGACCCCCTCTACGCCGCAGCGCGACTTTGGGTGGATGCCATCATTGATCCGGAAGCTACCCGTTCCTGGATCAGCATGGGCATCGAAGTGGCCAACGCCGCTCCCGCCGCCGAACCGTTCCGCCCAGGCGTGTTCCAAACTTGAATCTCATCCTCATGAAACACGTTCTGACCTTGATTGGTGTCGCTCTGTCCACCCTTACGTTGTCCGCGCAATCTCGAGCGTTGAACAAGGCCATGGCCGAATCGCCCAAGACCTACGCGTTGTTCGACAGCGAAGGTGAGCCCGTGAGTTGGGCCGACTTCGTGGAAGATGCCTCCAAAGCCGATGTCGTTTGTTTTGGCGAATTGCATGACGACGCCATCATGCACTGGCTCCAGGCCGAGTTGATCCGCGACCTTTTGGCCGCAGGAAAAACACCCACACTCGGGGCTGAAATGCTTGAGGCCGACGATCAACTGGTGGTCAATGAGCATCTGGAGGGCTGGGTCAACGAGGACAAGCTCAAAGCCGCGGCCAACCTCTGGCCCAACCATTTCACGGACTACCAACCGCTCCTCGACTTGGCCGTCGAACACAGCCTGCCCTTCATTGCGACCAATGTCCCTAGGCGTTATGCTTCCTACGTCTACAAGAACGGTTTGGATGCCTTGAGTGATTTGAGTGAAGAAGCCAAAGCCTACCTCCCACCCCTTCCCGTCCCTTTCGACGTCAACCTTCCTGGATACCAAGCCATGATAGCCATGGGAGGAGGGCACGGAGGTGAAACGCTTCCCATGGCACAAGCCATCAAGGACGCTACGATGGCCCATTTCATTCTGACCAACCTTCCAAAGCAATCGCCTTTTGTGCATTTCAATGGCGCATACCACAGCCAGGATCACGAGGGCATTGTGTGGTACCTCCACAACGCCAAGCCGAAGCTCGATGTTCTCACCTTGCACGGCCACCTTCAAGCAGACGTCACGGCTCCGGAGGACGAGGTCATTGGAAAAGGTGATTACTTGCTGATTACGCACGAGCGCATGACAAGGACCCACTAAGGACCACTCCGCATCACCTTACCTTCGCTGCACCAAAACCACGATCATGACATACCGTTCTCTGGCGGCGCTCGCCACCCCCATTCTCACATTCGCTTTTTTCAGTTGCGCATCCCCTGAACCCGTGGATTCCGCAGGGCAACCTGAAAACCAAACGTTTTACGGCTCGGTGATTGAAACCGGTGAAACCATGGATGGGACCGAGGTGCGTCGCGCCTTGACGGAATCTGGACGAGCCGAAGTGCGGCTCGAAGGCACCATCGCTTCGACCTGCGCCAAGAAAGGGTGCTGGATGGACGTCGCATCTGGCGAGGACACCGTGTTTGTGCGGTTCCAGGACTACGGCTTTTTTGTCCCCACCGAAGGCGCAGAAGGCAAGCGCACAGTGATTCAAGGAGAGGCTTTCTACGACACGCTGACTGTGCCCATGTTGCAGCATTACGCCGAGGACGCGGGCAAATCGCAAGAAGAAATTGCTGCCATCATCGAACCTGAGCTTCGCTTGGCATTCACCGCCACCGGGGTCATGATTGAAGACTGACGTGAGAAATCCAGGGATTGCCTTTTGGGGCTTGGTGATGTTGCTGATGGCTGGGGCATTGATCCGTTGTCAGCCTCAAACCGAATCATGCTCTACCCCCACTTTGGCGCCTAACCAACCCAACGGATCCTCTCCCCTGGCGTCCAACATGGTGGCCATGGATGGGCAGTTGCAAGCGACCCTCGAGGCGGTCATGGCTGACCCGGAACATCGTTGGGACGGCCGATCGTTGATTTCCCACAACCTCCTGGGCGTGGAACCCACTGATGAGACCATGATCAACGCCCATTTTGACAATCATGCCCCTTTGTATGCCTTGGCCATCGCGCAATTCAACGCTTCGCCCTCGGCTTCGACTTACAATGCCGTCGTGCAAGCCTGCACGGATTGCCACTTGGGCACGTGTCCAGGACCGTTGGAACGAATCGCCAAGCGCCGCTCTGACGCCAACTGATTCCACGCAGCCATGCTACATCACCGAATCGCTCAACATGGCGAGGTGCTGCGCCATGGCCTGGACAAACGGACGAATCCCCTCTTTGCTTCCATCTTGAAGTGCCTCAGAGGTGATTACTTGGGCCTCCAACACATCTCGTTCGTGAGTTGCTGTCTCGACTTGCTCAACAAGGGTTGTGCCTTCCATCGCTTGGCGAAAGTCTCCTTCGCACGCCGCCTCCACCACGCGAGCCAAACGGCCTTCGCAGGTGAAGCCACAACTCCACAAGAACCCGAGGACATCGGCGTGGATGTGTTTCATCTCCTGACGCGCCAACGTTTCGAGGAAGATGTCTTCAGCGACAGAAAGTTTGAGCGTGCTCAACAACGCCCCCATCTCCTCCTTTAACCCATCGTCGCTGCGACTTGCGAATGCTTCCAGCAACGGCAAAATCCATGTCGCGTCGCCGTTCTTCTTGGCGCGTTTCAATGCGGCCTTGACTTTTTGGGGATTGCTGCTTGTCAAATCTTTCATGCCATCGTGGATTAGGACGACGCAAAGGAAGGCCCAAATCCCGCCAAATGACAGACCGCACGCAATTCCGCCATCATCATCGCTGTCGCCCCCCAAAGCACTTGCCCCTGGCATGGCCAGCCTGGAACCCGAATTGTCCCCCTCCCCACCGTCATTCGTTGCAACGGCCAGGGGGTTTGAGGTAAGGGAAGCGTGTCGAGGGGGAGGACCAAGATTTCGGCCACTTCTTCAACCTGCAACTCAAAGCTCAAGGGCTTTGGGCTCCAAGCCACATAAGGCTGGACAAAAAAGTCACTCGGCGGTATGTACACGGAGGACAAGGCCCCCAAGACTCGCTGTGGAGGCACCTTCACCCCCACTTCCTCAGCACACTCACGAAGCGCCGTTTGCATCAAATCCCCTTCATCTGCAGGTTCCTCCGCCCCACCCGGAAACGCAAGTTGGCCACTGTGTGTTGTCCCGTCCTCCGTGCGTTTCATGACCACGACGGACCAGCGTCCCTCGTGATTTGGGCACAACAAGCACATGACACCCGCTCGTTTGGCCGCCGCCATTTTCTCAGCCACGTCAGGCGGCCGACCTGGAGGACACGCCAAGGCCTGAACCTCCCAACCTGGCAAGACATTCGGCTGCAAACAAGATTCCAACTTCTCAATTTCCAAGGGCGCGTTCGAGTCCCGCATAAGCACAAAGGAAGCGCACAGGCCGTTACTTTGCGGCATGAAAATCCACCTCCTCGACGACGACTTGCACTTCCCCGATGTGGAAGTCGCCGGGGAGCACGGGTTGCTTGCCGTGGGAGGCGACTTGTCGCCCGCTCGGCTGTTGGCGGCTTACGAACATGGTGCATTTCCCTGGTTCATGGAAGAAGACCCCATCCTATGGTGGGCTCCTCCCGAGCGCGCCGTCCTCCCGGAAAACGGCTTAAGGGTGTCCAAAAGCATGCGCAACGAACTCAATCGAAGTCGCTATCGCGTGACCCTGGACCGCGAATTCGAAGGGGTCATACGTGGGTGCCAAAAAGCCCCACGCGACGGGGAAGGCACGTGGATCAACGAAGACATTGTTCGCGCCTACGTCACCTTGCATGAATTGGGGGTGGCTCATTCCGTTGAGGTGTGGGACGGTGACGAACTCGTCGGCGGACTCTACGGCGTTTCACTTGGCAGGATGTTCTTTGGAGAGAGCATGTTCTCCACCTCCACCAACGCCTCAAAAGTGGCTTTTGTCAAACTCGTTCGATGGCTGTCGTTCCGTGGATTTGGGCCCGTGGATTGCCAAATCATGAACGACCACCTCGCTTCGCTCGGGGTTTTGGCGTGGCCACGGTCGGCTTTCCAGACCCAGCTTTCGCATTTTCTGCACCAAGCCCCCACGCTCAAAGGATCTTGGACGGCCTTTGAGGACGAACTTGCTGCACATGGCTAACTCCACCTCCCAACCGCATCGCCTTCCTCCACCTCCTGGGGCCAAGCGCGCCGGTTGGCGCGTGAGTTTGATGCGCTTGGCGGTGCAAGCCTTGGGCTGGCAATTGCGAGGCCAACTGCCAGTGCAGTTTTGGAGAACCACTCTCGTCATGTGGGCGCCCAAATCCTGGCAAGTGAAGCTCCTCTGTGCCACCATGCCCGTCAAAGTCATTGTCTTGAAAGGAGACCCGGAGGATTGGAGCAATCGGAGCGATCAAAGCACGACACATTTTAAAAAAGGCTGCACCAACGCCACCACGACCACTGCCCTGCGCAGCGACCTTGAGAACATTCAACGAGCTGCACACGAAGCCAAGAGCAGAATCACCTTGTGCGCGTGGGAAACACGCCGAAGGTTTGTGCACGTGCATGCCCCCTTCAAGACCTCGCCGTTCCCCGATCGAGACGTCCATTACATGGAGCGCTACTTCAAATATTTTCGCCAAACCTCTCGTTGACAGCCAACGAGAGACGATATCCACACGTTGTTCACAATTTCAGAAGTGCCGTGAACAAGTCGTGAATAACGGACCCCGCGGTTTTCCTGAGGTTTCCGCGGAAAAGTCCTTTCTTGCTGTTCAAATCTTTCACAACCCAACGCCTGCACCATGAACAACTTGGACAAATACGACCACATGATTCTCGACATCATTCACCAACACAAGATCGAGAACCAGTGCCACATTCGTCTTGCAGTGTTGGAGCGCAATTTTTGGAAGCGCATCGAAGAAGACACGGACTTGCATGTTGGCAAAGCGCGCATCGGTGAGCGCATCACGAACCTCTACCTTGACGGCATGATTCAAAACAAGGATGGCTATGCCTTGACGAAGAAAGGACGCGAGCAGCTTGCGTTTGCTCCATGGAAGCAAGAAACGGCTGAGGCCAAATAAGTGCCTGTGCATCAAACCCCGCACCGGGACATGAAAAAGGCGGCCAATGGCCGCCTTTTTCATGCATGTCTCCGAAGATTACGATTCTTCCAGAATCTCAAGCGCAGGAAATTTTTCCTTCCAATACGCCAGCTTGCTCGAGTCACGCACAGTGATCACCGTCCGGCGATCGAGACGAACTTTGATGTTGGGTTGAAGTTCCTTCTCTGATTTTTTTCTGCGTGCCATGAATCTTGAGTTTCGCGGTTGCGCATCGTTTGGCGCATGTCGCTTCGTCAAAAGAACACATACGCACCTGAAAAAGTTGTCTCTTGTGCAAAAACTCAACTTGGGCGTTAAGGAAACTTGGGATTCCCCGTCCCATCGAGGTCATTTGGACGTCACTTGGACTCCTGTGGCACCAAACGCCCTGAATACCACGCGATATACAGGTAGCAAAGCATGGGCAAAACAAAGGCCACACCAAAGCCAGCACTGTCCGCCACAGCGCCTACTGCGGGGGGGATGAATGCCCCGCCGACAATGGCCGTGCACAACACACCTGAACCTTGAGGTTTTCCTTCACCAAGATCTTCAATGGCCAAGGTGAAAAGGGTCGGAAACATGATGCTGTTGCAAAATCCCACCGCAAGCAGAAAGAGCAGCGCAGACACTCCTGAACTCGCGATCGAGAGGCCGATGAAAGCCACGGCCAATGCCGCGGAACCGGCAAGAAGGGAAGAAGGTGCAACGCGCTGCATCAGTGCTGAGCCTGCAAATCGCCCCACCATCGCACCGCCCCAATAAAAGGTCAGAAGGGCTCCAAGGACCCCTTTGGCATCCAATCCTGCGACATCCACACCCTTGATGAATGCCGACACACCGGCCATGCCCCCGAGCAAACTGCTGGTCTTGATTTCCCCCACGATGTCCAAACTCAACCCGTAGCTCACCATGTAGGAACCCAGCCCCACTTCTGCCCCGACATACACGAAGATCCCCAGTGCTCCGAAGAGCAGCTTCTTGTTCCGAAGCACGCTTGCGTAAGCCGTTGCCTTTTCTGCACTCCCTTCCCCCAAAATTTTGGGCAGAGATATGGCACCAACCGCCGCAGCCAGAGCAAAAAAGGCCAGAGCAAGAAGGACGAAAGGCACTTGCACCGCAGAAGCTTCTCCCGCATAATAGTCCAGTCGAGCGGTTTCAGAAAGGGCTTCGATGTTTTTGCCACTCAAGATTTCATCTCCAAGCAAAAAGCTCGCTGCGACCACAGGCGCGATTGTGGTTCCAAATGAATTGAACGCCTGTGAGAGGTTGAGCCGCGTAGAGGCAGATTCGTCGGGACCGAGCACACTGATGTACGGGTTCGCAGCCACTTGCAAGACCGTAATGCCCCCGGCCACGACAAAAAGCGCCAAGAGAAACAGCGGATACATCCGAGTGGCAGCCGCTGGATAAAACAGCAGGCACCCGAACCCCGCGGTGGCAAGACCGACCAAAATTCCTCGTTGGTACCCGATGCGTGAAATCAAATTTCCTCCAGGAATGGAAAGGATGCCGTAAGCGGCAAACCAGGCGAATTGAACGAGTCCGGCCTGAAGAAACGTGAGTTCAAAAACTTCTTTGAGCCGAGGAATCAGAGCGTCCACGAGGACGGTGATGAAGCCCCACATGAAAAAGAGGGAGGTCACGGCGACAAAGGCACCTCGCATGGAGCGGCCGGCTTCAGATTGAATCATGATCAGATGTAAGGGTTAGCGCATCAGGTGAACGAAGCCTCGAAACTCTTCAGCTTGCGTATCAAACCCTGCTGCCTTAATCACCCAATGGTAAATCCCGTTGGGTGCAAAGTGCGTTCCTCCGTTGACGTCGCCCATCCAGACTTCATCAAGATCCGTGCTCGTGTACACCAGTTCGCCCCAACGGTTGTAAATCCAAATCTCAAACAGGCGGACTTGGCGTCCTGTGATTTCGAAGGCATCGTTGATTCCGTCGTTGTCTGGCGTGAAAGCCGTTGGAATGTAGAACAGGACATCTCCATAGATGTCCATGATGGCGTTGTCCGTGCATCCGATGTCCGTCGTGACGAAGATTTGCGCTTGGTACGTGGACAAACCGTCGTAGCGGTGCGTCGGGTTCTTCTCGTACGCCCACTGTCCGTCCCCGAAGTCCCATTCGTAGAAGTAAGCTCCCTCTACAGGTTCCGCGGGATTCACCAACACGTCAAATTCGTACGTGTCGTCCCCGAGACTCTCACGCAGAATGGTGGCTTTGACGGTTTGGACGTCCACTTGAGTCGCGGCAAACTCGACGTAATCGCAATTGTCGACCACCACCACCTCGTACTCCGTGCTGACGTCTGGATCGACCAAATGAACCAATTCCTCGTCATTGAAGTCGTCCCATTGAATTTGATACGGAGGCTGACCACCGACAATTTCAAGTTCCATGAACGCCGAAGCACCATTGCACAACAACGTATCATTGGGCATGGTGAGTTCCAAGGCTTCGTAGGGAACGTCGAAGAGTCCCTGCAAGTAAATCTCCCGGCCACATCCGTCTTCCAAATACACCTCCATCAATGAGGAAGTCAATGAGCCGTAAGTCACGCACTGGTCTGAACCGTAGTCCACGCCATTGATGGACCACGTGTAATCCACGGGCGGGTAGGCATACGCGGGATCCTGGATCAACTCGATGCACACTTCCTCGGTTTGGTCGCAAGGCACGGTAACAAGTTCCGGCATCGTCGCTTCGAACGGCGGCGTGTCGTAGATGATGATGGTGATCTGACTCTCGATGGTGCCGCTGACCACTTTGAGATTCAAGGTCTCCGTCCCTTCGTCAATGAAATCTTGGGGGACGTCAAACGTCAGCGAAATCCCATACTCGCCGATTGGAATGGCCGCTGAGGATGGCAACCCAATCAAATCTTGATCGAGTGTGGCTTCTGACCCTGGCGCAGCAATCAAGTCAAACGGAAACGGGAACAACGACGAAACAGCGCATGGGCGGCTGATGGTGATGGTCGAAGGCCCACAATCCTCCCAAGCGCAGTAAATGATTTGATCGTCGTCGGGGTCGGGGTCGCACTCAGGCGAAGCTTGGGCTTCGTAGGTCGTTGGGATGGGAGAACCAAAACTTCCCTCTTCAAGGATGACCACCGAATCGAGGATGCCGTCTGACCCGTCACCGATGGCCAGTTTGATGTGGTATGTCTCTCCACATATGACGGGATACACGGCCGTGAGCACAGTCGTGTAGCCGTTCATGCAAATGTCAGCCGATTCATTGAGGATGTAGTATTCCGCATTCAAAGAACCGTTGACGGAACTGATGGTGATTGGCAACTCCGGATCCGAATCTGGAACACTGGCAATGTTGATCGCCTGACCCGGAAACGCGGCTGGGGCGTCGTAGGGGCCATCAATGCCCGCACCTGAAAGGAAGAACGCGAAAATGTCGTTGTACGTGGTGTTTTCCCAAGCCTCATACTCACTGGACCCAAACACGTAATTGAACGACACATAGTCCCCTGCGGGGTCAAAGTCAAACTCAAGAACACACAAGTCATTCACGCTGCTTACGTTGAATGCTTGACCAATCAGTGGAGGTACGCTGTTGGCGATGTCCAACAAATCATTGTCCGTGGGGTTTCCACCAGCACAATTGAAGCACCCAAGTCCTGCACAAAATGCGTCAGCCGCGTTGCCCGAACTCAACACCAAGCCGCTTTCAATCGGAAAGTTTGCTGAGCCGCCTTCTGTCATGTAGCCAATTTGCTCCGGGGACCCGATGAAAGAGATGTTGGTCGCGGAGACGCCTTCACCCAACAAAACGTCGTTCACGTATTGTTCGGCAGTCATGCCCTGGTCGACAGCGACTTGACCTTGAGCCACGAAGGCCACGGAAAGGCCTAGTGCGACAGCGCAGTACTTCGCAAGGGAGAAAACGCGGTAAAAAGAAGGTGAATCCATAACAAGGGAGCACTCGAGTTGCCCCCAAGATACGGGAAGTCGATGAGGAATGGCCCTTCAGTTGAAATCCGAGAGTGAGGCAGACAATTTCTTTCGGGCATGGAAGATCCGCGATTTCACCGTACCCATGGGAATTTCCATTTCAGCGGCAATCTCATCGTAGTGGAACCCGTCTAGGAACATCGTGAACGGTTTCCGGAAATCGGGCTTCAAATCGTCGATGGCATTCAGAATGTCTCCCTGGTTGATCACTGTGGTGACCGTATCCACACGGTAATCTTGGCTCGCATTGATGAAATACTGGTTCTCCGTGCTGTCCAAGACCGTGTTTTGAAACTTCTTCCTCTTGTAGTTGTTGATGAAGATGTTCCTCATGATCGTGTAGAGCCACCCTTTCATGTTGGTGCCCTCCTTGAAATTGTTCTTGTATCGCAGGGCCTTCACCATGGTGTCCTGCACCAAGTCGTCTGCGTCAGCGCCGTTGCGTGTGAAGCCGAGTGCAAACCCGCGAAGGAAGTCCGACTGACTGACCAAAAGTTGGTTGAATTCAAGAGAGCTCATCATCGATGTGTTTAACGATTCGATGTAAAGATTAAACAAATCTCCACTGAGACCAACTTTCTGTTCAACTATTTTCAACATTTGTTCCACAAAAACTCGAAACTGACTGAAAACCAGCCTCAAACGACATGAAAGTTGGTATGAGTCGTTCAGAACAACCGCTGCACGAGGGCACCACCCGTGACATCAATGGTCACGCCGGGCGCTGAATCCGCATCGCGAAACACCCCACCTGCGAGGTGAAACTGCACGCCTGTCCCTTCAAACGTCCGCGCAATGCGCTCTACGTAATCTTGAGCTTGAGCCTCAGAAGGATCCGTGGTGCAGTAGGTGACAAAACGGGCGTTCGGGAATTGGCCTGCAACGCTCCTCAGGTCGTCAAAGGGCACGCTTTGCCCCAGGAAAATACTCCGCTTGCCGTGTGCACGGCACAATTGATGGACAAACAGAAGCGAAATGTCATGGATTTCGCGTTCCGGCAAATACAACACAAGCACCTCTTCGGAGTCCTCCATGTGGGGCAAGGGAGTGTTGTGAATTTGGGCGAAAAGCAATTGACGCAACAAATTGCTCATGAAGTGCTCGTTGGCCGGGCAAATGGCATTCGTCAGCCACAACACCCCCACCTCAGCAAGGAACGGAAGACACACACTGAGCACCGTCGATTCAAAACCCAAGCGTCCAATGCACTCGTCCATGGTCGAACGGAAAAGCGCCTCATCGAAGGACATCATCGCCACCTTTAGCCGCTGCTGCGCCACCATTTCGCCACCTTCTTCATGAATGGCAGGGCCTTGTTGAATCGCGGAAACCAATTGCATCTCCGACATGGTTGCCACTTTGGAAATCTTGAGGCCACGATCCACCAAGAGACTGACGTTCAACAGCCTCTTCAGGTCCTGATTGGAATAGGTTCGGATGTTGGTTTCAGAACGCTCGGGGTGCAGCAACTCATAGCGCTGTTCCCATATGCGTATGGTATGCGCTTTCACCCCCGTCAAATTTTCGAGGTCCTTGATGGAAAATTCCTGCTTCACGCCGCTCTCTTGGTGATTGTAAGGTGTGTTCTCCCAATCAACACTTGACCGCCCGCTTTGGTTCAAATCATAAGTTTGCGTCATGACAGCATCTTGCATTTTGGACATCGCTCCAAGCCCCAGCCTTTATCCCCTGAATGTGCTTCGGGATGAATCGGCACTCCACTTTGGGGTCAGATCCATTGCAAATCAATGGCAGGATATCTTGCAGTCCAAACCCCACCTTAGGGTCCACCCTCGCCTCCTTCCAAATTCAGCGAATGTGGCTTCCATCGCGAGCTTGAATTCAGGCATGGCTTGGCGGCACGGCGATCTGATTGTAGCTGTGCATGGAGGCAATACCGCGGAGGACATTGACCTTGGCAAGCCCGACTTGCTGCACGATTCGGGTACCCTTTTTGAACGCGTTGGCGAGGGAATTGCATGCGACTTGTCCAGGCTTCAAATCGCTTGGCGCTTGCGCACCCTGTCTGAAGACGAACGCGAATCTTGGGCCAGCAGAGGTGTGATTGTACACGGCCCGATGAACCGCATGCATCTCGGTCCGGGCGCCGTGATTCGGGATGGATCGTACAACACGGAAGGAGGTGACATCGTCGTAGGCCCGGATGCCGAGGTCATGGAGGGAAGTCGCATCCGAGGGCCGTTTGCCCTCGGAGAAGGCTCAACGCTGCGTATGGGTTCGTTGGTGTACGGTCCGACTTCGATCGGACGGGGATGCAAAGTCGGGGGTGAACTGAGCAACGTGGTCATTCACGATTGGTCGAACAAGGCCCACGGCGGATTCTTAGGCAATTCCGTGTTGGGTTCGTGGTGCAATCTTGGGGCGGAAACGACATGCAGCAACCTGAAGAACACCTACGGCGAGATTTCCGAGTGGAGTGCACCGACGCAGACCTTTGAACCTCGAGGCCGAACGTTTTGCGGCTTAATCATGGGCGACCACAGCAAAACCGCCATCCACACAGCATTCAGCACCGCGACTGTGATTGGGCCCATGAGCAACGTGTTTGGCGACCAAACTCCTCCTCGTCACCTCCCTTCTTTTTCCTGGGGCATGGGCGGTGAGGTTTGCGACCTCCAGCGCGCACTCGATACAGCAGGAAAAGTCATGGCGCGTCGCAACCAATCACTTCGGCCTGAGGATGAGGCGCGCATCCGTGAAGCTTACGCGCAACGTGCATGACGCGCGCTTGGGTCTCTGGACCTGACATCCTGTCGCACGAGGACGAGATCCCTGCCGTTCTGAACAACGAACTGGACAGGTTGGCGTTTGTTGTGTCAGGAACGGAGCGACAAAGCCCCTTGGCACGTCGTTTGACATCGTGATTACCCAAACCTGAAGGCCATGCGACTCAGCGACATCCAAGACCAAGATTTCATTCCCATTCTTACAGAGGAGGACGAGAACGCGATGCATGAAAAGGCCGTGCCTGAAGTGCTTCCAATCCTGTCGTTGAGGAACACGGTTCTCTTTCCCGGTGTCGTCATCCCGATCAGTGTGGGGCGAGACCGGAGCGTGCGTTTGATTCGAGAGGCCAACAAAGCGGAGTCCTTGATCGGCGTCGTCAGCCAAAAAGAAAACGACACCGAAGTGCCTGGCCCCGATGACCTGAACAAGGTTGGCACCGTGGCGCGCATCCTCAAAATGTTGAAGATGCCCGACGGCACAAACACCGTCATCCTCCAGGGCCAACAACGGTTCACGTGGACCGAAATTCTGCAAGAAGAGCCCTATCACAAAGCCAAGGTTGAACGCTACGGAGGCATCGATGAACCGCTCCCCGAGAAAGAAGGACAAGCGATGATCGAAAGCCTCAGGGACCTGTCCGTGGAACTCATTGAGATGAACCCCAACATTCCAACGGAGGCGGCAGAAGCCATCAAGGCCATCGATCGTTTGGGCTTCCTGGTGAACTTTGTCGGAAGCAACATGCAAGTCGAAGTCGAGGACAAACAAGCCATCCTCGAAGAAGTGAATCTGCGCGAACGAGCCCAAAGGGTTTTCGAGCTCCTGCACAAGGAGAAGCAGATGTTGTCGCTCAAGCAAGACATCCAGCGGAAGGTCAAGACGGACCTCGATCAACAACAGCGTGAGTTCTTCCTGCACCAGCAGATGAAGACCATCCAGGAAGAATTGGGCTCCAACCCGTTGAAGGAGGAAATCCTTGAAAAGCGTGCCAAGGCCGCGAGCAAGGACTGGCCTAACCATGCTCAAGAAGCCTTTGAAAAAGAAGTCGGCAAGCTCGAACGCATGAATCCTCAAGCGAGCGAATACAGCGTGCAAGCCAACTACTTGGAGACACTGCTTGATTTGCCTTGGAACAACACCTCGGACGACAACTTCGATTTGAAGCACGCGCAATCGGTGTTGGACGAGGATCACTACGGCCTCGAAAAGGTCAAAGAGCGCATCATCGAGCACCTCGCTGTCTTGAAAATCAAGGGCGACTTGAAGGCACCCATCCTCTGTTTGTATGGCCCTCCTGGCGTCGGCAAGACATCCCTCGGACGAAGCATCGCCGGGGCGTTGGGACGGAAGTACGTGCGCATGAGCCTGGGCGGATTGCGTGACGAGGCTGAAATCCGGGGACACCGAAAAACCTACATCGGGGCCATGCCTGGCCGCATCCTTCAAAATTTAAAGAAGGCCGGCACGAGCAATCCGCTCTTTGTGTTGGACGAGATCGACAAGCTCGGTCGGGACCACCACGGCGACCCCTCCTCGGCCCTGCTCGAGGTGCTTGACCCCGAACAAAACCACACCTTCCACGACAACTACCTCGACTTGGATTACGACCTCAGCAAGGTCATGTTTCTTGCCACGTGCAACGACCTGAGCACCATCCATCCCGCGTTGCGCGACCGCATGGAGATCATCGACGTCAGCGGATACACCCTCGAAGAGAAAGTCCAAATCGGCAAGCGCCACCTCCTTCCCAAGCACCTCAATGAATCGGGACTTGCAACGGCGCAATTGAAGGTGCCTTTGGCGACCATTCAGTCGGTGGTCGAACAATACACCAACGAAAGTGGCGTCCGAGGGCTCGACAAGCGCCTTGCCAAAATCGTGCGGCACCGCGCGAAGCAGCTGGCCCTCGACGAAGTCTTCGAGGTTGAAGTTGGACAGGATGACCTGCACGGCATCCTCGGCATCGCTCGGGAAAAGGACCGATACGAAGGGAACGACGTGGCGGGCGTTGTGACTGGACTCGCTTGGACTCCGAGGGGTGGCGACATCCTGTTCATCGAATCGTCGCTGACCCCCGGCTCTGGCAAACTGACGCTGACCGGCAACCTTGGCGACGTGATGAAGGAGTCGGCCATCATTGCCCTGCAACATTTGAAGTCCCACGCCGATTGGCTCGGACTGACGCCCGACGTGTTTGACAAGTGGAACGTGCACATCCACGTGCCGCAAGGCGCCATCCCGAAAGACGGCCCGAGCGCAGGCGTGACGATGTTGACGGCTCTGGCGAGCGCCTTCACCCAGCGCAAAGTGCGCAAGTACCTCGCCATGAGTGGCGAAATCACGTTGCGCGGGCAGGTGCTCCCGGTCGGGGGGATCCAAGAAAAAATCTTGGCCGCGAAGCGTGCGGGAATCCGTGAGATCATCTTGTGCGAGCGCAACCGTCAAGACATTGAGGACATCAATCCCCGCTACATCAAGGGTTTGACGTTCACGTACGTCACGCACATGCGAGAAGTGGTCGACCGTGCGTTGTTGGGTCAACATGTTGAACACCCGTTGCGCATCGTCTCGTCCTAACTTGCACCTCATGCTTCGCCTCCCCTTCCGTTCTGTTGCCCTCGTCGTGGTCGCCTTCTGGTCGTCGGGAGCGCATGCCCAAACCCCAGGCGACGTCCCTTCCTCCTTGGCCTGGGACTTGGCAGCGGACGCCCGTAACGCAGCCTTGGGAGGACTGGATGTGGCGCCGGTACAGGGGGACGGGTGGAGTGCCGTCCTGCACCCGGCGGCCATCGATTCCACAGTCAGCCAAGACATCTACACGTCATACCTCGATTACTTCGCAGGAATTCGTGGCGGGGCCGTGGCTGTTCCCTTGGCGCCGTCCGGACGACGCGCCTCGTGCATCGGCATCCGTTTCGCGTCCTATGGCACGTTTGAAGGCAGTTCAGCTGCGGGAGACCCTACGGGCACATTTTCCGGAGGCGATTACGCAGCACAGTACGGCACGTCGTGGGTGATCGACACGCTCTGGGTGGTGGGCGTCTCGGGATACGCAGGGCTCCGCAATCTGGAGCAGGTCAACGCAGGCGTGCTCGGCGCCGACCTCGGGTTGGTGCGCCGATCTCGGAACGGGCACGGCGCGGCCGGGCTCTTGATCTCGAACTTGGGCTTCCAAAGAGATTTCTCGGGCATCATGCCCGAGGGCCGACTCCCGCACAACGTGCAATTGGGTCTGACCCAAGGATTCCCCAACGCACCATTCACGTTTCACTTGCGCCTCCAGCGCCTCGAAACGTGGGAACTCGCGCCGGAAGGGACGTACGACGACGTGTATGACCCGCTGACTGGCGAGGTCATCGCCAACGACACGTGGGTGTGGGGCGATCAATTCTTCCGTCACGTGACGGGAGGCGTGACGCTCAACTTGGGACCGCAGTTGCGCGGGTACGTCGGCTACAACCACCAACGCCAAAAAACCATGGCTGCCGCCGGGCGAACTGGGGTGAACGGCATGTCGTTTGGGGTGCGCGGGAGGTTTCGAAACCTGGACTTCAGCATCGCTCGAAGCGTGTACCATTTTGCAGGTTCGTCCACGCATTTGGGCCTGGTCTTGCAGCTCCCCAAATCACGCGCCAAATCCCCTGCCGTTGCCCCCTGATTTTCAGTTGGCACATCCTATCTTCGAAGCATGGGGAGAAGCCGAATCAACATCGCCATTGACGGCCATTCAAGTGCAGGAAAAAGCACGATGGCCAAGTCGCTGGCCAAAGAGTTGAACTACGTCTACGTCGACACAGGAGCCATGTACCGCGCCGCCACCCTCCACGCGATGCGAGAGCGGAGCGTCGTGGATTCGACGGTCAACGAGGTGGGCTTGAGAGCAGGACTGGACCGGATGTTTTTGGCCTTCCGCTACAACCCCCAAACCGAACAGTCGGAAATCCACCTGAACGGCATGAACGTCGAAAAGGAAATCCGGACGATGGAAGTGGCATCCAAAGTGAGCCTGGTTGCCCGCGTGGCTGAAGTGCGAACCAAGCTGGTGGCGATCCAGCAACGCATGGCTGAAGGAGGCGGAGTTGTGATGGACGGCCGAGACATTGGAACCGTGGTTTTGCCACAAGCGGAGCTGAAGATTTTCATGACCGCTGACCCAGAAACCCGGGCCTACCGTCGCTTGCGCGAATTGCAACAAAACGGCAAGAACGTGAGCTACGACGAAGTGCTCGACAACGTGCTGGAGCGTGATCGAATTGACTCGGAACGCGCCGTGGCGCCCTTGCGCCAGGCCGACGATGCCGTGGTTGTCGACAACAGCGAATTGACCGTGGAGGAACAATTCAACTTCCTCGTGACGTTGGCACGAACCCGCATGGAGGAGCTCGGTTGATGCTGCGCGCCCTGTACACCGCAATTGCGCTTTTGGTCGTGGCGGGATGCCACCGGGCGCAAGTCACCCCTGTTGAAGGCCCCATTCGCCCGGCATTCCTCGCGGAAGACAGCCTCGCTGCCGACAGCATTTTGCGGACGTTGAGCATGGAGCAACGCGTGGCCCAACTTCTGATGGTCCCGATTTACGCCCGAACGGACACCGCTGGCTGGGCCGAGGCCGAGCGCTGGACCCGCGACTTGGGCTTGGGCGGTGTGATTTGCATGCAAGGCGGCCCGGAACACCAACGCATTCGGCTGAAGCGACTGCAGGACTTGGCGAAAGTGCCGCTTATGGTGGCGTCAGATGCCGAATGGGGATTGGGCATGCGGCTGGACAGCACGCGCTCATTCCCGCGTGCCATGACTTTGGGTGCCACCCGGAACCCTGCGTTGGTGAGGATGTTTGGCCAGGTGGTTGGCCAGAGCCTTCGCGCGACGGGGGTTCACGTCAATTTCGCGCCTGTCGTGGACGTGAATTCCAACCCCATCAACCCGGTGATCGGCAGCCGAAGTTTTGGAGAGGACGTGGAATGGGTTGGAGCCTTGGGGCAGGCGTACGCTGACGGATTGCAAGACGTTCACGTCTTGGCGACAGCCAAACACTTTCCCGGACATGGCGACAGCGACAGCGATTCCCACGCCACGCTCCCGACCATCAGCCACGACCGAGCGCGTCTCGACTCGGTGGAACTCGCACCGTTCCGACACGCCTTCGACCGCGGCATGGGCGCCGTCATGGTCGCCCACCTTGACGTGCCCGGATTGGACAGCGCGGAAGCGCAACCCTCCACCCTGTCGCCGCTCATCGTGGACTCGCTGCTGCGGGGTGAGCTTGGTTTTGAGGGGTTGGTGTTCACCGACGCGATGAGCATGAAGGGCTTCGCCGACTTTGTGGGGGAGCGGCCGAGGATTCGAGACGCTCTGCTCGCGGGAAATGACGTGCTGCTTTTTCCAGGCGACCCCGAGGCGGCCATCGCCGAAGCCATGCACGCCATGAAGAGTGGCATGCTTGATTCGGCGAGCGTGACCGAGAAATGCCGCCGTGTTTTGCTGGCCAAGGCTTGGTGTCGGGCAGAAGAGCCTCTTCCCACCAAGGGCACGGCATGGGAACCGGAGCATGCCGACGTCATCCACCGCGAACTGATTGCCCAAAGCCTAACCGTGCTCCCGGGATCGGACACGGCATCGGCTGCGCCATTCCTCCAACACCAAGGCTCGTTGGTGATGCTTGACTTGGCCAACCACGCCACGTCCTGCGCGCCGCTCGAGGATCAACTCCGGTCGCACCTCGGTGCGCGATGGAGCGTGGAACGGCACGTCCTTGGCAAAGACGGCAATGGCCTTGGCCGCGAGTCGGTACGATCCGCCCTTAGCGGATCAAACCACGTGCTCGTCACGGCCACCGAAATGAGCCACCGGCCCTCGCGCAACTTTGGATTGCAGCGCGACGGCGTGGAAGCGTTGGCCAGCGTTTTGTCTGAATTGAACGTGGACCCCAACCTCGTAACCCTCGTTTGGATGGGCAACCCCTATGCCCTCAACGATTTGATGCCGCTCCGAGCAAACGTGTCTTCCGTCATCGTGGCGTACCAGGACGATGCGCGGACCTGCGAAGCCGTGGCGGACGCCCTTGTCGGGGTGGCTCCCGTGGGAGGGGCGCTTCCCGTATCTCCCATTGAGGCCGCATGGCGTGAAGGAGATGGTCTCCAGTGGGAAGGGCACCACAGACTCGGTCGGCCAGTTGCCGGGCGCCTCGGTTTTTGGGCTTCGCCTTCTTCGCTGGTCGACAGCCTGTTGCAGGTCGCCTTGGAGGAGGACGCGCTTCCGGGATCACGCGTTGTGGTGGCTCACCGAGGCCAAATTGTCCTCGACAAATCCTTCGGCACCCTGGATGGCACCCGCCCTGTTGTGCCAGAATCGGTGTACGATTTGGCGTCCATCACCAAAGTCGCAGTGACAGGCAACGCCCTGATGCACCTGAATTCACGTGGGGAGTTGGATCTGGACGGCCCCATGGCCGAACTGCTCCCTGAACTGAAACACCATCCACTTGGCTCCCGCACGCCGAGGGAATTGTTGACGCACCAAGCGGGGCTCGAATCGTGGATTCCGTTCTACGTGTCCGCGCTCGCCGACAGTTCCGGAGTCTTTTCGAACGAGCCCACCGACGGCTGCGACATTGAGGTGACGCCGTCGATGTACCTCGAAGACGCGTACACGGATTCGGTGTGGGCCATGATTTTGAATGCGGAACTGGACCCGGCAGGCAAATACCGATACAGCGACCTCGGCTTTTACATGTGGCTGCGCTTGTTCAAGCAACGCGGCATGGACGTGGCCGATTGGGTGGATCGCGAACTCGCCACCCCTCTTGGATGGACGAGTTTTGGCTTCAACCCGCTCGAACGAGGGATCGACGCTGACCTCATTGCCCCCACCGAATTGGACGAGGCGTTCCGAAAGTGCGTAGTGCACGGAACGGTGCACGACCCCGGCGCAGCCATGCAAGGAGGTGTGGGGTGCCATGCGGGCCTGTTCTCGAATGCATACGACTTGGCCGAATTGGGTGAAGCCTGGTTGAGGGGAGGAAGCCTCAGAGGTGTGCAAGTGGCGCCCGAAGACGTGCTGGCGAAGTGGACGCAGCGCGGTTTCCCAAACGGAGAAAACCGACGCGGAATCGTGTTCGACAAGCCTGCTTTGGATCCTGATTCTGGACCGACTTGCGACCTCGCTTCCTGGGGAAGTTTTGGGCACACCGGTTTCACGGGCACGTTGCTTTGGGTGGACCCTGCGTACGATTTGGTCTACGTGTTTTTGAGCAACCGCACCTACCCCGACGCGAGCAACACGCGGTTGCTGCGGCTTGACACGCGAACGGAGATCCAACGGGTGGTCTTGGAACATTTGGGCGCCTCCAGCCGTTTTCCTGAAGACTCATGAGCCCATCCTCCTCCCAGCTTCGCATTGGCATCGTCTGTTACCCCACGTTTGGGGGAAGCGGCGTGGTGGCCACGGAGTTGGGAAAGGCTCTCGCCGTGCAGGGGCACGAGGTTCACTTCATCACGTACAATTTGCCCGTTCGTTTGGGCTCTTTCCACCCGCGCGTCTTCTACCACGAGGTGGAGGTCAGCAAGTATCCTCTGTTTGAATACCCGCCGTACGAATTGGTGCTGACGAGCAAAATGGTTGAAGTGGCCCAAACCCACAACCTCAACCTCCTGCACGTGCATTACGCCATCCCTCATGCCAGCGCGGCGGTCAACGCCAAACAGATTTTGGCGGAGGCTGGCCTGCACGTGCCGGTGGTCACGACGTTGCACGGCACGGACATCACGCTCCTCGGCAAGGACCCCTCGTTCAAGCCCGTGATCACCCACGCGATCAACGCCAGCGACGCGGTCACCACAGTGTCGCAGTCGCTCAAAGCAGACACGCAACGGTTGTTTGGGGTGACCCGCGACATTGACGTCGTGCACAATTTCATCTGCCCCAGACATTTCGACCGACCTGCCGATCTTGAATTCCGAAAGCAACTCTCCCCTTCAGGAGCGCCCATTCTCTGCCACATCAGCAATTTCAGACCGGTCAAACGCATCGACGACGTCGTCAAGGTGTTCGCGCAGGTGCGCGCCGAGCGCGAGTGCACGTTGTTGATGGTCGGCGACGGACCGGAACGAGGAAACGCCGAGGCCCTGAGCCGCAAACTCGGGGTTTCGGAAGACGTGGTCTTCTTGGGAAAGGTGAAAAACCCCATCGAGCCATTGCTCATTTCCGACTTGCTGCTCCTGCCTTCAGAAACCGAGAGCTTTGGGCTCGTGGCGCTGGAAGCCATGGCGGCAGGCGTGCCGGTGGTGTCCTCCAACGTGGGGGGCCTTCCCGAAGTCAACGCTCAAGGCAAAACGGGCTTTTTGCGTCCCGTGGGGGACGTGAACGGCATGGCGCAGGACAGCCTTGCCGTGCTCGACGAAAACCACCTTCCCTCTTTCCGCGCACAAGCCAAGCGTCGTTCAGAGTTGTTCCAAATCGAACGCATTTTGCCCCAATACCTCGCGGTGTACGACCGCACCTTGACCTTGAATCCCGCATGAGCACGTCACGCATTGGGGACCGCATCGTCATGTCAAGCCAAGGAGACCGTTGGATCGCCACCATTGCGAGCACCATCCCATCGTGGCAACGCCAATCGCTGGAAATTTGGTTTGGCGCGTGGATGGGGTTGGGCGCCATGCTCGCTTATGGCGTGTACACCTACCCTGGGTCAGAGCGTACCTTCTACTTGATCTGCATGGGGTTTTGGGCCTTTTTCGCCCTCAAGGCATTCCGCGCGGTCCGGTGGCGGCGATCAGGGTTTGAAGTGATTCAGCTCAGCACGAAGGGCTTGGAAATGCGGTTGGATGTTGGAAAAAAACAAGGTGCCGCCTCGATTCATTCGCTGGACGCGGTTGAACCCGCGGCGGTCCCCGAGCCCAATCCTCGGTCGTTCATGGAATCCATGGAGCAGCAATTTTGGGTCGTCGGGGGGGACCGGATCCAACTCCAAATTGGTGGGAAGACGCACGTTTTTGGGAAGCAACTGCCACTTCGCGAGGCCCAGCAGTTGGCCAAAGCTTTCAATCAGCGGCTCGGCAAGCTTCAGAAACAAGGGGCCTAGGGCTCTCGTGTGAAACGCTGGCCAACTCACGGCTTGCGTCCGCAAACATCCCTTCATTCAAGAAGCTTCCCAAGGCCATCCTTGGGGCATGAAACAACGACGTGGTCTGAGCGCAGCGGGGGCCCTTGTGCTTGTCGGAATCTGTGTCGGCTGCCTGCCCGAAGACTGTGCCCCTCCCTCTCTTGTGGTGTTGGATGCCTTTGGCGAACCGCCTAGGGAAGGATTTGTGTTGCTCGCCCAATCGACCGGAATGGGCAACGCCCCCCTTCCCCTTGCCTGGGAAACTCTGGGAGACACCCTTCACTGGGACCCGACTTCTGGTCAAGTCACCGCGCACCAACCCCTCCCTTCGAACGCTTGGTGGAGTGTCCATTCGCCTGACCCCCTTGCTGGGGACGCGTGGCGTCACGTACGAGTCGAAGTTGCGACGCAAGACACGGTGTTTTTGGCGGTCACGGTTCCCTTTGACGTGACGGCTCGCCTGCATCGCACGGTTGGAGCGACCGTATCCCATTATTCCCTTGAATCATCGAGCCTGAAGGACGCGCCTGCCGTGTTGAAAACCTGGGAAGAGACATCGGGCATCGTGCAATCCGACGGTCATATCGTCACCACGTCCTTCCCGGCAACCCTCAGGCTGCTTCGCACCACGTCCTCGCCTACGTCAACACGTCAGGTGGCAACAACGGAAGTTGAATTCATCGGAAGCAACACGGCCATCCGTGCTCACTGGTCCGATTTGGACTTCCACAAGGAACAGCCATGAAGGGAAGCTTTTGCAACGCGTTGTTTCTGACATGCCTTGTTCAGGCTGCGGTCGCTCAACCCTACCTCGCCCCATTGCCAGACACCCCTCCTTGGTCTCTCGGGTCAGGAGCAGGATCCTCGGACGTTGCCGTCTATTTCGAAGGCGCACTCGTTCAGGGAGCCGCCACCGTTCGCATAGGGTCGGACAACCTATTCGACCGCCCCGTGATCCTCGTGGAAGGCTTTGACTTTGGCTCAGGTTGGGACGAAAATCAACTCGGCTTTGGCCTCGTCACTTGGAACCGCATCCACGGCACTGACCCCTTGAACTTTCCCATGGGGCTGGATTACCGACCGATGTTGGACAACCTGCATTCCGCCGGGGCGGACTTGGTCTTTCTCGACTTCGCCGAAGGGACTTCCTCCATTCAATCCAAAACGGCCTTGTTGACGCATGTCCTTGGGCTCATCCTTGACCACAAGGAGGGCAGCATGCCTGGCGTTTTGGTGGGCGTGAGCATGGGCGGCGTGGTCTCCCGAATGGCTCTATGCAAGTGGGAGACTGAAGGAACCCCGCACTGCATTGGACAATACCATTCCATCGACGCTCCTCACCTCGGAGCCACCCTGCCTGTCAGCCTACAAGCCCTGATTTTGGGACTCTCCAACCTGAGCGAAACAGGTCAATCCCTCTGGCACGCCCTGAACTCCTCGGCGGCACACCAGCTCTTGCAACATCACATTGCCAACAACGGCATGCACGACGACATGCAAGACGTGCTGTCCAACCTAGGTTGGCCCCAAAGAACCTTGAACTTCAATGTGATCAACAGCCGCGAAAATGCGACTGCGCCTTTGACTGCTGACCCTCTTCTCCACATCGAATGGGGACTAGAGTGGCCCTGGGACGTCACGGCTTGCTTTGTTCAAGCCGACAGGTGGTCTCCTCCTCCATCGGAGGGGACAGCCCTCTATGCCCTGCCGGGCGACCTCTTCTCGCTGAGCGGAAGCACCCCTTTGGAGATTGGCGTGCTTTCGTTCCCCCAACCCATGCACGATGCTGAAGCGGCTGCCGGTTCTAAGGCGGGGCACGTTCAGGATCTCGCTGCAGCCCTGATGGCAAGCATTCCTTTGCCCGTCCTCCATTCCACCTTGCAAACGGAGGTCACGTTCGTCCCCTTCCAAAGCGCCCTTGGCTTGACCAACGAAACTCCCTCCCCCTGGGATGACGTTTCTACAGCCACGCCAATCGAACCAAGAGAAACGCATGCCTCTCTGCCGTCGCATCACCGCGATTGGCTTTGGGAACGGATGCATGCCATTTGGCAAGATTCCGAGGCTTGGGCCAACATCCACTCCGCGGAGTCCTCGATCACCATGGGATGGCAGGAACCACACGTGCGAACGCTCCCGGGTGGAACCGTTCGGCAAGAAGGCCAGGTGATCGTGGGAAATTCTGTCGTTCCGTTTGAAGTGCTCACTTCACCTTGTGAAGGGGTTTTTCGTGCCGAAGATGGCGGCGAAATCCACGTTGGCTTTGATCCATCAACCCTCGGGGTCTTGAGAGTAGGCAGCGGGACCACCTTGGTTTTGGGAGCTGGAGGGCGTCTCGATGTTCATGACGGGTCGACTCTCGTGGTGGAGCCGCACGGTCGGCTTCACCTTGCAGGTGGGTTTGTGGTGGTGCACGATGGGGGGACACTGGAGATCCAAACTCAAGGAACCATGGATGCATCTGGCGGCACGCTCAAGTTGGAGGGGAACGATGCCACATGGAACATGCAAGGCACACTCTCCCTTTCTCCTGGTGAGGCACTTTTGGTAGACAACGAAGGACGAATGAACTGCCTTCCAGGAATGAACGTGCACTTGTCCAACCTCTCGTCTTGCAAAATCAACCAAGGAGACGAAGGAGAAATCAGGGTGATCGGCGAAACGAGCCTGCAGGGGTCGGGCAAGCTCGAAGTGCAGGGCGGACACGTCGGGTTTCTGCCCAACGGCGCGCTTGACGCTCTCACACCTTCGGATTGGGACGGCGTGGAGTTTGTGGCAGAATCCAGTTGCGACATCCACATTCGCACTTCATCAGCGACAACCCTTGACGACTGCGAATTGGGAAACATCCTTTGGCAGCATGAATGCGAAAGCGGTTCGCCTTCCTTATTCAAACTTGCAGACTGCCATTGGGTGCATGGCCGTTGCGCTGTCCTCCGCGGACGTGCTCGACTCACCAACAACCACTTTGACCACGCCTTTGTCGACCTCGATTCGCTCGCTCACCCGTCTCGACTTTCGGAGAACTACTTTCACGCGCCCTTCTACGAATCCACATCTTCTGTGAGCATCCGCGAAACACCTGATGCGGTTTGGGTAGAAAGCAACCGCTGGGTCGGAGGAAAGGGCTTGGAGGTGGTGAACAGCCGTGCCATCGCCTCTTGCAACCGCTGGGAACAATGCCAAACGGCCTTCTTGATGCAAGGAAGTTCATCTGGCTGCTTCTCCCCCTCTTGCGGAGGAGGAAACAACCGCTTGTTGAACAACGGCACTCACTTCAAGGTCGTCAACGCCCTCCTGCCCCAACTCGATTTTGGTGACAACCACATTGGTCCAGTTTGGGAGGTTGTGGTGGCCGGGGAAACCACCCACCCTTTCTCAACGTGGACGGTGCAGGGTGCGAGCTGGGACGTCGGTCTCTTGGACAACCCTTGGTTCAGTCCGATTCCCGCAAGCTTGCTTTCCACCGCGTCGGGCGCATGCACGCCCGTTTCGTGCTTTGCGCAGGGCGCGGTGGCTGAAACGGGATGTGATGAATCCGTTTCAGGAAGGCCGCAAACCAAAGGCAAGCCCCTTCAACACCTCTGGAATGTGCTGGGGCAATCGGTTCTTCACCAAAAGGACGCCGTCAATCCGCCTGACTGAAATGGTCCACGGCCGCCAAGTACCCGTTCTCTCCCAAGCCTGAAATGCAGGCCGTGGCTGCCGAAGCAGTCAAGCTGGTGCGGCGAAAAGACTCTCGGGCGTGGATGTTCGAAAGGTGCACTTCGATCGTCGGGATGCCAATGGCCTCGACAGCATCACGCAACGCTACAGAGGTGTGGCTGTAACCGCCCGGGTTGAAAATGACACCTGCACATGAATGAGCCGCGTCATGCAGCGCGTTGATCAATTCTCCTTCCACGTTGCTTTGAAAGGTGCTCAGCTCAAATCCACGGGCTGACGCATGGTCACGCACCGCGGCTTCAAGCTCGGCAAGCGTCAACGTGCCGTACATGCCGGGGTCACGCTGGCCGAGCAGGTTCAGGTTGGGGCCGTGGATCAGGGCGAGTCGCTTGCTCATTGGAGGACGAGGGGTTTGAGTCCGTGGACAAACAGCACCTCCCCCAATCCGTTGAATCGCTCAAACGCGTCTTCGCCCATGGTGTCGATGTCCTGTTTGTTGAATCCCAAGATGACAAGGTCCGCACCGCCCGATTTGTTCTTGATGGTCTGAACGGAACTGGACTCGTGCGTGACGTGTTCGATGTTTTGTTCCGCGATGGGCAGGCGGCCTTCCACAATGCTCGAACGCAGCGCTTCCTCTTCTTCCTTGGCGTTTTCTCCGTCGTGCAGGAAGAACACGCTGATGCTTGAATCGCGCCAATCGGGGTGTCCCTGCAAGATGTACGCGAGCAAAATCATCAAGCTCGAGTTGGTGGCGTCTTCGGGGTTGATCCACAGGTGGATGTCGTGCTTGTTGCCAAACTCCCTGCCGCTGCTGCGCAGCAACGCCAAATCCAACCCTGCCGCCACAAGCAAGGAGAAGTTGTCGAGCAACTGGTCGCGGTTGGCGGGATGATCTGGAGCGTACTCCATCAGAAACAAGTTGTTGCCCTTTCCTGAAATCCCTGGGAGCTGGATGCACTGCGCAATGGCCGACGTGTACGACGGGCTGATGATGGTGTCGAGGTGCACGCGGCTCTTGTTGCCCCGAGCTCGTTTGACCAACTCTGCTTGGGCCAGGCGGGCGTCCTTTTGGGTCTCCTCGCTCAGGAATCCCTGAATGAAATGCATGTAGGTCCCAAACCCGTGCTGGAAGGCCACCCATCTCACCATGTCAAACCCTTCTTTGCGTAGGAAGGTGTCCTGCGAAATGGCCAGCACAAACGGCCGCCATCCGGTCGATTCCTCCAAGTCGTCTTCATCGCTCATCTGAAGGGCGAGCTGAAGCGCGCGCTGCATTTGGAAAATGATGCCTCGAAAGAGCCGAACCATGCCTTTTTGGCCACCGCCATGGCGCGAGACCCACGCATGGATGCCCACCATGATCAGCAGACTCGCCGTGGCGTAGGAGGGGTTCATCCCAAACATCAGCACCACACACAGCACGGCACCCATCAAACTGATGGACCAATGCGAGCGGAAGGTGGGGCGGTAACTCGGGTCGGCCGCCATGTGCTCCAAAAACGACACCAGACAAATGGCACCGTACGTCACCATGAAGAACATGGAGATGATCTCTGCCACGGCATTGATGTCTCCCATGAGCACAAATCCAAAGGCAATGAGGCACGTCGCCAAAGACGCTCGCACAGGTTCTTGCTCCGCACCTCGGCCCTTTTTCAGCCAAGCGGACAAGCGCTCAGGAAAGATGCCGTCGGCGGCGATGGCCTGAAGCGTCCTTGGAGCAACCATGACGGAACCTAGGGCGGAACTCATCGCGGCAGCCGCCAACCCCACGGGAATGATGGGCCCCCAAAGTGCAATGTTTTCCATGTACAGCTCATCGCTGGCAAGTGCCTCCAGCGGGGCAGACCACCAAAGCTTCACGGCTACAGCGACGTAGATCACCACACCCACCACCGTGGCCCAAATGGTCCCCTTTGGAATGCTGACGCGAGGATCCTTCAAGTCGCCACTCAAACCAAGCCCAGCCGCGATTCCAGTAAAGGCCGGAAATATGAACGTGAAGACCTCAAAGAATCCAAACCGACGTATGGAGGTTCCATCCCCAAGAAGCAAGACCTCCGGGATGGTGCCAATGGGATTCAGTTCGGGATTCCCTGGTCCGCTGCCTGCGAAAAACATGACCAGCGCAGCAAAGAGAAGCACCACCACAACATAAAGGGCTTTGACTCCAAGGTTGGCCCCTTTGCCGACCATGAGCAAGGTCAAGAAAGCCATGACACCAAGGTTGACCCACATCGGGTCAACCAACACGCCATGGGCCACATCCGCCCAATGGATCAGGTCCCGGCAAGCGACGGTGAAAGCGATGACGTAAAACGCCACGCTGATGGCTTGCGACAGGTAGAGAGCCAAGCCAATGGCGCCGCCAATGTTCAATCCAAACGACCTGGAAATCATGTAGTAAGCACCACCTCCCTCCACCTTTTGGTTGGTGGCGATTTCCGCCACAGCGAGGGCGGTGGGCACAGTCACGAGGTGACCAACAAAGACAATCAGCAAGGTGGAAACCAACCCTACGTGGGCCACGGCGAACCCAAAACGCAGGAACAAAATGGCCCCCAAAATGGTCGATATGGCCGTCAAAAACACGGGCCACGTGCCCATGGTTTTGAGGTTGGGTTGCGGCGTCATGGGGTCAAGGTACAATGGCGATGTGGCGCGTAATTGATTGCGAGGCTCGGGTTATTCACGAGCCGATGACCACGAAACCACCGCATGAAGCGGAAGGTGATCGCTGATGAAATGTTCCTTCACGATGATTTCGTCCACGCACGTCCACTGCGTGTCCAGTCCTTTGACGTAGATGGCGTCGATGCGAGGACCGCCTGAGGACCCCTCGGGGTTGAACGTGGTGTAGGTTGGGAATGTTTTTCGGCACCGCGCTTGGACCTTGTCGTAGGTGTCGACAAAGCCCGCCTGCTCCAAAACGTCCCGGCCCGGAGCGCCGGCCTCTTCGTTGAAATCCCCGAGGACGGCGGTCGCGTCCGCCCCGTGAATGGCATCGAGAGTGGCGATGAGACGAGCGCTGGCTTCCCGTGCCTCCGCAGAAACGTGACTCCAGTGCGTGTTGTACACGCGGACTCGCTTTCCTGTCGCGACGTGATGGAACCATGCCACCGTGACGATTCGCGGCAGGTCAGCCGACCACCCCACCGCGCCAGGCGTTTTCCAATCGGAGGCGAGCCACAGGATTTCGTGGTGCAAAAGTTCCCATTTGCCGTGGTGGTAAAAGATGGGGCACGCCTCTCCGCCCCCGTCCGCATCGCGTCCCTGGCTGACGTGGGACATCCAAGGCAGGCGTTCGGCGAGGTCTTGAACTTGGTGTGGCAAGGCCTCCTGCACGCCGACGATGTCGTAAAAACCGACGATTTGGGCTACCTCATCCCGACGCTCCTCCCACTTCAAGGGATCGGAAGGATTGTCGTACCGCACGTTGAACGTCGCCAAAGTCCATTCCCCCTCCCGGACCTGAGCATTACACGACCCAATCACGGCCAACAACATTGCCAAAAGCGACGAAAAACGCAGGATTCGAGCCATGATACGAAGGTACCCAAACTGCACGTGGCCTCCGCACGAAGGAGGTGAGTTCGCCGCGTACCTTTGCCCCCCATGGGAGGTCAAAGACGCGTGCAAAGAACATTCCACAAGGGCCAGGTGCTGAACCTGACCATAGACAGCATGGCCTTTGGAGGCAAGGGCATTGCTCGCCTGGAAACGGACAAGGGGCCCTTTGTCGTGTTCGTGCAGAATGCTTTCCCCGGCCAAACCGTCGAAGCGCAGGTGGTCAAATGCAAATCCCGACACGCGGAATGCCGTTTGCTGCGGGTGGTTGAAAGGGCAGCATACGAAGTTGTTCTCCCGCACCAACCGATTCCGGGCGCACCATACGCGACCGTACCTCTGGAGCGACAGCACGCTTGGAAGGAAGAAACCGCGCTGGACTTGTACGCTCGGATTGGCCAAGTAAACAACTTGAAAGACGTCTACGAAGGGCTCATCCCCTCCCCGCTCAACTGGCATTACCGGAACAAAATGGAATACAGCTTCTCCGAAATCCGGCACGATCTCGAGACGGATGAGAAGGTGGACGACTTTGGGCTCGGTTTCAAGCACCGTGGGACGTGGTGGGCCGTCGAAAACCTGGACGCAGACAGCGGATTGTTCGATGCGCTGGTGGAAAGCACCCTGCACGAGGTTCGGACATGGTGTGAGGCGACGGGGCTGCCTGCTTGGCACCCCCCCAAACGTGAAGGATTCTTCCGTTTTCTCGTGGTGCGGAAGAGCTATGCCGACGACGGGTTGCTCGTGAACCTGGTGACCACCTCAGACGCTCCATTGGACGAAAGGGGATTTGTCGACCTGATTCGAGGGATTTGGGGAGATCGCGTACAAGGCATTTTGCACACGGTCAACGACGACAAAGGCGAGCGCGTGGAGGCCCGGGAAGGCATGTCTCGGGTGATCTGGGGCAAAAGCGTCGTGACCGAGGTCTTGCATGGATTGTCGTTTGGCATCAGCATGGCCTCGTTCTTCCAAACCAACCCCAAATCAGCAGAACGTCTGTACTCCGAGGTTCTTGCCTTCGCGCTCGAAGGCGTGGAGCTCCGACCGAACGACGTCATCATGGACCTGTTCTGTGGAACCGGCACCATTGGACAGTTGGTCGCCAAGCACGCGAACGCACCTGTGGTTGGCGTCGATCTTGTTGAACAGGCCATCGAGGACGCCAAAGAAGCCGCCAAGAACAACGGCTTGAGCGGGGTGGAATTCGTGGCCGCCGATGCGGGAAAATTCCTGCTGGAGCATCCTGAATACCAGGGCAAGATTCACACGGTCATCCTCGATCCTCCGCGCGCGGGCATTTCGCCCAAGACGTTGCGCAAAGTGATGCGGCTTGAAGCCCAACGCCTCGTCTATGTCAGCTGCAACCCTGCGACCCAAGCGCGCGATCTTGTGGAGTTGCGTGAACAGGGTTACGAACTGAAATCACTGAAGCTCGTGGATCAATTCCCACACACCGCCCACGTAGAAGCCGTGGCACTGATTGAGCGAATCCCAGGATTTCAACCGAACTTGCGCGCATGAGCACGATTCGAGATTTGGTCATGCCTCACCAGACCATCGTCCGCAAACTGGACAGGATGGCGCGCGAGATTTTGGAGGTCCACTACCAGGAGAGCACCCTTGTCCTCATCGGTGTTCACGGCCAAGGCAATCCGATTTGTGAGGCCTTGGCCCGACGGCTTCGCGAACTGTCTGACATCGACATCGTGATTGGAACGCTGCGGATGCACAAGGATTTGCCTCTCGATCATGACATCGAATGCGACGTGGCCAAGAACGATTTGAATGACCGCATCGTGCTGCTTGTGGACGACGTCTTGAATTCAGGCCGAACGCTGATTCACGGTGTCCAATTCTTGCTTCAGGGCAGGCCACGCGAGGTGCATACCGCTGTGCTGGTGGACCGCAAGCACCGGTCGTTCCCCATCCGAGCCGATTACTGCGGCTTGACGCTCAGCACCCACTTGAACGAGCACATCGCCGTCGATTTAAGCGACACGGAAAACGCCACGGTTTACCTCGAGCGCCCTGCTCGAGGCCAGTGACGCTGAATCAAGGCTCCAAGCGCCATTGCACACTCGCCAGCGCGTCGTCGATGGCTTCGTCCGAGGTCAGGTCTTGTTTCCAGGTTACGTGTGCAGAGCCATAGCATGCCGCACGAGTCAACAACATTCGTTCCACCACTCGCTTCAATTCAGGTCCCGTTTTGCCGTGAATCAAAGGGCGCTGTTCTTGCCCTTGCCGAAGGCGCTCCAACAAGGTCTCCAAGGAAGGTTGCAAGGCGATGACCAACGACCTGCGCCGCATCCATTCCATGGCACCCTCTGCACATGGCGTGCCCCCACCCGTGGCGAGCACAATGGGGTCCAACGGCCTTAAGGCGTCAGAAAGGGCATCCTGTTCAGCCTCCCTGAAAGCGGCTTCACCTAAAAGATCGAAGATTTCACGAACCGGCATGCCCAGCATGCGCTCCACCTCCCGGTCTGTATCCACAAAAGGACGTCCTAAGCGATCCGCCAAGGCTTGCCCCACAGTGGTCTTGCCTGACCCCATGAAGCCTATGAGAGACACATGCATTTGCCGGTCATTTGATGTTCACCGCGAAAAGGTCGTGCCCTTCGAGGTTCCCCACAAGCCGATCTCCGGATTTAATCGACCCCACACCAGCGGGTGTTCCGGTGAAGATCAAATCCCCCACTTTCAAGGTCATGAATTTGGACACTTCGGCAATCAATCGGTCGACGGAAAAGAGCATGTCCGCGGTGTGTCCTTCTTGAACCACGTCGTCGTGATTTTTCAGTGAAAAGCGCAAATCTTGGACTGGTTTTCCGAGGGATTCTAAGGACACGAATTGGCCGATGACCGCGGACCCGTCGAACGCCTTGGCCCGCTCCCAGGGATGCCCCTTCGCCTTGAGGTTGGATTGAATGTCTCGCGCCGTGAAATCGATGCCCAACGCCACTTCGCTGTAATACCTCGGGGCATGGTCCTCGGAAATGGTCTTCCCCAAACGATCCAGCTTCACCACCAATTCCACCTCATGATGCACGTCGTTGGTCCATTCGGGAATGTAAAAGGGGTGCTTGTGGCTCAGGATCGCGCTTTGGGGTTTGAGAAACACCACGGGCTCCGAAGGAACTTGGTTGCCGAGCTCTTTGGCGTGATCCGCGTAGTTGCGGCCGATGCAAATGATTTTCATGGAAGGATCAATCGTTCACAAAGAACGCCACCTCCACCCTTCGGTCCAAAGCACCTTGGTTGTTGGCCCGTTCTTCCCCAAAATAATTGAGGACCACACGCGTCGAACCCACTCCACTCTCGAGCAAATGTGCTCGCACCGCTTGGGCGCGTTTCTTGGACAATGTGAGGTTGGCAGATCGATCCCCCGTCACGTCCGCATGGCCCGTGCAAACCACCCGCAGTTGAGGATACATTCCCATGTATTCCAACACTTCATTCAACTGCAATTGCGCCGTCAACGTCAACCTCGAGCTGCCTTCGTAGAATTGGACATCAAAGGAAGACGGCAAATTCAAATCTCGCAATGCAGGGTCTGTGGCGGGCGTGTTTCGCGTGGGCGACCAAGTCTGTTCCGCCAGGTCTCGTTGTGATGCCCCTGCCCCTCCACTTGTTGGTGGGCTGCCGCGTTCCAGCGCCGTGAGTCGAGCTTCTTGAGCCTCCACCAAATCCAAAATGCGCTGCATCATGTCCTGCATGGATGCCCATTCTGAAGGAAGGTCCGCTGTCTGTCCAGAACCGTCAGGCCAAGAACTGTCGTCTTTCCGGTCCAGCAGGGACATGGTTTCCAAATTGAAATTGAGCTCCAGGGGCTCCAAAGGGTTGTCATCTCGGCTCATCCACTTCTCCAGCTCCTCGACGGGGAGGTCTTGTTCCACCGTTCCAATTTTGACAAGAAGGCCGTGATTCACGTAGCGCCCCAATTCCACGCCACATTGCAGCAGCAATTCTTGAATGCGTTGCTCGATCAACACGTAAATGCGCTCTTCAAAACTGCGGCTTCCCGTTCCCCGCATTCGCTCGACGTCGCGCATGTCCAATTCTTCAAAATCTTCCAACAAAAGATCCACTTCCTCTGAAAACCCGGAAAACGTCTGTTGTCCTTCGAAGGAACGAATGCGCATCACGTCGCGCACAATGCGCTCCATGTCTCGCTTCACTCCCTTGACAGGGGATTCCCAACCGAGGTCTTGTCCATCCACCCGCATCTCGCCACGTAAAAACACACCCAACGCCTCCAACGCAAGACCACGGAGTTGCTCCAATTCAGGATCGGGAGCCGAGGAATAGTAATTGACGACCAGCGTCCCCTCCTTGCTGCCCGTCTTGACGGACTTTCCCTGGACTTGTGCGTGCGCGAAAACCGCGCACCCGGCGAGCACAAAGCACACCAGAGCACGGCGCGCACATCGGAGTGCATCCGTCGCTTGGTCAAGGGCGATCATGCCCAAATTTCGGAAATTTTATGTAAATCACTTCCCTTCGCGGCGAACAACCGTCCGAACCGTGTAGAGCAGGATCTTCAAATCGAGCAAAAGGGAGATGTTTTCGAGGTACATGATGTCGTACCTCAGGCGTTGCCGCATCTCATTGACGTTTTCGGCATAACCGTACTTGACTTGCCCCCACGAAGTGATGCCCGGCCTAACCTGCTGGAGTCGCATGAAGTGCGGGCTGTGTTGGACGATTTGGTCTGCAAAAAAGGCACGCTCAGGCCGTGGTCCAACGAGCGACATTTCGCCCTTCAGCACATTCCAAAACTGCGGCAACTCATCCAAGCGGAGCTGCCTCAAGCGCTTCCCTACCCCGGTGATGCGCGGGTCGTCGTCCGAACTGAGCTGGGGCTTGATGCCTTCAGCGTTTTGGACCATGGTCCGGAACTTGATAATCTGAAACGGCTTTCCGTGCAGGCCCAGCCGCTCTTGACGGTAAAAAATGGGCCCCGCCGAATCCATTTTCACTCGCATGGCGACTCCGGCCAAAAGCGGGGACAGAATCAGCAAAGCCAACGTGCTCCCCACGACATCGATGAAGCGCTTGAGGGCTCTCATGCCCTGACTCAATCCCGCGAGGCTCAGGTTCACCAAGGGCACACCGAACAAGTTGCTCGAACGCACCGTTCCCGCCATGTAATCCAAGGAGCCTGGCACCACCAGGATTTCCACCCCCTTGCCCTCCAGCACCGCGATCCAACCAAGAACGGCCTCTTGCCTGGACACCGCACTTGTCAGAACCGCCCGATCCAATTCATGGTCATCCAACCACCTTCCGAGTTTGCCCAAATCCGCCTCGAGCTCGGACACACTCATGCTCGCCAGAACCAGCCATCCATCGCGACCTGGCGTGTCGTCCAAATCGTCAAGGAATTGGGCATTGTCCTCAACCGCGCCAACCACGATGGTGGCAAAAGCCCACTCCCCAGATTGGACCTTGCTGACAACGCTTGAAGTCCAGAACCAACGTGTCAGAAGAACCAGCCCAATGTGGGTGGACAACCAGACGGCCAAGGTTTGGTAGTGATCGGTGTGGGTGCGGGTCACGTCGTCGAGCAGCAAGGCGAAAAAAAGCATCACCCCGCCCAACGCTCCCGCCCGTACCACTTGTCGAAGTTCCAAACCGCGATGGCGTCGACGGACATCCACGTACATCCCCATCAAGGCATGGACTGCCCACCAAAAAATCGGCACAGCCACCATGGCGGTCCAAAAATTTTGGTCCGGTGCGACGTCCACATCCACCCCAAATTGCCGCGGTTCAATGACGCTTTTCCTGAACCAAAACATCGTGGCCCAGGCAGACGCAGACGCGAGGCCATCTGTCAACACATAGCGGAGCCACCACCTGTCCCACGGCTGGCGCTTCCGGGCCTTAGGTGCGGTGAGTTCAATCGTCAAAATGCACGAACTTGAAGTTGTCCAACCAAATGTTGCCCTCTGAACCGTCCGCCTGAATGCTTGCAAAAAGACTGATTTCAAACGAGTTAGCGTCAGGCATGGACGACAGCGCAGGATACAAATCGAGATACATCTTGTTCCAATCGCATGAGCCTTTCGAGTCACATGTGGGATTCAGAACCAAAATCGGCAAACTCCCCGCTTGGCTTCCTCCAAACACCTGAAGCCCCACCATGAATGAAATGTCGCACTTGTAGTGGAATTCGAGGTAGACGGGGCGATCTCGAGGCAAGTCAAAAAATTGCTCGTGGGTCACCGCATTGAGCTGCGTGTGCGCGCTGTCCATGCGGATGTATCCGCAGGCTTCCCCTTCAAACACCTCGGCAGGTTCCGTGATTCGAATCACCTCGACGTTGCTGTTTGCACTTTCCAAAAAGCGGTTCGCTGACTCGAAATCTTCCGCCAAAATCACCTTGGTCGTGAGCACCTCCGTGTCCACGTAGCCTCCCGCAAAGTCAACCACCTCTTCAGTGGTCGGGTCGCCGTCCACCGTGACGGTGCTCACTTCGTAAAACGGGTAGGTTCGTCGCGTCGCGGACACGCCGTTCGCACGGATGCCGGGAACCAAGGTGTAGGTTGCCTCTTCCCCTGCGGGAAGAGCCACGGTGGCCGGCAACGGATACACCCCCACCACATCCGTGGTGCTGTAAATCCAGACCTCCTCCACGCGGTGCGCCGCCGTCCCTTGGGATGGCGTGGTGGCGAGCTCGTATTCGCTGACGCGGAGCACTTCAGGCGCGCCCAAATCCCAGCGATCTGCTTGGCATCCCATCGTCCCAACGACGAGCATCCCCATGACGATTCGCGTGAGGTTCTTCCCACCAAGGATGGACGTCCAAGACAGAGATGTGGACTTCATGGCGTTCATGCTTTGCGAAGGTACTCCCTCACGCGCATCGCACGCAACACGACGCCCCTGGCATCAGCATGAGGCGCCCCACGGGAATGTCGTCTCCGCAACGCATGCACTTGCCGTATTTCGCGTCTCGCATGCGTTCCACCGCTTTTGCCAACTGGCTGAGCTCTTCTTCGAGCTGGCGCAAGGCAGCTTCGTTGACGCTTCGGTTGTTGATGGCGTCCATGCGGCTCACCCGACCAATGGCCTCGCTCGGCGGGATGGGCTTGGTGAGCTCGCGGTACTCCGCAATGCGCTCCTCCAAGTCTTCGAACTTGCGTTTGGCTCGTTCACGTATTTGGTCCAACTCATCCTGGGTCATGCCTTCAAGGTAAGAAAATGTGAACAGGGCGGGGACAATTCGCAGCGTCCTTGCGGCTGAAAAGTGCATCGCCACACCTACTTTTGCGCCACGTTTTCACAACCCCATTCCTCTCTCATGAAGTTCTTCATTGACACCGCCAACCTCGACCAGATTCGCGAAGCCCAAGCCCTCGGCATCCTTGACGGGGTGACCACCAACCCCTCTTTGATGGCCAAGGAAGGCATTGCAGGCGACGCGGCCGTGAAGGCGCACTACCAAGCCATTTGTGAGATTGTCGATGGAGACGTCAGTGCCGAAGTGATTGCCACTGATTTTGAAGGCATGGTGCGCGAAGGCGAAGCTTTGGCCGCCCTCCACGAAAACATCGTGGTGAAGGTTCCGATGATTCCTGAAGGCATCAAAGCCATCAGTCACTTCACCGAGAACGGCATCCGCACCAATTGCACGCTGATCTTTTCGCCAGGACAAGCCTTGATTGCCGCCAAGGCTGGCGCGGCTTACGTGAGCCCATTCATAGGTCGACTTGACGACATCAGCTCAGACGGCATGAATCTGATTGAAGACATCCGCAACATCTTCGACAACTACGACTTCGGAACGGAGATTCTCGCAGCTAGCGTCCGTGGACCCATGCACGTCATCGAATGTGCCAAACTCGGTGCCGACGTGATGACGGGTCCTTTGAGCGCGATCATGGGATTGATGAAGCACCCGCTGACCGACAGCGGACTGGCGCAGTTCTTGGCCGACCACGCCAAGTCAAACGCGTAAGCGAACCTTCCCTTTACGCACGGACCGGTGGCGCACCTTGTCAAACTTCACGACCGAAATCCTGACCCCCGCAAGGTGAAGGAGGTTTTGGATTGCCTCGAACGAGACGGGCTCATCGTGTGCCCCACGGACACGGTGTACAGCTTCGCCACCAAGCTCGGGAGCCCCAAAGGCTTTGACCGGTTGGCGCGGGCCAAAGGCATCAAGCCCGACAAGGCGCACTTTTCCTTGCTCTGTCCAGACCTCAGCGACTTGAGTCAATACGCCCAGCACATCAGCAACCCCATGTTCAAGCTGATGAAACGGGCACTGCCAGGACCATACACCTTCGTGTTGCCTGCAAGCGGCGAAGTGCCCAAGCTCTATCGAAGCAGCAAGAAGACCATCGGGATTCGGGTGCCTGACCACCCTGTGGCCCAACACATCCTTCGTGCATTGGGCAAGCCGCTCGTCGTGAGCAGCGTGCACGACGACGACGAAATGCTTGAATACACCACGGATCCCGAGCTGATTTTGGAGCGCCACGGGCACGTCGTGGACTTGGTCGTCGACGGAGGGATGGGCCAAATCGAAGCGTCCACTGTCCTTGACTGCACCGGCTCCGAGCCCGAAGTGATTCGCGAAGGCCTCGGGCCGATCGACGGGCTGCTCTGACGCTTCTGAATCGCGTGGGCGGTCAATCCCGAGCTCGTGCCGTGAGCATGGGGACGAAGGCCGCGTTTCCGTGATCTTTCTTGGTGAATTCCCGTTCGCTGATGCGGTCGATGGTCCACATGCGCTGCATCTCGCCGTCCCCTACAGGAATGACCATCCGCCCCCCGACCTTCAATTGGCCGAGCAAAGCCTGCGGCACGTCCGGCGCGCCGCACGTGATGATGATGCCGTCAAAGGGGGCAAAGACCGGCTTGCCCTTGTACCCGTCGCCGTAGTACAGCGCGGGCTTCCACCCCATGGCCTTCAGGAGTGGTCCCGCCGAGTCGAACAGGGCCTTTTGGCGTTCGATGCTGTGGACCTTCAGACCGAGAGCGCACAGGACGGCGCACTGGTACCCGCTCCCCGTCCCGATTTCCAGGACCGTGTCGCCGGGGCTGGCTGCAAGAAGCTCGCTTTGCTTGGCGACGGTGTGGGGTTGGCTGATGGTTTGGCCTGCGGCGATGGGAAAGGCCTTATTGGAGTAGGCAAATTGGGAAAACGCCGAGTCAAGGAAGAAATGACGCGGCACCCGATCCATCGCCTCCAACACGCGCTCGTCCACAATGCCCATCTCACGCAATTCGCCCAACAGCTTGCGCCGCTGGCCTTTGTGCATGTACGTGTCTTCCGGGAGTTGCATGACGACCAAACTACACCGCCCACGCATGCCAAATGTGCATGACCTGTGAGCAATTTTCACATCGAATTGGTGAACAGCGCGCACGGCACCAAGTAGCTTCGCAGCATGGTAAAGCACTGGTTCAATTGCAAGGTGAGTTCGCGTTCGCTCGACAGCGAAGGCGCGGAAGTCAAGAAGATGGAGCAATTCGTCTTGGACGCCTACACCTACACCGAGGCGGAGACGCGCATGACCCAAATCTGCGAGTACGAAGGCATCCGTCCGTTTGAGATCACGCAATTGACCAAAACCAACCTCATCGAGGTCATCCGCTACCCCGAATGCGACAAGTGGTTCCGCGTCAAGGTGTCCATGACCACCTTCGACGCCGACCGCGGGTCCGAGAAAGAAAGCAGCCAACACATCCTGCTCAGCGCAACGGACGTGCGGGACGCTTACGACAAAGTCTCCACACACATGAACCAGCTCGGCGTGGGCTACGTCATTCCTTCCATCGCCTTCCAGAAAATCGTGGAAGTCTTTCCTCAGGACGAGTGGCAAGTGGTGGACGGGCGCGAGCAGCCCAAGGATGAATCTCACGCGCCCGTCGGACAAGACGTCGCTGAAGAAGAGGCGCCGTTCGAAGCCGACGCGGTCTAACGTTTCCGTCCTGTTCCCTTACATCATCCAGCTCCACGCGCTGTCGTAAGCATCGCGTTCTTGCGCGTGCTCCAAGAGCCAGCCGAGGTACGGATCAGCACTGAGTGTAGCGCTGTCTCCCACGAGCATGCACGCCATTTTGGCGCGGGTTTGGGCCACGTGGATCCGTCGGCTTTCGCTCAAAAAGCCCACCTCACCCCGGTCGTTGCTGCGCGTCAACGAAACAATCATGCCGTCGCGTTCTTGTCCCTGAAAGCCGTCCACCGTGTGGATGGTCACGTCCGCAGAAGACGACACCTCACCCGAAACAACGCGCTCGTGCCAGGTGTTCCTCAGCAATTCCACTTGCGCGGAATAAGGAGCCACGATGCCCAGGGACATTCCGGGATGAGCACCCAACCACTCCGAGGCTCGCTCGACAACAAATCGCGCCTCTTCCCGGTTGGACACGCTCCCCCCTTCCTCAGAACGCTCCTCCTCAAACCCACATCCTGCCGTATCCACCCACAACCAAGGCTTCAGGCCATCCAACGACCGAGAGGCGACCTCCTCATGTGCCTTCAGTTTTCCGTCGTAGAAGTGAGCGTTTCCGGCGGACATGATTTGGCTGTGCATGCGGTGCTGCACCTCGAGCATGACAGTTTGGTCGGGAAATTTCTCAATCAACCTTTCGAGCATCGTGTTCTCGAGCGGCCTGCCTTTCAGGCTCTTGACCGTGGGTGGCAACTGATGCGGATCTCCGCAAAGCACAAGCCTTGGAGCACGCCTCATGGCAATCAAGGTGGCCGGCGGCAAAGCCTGAGCGGCCTCATCGACGACTGCAACGTCAAACGAAGCGCTACGTAGTCGGCGATCGTCGCAGCCCACGAGCGTGGCACACACCACATCCGCCTCACGAATCACCTTCTCAGCCAAATAGGCCTCCAATTCCTCCGCTTCCTTGCGCATCGCTCGCGCATCAGCACGTGCGGCTCGGCGTGCTTCACGTTGTTCGCTCCCAAAGTTTCGGACGTAGCGATCCGCCTCACGCTGCCTTTGTCCTGCCTCCTGTCTGGTTTTGACCACCCTGCTGTATTCCGGCTGTTGTTGAACTTGAGCATCAAGCGTTCGCTCAAGGACGCGGTCGCTGACCCGCATCGGGTGACCGACTCGAACAGCATTGAGGCCCGCTTCCGAAAGGCGCTCGACAAGCACGTCCACGGCCATGTTGCTGGGAGCAGCAGCCACAACCTTTTCCCCCGCAGCGACAAGGCCAGCGATGGCTGTCACCAACGACCTGGTTTTGCCTGTGCCAGGAGGACCGTGCAGAAGGGTCAATGGCGCACGTGACCACACAGCCGTCGCTGCGTTGGCTTGGGCCGCATTCAAATCCAACAGGTTTCCGGGTACCGCGTCTTCAGGATGTGGCGACGCGGGCCACTCCCCCAAGGCCAATGCAGCGTCGCGAAGGCCTTTAAGCTCCGGAGATTCAATGTTCACCCAATGGCTGAGGGCATGGGCCATGGCTTGGTAACTCCGCTCATCTGCCCGGGCATCCACGGTCCACTTGATGTGTTGGACCGCCACGCCCTCGGGGCCATCCCCTTCGAGCACGACGTCCATGTGCATGCCTCGCATGCTCATCACGCGAGCGGGCCAAATGCCCCATTCCTCAACGTCGTTGGGGTTCCCTACAGGCGTCAGCAACACGGCGCTTCCCACGCGAAAAATGCCTGGCAAGCCTCCGCCCTCTTGGCAAGTCAAGCTCCATTTTGCTCCACCAAAAGCGTATGAAGCTTCCGTGACCTCTGCTGGAGACCACGTCAATCCTTCCGCCCGACGAACTTTCAGGGACGAGTTCGCAAGCACCTCCCTGAGCCGTTGTCTCTCTTCCTCGCGCTCCGCAAGGAGGGCTTGTGTCCAGGAGGTGAGGAGGTCCAGCGGGTGATCCGACATTCGCGAGTTCGGCGATCAGTCGACGATGTGAAAAATCCCCTCGAACACGAACGGTCCTTCCCCTTCGTATTCCACCCCAATACCGTTGATGTCCGAGACGACGAGTGGCCCTTGGTCGACCGGAATCTTCAACACGTAGTAGTACACGCCTGACACGGCGTTGTCCGCAGCGCAATCCCAAAAAGGCTGGACGGCAAAATCGTCGCTAGAAAACACCACGTTGCCCCAGCGATTCAATATCGTCAACTCCACATCGGGGTACGATTGAATGCCGGGAATCGAGAACCTGTCGTTTTCGCCCGACGACCCGTAAGGCGTGACCACGTTGGGGATGATGATTTCACACGTTCCAATGTTGATCTGGGTGGTGGCCACGCAAGTCAACCCTGCGTACGACTCAAAAGCCTGTCCCACCGTGACGTAAAACGTCTCCGGCTCGTCCATTCCTGAAACATACACCACGTCATCCGTGGTTGAACTCAACGAATTGCTTTCGTTCCAAGAATAAGTCACCTCTCCGCTGTCTTCGTTGTTCACCGTCACGGTCAATTCCACCGCGCTTCCGCCACAATAAATGTCTGATGACGCCGCAATCGAGGGACTGAATTGCACGAATTCAATGTCAAAGGACTGAGAGTACTCGCAACCGAAGTTGTTCATGGCGTACGCCGTGTAGGTCTGTGTCCCAGGTGCACCGTTGGTGATGGTCACGTTCGCGCAATCCCAATCGCCCGCCATGACGTTGTCCGTCGTGGACGTCGACTCCCAATAAGTGCTGTCGCAAAGCAAGCCAAACTGAGGGGTAAACGACTGCGACACCGGGTACAAAGAATCCGCAAAATCAATCCCCCACTCGAAGACAAATCCGTTGTCGGCGGCCCACAAATCGCAAATCTCCAATTGCCAAATGCCGTTCAATGGACATCCATCGAGCAAGCTCCAAGACGTCTCAGACGAGTATGTTCCTGAGGGAAGGGATCCGTCGGGGCCTCCAGGCTCAGTAGCCCAGGTTCCGAGTGCAGCATCTTCCGACCAGTAGTAGTCGTACCCTTCACCAGGTTGAGGAGGTGTGTCCCCAAAAATGGGCACTCCCAAAGACGTGCCCGGCCCAGGATATGAACTCACCAAAAGCTCTTGCCCATTGGGGCAAATGAACGTCACGTCCAAATCCCCAAGGAAGGTATGCTCCATGTTGACGAAAAAATTCTCGATGCCATCTCCAGCATCCAAGAGCACCGCACCGGGCAAGAACGAATTGATGCTGATATCACTGGTGAAACATTCACCCACGTTGTCTGGAAGGGACACGGCCTCTCCAAAGTCATTTCCTGGTTCAAGGGTATAAGAGACGCCTTCCACAGCAATGTCCAAGAACACTTCCTCCCCGGTGCATGCCGTCTCTACGACTGTCGTGTTCCAAAACGGTTCCGTGCTGATGTACACGAAGTAATTGGTCGGTTGAATGCTTTCACACCCGTTGTTGTCGACGAGCGAAAGCTGAACAAGCTCGATGCCGGGCTCGTCGAATGTCCACTCGGCATTCGAGAATTCGTCTTCAAAATCAATCGTGCCGTCCGCATTGAAGTCCCACATGTATGTTGCGATGGTGCCGTCCGGAGCCGTGGATCCCAAGCCGCTGAAAGACACCAGCTCTCCCGGGCAGACGTACAACGGGCTCGGGTTGTTTTGATTCACCACCGGGATGGGGGCATTGCATGGAGAACCACATCCGATGATGGCGCCAAAAATCCCCCCTGAATCGGGGTTCGCACTCGAAACGAAATGGATGGTCAGACAACCAGAAGGATTGTCCGCTGAAGCGATGATGGTTTGTCCCTCAAAGGAGCCCACACCACTGTAGGCCAAAACCGGCGCAAAGATGTTCTGGCCGTCATAAATGGTCATGAACGATGCGGGGTCTAGGTCAAAATTGAACCACTCCAAAAAGACGCTTGACCCATCGTCGGAACACAAAACGAGGGTGAAATCCTCGGCAGGACCATAGCCGGCTCCGCCTTGACCGCTTGTGTCGTACAAGACCCCTGAACATGCTTCCACATTTCCATCGCTGATCAGAATTTGAGCTGAAGCAGTGAAAGCCAAGAGCCATGCCACACAAAAGCTCACAAGTTGGAGAGTCGAAATAGGCTTCATTGCTTGAAGAATTTGCTGCGTTGGTACAACACATCGAAACGTTCTTTTGAGGGAAGGACAACAAACGAGCCCTCGGCGGTCTGAAACCAGGTGAATTCGCCAGCGACCGGGCGAAAGTTTGACGCTAAAACCCGCGTTTCGATGGATTCGTCCGGGCTGCCCGGAAGAGGTTGGTAGGAAGGCACGGCTTTGCCCGGTTCTCCAATGACTCGAAGCGCCGATCCGACAAGAAATGCCTCGGCTTTCCATGTCTCCGAATCAAGCACATCGCCCTCGCTGACGTCGTAAAAAGCGGCAACCGATTTGACAGCGTGTTCCAGCGCATTCGACTGCGCCAGCGAGACAGGCCCCACTCCAAGGGTTAAAAGAACCAGAAGGACAGGGTATCGTGTGATTTTGGGCATCATAAGAGGTTTCAACTTCCTTGCAGGAAAGCACATGAACTCCAAAAGTAACGCACATCTTCGGACCAACGTTGCCTGGGTCTTGGCACAAAAAAGCGAGGGAAGTTTGTCTGAGAAAAAATCTGTCTATCTTTGCCCCCCCTTAACGAAGGAGAACGACCTGGTAGCTCAGCTGGTTAGAGCATCTCACTTTTAATGAGAGGGTCCTGGGTTCGAGTCCCAGCCGGGTCACAAAGGCCACTTGGCCTTGCACCGCCCAGGTGCTGAAATTGGTAGACAGGCATGGTTGAGGGCCATGTGTCCGTTTAGGGCGTGTGGGTTCGAGTCCCACCCTGGGCACGAAAAGCGAGATGCGGCAAGCACTCGCTTTTTTTTTGCCCAAGTTTTCCGGAGCAGACGTTGCGTCAACGAGCCAAAAAGCAAGATATTCGACCTTCAATCCCCCTCATGGACACTCCTTCCTCCTCTTGGCAAACGGACGCGCGGTCCCAATTTCAAGGCATCTTCGAAGATGCTCTGCTCGAAGAGATCATCGACCACGGGCACCACATGCGCGTCCCTGAAGGAACCATGTTGATGGACGTCGGGCAACAGATGGACGCTGTCCCCCTTCTGCTCGAAGGGGCCATCAAGATCATGCGAATCGACCCCGAAGGAGACGAAATGCTCCTGTACTTTTTGGAATCGGGGGACAGTTGCGCGCTCTCCATGGGCACCTACATGGGCGCATCCAAAAGCAGCATCCGCGCCGTCACCGAGCGCGACACGTCGCTGGTGATGGTCCCTGTCAGCGTGGGTAAGCGCTGGATGAACACCTACTCGTCGTGGTCCTCGTTTGTCATGGAGAGTTACCAAACCCGCTTGGAAGAAATGCTCGACGCCATCGACGCCTTGGCGTTCATGGACCTTCCGACACGACTGCGCCGTTACTTGTCGGACAAGGTGAAAATCCAAGGTGACATGACCTTGCACACCACGCACCAAGAAATCGCCAACGACTTGCACACCTCCCGCGTTGTGGTGTCCCGACTGCTCAAGAGCCTGGAGCGCGAAGGCATCCTTTCCCTCCACCGCAATGCGGTGGAGATGAAGGAATACTGAGGCGAGCGCAACCCGCGTCACACGACGCCGATGGGACGACCGCTACCTTCGCGTCAAACCAACGAATTTTGAGCGTGCGCATCCACGAGCTTCTCCCCTCCGCCTCCTGGCTCCCCTCTTATTCCAAATCGGATTGGCGCGGCGACTGGCCCGCTGGCCTGACCGTAGGGATCATGTTGATCCCCCAAGGCATGGCGTACGCCATGATCGCGGGACTTCCTGTGGTTTACGGCCTGTACGCCGCTTTGCTTCCCCAGATCGTGTATGGGTTTCTTGGCACCTCACGTCACCTCGCCGTCGGCCCCGTGGCCATGGACAGCCTTCTTGTCGCTGCTGGCTTGACGGGCATTGCCGTGGCTGGTTCGGAGAATTACATCGCGCTCGCTTTGCTGCTGGCCTTCATGATGGGCGCGTTGCAGTTGAGCATGGGCGTGCTCCGGCTGGGGTTTTTGGTCAATTTCCTCTCGCGCCCGGTGATCAGCGGCTTCACCAGTGCCGCCGCCTTGATCATTGGCCTGAATCAAATCCCCCACTTGCTGGGTGTGAACAGCGGCCGCAGCAACCAATTGCACACCTTGCTTGCAGGAATCGCGGAAGTACTCCCTGACACGAATCTGGCCACTTTCGCGGTCGGTTTGGGCGCCACCCTTGCCCTCGTGGGATTGAAAAGATGGGCTCCCAAAGTGCCTGCCGCCCTCGTGGTTGTGGTGACGAGCATCGTGACGTCGCGGCTCGTTGGATTTGAAGCGATGGGCATCAAGGTGGTCGGGGTGATTCCTGAGGGTCTGCCCTCGTTCTCTCTCCCCTCTTGGGACATGGCCGATGCGCAACTGCTGTTCCCCACCGCCTTGACCCTTTCGCTGGTGGCTTTCATGGAAGCCATCAGCGTGGCCAAAGCCATTGAAGAGCGTCACGGTTACCGGGTGGACGCCAACCAGGAATTGCGTGCACTTGGCCTGGCCAACATCGTCGGATCGTTGTTCCAAAGCTACCCCACGACAGGTGGATTTTCCCGAACGGCCGTCACTGAACAAGCAGGTGGCAAAACTCCTGTCACCGCCTGGATTGCCGCGGCGGTCATTGGGTTGACGCTGTTTGCCTTGACGCCACTCTTCCATCATTTGCCCAACGCCGTACTCGCCGCGATCGTGATGGTGGCCGTCGCCGGGCTTGTGGATGTGCGCTATCTCTTCACGCTTTGGAAACAAGACCGACTCGAAGCCGCCATCCTTGGGGTGACGGTCATGGCAACCTTGACGGTGAGTCTCCCCATCGGCATTGGCATGGGTGTCCTGCTGGCACTTGCCCTCGCCGTACAGCGCATGATGATGCCGCACGTTGCCGTGCTCGGAAAAGTCGAGGGGGTGCACCGTAATGTGGACCGTTTTCCAGAAGCTGTAACGGAACCAGACGTGCTCGTGGTGCGCTACGACGGCGCTTTGAACTTCGCCAACCAAGCGCATTTTCGAGGCACATTGACTGGCCTTGTCAATGACCGCAGCGAAGAGCTTCGTCTTGTCGTGATTCAAGCCGACACCATGTCTTACATGGACGCTTCAGCACGCACCACCATCCATGCCTTGGTTGAGGAGTGGCGGGAAAAGAATCTCAAGTTGTGCCTTGCCGGGGCCATTGGACCGGTGCGCGACGCGCTTGCGGCGGACGGACTTTTGGACAGCGGCGACGTGTGCTTTCAGCTCAATGTCAACGACGCATTGACAGAATACCGCAATCCGGGGTCTGTGCCCCAGTGGCATCAAGACATGGCGCAGCAACATAGCTGACGAAAATCTTGACGTTGCGCAACCCAAGACTCGCTCTTGTGTGACTCAGGTCAACAAGACGGGAGGAATTCGCGCTCTACTTTTGGACGACAAACAACGAATGACATGGAAGTCAAGCAGATTTACACCGGTTGCCTCGCCCAAGGGGCCTACTACATTGAAAGCAACGGCGAAGTGGCCATCGTCGATCCGCTGCGCGAGGTGCAGCCGTACATCGACTTGGCGAACGAACGCGGCGCAAGCATCAAGTACGTCTTGGAGACGCACTTCCATGCGGACTTTGTGTCGGGCCACGTGACGCTGGCGGAAAAGACGGGAGCACCGATTGTGTTTGGACCCAACGCGGCTCCTGGATTTGACTTCCACAGCGCGAAAGACGGCGAGCGCCTCAAGCTCGGCAACGTGGAAATCGAAGTCTTGCACACTCCCGGCCACACCATGGAGAGCACAACTTTCTTGTTGCGCGACGAAGAAGGCAACCCGCACGCCATCTTTTCTGGCGACACTTTGTTTTTGGGGGATGTTGGGCGTCCTGATTTGGCCCAAAAGAGCGAACTCACCATCGAGGACCTCGCCAGCCACCTCTTCGACAGCCTCCGCAACAAGATCATGACCTTGCCGGACGACACGATCGTCTACCCTGGCCACGGCGCTGGCTCGGCGTGCGGCAAGAACATGAGCAAGGAAACAGTAGGAAGCATTGGCGACCAAAAGGCCACCAACTACGCCCTCCGCGCCGACATGACGCGGGAGGAATTCATCCAAGAGGTCACCGACGGGTTGGCACCCCCTCCCGGCTACTTCCCCATGAACGTGGCCTTGAACAAGCAGGGCTATGACAGCATCGACGACGTGATCACACGCGGCACGCAAGAGTTGTCTCCCGAGGCTTTCGATGCCGCTGCGAACGAGACGGAAGCCGTGGTGCTCGACATCCGCTCTACGGACGAATTCATCGCGCGCCACATTCCACGGTCGACTTTCATTGGTTTGGCTGGCGGATTTGCACCGTGGGTGGGCGCCATGATCATGGACGTCAAGCAGCCTCTTTTGCTGGTTGCCAACGAAGACCAAATCGAAGAGGCCATCACGCGTTTGTCTCGCGTGGGCTTTGACAATGTCCTCGGTTACCTGAAAGGCGGCCTCGACGCTTGGGTGGAGGCAGGAAAAGAAACCGACTGCATCGAGACCGTGGACGCGGAGGCGTTTGCGAGTGTCCTCAAGGCCCATCCTGAAGCCAAGGTTGTGGACGTACGGAAAGACGGAGAGTACCTCTCTGAGCACGTTGAAAACGCCATTCACGCATCTCTGGAGTTTCTGGGGGGCAACATGGACCGCATCCCCAAGGACGAGCCTTTCTATTTGCATTGCGCAGGCGGTTACCGCAGCTTGATCGCGCACTCCATGCTGAAGGCGCGCGGTTACCACAATGCCATCGACGTGTTGGGGGGCTTCAAAGCCATTGCGGAAACGGACGCACCCAAGTCCGACTACGTCTGCCCGAGCACACTCTGAACACCGATTTGAGGGCCAGATGTCCTGTGAACACGGGCACCTGGAGTTGGGCGGCGAGGTGATGAAATTTGTCACGAGTTTCTCTACCTTTGCCGCCCACTTACCCGGGTGGCGAAATTGGTAGACGCGCAGTCTTCAGGCGGCTGTGCCTTCGGGCGTGCTGGTTCGAGTCCAGTTCCGGGTACTGAAAAAACCTCACTTCCATCAAGTGAGGTTTTTTTGTGACCCTGTTCGAGGTCTTTTTGGGGGCGTCGAAGCGCGCACCTCTCTTCCCAACGTACCTTCGGTTCATGGTCCAAGGTGAGCACTTTCCCCAGTCCTCCGCGCCCCTTTCCACCTTGCGGAACGGCACGCGCCCTGTGGTCATTGCGGGACCGTGCAGCGCGGAGAGCCGCGACCAAGTGATGGACACCGCGCGATTGCTTCATGCCCAACCCGGAGTCTCGTTCCTTCGAGCCGGTTTGTGGAAGCCCCGTACACGCCCCAACAGCTTTGAAGGACGAGGCACCGAAGCCCTGCCCTGGCTCATGGAGGCTCAACGTGAAACGGGGTTGAGGGCGATGACTGAAGTGGCCACTCCAGAACACATCGAGGCCGTACTCGACGCGGGTTTGAATGCCATGTGGATTGGTGCGAGGACGACCGTCAGCCCCTTCGCGGTGCAAGCCCTTGCGGATGCCTTGAAAGGCGTAGACGCTTTGGTCCTGGTCAAAAACCCGATGCACGGAGACCTCAAATTGTGGATGGGGGCCATCGAGCGGCTGCATTCTTCCGTTCAAGGTGAGGTGGGCGCCCTTCACCGCGGTTTTTCGAGCTATGGCAGTCACGAGTTCCGCAACGCACCCATGTGGGAGATTCCGATTGCGCTAAGAGCAGAAATGCCAGAAATCCCACTCCTATGCGATCCCTCTCACATCGCAGGACGTCCGGATCTGATTCAGGACGTTTCCCAGCGCGCCATGAACCTCGGCATGGAAGGATTGATGCTGGAATCGCACGTCGATCCCTCATGCGCCTTGAGCGACGCCGACCAGCAAATCACGCCTGCCCAGCTCCACAAGCTCCTTGCCTCCCTGGAAGTGCCAACAGCCCAACCTGAGGGCTCACAGGACCGCGAGGCCTTGGAAGGCTTGCGCTTGCAAATGGACAGCGTCGACGAGCAATTGATGCGGTTGTTGAGCCGCCGCATGGAACTCGCCAAAGACATCGGTGTGCTCAAACATCGTAACCGTTGGTCGTTGCTGAGCGTGGCACGGTGGCGAGACATCATCGCGAGTCGAACCTCGTGGGGAAGTGAACTCGGACTCAGTCCTGAATTCTTGGAGAAAGTTTTGGGCTCGGTGCACGAAGAAAGCATTCGCGTGCAAGGGGACGAAGCGAATCAACGCCGAGCCAAGAAAGACCAAGGAGACGCTTAAAGCGTCTTTTTTTTGACCCCACTGTAACCTTTTTCAAAGCCAAGGCGTAAAGGACCTCGGTTTTGGTTAACCGCGCTTACACAAGCGCATGAATCAGGCGATTTGGTTAAAGGGGCACCTCAAACGTGAGGGCCCCTTTTTTCATGCGTCCGATTTCGTGAACATCGCAAGCCAAATGGAGCGGCTCAACCGGTAAATGAGCGGCAAGAGGGCCACCAAAAGGCTGATCCCAGTGATCAAAAACGTTTCCGGATGCGTGAACATCCCAAACTTCATCCAACCCCAAGCATCAAAACACTTCAGCGCCACCAGCACAGCCACCCACAAAGCCACGGTCAGGCCATAACTCACGTACGCCGCACCAAAGTAAAATCCCGGTTCACGCTGAAAATCTTCCCCGCAACGGTCGCAGGCTGCATTCATGGTGGCGATGTGGCGCAAGTTGTAGGCATTGGGCTTGACGAACATCGTGCCTTCCCCGCACTTGGGGCAACGGTTGCGAAGAATCCAGGAGAACTTGGGCATGCACAAAAGTGCATCATTCCCGAAACAACTGCGCAACCCAAGTGACGCAGTTGCGCCTAGCCCTGCTGAAGTCGACTCAGCTCGGCGTAGCGTCCTTCAAGAGCGCTCAATTCCTCGTGGGTGCCTTGTTCGACAACTTGGCCCGACTCCAAGACGACGATGCGATCGGCGGAGCGCACGGTGGCCATGCGGTGTGCGATGACCACAACCGTTCGTCCACTGGACACCGCGTTTAAGGCCTCCTGCACAAGCGATTCTGATTCGGCGTCAAGTGCCGACGTGGCTTCGTCCAAAATCAACACCTCCGCATCACGGTAAAGCGCTCGCGCCAAGGCCACACGCTGACGTTGCCCCCCACTTAGCTTCCCTCCCCCGTCTCCAACTGGGGCGTCCAAGCCTTCAGGCAAGCCACGCGAAAATTCCATGACGTGAGCGGCCTTTGCGGCCCGTTCAACCCGTGCTCGATCGGGGCTGGGGTCTCCAAGCGCGATGTTTTCTGCGATGGTGCCGTGGAACAACCACGCATCTTGAGTCACCACAGCAAGTTTGGCGCGCCAAGCCGCTCCGGAGGCTTCGCGCAAGTCCACCCCGTCAACTTTCACAGCGCCATGGAGTGGGTCGGCGAATTTGCTCAAAAGGTGGGCCACCGTGGTTTTGCCTGAGCCCGAAGTGCCCACAAGAGCGACAACGCTTCCTTTGGCAATGTTCATGGACAACCCTTTCAAGGCGGGGCGATCCTGGCCCGGATAGCCGTACGTCACATCTTCAAAGGAAATGTGCTGCTCCAAGTTTGGCGCGACCACCCCTTCTTCAGCTCCTTCAAGCTGAGTGCTGTCCACCCCTTCAAACAACGCCTGCAAGCGCTCCAACGAAGCGGCTCCTTTGGACACCCGGAACCAGCCGTCCGACAGGGAGCGCGCCGGAGGAATGATTTGGGAAAAAACCACGAGGTATCCGATGAACCAGTCGCCCGTCAGGGCGGAATCCCCACTCAGGACCAACGAACCTCCGTACCCGAGCAACACAGCCATCACGGACAACGAAATGACCTCGCTCATCGGAGAGGACATGGCTTCGCGACGATGCATGCGCCGGGTAGCCTTGAAATGTTCGCGGTTTCGGTCCGCGTACGATTGGGCGAAATGCGGTTCGGCATTGAACGCCTTGACAATGCGCATTCCGAGCAACGTCTCTTCCAAAACAGACACGAGCTGACCGAGCTCTTCTTTCCCACGAAGTGCGTGGCGTTTCATGCGTTTGGCCCAACGGCTGATCATCCAACCGCTCAGGGGAAGCAACACAAACGCAAAGAGCGTCAGCTGCCAACTCAGGACGACGAGTGTCGTCAGGCTTACCGCAATCATCAACGGAGCCTTGATCAAGGCCTCCATCGAACCGATGACCGAATGCTCGACTTCCATGAGATCGTGGGTGAATCGACTCATGACATCGCCGCGTTTGGACTCCGTGAACCACGTCATAGGCATCCGAAGCATGTGCTCGTACTGCTCTTGTCGCAGGTCGCGACTCACGGCAGACCGGATTCCTGACATGACGTAAAGCGCAGCGTACTGAACCGCGTTTTTGAGAATCGCCAGCACCACCATGGCGGTGCAAAGCCCAACCAACGCTGCCCCCTTGCCCTCATTCCCCACAAAAGCATCGAACCAGACGCTGACCTCGGAAAGAACGCCCTGGGGCATGCCCGTGCTTTCAGAAGCCCCAAAAAGGATGCGCAAGAAGGGGACGACAGAAAGAAAGGTGAACAGAGAAAGTACGGCACTCAGCGCGTGCAACACCCCCATCAGCACCATCTGCTTGCGCTGGTGCCGAATCAATGGAAACAAGGCCCAAATGGCCTTCATCCCCGCACAAGTTTGGACGCGAAACCGAGGTAGTTCGATGGCGTGATGACGCGCAACTCCGCTTTCACGGAGTCTGTCACGTCCAATCCGTCAATGAAATTCGCCATGACCTCAGGCGTGATCGCACCGTGGGTGCGTGTGAGGGCCTTCAGAGCCTCGTAAGGCTCAGGGTAGGCCTCGCGGCGCAGGATGGTTTGGATGGCTTCTGCAACGACGGCCCAGTTCGCTTCGAGGTCCGCGGCCAACTTCGCCTCGTTCAACACGAGCTTGCTCAATCCCTTCCGGGTGGCATTCATCGCAATCAGGCTGTGGCCCATAGGCACGCCGAGGTTGCGCAGGACCGTGCTGTCGGTCAAGTCACGCTGCAAACGAGAATTGGGGAGCTTTTCGGCAAAATGAGTCAGCAAGGCGTTGGCCACACCCAAGTTGCCTTCGCTGTTTTCAAAGTCAATCGGATTCACTTTGTGCGGCATGGCCGACGAGCCCACCTCCCCCGCCACGATTTTCTGCTTGAAATAATCCATGGAGACATAGGTCCACATGTCCTTGTCGAGGTCCATGAGGATCGTGTGGATGCGGCGAAGCGCATCGCACCAGGCAGCAAGGTGGTCGTAGGGCTCGATTTGGGTGGTTACGGGCGTGCGTGTCAGCCCGAGCGTCCCTTCCACGAATTGCTTGCCAAAAGCCGGCCAGTCCACTTCAGGGTACGCCACGTGGTGGGCGTTGAATTGCCCCGTAGCTCCGCCAAACTTGGCCGCGTAAGTGGCATTCGCCAAGGCGTCGCGCTGTCCGCGGAGTCGGTCCACGAAGACCTGAAATTCTTTGCCGAGCGTGACGGGCGAGGCGGCCTGGCCGTGGGTTCGGGCCAACATGGGCACGTCTTTCCACTCCAGCGCAAGCCGCGCCACATCCGAAATCGTCTCGTCAAGCAGTGGCAACAGAGCCTGTTCCGTAGCGCGCTTCAGCGACAAAGGCACGGCGGTGTTGTTCACGTCTTGCGACGTGAGCCCAAAGTGGACGAACTCCTTCCAGGCCCCTACTCCGAGCCTTTCCATGGCCTCCTTGACGAAGTACTCTACGGCTTTGACGTCGTGGTTCGTCACGCGCTCCTTGTCCTTGATCCACTCCGCGTCTTCGGTGGAGAAGTTGCGGTACACCTCTCGGAACGATTCCGCTTTGTTCGCGGGAAAATCTGCGAGCTGTGGAAGCGGCATGGCGACGAGCGCCAAGAAATACTCGACCTCCACCTCTACGCGGTGGTGAATGAGGCCGAGTTCGGACATCCAAGGAGAAAGGGAAGCAGTGTGCCGACGGTACCGACCGTCAACAGGAGAAATGGCGTCAAGCATGTGCGGGAATCAAAGCCCAAAGGTACTGAACTGGGCGGAGCGGTAGCTACCTTCGACGCATGCGATTGCACACCATTCACACCGGGAATTTCAAGCTGGACGGAGGCGCGATGTTTGGAGTCGTCCCCAAGCAATTGTGGTCGCGCACCAACCCACCTGACGAATTCAACTTGTGCACGTGGGCGATGCGTTCGCTTCTGGTCGAGGTGAATGACCGACTTGTGCTGATCGACTGCGGCATTGGAAACAAGCAAACCGAAAAATTCTTCAGCCATTACCACTTGCACGGCGAGCATTCCATGAACTCCAGTTTGCACGCCGCTGGCTTTTCGCGCGAGGACATCACGGATGTGTTTTTGACGCACCTGCACTTCGACCACGTCGGAGGTGCTGTGGAACGCCGCTCGGATGGCATGCTTGTCCCCACCTTTCCCAACGCGACGTATTGGTCCAACGAGGCCCACTGGGGATGGGCTACGGAACCAAACCCCCGGGAAAAAGCTTCGTTTTTGGCAGAAAACCTGCTGCCTCTCCGCGAGTCCGGACAGCTCAAGATGATTGAACGAAACGGACGCATCACACAGAATGCCCTGGGATTGCCAGGCTGGGACATCTTTTTTGCCGACGGACACACCGAAAGCCAAATGATCCCGCTGCTTCGCACACCCGAAGGCTCCACGCTGGCTTTCATGGCGGACCTTCTTCCAAGCACGGGACACATCCCCCTGGCGTACGTCATGGGCTACGACACCCGTCCGCTGCTCACGCTGGAAGAAAAAAAGCTCTTCCTCGACACGGCAGCCAGCGAAGAATGGGTGCTGTTCTTGGAGCACGATGCCGTGAATGCAGCATGCACCGTTCAGCACACCGAGAAAGGGGTTCGACTCGGCGAGGCGGCGCCGTCCTGGCGCGAATTGATGGGGTAAGCTTTGTGGCAGGTTGTTCAGAGGCCGGCCACGATGCGTGCCGCCAAGCCTGGCCCCTCATAAATCATCCCCGAGTACACCTGAACGAGGCTGGCACCGGCATCGAGTTTTTCACGGGCCGACTCCACATCGTCAATGCCCCCAACGCCGATGATGGGGAAACGCCCCTCGCTCTTGGTCGCCAGATAGCGCACGACTTGAGTTGCACGCGCTCGGACGGGCGCACCGCTGACCCCTCCCGCTCCCATGGCTTCGACCTCCGCGTCAGGAGTCCGCAATCCATCCCTTGAGATTGTGGTGTTTGTCGCAACCACACCATCCACGTTCTCCGTCAACACGATGTCGACAATGTCGTCGAGCTGTCCGTCCGTGAGGTCGGGGGCAATCTTCAAAAACACAGGACGCTTGCCGGGGTGGTTGGCGTTCCGATGGACCACGGCACGAAGCAGTTTGGACAAAGGCTCCTTGTCCTGCAACTCCCTCAATCCAGGCGTGTTAGGCGAACTCACATTGACCACAAAGTAATCCACATGGGCATGCAAGGCGTCGACGCATGCGAGGTAATCATCCACGGCCCTGTCGTTGGGAGTGATCTTGTTTTTCCCAATGTTGCCACCCACCACCAAGCCATCTGGCCGGCGAACCAACCGTCCTGCTGCAGGGTACAATCCGTCGTTGTTGAACCCCATGCGATTCAAGATGCCCCGGTCTTCCTTCAAGCGGAACAGCCGAGGTTGGGGGTTCCCGCCTTGGGCGCGCGGCGTGACGGTGCCAATCTCCACAAATCCAAATCCCAGCATCTCCAAGGCCGGCAACCAACGCGCATCTTTGTCGAAGCCCGCGGCCAGTCCGACCGGGTTGGGAAACGTCAATCCGGCGACTGTGACTTCCTTGCCGGCATTGCGTTTGGCCGACCTTCTCCGCATCCACCACCTCACTCCCGGGACGCATGATGCGAACGACAACATGTCCATCGCGGCATAGTGCGCACGCTCCGGAGACATCAGGAAAAACAGGGGTTTCAGCAGCTTTTGATACACGCCGCGAAAGTAATCTGCCCCTCCACTCCTGCCCGCTTTTTGTGAATAACCCTGTGGATAGCGTTCATGAATCCCACCTTCCCTCGCCTGAAAGGAGGTCCTAGCTTTGAATCCCAAGGATGAAGAACCTGGGACTACTCAGCTGGCTATCAAAGAAAAAACTCACCGACGAACAGGTGGCGAACATTTTCGTCAACACCTCGTTCGAAACGGTGGAGCAAGGCTGGCCTCAGGTGGCGGAATTTTTGAACGCCGCACCTGAATTTGACCGCAGCCCCAACCTCGATGCAGACGACTACGGCAAGTTCCTCATGATTGTTGTCGCCGCCAACCTTGGACAAATTCCCAAACATTTTGACCCCGGCGTCGACCGTGCCATCATCCAACGGTGCTGTGCCAAGTTTGGGTTTGCCTTGGGCCTCCCCCCTGACGCCTTCGCGAAGAAAGTCAAGGAATTCCGCAGCTTCATGAAGGAGATCAATCGTCCGAGCAAAAACACCCTCACCGCGATGACGAGGGCGGTGTGCTACAAATACGGCGTGATTGCCCACCAGGAGCCTTACTTCCGGGACATGAACGTGCCCAATCCCATTCTTCAAAAGAACCTCCGAGAGGTGATGGAGCACTTCCTGTGGGATTGGGAAGACTTCGTCGACCAGTACCGCGTGGTGCTTGCACCAGCCGAAGAGCAGGCCTGATCAGTCCATCATGCGCGCGATGTCCCGAGAGACATCTTTCTCCTTCAGGGACTCGCGCTTGTCGTGCAACTTCTTGCCCTTGGCCACCGAGAACTTCAGTTTCGCGTAGCCGCTTTTGGCGACGAAAAGCAGGGTGGGCACCAGCGTGACCCCGACGTCTTTCACTTTCTTCTCGAGCTTTTTCAGCTCCGTGCGTTGGAGCAACAACTTGCGCTTTTGGCGAGGGTCTTGCGGCATGTAGCCCGCGTTGGGGTACTCCGCCACGTACATGTTGTGCACCCAAAGCTCCCCCTTGTCAAACCGACAGTACGACTCTGTAATGCTGGCCTTGCCCCCGCGAATGGACTTGATTTCCGACCCAGACAGGACAATCCCGGCCGTGAATTCGTCCGTCAAAAAGTAGGTGTACGACGCCTTCTTGTTTTTGATCTCCACGGCCATGAAGCGAAGTTACGTCGCCCGAGGTTGGATGCGCGGCCGTTCCTCCTGAACTTGCTTGCGATGACTGACGCCGCCCTTCACGCTCTGCCCAAAGTGGAGCTGCACTGCCACCTCGAACTGGCCTTTCGACGCTCTACGCTTCAATCTTGGGCCTTGGAAAAAGGCATGACCGTGGCCCAAGAGGCTGAATTCAACCGTGAATTCTTGGTCACGGAACCCATGGCCGACTTGCCTGCCGTGTTGCACAAATTCTTGAACACCCGAGACGTCATCGACACCGAAGAAAAAGTGGAACAGCTGACGTTTGAGGTTTGCGAAGACATGCACCTCGAAAGCAACGTTCGCGTGCTGGAACTTCGGTATGCCCCTTCCTTTCTTCTCGATGCACATGCGAACATGGATGCAGACCGCATGCTGGAGGCCATCTTGAAAGGAATCCGCCGCGCAGAATCTAAGTACCCCATGGCCGTCGGTCTGATTGGCCTGCTTCAGCGCATCAAATCGGTGGAGGACAACGCGCGCTGGTGCGATTGGATTTTGGAGCGCAAAGCGCACTTCGTGGGGTTGGATTTGGCTGACGACGAGGTGGCCTACCCGGCGCAGCCGTTCGCCCCGCTGTTTCAAAAGGCCAAAGCCCAAGGCCTCGGCATCACCGTCCATGCAGGAGAACCCAATGTGCCCGGCGCCGCGCAGAACATCCTGGTCGCCCTTGACCAATTGGGGGCCGACCGCATCGGGCATGGTGTGCAGGCCATCCAAGACGACGCCGTGATCGATCGGCTGGTGCGCGAGAACGTGCCCCTGGAATTGTGCCCCTGGAGCAACGTCCTGACCCAAGCCGTCCCTTCCCTGGCCGCCCACCCCTTCCGTCGGTTGATGGAGCGCGGCGTTCGCACCACCCTCAACACGGACGACCCCGGCGTGATGAACGTATCGCTCATGGACGAATGCCGCAACGTCATGAATCACCTCAACCTCGACCTCGAGGACCTTCGCCAATGCAACGAATGGGCTCGGCAAGCGTCTTTTATACCGCAGGACCGCATCGAAGCGGTTTGGCCCAATTTGCCATGATGACCCTCTACCCGTTCCGTGCCCTCGCATGCCTTGTCGCATGCCTTGTCGCGTCCACCTTGTTCGCCCAAACCCAAACCGTAGGCACGTTTTTGAACACCCCGGAGTCGTTCAACGGATACACCCTGCTCGACCCCATGGGAAGCACCTCCACCCACCTGATCAACAACTGTGGGGAAGTGGTGAACACGTGGTCCAGCGAGTTCCCTTCGGGAGGAGCGTGCTACCTTCTGGAGGACGGCAGCCTCGTCCGGGGATGCCGCGTCAACGGCGCGTTCACAGGAGGTGGGGTCGGTGGCCGATTGGAACGTCGCTCCTGGGAAGGCGATCTGCTTTGGGAATTGGATTGGGCCGACGACACCCAGCAGCATCATCACGACTTTGCGTGGATGCCCAATGGAAATGTCCTGGTGCTCGCTTGGGAATTGCGCACCGCAGACGAAGCCGCCGCAGCCGGCCGGGTCAATCCTCAAACGATGTGGCCTGAATCGATCACGGAAATCGAGCCCACGATGCCGGCAGGAGGCAACGTGGTGTGGGAGTGGCACGCTTGGGACCACCTTGTCCAAGACACCGACCCTTCCCTTGCAGCCTACGGTGCCCCCTCCGATTCCCCGCATCGGCTAGACGTCAACTACGCTGACGTCGGCGGAGGTGGCGGACCCGGTGGCGCGAACAGCGGAGACTGGATGCACGCCAACGCGGTGAACTACCATCCCGGGCTCGACCAAATCGCCATCAGTTCTCGCCGTTTCAACGAAATGTGGGTGATCGACCACAACACGACGTCCGAGCAAGCTGCGGGCCCTGCGGGCGATTTGCTTTACCGGTTTGGCAACCCTGAAGCCTACGGGCAAGGCACAGAGGACGACCGGCTTTTTTACGGGCAGCACGATGTCCAGTGGATTCCGGAAGGACATCCTCAATCCGGACAATTCGTGATCTACAACAACGGCGACGACCGACCCGGATGCATGTGCTCCACGATCGACACGTGGACACCTCCTTTGCAAGCTGACGGAAGCTATGCTTTGACGGCCGAAGGCGCGTTTGGTCCTCAAGGATGGGGATGGAGCTACCCGGAAGAACCCAACGTTTCGTTTTACAGCCCCAACATCAGCGGGGTGCAACCCCAACCCAACGGCAATTACCTCGTTTGCGAGGGCGCAGGAGGGCGGTTGTTTGAGGTCAAACAAGCGGGCGAAACCGTTTGGGAATACATCAACCCGGAAGGGAATTTTGGCATTTCTCCTCAAGGGGCAGACCCCCAACAAAACAGCGTTTTTCGCGCCTAC